>Ga0137403_10000355_pt1 | contig 58626 bp, 66 predicted proteins | sample CZOMad2_1_16fung_FD_122057 | JGI IMG/M metagenome (GOLD analysis project Ga0137403, IMG submission 122057) | Vadose zone soil fungal communities from Angelo Coast Range Reserve, California, USA - CZOMad2_1_16fungal (Hybrid Assembly) | ecosystem: Environmental > Terrestrial > Soil > Vadose zone...
GGGTCAGGTTGCCGTCGTACGTGTTCCGGCCCATCGACGTGATCTGGTCGAAGAGACCGGAGATCGTCACCTTCGGTACCGGCGCCTGGGCAAACCCAGGCGATGCCAGCGTCACGAGGGTGACAAGGGTGAGCACTGCCGCAACGAGGGATCGACGCATTACCGCCCTCCTCAAATAGTGGTGAGCCGCAGGTGAACCCTTGACAAGTCAAGGCCAACATCACCAACAACTGCAGGCGAACGAGCTGCTAACAGCTGAAGCCGGTGCGTCTCTCGGCTAGAACGCGAGCCTCACGCGCGCCGCCAGGGTGTAGGCGTCTTGCGCGGACTTCTTCCGAGTCAGGCCCGGAGCGCAGGTCGCCGCGCCGTTGGTGCACTCCGTGGTGTCGAGCGCGTCGCCCGCGAACAGGTACCCGCCTACGAGATCGAAGGCGGCGTTCGCAGAAAAGCGCCAGGTCATCCCGAGATTCGCCTCGGTGCCGATGTAGCTGGAATCTCCCGACGCCCAGCTGTTCTGGCTCACGGTCGTCCTGGCCACGGTGAGGCCGACCGCGCCGGGCAAAAGGCCGGAGTTCGTGTCGGTGTCCACCTTCTCCGCGGTCCACGTCGGGCTGACGACCGCGTAGAACGAGAGCGGCGGCACGACGGTGTAGGTCGCCCGGAACCCGAGCTGGGCGCGGCCATACCGGTCGTAGCCGATGTTGCTGCCCATGCCTGCCATCGACACGCCGTTGAAGTAGTCGACTCCGAGGGCCATGATCTGCGCCCAGCCAGCGTAGTAGATTCCGTCGGTGGTGAGCGGCTGGAAGTACCGGATCCCCTTCGCCAGGTTGTCGCGAGCCTTGTTGCCGGTGCTGTAGTCTCCGCGCACCTCGAACAGGAGCGGCCCCAGCTGATAGCTGCCGATGATGTCGACGAAGAACGCGCTCAAGTCCGAGGTGACCTTCTTCGAGCCAACCGCGCCGGGCCCGCTGTCGAACGCCTGGCTGTCCATCCGGCCCCACTGGTAGAAGATCGTCGGATCAAGACCGAAGGGGCCGACGCGCCAGCGCGCGTCGAGACCGATTGTGTATCGGTCTTCGTGGTACGAGGGGCTGCCCGCGGCGGGCGGGCCGACTGGCGGGGCCAGCGATGTCCCGTTGCCGAGGACTCCCCCAACGGTCCGGACGTTGACCAGGTTGCGGCGGGCCGAGATGTTGGTGACGCCGTCGGCGTGAAACCAAGAAAAGAGGGGCTTGAGGTCCAATCCCTTGATCGGCGTGTACTCCGGGCTGACGATCAGCGAGTAGTCCTCGCCGCGGCCTGTCTTCAGCGAAGGGAGACCCCGGTTGGCGCCCGCGAGCTGGTCCTCGACGACGACGTAGGCGAGGTTGAGCTTGATATTGGGGGCGAACGTTGTGACGGTTGACAACCCCGCGAAGTCACTCGCCGCGTAGGTGGCCAACTTGTACGTGGCTAGGCTGCCGAAGGGCTGCCCCCCGGCTCTAGCCATGGTCTCGATCGGGATGAACGGCAGAAGGCTATCCTGGCCGGTCAGCGGAAACTCGGTGTAGATCCACTTGATCTCAATCATGCCGCCGACGTCGGTGTTGATGTCCAGGGCGCCGTTGGTGTTGACCTTGGTTCCGCCGGTGGGCGTGCCAGCGCTCGGTGGGCCGCCGGGAAAACCTGTGTTGTTGCCAGGGAACCCCCCGTCGGTGGCGCCCGCCTGGCCGTACATCAGGTCGATCTCGAGACCGAGCACGGCCTTGACCCGCCCGACCGCGAACTCCATGTCCGGGCGGAACCTGGTCCGGGCGTACCACTCGCTGTCGCTGTTCCGGGCGAGGTTGCCGTCGTAGAAATTCCTGCCCATCGAGGTGACCTGGTCGAAGAGACCGCTGATGGTCACCTTCGGAGTGGGCGCTTGGGCAAACGCAGACGTGGCGAAGACCACGGGAGCGAACACTGCAAAGACCGCAATACCAGCAAATCTTCGCATTACCTCTCCTGAGGCTAATTTTGGTGAGGCTCGGCCCGGCTCTGTGCTCGCCTCACGCCGACGAACAGCCGACGTGCGGCAACACCCACTCTTACTCAGGAGTTTCCGGAAGGTCAAGAAAAAATGCTACTTAGCCGCCTCCCCCAACGCCTTGAGGCGGTCCTGGGCTGCCTGCCCCACCGGTGAGTCCGGCGCGAGCTGGCTGGCCTGCCGGAAGGCGGCTTTTGCCTCCTCTTTACGGTTCTCCGCGACGAAGACCAGGCCCAGGTTGTAGTACGCCGCCTGCAGCCTCGGATCGAGGCTGATCGCGAACCGAAGAGTCTGCTCGGCCTCCTGGTATCGCTTGAGGTGATACAGGGCGAGTCCCAGGTTCTGGTTTGCCGACTCCGGGATGGTCAGCGTCGGGAGCGAGAGGGCCTTCTTGTACGCGGTGACCGCGTCGTCCCACCGCCGAGCCTCGGCCAGGGCCGTGCCCAGGTGAAAGTAGGCATCGGCGTAAATCGGGTCCAGCTCGACGGCCTTCTTGAAGTGCTCGATCGCCATGTCCGGTCGGCCGAGCTCGAGCAGGACCACGCCCAGGGTGTCCCGGTAGACCGCCGAGCTCGGGTTGACGCTGATGGCCTCCTGGAGCGCGGTCATCGCCGGCGCCGGCTGCTTGTCGTTGAGGTAGCTGAGCGCGCGATCGTACGCCGCGCGCGCCTGAAGCTTCTGTACCTCGGTCCGCTGGGCTGCTTCCTTGGTACCGCAACCCCACGCCACGAGGCCGACGGCGCACAAAACCAACCAAAGCCCGTGTCTTCTTGACACGCCCAATCCTCCCCATGTAGCCTCAATGAGAATGCCGACCTACGAATACGAATGCCTCAAGTGCGGCCGAATCTTCGAAATCCGCCAGCGAATCTCCGAGCCACCGCTGACGGTGTGCGACGCGTGCGGTGGAGAGGTGCGCCGCCTCCTGTCGGCAGCCCCCTTCATCCTCAAGGGCGAAGGGTGGTACGTGACCGACTATCCCTCAGAGTCTCGCAAGAAGGCGCGAGAATCCGAAAAGTCGGCCGACAAGCCGGCCGAAAAGGCCGCCGACAAGGCCGCTGACAAGCCCGCCGACAAGGCTGCGGGCAAGAGCGGCGACACTACGTCCGCTTCCCCGCCCGCGGCTTCGAAGCCCGACTGACGACGACCGACGTCCCGCGCCCTGCCCCGAGCAGAGCGGCGGCACTCCCGGCGTTCACGGCGATCTCCAGACGATTGCGAGAGCCGACGAGGGCACCCGGGCGTCCGCGCGCGAGATCTCCATAGGTGCGCACAAGGGGGAGACTCCGCGCGCCGACCCGAACGGTCAGGCTCGATCCGAGCGATGCCAGCGCGTCCCCCGGAATCGAGGTGACGAGGTTGCCGAAGCGGTCGACGTGAACGACGGCGCCGCCAATCCGGCTCCCGGCCACGCGAGGCCTGGGCCACGCCAGAAGGACCGGATCGGTCACGCGCGGACCGAGCTTCTCCGGGGAAAGCCCGCGGGCGACGTGGGCGGCGGCCGGCGCGAAGACGTCGCGCCCGTGAAACGTGGGGCTCACGGTCGCCCCGCGGAACGCCGTCTCCGTGAGCTCGAATGCGCGCCACGGCGAAGCGCCCAGGAACGGCGTGAACAGCCCGTTGTCGGGCCCGACGAACACCTGGTCCCCCGACGCCACCACGAGACCGCGGCGCGCCGTGCCAACGCCGGGATCGACGACGGCCACGTGAACCGTGGCGCGCGGGAACCACGGCGCGGCGGCCTCGAGCGCCAGGGCCCCCTCCAGGACGTCGTGCGGAGCAACCTCGTGCGTGATGTCGACGACGTGGACGTCGGGGGTGATGGAGAGGATGGCCGCCTTCATCTCGGCCACGTAGGTGTCGCGCGTGCCGAAGTCGGTCGTCAGCGTGATGACCGCCACGTCAACGGTCGCGATCGACCACGAAGTCGGCGATCAGCGTCAGCGTCTCGCGCTCCTCCGAGGGCGGAAAGACGGCGAGATCGGCCTTCGCGGCCTGCGCATACTCGTGCGCCCGGGCCAGCGCGTACTCGGCGCCGCCGTGGTCCACGACGCACCGCCGGATCTCGTCGACCTCCTCGGCGTCGAGGGCGGGGCGCTTGAGGAGGCCCTGGATGTGCGCCGCGTCGGCCGGCGTCGCCCGTGCCAGCATGGCGATGAGCGGCAGCGTCCGCTTCCCTTCCCGCAGGTCGGCCCCGATCGCCTTGCCGAAGCGGTCCTGGTCGGCGACGAAGTCGAGCGAGTCGTCGGAGATCTGGAAGGCGATGCCGATGTCGAGCCCGTACCGCGTGAGCGCGTCGATCCGCGCGGGCGGAAGGCCGCCGAGCAGGCCGCCGATGCTGCAGCACGCCGCGATGAACGAGGCGGTCTTCTGTGTGATGATCCGGACGTAGTCGGCCTCGGTGGTGACCCCGCTGCGCTTGAGCTCGAGCTGGAACACCTCGGCTTCCGTCATCGAGACGGTCGAGCGCGCCAGGGCCTCCATCACGGCGTGGTCGTCGTCCCGGACCAGCATCGCGAACGACTTCGCATAGAGGTGGTCGCCGACCAGGACGGCGGCATCGTCGCCCCACTGCGCGTTCGCCGACGGCCGTCCCCGGCGAAGCGGGGCCCGGTCGACGACGTCGTCGTGAATGAGCGTGGCGGTGTGGAGCAGCTCGACCACGCAGGCCATTCGGGCGCTCCGCGGTCCCCGGTAGCCGGCCAGCCGCGCCGCCAGCAGGAGCAGCATCGGGCGCAGGCGCTTGCCCCCGGCGCCGGCGATGTAGCCGCCCATCTCCCGGATCAGCGCGACGGGCGAGGCGAGCTCGCCCTTGATTTCGGCCTCGACCAGCTCCAGGTCGGCGCCGACCAGGCTCGCGACGCGCTCCTTCAGGACCCGTTCGAGAGTGGGAGTGGGCACGCGCGGGCTACTTGGGGACGACGCGATCCTTGACCTGGATGCGCGCGCCGGTCGCCAGTGTCTGGACGTCCGCGACCGAGAATTTCTCACGCGTCTCGGTGACGCGGGCCGTCGCGACCTCCTCGTCGAGCTCCCCGAGCATCTCGCCGGTCACCGGGTGCACGATCGGAATGGCGTCGCGGCGGAGACTCACGATGGTCCCCGGGCGAATCCCGTCGGCGGCCGTGAGGTCGATCACGATGCGTGTCGTGTCAACGTAGACGACCAGTCCGCGCTTCGGGCCCTCCGGCGCCTTACCGTTGCTCGCGGGCGACGGGGCTGCGGCGGCGCCCGGCCCGGCGGGCGCCTTCGTGGACGGCGCCGCGGCGGAGGAGGTGGCGGAGGAGGAGGAGGTGAAGGTCGTGGAAGCCGCGTGCTCCGGCATGCGCTGCCGCGGGCTGATCTTCCCGCCGCCGGGCGGCGCGCCGTATTTGGTGACGATCTCCGGCGTCGCGATGATCGCGCCCTTGCCGCGCACAAGCGTAGTGAAGGTGATCGGGATCTTGTCCTCTTCGACCCAGACGTACTCGGGCTCGCTCGGCACGTCGCCGAATCGCGGATTATTGATCAGGAGCCACCGCGTCTCCGCCGGCTTGATCGTGACCGATGGATCGCCGGTGTTCGGAAGGCCCAGCACGTTGCGCATCGTCGAGCAGCCGAAAGTTGCGAGGAGCACGACGACCAGCGAGAGAAGCCGCAAAATCATCACGCCGGCCATACCATAACAGGAACCCCCCAGCAAGACATCAGTCTTCACTCGGCGGCTCCCACGGGAAACGCTGCTCCTCCGCGGCGGCGGGCGGCAGGAGGGGCTCGCGGCGCGAGAAGAGCGCGGTGCCCGTCACGGCGGAGATCCACGTCACGTCGAGGTAGACGACACCGCGCCGCTCGAGCAGGACGGGCACGATCCATCCCGCCACGTCGAATTTCTTCGAGATGCGGACGGCGCGCTCCGGCAGGGCCAGGATCTCCTGGACGTACGCGCCACCGTGGGCGAAGAGATCCGAGACCGTCAGGGGATCGGTCACCTGGAAGCGCTTGGAGCGCTCGAGGACGATCGCCAGGAGGTACGGGACCCGGCGCAGGTCCGGCGGCGTCGGGGACTGGGTCAGGTCGAGCACGGGCGTGATCGCCGCCTTGATCCGCCCCCGCGTGATCCGCACGCCGTCGTCCGGCTGCGGCACCTGCTTGCCCTCGATGGGGACGAACACCGCCTCCGCGAAGCGAGGATACACGGTTCGGACCTGCGCGTACCCGAGAACCTCCTCGTACCGGCCGAGGATCTTCCGGGTGATCGGATGGTGGAACTCCTCTCCCTTGCGGAAGATCGTGAATTCCTGCCCGGCCTGCGCCCCGCCGCCCTGGCCGATGTCCAGGTAGAGCGCGCCCCCCTCGAAGCCGACCACGAGCGCGTCGAGCGGATTGAACGTCCGGATGAAGTCCTCCGACATGAGCCCGAAGGTTGCCCCGATGCGGTCCGCCATTCCCGCGACGGCGCTCGAGCACCACGCGAGCACGCCGAGGACTACCAGGCCGCCGACCGCGCGGACCCGGCGGCTCAAATCGCGACCGAGGGCTGGTGAACGCCGAAGACGGAGCGCAGGCGGTCGCAGATCTCGCCGAGCGTGACGCCGGCCTCGACCGCGGTCACCAGCAGCGGCATCAGGTTGGCGCGGCCGCGCGCCCCGCTCTCGAGCGCGTCGAGCGCCCGCCCGACCGCCGCGCGATCGCGCGCGGCGCGTGTGCGGGCCACGCGCTCGGCGAGCGCCGGGCCGACGGTCGCGTCCACCTGGAAGAGGTTGCCGGGCGGCGGCTCGTCCGTGACGAACTCGTTGACGCCGACGACGATCCGGGCGTGATCCTCGATCTCGCGCTGATAGCGGTAGGCCGCCTCCTGGATCTCGCGCTGCATGAACGAGATGGCGACGACCGCGCCGCCCAGGTCGTCGATCTTCTGGATGTAGACGCGCGCCGCCTCCTCGATCTCGCCGGTGAGGCGCTCGACGGCGAAAGCGCCGCCGAGCGGATCGGCGACCGCGGCCACCCCCGACTCGTGCGCGAGGATCTGCTGCGTCCGCAGCGCGATCCGGACGGCGCGCTCGGTGGGCAGCGCGAGCGCCTCGTCCATCGAGTTCGTGTGCAGCGACTGGCAGCCGCCGAGCACCGCGGCGAGCGCCTGGACGGCAACCCGGACGATGTTGTTCTCGGGCTGCTGCGCGGTGAGCATGCTGCCGGCCGTCTGGGCGTGGAATCGGAGCGCCAGGGCGCGCGGGTCGCGCGCGTGAAAGCGCTCGCGCATGATTCGCGCCCACAGGCGCCGCGCGGCGCGGAACTTCGCGACCTCCTCGATGAGGTCGTTGTGCGCGTTGAAGAAGAACGACAGCTGCGGAGCGAAGTGGTCGACGGCGAGGCCGGCGTCCAGCGCCGCCTGCACGTACGCGATCCCGTTCGCCAGCGTGAAGGCCACCTCCTGCACCGCGGTGCAGCCGGCTTCGCGCATGTGGTAGCCGGAGATCGAGATCGTGTTCCAGCGCGGGACCCGGTCCCGGCAGTACGCGAAGGTGTCGGTAACCAGGCGCATCGAGGGGCCCGGCGGGAAGATGTAGGTGCCCCGGGCGATGTACTCCTTCAGGATGTCGTTCTGCACCGTCCCGCTCAGACGCTCCGCCGAAACGCCCTGCCGGCTGGCGGTCGCCACGTACAGCGCCAGAAGGATCGCCGCGGTGGCGTTGATCGTCATCGAGGTCGACACGCGGTCGAGCGGAATGCCCTCGAAGAGATCCTGCATGTCCTCGAGCGAAGCGATCGACACGCCCACCTTGCCCGCCTCGCCGCGCGCCATGGACGCGTCCGGGTCGTAGCCCATCTGGGTCGGCAGATCGAACGCGACCGAGAGGCCGGTCTGACCCTGCTCCAGGAGGAACCGATAGCGCTTGTTCGTCTCCGCGGCGGAGCCGAAGCCCGCGTACTGCCGCATCGTCCAGAGGCGCTTGCGGTGCATTTCCGGGTGGACGCCGCGAGTGAACGGAAACTCACCCGGCTTGCCCAGATCCTGGGCCAGACGCTCGGCCGGGGCGTCCTCGGGCCCGTAGACGGGCTTCAGCGGAGTACCCCAGGACGTCTTGAACTCGCGCCCGGGCTCCGTCACAGACTCGCCTCGCCTGCGGCTGCGGCTCGCCCTGCCGTCACAGACTCGCCTCGCCTGCGGCTGCGGCTCGCCCTGCCATCACCGACTCGCCTCGCCTGGGGCTCGCCCTGCCATCACAGCGGGAGGTTGCCGTGCTTCTTGGGCGGGTTGGTGTCGCGCTTGGTCCGCGTCAACTCGAGGGCCGCGCAGAGTCGCGCCCGCGTGTCGCGGGGCTCGATCACCTCGTCGATGTAGCCTCGCTCGGCGGCCGCATAGGGGGTCGCGAGCATCTCGCGGTACTCGCGCGTCTTGTCCTCGCGCAGACCGGCCGGATTCTCCGCCCGCTCCATCTCGCGCCGATAGAGGATGTTGACGGCTCCTTCGGGTCCCATGACGGCGATCTCCGCCGTGGGATAGGCGAAGTTCGCGTCGCCGCGGATGTGCTTGGACGACATGACGCAGTATGCGCCACCGTAGGCCTTGCGGGTGATCACCGTGAGCTTGGGCACCGTGGCCTCGCAGAACGCGTAGAGGAGCTTGGCGCCGTGCTTGATGATCCCGCCGAACTCCTGCGTCGTCCCCGGCAGAAACCCGGGTACGTCCTCGAAGGTCACGAGCGGGATGTTGAAGCAGTCGCAGAACCGGACGAACCGGGCGCCCTTGAGCGAGGCGTTGATGTCGAGACATCCGGCCAGGTGCGTGGGCTGGTTGGCGACGATCCCGACCGGTCGCCCGCCGAGACGACCGAATCCGATGACGAGGTTGGGCGCGAACCCGGCGTGCACCTCGAAGAAGTACCGCTCGTCGAGCACTGTGCGGATGATATCGAGCATGTTGTAGGGCTTGTTCGGCTGATCCGGCACGATCGACTGCAGGCTCTCGTCCCGGCGGTCGACCGGGTCCTGCGTCGGTCGACGCGGCGGATCCTCCAGGTTGTTCTGCGGCAGAAACGTCATCAGCTCGCGGATCAGCGCCAGGCACTCTTCCTCGCTGTCGGCCGCGAAGTGCGAGACGCCGGAGGTGGTGGTATGAGTCCCGGCGCCGCCGAGTTCCTCGGCCGACACGCTCTCGTGAGTCACCGCCCGGATCACGTCCGGGCCGGTCACGAACATGTACGAGGTGTTCCGCACCATCAGGATGAAGTCGGTCAGCGCCGGCGAGTACACCGCGCCCCCGGCGCACGGCCCCATGATCGCCGAGATCTGGGGGACGACGCCCGAGGCCAGCGTGTTGCGCAGGAAGACCTCCGCGTAGCCCGCCAGCGAGACGACGCCCTCCTGGATGCGGGCGCCCCCCGAATCGTTGAGGCCGACGATCGGCGCGCCGGTCTTCATCGCGAGATCCATGATCTTGCAGATCTTGCGGGCGTGGGCCTCCGAGAGCGAGCCGCCGAACACGGTGAAGTCCTGAGCGAACACGAAGACAGGCCGGCCGTGGATCCGGCCGGAGCCCGTGACGACCCCGTCGCCGGGGACGCGCTGGCCGGCCATGTCGAAGTCGTGGCTCTGGTGGACCACGAGCTTGTCGACCTCGATGAACGAGCCGGAGTCGAGCAGGAGCTCGAGCCGCTCGCGCGCAGTTTTCTTGCCGGCCTTGTGCTGACGGCGAACGCGCTCGGCGCCGCCGGCGAGCTCGGCCGCCGCGTCGCGCCTACGCAGCTCCTCGAAACGGTCGTGACCCGACATCAAGCTTGTAGTTTCATTGACTTTCGTCCGATTATCCACCAATAATTCAAGCCCATGCCTTTCTGGGTCCAGCTGCTCCTCTCGCTGGCGTCATTGGCATTGTTGCTGGCGCTCGTGGCGGCGGTGTGGGCCCTCCGGGGGGTGGCGCAGCGCGCCGAGGCGGTCCTGGCGATCGTCGAGCAGGAGCTTCGGCCGGTCATCGGCCAGGCGGTGGCGCTCACTGAGGACGTACGGTCCCTCACCCGCGAAGCGAGCCGCGAGCTCGATCGCGTCGGGGCCGTCACCGACCGGGTCGACGACATCGCGACCGCGGTCGGTCGGATCGTCGGGACGCTGAGCGGGCTGACCCGCGCGGGACAGATCGTGGGCGTGGCGGCCGGGCTCAAGAAGGGTCTTGACGTGTTCGTTCAGAGGCTCAGGCATCAAGGAGACCACCATGAGTAACGAGCGTGCTTCGGGCGGCTACATGGGCTGGTTCCTATTCGGCACGGTGCTGGGTGCGATCGCCGCGGTCCTGCTGACGCCGAAGACCGGCGCTCAGGCGCGCGAGATCCTGGCCGACCAAGGCGGGGACGTGGCGCGCCGGGCGCAGGAGTTCGCCGTCGAGGCGCAGGGCCGCGCCGGCGAGTGGCTGGACAAGAGCCGCGAGCTCTTCGAGGAGCAGACGCAGCGGCTCATGAGCGCTTTCGAGGCTGGCCGCGACGCCATGCGGGAGGAGATCCGGAGGGGCTCCGGCCAGAATGGCTGAGGTCGAGGTTCCAAACCCCGACGAGCTCCACGAGCGCGGCGGGCAGACCTTCAGCCGGCGCGTCGCGCTCACGACCGCGATCTACGCGATCGTGCTCTCGATCGCGGCCCTCGGCGGGAACAACGCCGCGAAGGAGATGCTGCTGGCCCAGCAGCAGTCGTCGGACCAGTGGGCGTTCTACCAGGCCAAGGTGATCCGCGAGCACCAGTACCGGGGCCAGAAGATGGTCCTGGAGACGCAGCTGGCCGAGCCGTCGACCGTCAGGGGCGCCGAGCGGGAGAAGCTCGCGGCGCTCGCGGCGAAGTTCGCCGAAGAGGAAAAGCGCTACGGCGCCGAGAAGAAGGACATCGAGAAGGACGCCAAGAAGCTCGAGCACGCGCGGGACCTCTTCCGCGAGCGCCATCCCTACTTCGAGTTCGGGGAGGTCCTCCTGCAGATCGCGATCGTGAGCGCGTCGGTGTCGATTCTCTCCACCTCACGCCCGATGTTCTGGTTCTCGCTGGTCCTGGCGGTATTCGGCGCGGTACTCACCGTGAACGGCTACACGCACCTGTTCCCGCTGCCCTTCCTGCACCACCACTGACCGTCCGCGGCTGCCGGGAAGCTCGCCCCGGCGAGGAGCCGCGCCGACACCGCGTCTCTAGATGTGAATCGCCTGGCCGAGCGCGGCCAGCGTCGCCTCCAGGGCCGCCTCGGACAGGGTCGGGTGGGCGTGGATCGTGTGGATGATCTCCTCGAGCGTGGCCTCGAGGGTGCGCCCGAGCGTGAACTCGTGGATGATCTCGGTCGCCTCGGGACCGATGATGTGGACGCCGAGAATCTCACCCGTCGCCTTGTCGGCGACCACCTTGACGAACCCTTCCGTCTCGCCGAGCGCGACCGCCTTGCCGCTCGCCGTGAACGGGAACCGCCCGACCGAGACCTCGCGCCCCTTCTCCCGGGCGCGCGCCTCCGTCGACCCGATCGAGGCGATCTGCGGACGGCAGTAGGTGCACGACGGGACGTTCCCGTAATCGACGGGGCGGGGGCTCTTGCCCGCGATCGCCTCGGCCGCCACGACGCCCTCGGCCATCGCCTTGTGAGCGAGCAGCGGGGCGCCCGCCATGTCGCCGATCGCGTAGAGCCCCTTCACCGAGGTTTCCATGTGGGGCGAGACTTTCACGAACCCGCGCTCGAGCTGGACGCCGACGGTCTCCAGGCCGAGCCCGGTCACCTTCGCGGCCCGCCCCACGGCCATGAGGACCCGCTCGACCTCGAGCTGCTCGCCGCCGAGATCGACGACCACCCCCGATCCGCCGGGCTTCACCGCCGCCACCTTGACGCCGGTCTTCACGGTGATCCCGCGGCGGGCGAACGTCCGCGCCAGCTCCTTCGAGACCTCTTCGTCCTCGACGGGCACGACACGCGGGAGAGCCTCGAGCAGCGTGACCTGGACGCCGTACGACGCGTAGACGTCGGCGAACTCAACGCCGACCGCGCCGGCGCCGATGACGGCGATCGACCTCGGCGCCGCCTCGCTCCGCACCGCGCCGTTCGAGGAGATCACCGCTTTCTCGTCGATGGCGACGCCGGGAAGCGACTTCGGCTCCGAGCCCGTGGCGAGGATGACGGCGCGCGCCTCGAGCGTCTCGACGCCGCCCGTCCCCTTCACCTCCACGACGTTCTTCGCCCTGAGCGTTCCCCGCCCCGGGAACAGGGTGATCTTGTTCTTGCGGAAGAGGAACTCGACGCCCTTCGCCATCCGGTCGGCGACCCGCCGGCTCCGCTGGACCGCCTCGGCGTAGCTGGCCTCGAACCCGCTCACGCGGATCCCGAAGTCCGCGGCGTGGCTCAGGAGGTTGACCACCTCCGCGTTTCTCAGCAAGGCCTTGGTCGGAATGCAGCCCCAGTTCAGGCACACGCCGCCCGGGCGATCGTCCTCGACGGTCGCGACCGAGAGGCCGAGCTGGGCGCAGCGGATGGCCGCGACGTAGCCGCCGGGGCCGGTGCCGACCACCGCGACGTCGAACTTGTGCGTCGCCACGGCCCTAGACCAGCAAACGCAGCGGCTCCTCGAGCAGGCGCTTGACGTCCTGCAGGAACCGCGCGCCCATCGCGCCGTCCATCACACGATGATCGCACGAGATCGTCAGCATCATGCGCCGGCCGACGCCGAGTCCCGCGTCCTCCACCACCGGCACGCGCCGGACCGATCCGACCGCCAGGATGGCGCCCTCGGGCGGGTTGATGATGGCCGAGAACTCGGCGACGTCGAACATGCCGAGGTTCGAGATGGAGAACGTCGCCCCCGACAGCTCTGGAGCGCGCAGCTTGCGATTCCGCGCCCGCTCGGCCAGGTCACGCGACTCGACCGCGATCTGCGCGAGCGGCTTCGCGTGGCAGTCGCGCAGCACGGGCGTGATGAGCCCGTCGTCGAGGGCGACGGCGATCCCGATGTGCGCCCGGTGGTAGACGCGGATGGCGTCGCCCTGAAGCGAGGCGTTCACGCCCGGATGCTTCAAGAGGGCCAGGGCGCAGGCCCGGATGACGAAATCGTTCACCGAGATCTTGGGCTGTCCCTCCAGCGCGTTCAGCTGCTCGCGCAGCTCCCACGCGCGGTCCATCGCGACCTCGCTCGTGACGTAGAAGTGGGGCACCGGCGCCTTGGACAGGGGCATCCGCCGGGCGATCACCGCGCGGATCTGGGAGAGCGGCACGTCCTCGAACTCGGCGTCCGAGGCGGTCGACGCCGCCGGGAGAGCGGCCCCCCCGGCCCCCTCGACGTCACGACGGATGATGCGACCGCCCGGTCCCGAGCCCTGGATGAGTCGCAGGTCGACGCCGGTCTGCGCCGCGATCTTCTTCGCCAGCGGCGAAGCCTTCACCCGCCCCCCCGCAGACGCGCCAGCAGCGGGCGCTGCGACGGCGGCCGGCACCGAAGCGATAACGGCCTGCCCTGGACCTACGCCAGCCACGACGGAAGCCTGCGCGCCGACCAAAGCCGGCCGCGCGACCGGCACTTGCGGAGCCGATGGCGCAGCCACTGCCTGGCGAGGCGCTTGAGGAGCCGCCGATGCTGCGCCCGGCGGTGGGGCCGGGGCAGGCTCCGGGCGAAGTGGGGTTTTCTGAGCTCCGGAGCGGGCCGCGCCTCCGGCTCCGGCGGGCGCGGAAGCGACGAGCGCTGTGATGTCATCGCCGGGTTCAGCGATAACGCCGATCAGGGTACCGATGGGCGCCGTGTCACCGGCCGGGATGAGGATCTTGCGCAGAACGCCCGCCCCGAACGCTTCCATCTCGACGTCGGCCTTGTCCGTCTCGACCTCGGCCAGGATGTCGCCGCCCTGGATCCGGTCCCCTTCCTTCTTGAGCCACTTGATGATCTTTCCGCTCTCCATCGCGTCGGAGAGCTTCGGCATGACGACCTTCGTGACGGCCATGGCTCAGTGCCCGTTCACGTTGCAGGCGCGGCGAATGGCGGCGACGATCCGCTCCTTCGACGGCGTCTTCAGCCGCTCGAGGTTGCGCGCGTAGGGCATGGGGGCGTTGGCGCCGGTCACCCGCTCCACGGGCGCGTCGAGGTCATCGAACGCCTGCTCGGTGACCGACGCGGCGATCTCCGAGCCCATCCCGGCGAAGCCGGCGCCGGCCTCCACGACGACGACCCGGTGAGTCTTGCGCACCGAGCCGATGATCGTCTCGGTGTCCATGGGACGAAGCGTGCGCGGATCGACGAGCTCGACGGAGATGCCCTCCTTCGCCAGCTCCTCCGCCGCCTCCATCGCCCGGTACATCATGCCCATGTAGGCGATCACGGTGACGTCCGTCCCCTCGCGCCGCACGATCGCCTTGCCGAGCGGGATGAGAAACTCGGGATCTTCCGGCACCTCGCCCTTCACGGCGTAGAGCGTCTCGGACTCGATGAAGATGACCGGGTTGTCGTCGCGGATCGACGACTTGAGCAGCCCCTTGGCGTCCATCGGCGTCGTTGGCCGCACCACCTTGAGCCCCGGCACGTGATAGAAATACGTCTCCATCGACTGCGAGTGCTGCGCCGCCAGCTGCGCCGCCGGCCCGCCCGGGCCGCGGATGACGATGGGCACGTTGAACTGGCCGCCCGACATGTAATACATCTTGGCCGCCGAGTTGACGATCTGATCGAGCGCGAGGAGCGCGAAGTTGAAGGTCATCATCTCGATGACCGGACGCAGCCCCACCATCGCCGCGCCGATCCCCACGCCCGTGAAGCCCGACTCGGCGATCGGCGTGTCCACGACCCGCTGCGGGCCGAATTCCTTCAGGAGCCCCTGCGTCACCTTGTAGGCGCCCTCGTAGAGGCCGACCTCCTCGCCGATCACGAACACGCGCGGATCGCGCTGCATCTCCTCGCGCAGCGCCAGGTTCAGGGCTTCGCGATACGTCATCACCGCCATCTCACGACTCCTTGTAGATGTCGGTGAAGAGCGATTCGCCCGGCGGCTCCGGCGAGGCGTCGGCGAACGCGACGGCCTCGTCGACGCGGTCGTTGACGTCCTTTTCGATCGCCCGCACGTCGGCCTCGGAGAGCACCTCCGCCGCCAGGAGCTTCTCGCGGAACAGCACGATCGGATCCCGCAGCTTCTCGCGCTCGACCTCGTCCTTGGTCCGGTAGACCGCGCCGGCCGGATCGCGCATGGAGTGCCCGCGGTACCGGTAGGTATCGGCCTCGAGGAGCGAAGGCGTCTTCTGCTGCCGCGCCCGGGTGACCGCGCGGGCGACCGCCTCGCGGACCGCCAGCACGTCCATACCGTCCACGCGCTCGGCCGGGATGCCGTAGGTCTGGCCGAACTTCCAGATCTCGGTCTGCGCCAGCGCGCGCTCGACCGACGTGCCCATGGCGTAGCGATTGTTCTCGCAGAGGAAGATCACCGGCAGCTTCCAGAGGGCCGCCAGGTTCATCGACTCGTGAAATTCCCCTTCCGGCACGGCGCCGTCGCCGAAGTAGCAGACGACGACCTGGTCGCCCCCCTGGTACTTGACGGCGAAGCCGACGCCCGCCGCGATCGGCAGGTGCGCGCCGACGATCGCGTGGCCGCCGAGGAAGTTCACGCTCTTGTCGAAGAGGTGCATCGAGCCGCCCTTGCCCCCGGAGAGCCCGTCGCGCCGGCCGTAGAGCTCGGCCATGGTCCGCCTCGGGTCCGCGCCCTTGGCCAGGCAGTGGCCGTGCTCGCGATAGGCGGAGATCGCGTAGTCGTCCGGACGGAGCGCGGAGGTGGCGCCGACCGCCACCGCCTCCTCGCCGATGTAGAGATGGAGAAACCCGCCGATCTTCCCGAGGGTGTACGCCTCCGCGGCCTTCTCCTCGAAGCGGCGAATGAGGAGCATGTCGGTTAAGAGCTGCCGGCCGAGGGCCGCGTCGACGCTCGGCGCCGGCGCCGCTCCGCCTCGTGTTGGTGTCTTGGCCATGACCTCTCCTGCTACCAGCGCATGATGCTCAGATCGTCCACCGAAAGCCGCCGGCGGATGCGGAAGATTGCCACGATGATCGCGAGGCCGACGGCCACCTCGGCCGCCGCCACCGCCATCACGAAGAAGACGACCGCCTGGCCGTCGAGGTTCCCATACCGCTGCCCGAAGGCGACCAGCGCGAGGTTCGACGCGTTCAGCATCAGCTCGATCGACATGAAGATGACGAGCGGGTTGCGGCGGATGACAACGCCTACGACACCGATCGTGAACAGCACGGCCGACAGCGTGACGTAGAAGCTCTCAGGCACCATCTCTATCCATCATAGGCCATGGGCCCAGGACGGCCGGCATGCCCCCTGGCCGGCCGGCTCACGCGCGGCGCCGGGCCAGCAGGAGCACGCCGACCATGGCCGCCAGCAGGAGGACCGACGTCAGCTCGAAGGGGAACAGGTAGCTCGTGAAGAGCAGCCGGCCGAGGGCCGGGACGCTGCCGCTCGGCCCGCCCGCGGTCGGGGCGCCGCGCAGCCGCCCGACGATGACGAACACCAGCAGGAGGAGCAGGAGCGCGCCGACCGGCAGCGCGAGCAGGCGCGCCGCGCGCCGCGGGTCGGGGCCGGTCTCCTCCTTGCCGGGGATCAGCACCATGATCGCGAAAACGAAGAGCACCATGATCGCCCCGGCGTAGACGATCACCTGCGCCGCGGCGAGGAACTCGGCGCCGAGCATCAGGTAGAGCGCGGCGATCGACCCGAGATTGACGACCAGGAACAGGGCGCCGTGGATCGCGTTCGTCCTCAAGATCAAACCGAGCGCCGAGCCGGTGGCGATCAGCGCCACGATGAAGAACGCCGCGTAGGCCATCACGGCTTCCGATTCGGCGGCAGCGGAATGGGCGAGCGCGGACGGCCGTCGGCGTGCGCGGGCTCGAGCGACAGCAGCATCTCCTTCGTGTAGATCATCCCCCCGCGGCTGTAGGAGGAGAACTCCAGGATCCCCGTGTCCATGCGGATCGCGTCCTCCGGACACGCCTCCACGCAGTAGCCGCAGAACACGCACTTGCCCAGATCGATGTCGAAGCGGCGCGGGACCTTCTCGATCTCGGGGTTCGGATGCTCGTCGGCGACGATATAGATGCAGTGCGCGGGACAGACCGTCTCGCACATCATGCAGGCCACGCAGCGTGGCGAGCCGTCCTCGCGCCGCACCAGCCGATGGAGCGAGCGCAGGCGCGGCGAGTACGGCCGCCGCTCCTCCGGGTACTGGATGGTGACGGCGCCGCGCGCGCCCGTCCGCCGCCCCAAGGCGCGGGCGGTGTGGCGACCCATGTTGCGGAAGAAGTGCGCGGCGGTGAGCCCGAGCCCGGCGAGCACGTCGAGCACGTAGAACCGCTGGCGCAGGCTCATGGGCGCGCGGGTCATCGATGACTCCAGGCGACGAGGACCAGACCCGTCAGCACGATGTTGGCGATCGAGAGCGGGAAGAGCCCGAGCCAGCCCAGGCGCATCGCCTGGTCGTAGCGAAAGCGGGGCAGCGTCCAGCGGATGAGCATCATGAAGAAGATCATGACGCACACCTTGACCACGAACGCGCCCACCTGGAGCAGGACGACCACCAGGTGCGGAAGCGGCCACGCCCATCCCCACGGGAGCCGGACACCCTCGGCGCCCAGGTACGGGATCTGCCAGCCGCCGAGGAAGAGCGACGTCGTCATGCCGGCGATGACGACCGTCTCGAGAAAATCGGCCATCGCGAACATGCCGAACTTCATGCCGCTGTACTCGACGAAGTAGCCGATGATCTCCGACTCGCCCTCGGGCGTGTCGAACGGGATGCGCTTGGTCGCGGCGATGCCGGCGGTGAGGAACAGGACGAACGCGAGCGGCTGCGTGACGATGCCCCACGCCGGCAGCCATCCGCCCAGGAAGTACTGCCCCTGGCCCCGGACGATGTCCTGCATGTTCAGCGAGCCGTAGATCATGATGACGCCCATGATCGAGGTGCCGATGGCGATCTCGGCCGAGATCATCAGCGCGGCGGCGCGCTGGCCGCCGAGGAGCGCGTAGTTGTTCGCGGACGACCAGCCCGCCATCATCACGCCGTAGACGCCGAGCGAGAGCATCCCGAAGACGTAGAGGATCCCGACGTTGAGGGTCACCGCCTGCAGCGGGATGTCGCGGCCGGCCAGGCGCAGCGTGTCGCCGAAGGGAATCGACGCGAACGCGACGAGGGCGAAGAACACCGATACGAACGGCGCGAGCGGGAACAGGATCCGGTCGGCGCGCGCCGGCCGGAAGTCCTCCTTGGTGAGCATCTTGATCGCGTCCGCCAGCGGATGGAAGAGGCCGATCAGCCGGAACCCGAAGATCGAGGCGCGGTTCGCGCCGATCCGGTCCTGCATGATCGCCGACTGCTTGCGCTCGACCCACGTCATGAGGCCGCCCAGGTTCAGGACGAACAGCATGACGAACGCCACGCGCCCGAACGCGATGCCGAGGTCGGCGATCATGAGCGCGCCGGGGCGTCTCGGGTGAGCACGCGCCCGGTGTCGCCGATCGATTGATAGCTGAGGCCTGCGAAGGCGGGCACGGCGCCGGTGAGCTGGCGGAACCAGTGCTCCGCCCGGGTCGCGGTCGAGGTTTCGCCGAGCGCGGCCAGGATCCGGCCGAGCATCTCCCACTCGGCCAGCGCCTGGCCGAGCGGCTCGACGGCGAGGCGGAACCGCTGGACGCGGCCCTCGAAATTCGTGTACGTCCCGTCGCGCTCGACCCACGCCGCCGCCGGAAGCACCCAGTGGGCCCGCGCGCTCGTCCGGTTGGCGTTGGCGCCCGTGAAGATCAGGGTCTCGACGGCGCGCAGCGCCTCGAGCACCTCCGCCTCGGGCCATCTGCTCGCCAGGAGGTCGTGGCCGAAGACCCAGAGACACTTGAGCCGCCGCCCGCGCGCGGCGGCGACCACCGCGCGGGCGTCGCCGCCCAGGCCCACCAGCTCGGCACCGAGCGCGTTCGGGCTCTTGTCGGCGCGGATGAGGAAGCTGTCCTCGTCGCCGGGATCGCGCGGCGGCACGTCGAACCCGACCTGCCGGATCGCGCGGGCGTCCAGCACCCGGCGGAGCGCCATCAGGTCCTCGTTGGCCATCTTCGGCGACGCGATCACGCCGATCTCGTCCGCCGGCCATCGCCGGAGCGCGGCCGCGACCGCCGCGATCGCCTCGTCCCACGTCGCCGCGGTCGTCGTCTCGCCGTCGCGGCGCGTCGGCACCAGCAACCGGTCCGCCGCATCGACCGGGGCGAAGCCGTAGCGCCCCGCGTCGCAGAGCCACCAGCGATTGACGTCGGCGTTGAAGCGGGGCTTGAGCCGCGCGACCCGCCGTCCCTCGGCGTGATGCGGCCGCCGCCGATTGACGTGGACCTCGATGTTGCAGCCCCGCGCGCATCCGGGGCACACGCTCTTGGCGCTCTCGAGGTACCACACGCGCACCTGGAACCGGAAGTCGCGGTCGGTCAGGGCGCCGACCGGACAGATGTCGACCACGTTGCCGGAGTACTTGTTGTCGAGCTCCGTGCCCGGGAAGAGCCCGATCTCCGAGTGGTCGCCGCGCGAGAAGATGCCGAGCTCGCCGGTGTGCGTGATCTCGTCGCAGAAGCGCACGCAGCGCGAGCAGAGGATGCACCGCTCGGCGTCCAGCATGACGTGCGGCCCGAGCGGCACCGCCTTGGGCTTGTGCACCTTCTCGTCCGTCATCCGCGGGTCGTACAGGCCGTGCTGCATGTAATAGATCTGCAGCCAGCATTCGCCGGCCTGATCGCACACCGGGCAGTCGAGCGGATGGTTGATCAGGTGGAACTCCATGATCGACTTCCGCGTCTCGCGCACCCGGTCGGTCTCCGTCGAGACGACCATGCCGTCCGCGGCGAGCGTGTTGCACGCGATGGTGGGCCGCGGCGTCTTCTCGATGTCGACCATGCACAGGCGGCACTGGCCCGCGATCGAGAGCCCGGGGTGATAGCAGTAGTGCGGCACCTCGACGCCGGCATGGCGGGCCGCCTCGATGAGGTTGGTCCCGGCCGGAACCTCGATCTCCTTGCCGTTGACGGTGAGCCTGGGCATGGCTACTTGGGCACCAGCGCCTCGAACTCGCCGCGAAACTTCTCGATGTAGGAGATGTACGGGCCCACCGCACCGTCGTAGAAGGCGCAGATCGTCGTGCCGGCGCCGCGCTTGGCGACGTCGAGGATCGTGTCGAGATCCTCCTTGCGGCCCCGGCGCTCGACGATCCGGCGGGTCATCTTGTAGATCCACCCCGTCGACTCCCGGCACGGCGTGCACTGGCCGCAGCTCTCGTGGGCGTAGAAGCGCGCGACCACCATGAGCGCCTCCGGGATCGATACCGTCTCGTCCATCACGATGACGCCCGCCGAGCCGGCCATGGTGCCGGCGTTCCGGAGCCCGTCGACGTCCATCGTGACGTCGATCTCGTCCGCGGTCAGGATGGCGGCCGACGACCCGCCCGGCACGACGGCCTTCAGCTTGCCGTTGCCGGTGACGCCGCCGGCCAGGTCGTAGATTAGCTGTCGCAGCGTGATCGACACCGACGTCTCGTACACGGCCGGCCGCGCGACGCGCCCCGAGACCGAGTACATCCGGGTGCCGCCCTGGGTCTTGGTGCCGAGCCCGGCGAACCACTCGGCGCCGCGGTTGATGATGTGCGGCACCTGGCAGATCGTCTCGACGTTGTTCACGATGGTGGGCGCGCCGAACGCGCCCTTGATCGCCGGGAACGGCGGCTTGAGCTTCGGCCAGCCCTTCTTGCCCTCGAGGGACGAGATGAGGCCGGTCTCCTCGCCGCAGATGTACGCGCCCGCTCCCCGATGCACGACGATGTCGAAGCCGCTGCCCAGGTATCGCGCCTCGTACGCCTCGCGCACCGCCGCGGCGAACCGGCGCCAGGGCTCGACGTACTCGCCGCGGACGTAGACGAACCCGGTCGCCGAGCCGATGGCGCGCGCCGCGATGAGCATGCCCTCGATGAGCGCGTGCGGGTCGCGCTCGAGCAGGTAGCGGTCCTTGAAGGTCCCCGGCTCGCCCTCGTCGGCGTTGATCACCAGATAGACAGGCCCGGGGTGGTTCTTCGGGATGAACGACCACTTGGTGCCCGTCGGAAACCCGGCGCCCCCGAGCCCGCGGAGATTCGAGCGCTTGACCTCGTCCAGGATCGCGGTGGGCTCCATCGCCTGCGCCTTGGCCCAGGCCTGGTAGCCGCCCGTCTCGCGATAGACGCCCAGCGTGTGCGAGTCGGACCGCGCGAAGTTCCGCGTGAGGATCGCCTCGCCGCTCATGCCAGGCTCCCGAGGATCTGATCGACCTTCGCCGGCGTCAGGTCGAGCTCGTAGCGATCGTCGACCTGCATCATCGGCGCCGCCTCGCACGCGCAGAGGCATTCGACCGAGAGCAGCGTCACGCGGCCGTCGGCGGTCGTCTCGCCCGGCGCGACGCCGAGCCGCGTTTTCAGGTGAGCGATGATCGCGGGCGCGCCCGCCAGATGGCAAGAGAGGTTGTGGCACACCGAGACGACGTGGCGCCCGGGCCGCTCCCGAAAGTAGAGCGTGTAGAACGTGACGACCTCGTGCACGTGGGCCGGCGAGAGGTTGAAGAGCCCGGCGACGTACTCCTCGGTCTCGAGCGAGATGTAACCGAACGCCTCCTGCGCCAGGTGCAGTGCCGGCAGGAGGGCGCCCTGCGGGTCGGGATAGAGGGCCTGCAGGCGATGGACCTCGGCCAGCTGAGCCTCCGAGAAGGTCGGCGCGGCCGGGGCGTCGTCGCGACCCTTCACCGGTCGAGCTCCCCGCCGATCATGTTGACCGAGCCGAACGTCGGGACGAGGTCCGCCACCATCTCGCCCTTGATCATCCGGTGCAGCGCCGCCACCGGCGGCAGGCACGGCGGCCGGCACCGGACGCGATAGGGCCGGTCGGAGCCGTCGGAGACGACGTAGAATCCGAGCTCGCCGTTGGCGCCCTCCACCGGGAAGTACGCCTCGCCCGGCGGGGGCTGGATGCCGTAACCCTCCATGATCAGCATGAAGTGGTTCATCAGCCCCTCGATCGAGCCGTAGGCGGTCTCCTTCGGCGGCAGGACGACGCGCTTGTCCGCCACGTTGACGCGGCGGAGCGCCGCTCGCTGCTGGCCCTCGAGATTCGGCGAGAGCGTGAGCGGCACGAGCAGGAGCCCCTCGGTCTTGCCCTGCTTGCCCCGGTCGACGTAGCTGGCCGGATCGATGGGCCGTCCGGCAAAGTCCACGTTGATCGGGCCCGCCGGGATGGCGGCCAGCGCCTGCTCGACGATGCGCATCGACTGCTCCATCTCGGCCATGCGCACGAGGTAGCGCGCGTAGTTGTCACCCTCCGGCTGCGTGGGGATCTCGAACTGCAGGCGATCGTAGACGTAGTACGGCTGCGCGCGGCGGACGTCGTAGGGGACGCCCACGGCCCGCAGCAGCGGCCCGGTGATCGCGTAGCCGATCGTCTCCTCGCGCGAGAGCGCGCCGACGCCCACCATGCGGTCCATGAAGATACGGTTGCCGGTCAGGAGCCGGTGCACCTCGCCGAGGACCTCGCGCGTCTCCTTGAACGCGCGGACCACCTTGTCGCCGAACCCGGCGGGCAGATCGGCCTTGACGCCGCCCACCCGGCCGTACGAGATCGTCAGCCTGGCCCCGGTGACGTCCTCCACCAGCTCCCACAGGAACTCGCGGGCCTTGATCATGTAGAGGAAGACCGTGAAGGCGCCGAGCTCCATGGCCGAGGCGCCCACGCAGGTGAGGTGGTCGCAGATCCGCGAGATCTCCGACATGATGACGCGGATGTACTTGCACCGCTCGGTGATGTCCACGCCCAGGAGCTTCTCCACCGCGGACGCGTAGCCGAAGTTGTTGATGAGCGGCGACACGTAGTTGAGCCGGTCGGTGAAGGGGATCGCGTTGTTCCAACCGCCCTGCTCGCAGTCCTTCTCGAACGCCCGGTGCAGATACCCGATCTCCACGTCGGCGGCCACGATGACCTCGCCGTCGAGCTCGGTCGCGATCCGGATGATCCCGTGCATGGCGGGATGAGCGGGGCCGATGCCGATGTGGACGTTCTGGGGACCGCTACCGGTGCCGCTCCCCTCGCCGAGCATGAACTCGCGCCGCGTCGTCGCCGCCATCGCGCCGCCTAGCTCGCCGGCCCGATCAGCGGCTGGCGACGGTTGATCGGATAGTCCTTCCGCAGCGGATGGCCCACGAACTCCTCGTACATGAGGAGCCGACGCGGATCCGGGTGCCCCTCGAAGCGCACCCCGAACATGTCCCACACCTCGCGCTCGAGCCAGTTGGCGATGGGCCAGAGCGCCACGGCGCTCGGGACGTGGGCGTCGTCCTCGTCCACGCGCACCTTCAGCCGGAGCCGATGGGTGTGGGCAATCGAAAAGAGATGGTAGACGACCTCGAAGCGCGGGCCGTCCTCTCGGCCTGGGAACTTCACGTAGTCGACGGCGGTCAAGTCCATGAGGACGTCGAACGCCAGCGCCGCGTCGTCGCGGCAGTGCGCCAGCACGGCCAGGAGCGCGTCGCGCGCCACGACGACGGTCAGGTCCCCCCGATGCTCGTGCGTCTCGACGATGGCGTCGCCGAACCGGCGCTGGAGCCCGGCGAGGATCGTCACGCGCTCAGTACCTCTGCGCCTGGACGGCGATCTTGTCCTGGAGCTTCATGAGCCCGTCGATGACCGACTCGGGACGAGGCGGACAGCCGGGAATGTAGACGTCGACCGGGATGATCGTGTCGATCCCCTGCACGGTGGCGTAGTTGTCGTAGAAGCCGCCCGTGCACGTGCAGACGCCGAAGGCGACGACCCACTTCGGCTCGGTCATCTGGTCGTAGATGCGCTTGAGCACCGGCGCCATCTTGTGGCTGATCGTGCCGACGACGAAGAGCACGTCGGCCTGCCGGGGCGAGAAGCGCGGCAGCCCGGCGCCGAACCGATCGACGTCGTAGTGCGAGCACGCCGTCGCCATGTACTCCATCCCGCAGCACGCCGTCACGAACGGATACTGGAAGATCGAGTATTTCCGCGCCCAGCCGATGGCCTCGTCGAGCTTCGACGTGAAGAAGCTGCCTACTCCCATTCGAGGCCTCCCTTGCGCCAGACGTAGGCGAACCCGAGCATCAGGATGGACAGGAACACGAGCATCTCCACGAAGCCGAACCACCCGAGCTGCCGGAACAGCGCGGCCCACGGCCAGATGAACAGGAGCTCGATGTCGATGATGATGAAAATGATGGCGATCAGGGAGAACTTGATGGCGAAGCGGCCCTCGGTCACCGCGATCGGATCCTTGCCGCACTCGAAGGGCGCGCTCTTCACCGGCGTGAGCCGGCGCGGCGCGATCAGGGTCGGGATGAACAGGAGCGCGCCGGCGACCAGCGCGGCGAACGCGAACACCATGAGGATCGGCGCGTAGGTCATTGGAGCGGGGTCCGTGAGGCCGGCCTGGACCGAGGGTGGCCTGACACAGATGCGGCGTGGCTCCGACACGCCCGGTCTACCCTGAGGACGTCAGTCATCGCCGCGTGCAGGCTTGTCGCTCGCGGAATCGGACTGGCGCTTGGCGTGATAGGAGCTGCGGACGAGCGGCCCGGACTCCACGTGGCGGAAGCCGAGCTCCCGGCCCATCACCGCCAGCTCGGCGAATTCGTCGGGGTGATAGTACTTCTCGACCGGCAGGTGCTGCGCCGACGGCCGCAGGTACTGGCCGAGCGTCAGGATCTCGACGTCGACCCCGCGCAGGTCGCGCATCGTGGCGGCGAGCTCGTCGCGCGTCTCGCCGAGCCCGAGCATGATTCCCGACTTCGTCGGCAGGGCCGGCGCCACCGTCCGGGCGTGGCGGAAGAGCCCGAGCGTTCGCTCGTAGCGCCCGCCGTGCCGGGCGAGCTTGTAGAGACGCGGGACGGTCTCGGTGTTGTGGTTCAGGACGTTCGGACCGGCCGCGATCACCGTCTCGAGCGAGGCGGTGCTCCCCTGAAAATCGGGAATGAGCACCTCGACCCGGCAGCGGGGTGCCTGGCGGCCCACCGCGCGGACCGTGGCGGCCCAGTGCGCGGCGCCGCCGTCGGCGAGATCGTCACGGTTCACCGACGTGATCACCACGTACTCGAGGCCGAGATCGGCGACGGCGCGGCCGATCCGCTCGGGTTCCTCGCGATCCTCCCAGACCGGCTTGCCGTGCGACACCGCGCAGTAGCCGCAGTGGCGCGTGCACACGTCGCCCAGGATCATGAAGGTCGCGGTGGCCTCTTCCCAGCACTCGCCGATGTTGGGGCAGTGCGCTTCCTCGCACACCGAGTGGAGATTCCACTCGCGGAGGCGGCCCTTGAGGCGCATGTAGTTCGGTCCGCCGGGGGCCCGGACCTTGAGCCACGCGGGCTTTGGACCCGGGAGCGGAAGACTGTCGGGCTGGATCACCGGAAGTGAGTGCAGCATGGGCAGTCGTTCTGTTCGTGCCAACCGGCTCATTATGCCACACGGCCCCGGGTCCGTCGGCCGGGGGCCGTCGCCAACGCCGCGACCCGAATCGGCTCGGCGAGCCGTCTCGAAGAGGAGCGAGCGGCGGTCAGAGGCGACGGGCCCGGGCGCTCACCGTGGCCGAGCAGCCGCTCCAGACGCCGTGTGAATTCACGGCGACGACGGCCACATAGTAGAGCTCGCCCGGGTTCAGCCCCGTCAGCTGGACGCTGACCGTCTGATCGGGGCCCGGGCGGGCCGCCGAGGCGCCGACCCTCACGAAGGAGCCGCCGGGACAGGGAGAATTCTTGGTGCTGTAATAGACGAGATAGGATATCGCGTCCGTCCGGGGGCTGCCGTCGGCATTCACTGTCGGCGCGGACCAAGAGACTTGGAGGACTCCGCCGCTGGCGCATCCGGCCACGACGAGCGCCACCGCGACGAGCACGACCGTGGACCGGCACCGAAGAGTCGTCACTCCCCCGCTCGGCTACCGCTCGTCCCACACGTCCAGCAGCTCGATCTCCTCCGGCGCCACGCCGGAATAATCGGCGAGGCACTTGATGACCGCGCTGATCGGGATGAGATGCAGGTCGGCGTCCGCCGGCAGCGCGACGGGGCAGCCGACGATTTTACCGGTTGTTCGGAGCCTGTACGAAACGAGCACCTCGACGGTCTCCTTTACTCCACGAGGCAGGTGGCGAGCGTGGAGCGCGGCCGGATCTCGATCGTCATGGGTCCTAGCTGACCATTCAAAGACGAGAGACCGATTTGCGGGAAGAAAAACTTTTGGTGCCGAAGGGGGGACTCGAACCCCCACGGGTTGCCCCACACGCCCCTCAAACGTGCGCGTCTGCCAGTTCCGCCACTTCGGCGCGTTGCGAGGCGAAAGTATATCGCTATCGTCGTCGGCTGACAATTCGGCCGACGCTCTGGCGGAGCCTCGGGTCGAGCGCGTCGCGAATCCCCTCGCCCAGGAGGTTGTACGCCAGGACCGTGACGAGGATCGCGAGGCCCGGGTAGACCGACAGCCACCAGCCGATCTCGATCGCGTCCTTGCCCTCACTCAGGATGTTGCCCCACGTGGCGTGCGGCGGCTGCACGCCGAGCCCCAGAAACGAGAGCCCCGACTCGGCGAGGATCGCCGCCGGGACCCCGAGCGTGATCGCCACCAGCACCGGGGCGATCGCGTTGGGCAGGATGTGGCGCCAGATGATGCGGAACGCGCTGGCGCCGATCGACTGCGACCACAGGACGAACTCGCGCTCCCGCAGCGACAGGAACTCGGCGCGGACGAGGCGCGCCACGCTCATCCAGCCGGTGAGGCCGATGACCGCCATGATGGTCCAGATCGAGGGCCGCAGGAATCCCAGCACCGCCAGCAACAGGAAGAAGCGTGGGAAGACCAGCATCAGATCGACGAGCCGCATCACCATCGCGTCGGTCATCCCGCCGTGATAGCCGGCCAGCGACCCCAGCGCGATCCCGATCGCCGTCGCGATGCCCACCGACACGAAGCCCACCGCCAGCGACACGCGCGCGCCGTAGAGCATGCGGGAGAGCACGTCGCGCCCGAGCTGATCGGTACCGAGCGGATGGAGGCCGGAGGGCGCGTCGAGAATCTTCTTCACGTCGTACCGATTCGGATCCATCGGGGCGATGATTGGCGCCAGCAGCGCGAGCACGGCGACGAAGACGACGACGACACCGCCGGCCAGCGCGAGCTGGTTGCGGCGCAGGGCCCGCCAGAAGGACCTCACGCGCTCACCGGCGGCTCCGGCGCGCGGCGACGCGGATTCTCGGATCGACCAGGCTGTAGGTGAGGTCGGCGACGAGGTTGGCGCCCAGGGTGAGCAGGGACACGATGACGAGGTTGCCCATCATCACCGGGTAGTCGCGCTCCCAGACCGCCTGGACCATGAGCTGTCCCATGCCGGGAATGGCGAAGATCGACTCGATGATGACGCTGCCGCCGATCAGGCCGGGTAGCGAGAGTCCCAGGATCGTCACGATGGGGAGGAGCGCGTTGCGCAGCGCGTGCTTGCCGATCACCACGCTCTCGGCGAGGCCCTTGGCCCGCGCGGACTGGATGTAGTCCTGCCGCACCACCTCGAGCATCGACTGCCGCATGTAGCGGGAGAAGCTGGCGAGGCCGCCGAAGGTCGCCACCACGATCGGCAGGATGAGATGACTGAAGAAATCCCACTGCTGCCGCCAGAAGGAGAGGTACTCCCACGTGGGCGACCGGAGACCGGAGATGGGGAGCCACCCGAGCTGGACCCCGAACAGGATCATGAGCATGAGGGCCAGCCAAAAGTCCGGCGTCGCGAAGCCCACGAACACGAACACGGTCGTGATCTTGTCGAACTTCGAGTACTGGCGCGTCGCCGAGACCGCCCCGATCGGAATCGCGAGCGTCACGATGATCATCATCTCGACGAGGTTGAGGAGCAGCGTGATCGGCAGGCGCTCGCGGATCTTCTGCAGCACCGGGCGCGCGTCCGGCGAGAACGAACGGCCGAAATCCAGCTGAACGATCCGCGTCACCCAGTTCCAGTACTGCACGTGCAGGGGCTTGTCGAGCCCCCACTCCTGCCGCAGCCGGTCGCGCATTTCCTTGTCGGACTGGGTCGGGATGTCCGCGGACCCCATGTCGGTCGGCTCACCGGGTGCCAGGTGCATCAAGCAGAACGAGATGAGCGTGATGCCGAGCAGGAGCGGGAGCGCCAGAACGAGCCGCCGCAGCGCGTACGGAAGCATGGCGCGCTATTCTAGCCGATATCTACATCTATCCCGCCGTGTAGCGCTGCAAGGGCCTGGGGACGTACCACTCGTTGAAGTTGTAGCGGATGCCGTTCGGCGACGGAGCGATACCGCGGACCCGCGACGAGACCACCGGCAAGGCGTCCCGGAAGTACAGGAAGACGATCGGCTCGTCTTCGGCCAGAATTTCCTGGAACCGGTCGTAGTACTTCTTCCGCTCCGCCTCGATGCAGGAGGCGCGCCCCTTCTCCAGCATCTCGTCGGCCTCGGGGTTCGCGTAGCCGATGCGGTTCAGATCGTCCGGGCCCGTCTTCGACGAATGCCAGACCTCGAACTGGTCGGGATCGAGCCCGATACCCCAGCCGAGGATGATCGCCTCGAACCGCCGCTTCTTGATGTACTCCTTGAGGAACGACGCCCACTCGATCACCTGGATGTCGACCTTGACGCCGAGGTCCTTCAGCGACGCCTGGATGATCTCGGCGACCTTCCGACGCTCGTCGTTGCCCTGGTTGGTTCGCAGCACGAACTCGAACGGCTGGCCGTCCTTGACGAGGATGCCGTCGGCGTTCTTGGTGCGCCATCCGGCGGCGGCGAGGAGCTCGCGGGCCTTCGCCATGTCGTACGGGTACGTCCGCACGTTCGGGTTGTACGCCCAGGTCCCGGGCTTGTACGGCCCCGTCGCCTCGCGGCCGAGTCCCAGGCGCACGCCCTCGATCAGCTCGCGCTTGTTGATGGCGTGAGCGAACGCCTGGCGAACCCGTCTGTCGGCGAACCGCGGATCGCTGAGGTTGAACCCGAGGTACGTGTAGACGTTGTCCTGGTACTGGTACTTGTTGTAGGCCTTGCGGAACGCCGGGAACTCGGCCTGACGCTTGAACTGCAGCGCGGTGAGACCGGCCGGGCCGGCCGAGTCGATGCCCTGCGCCTTCAGCTCGAGGAAGATGGTTGCCTGGCTCGGGATGATCCGATAGACGATGCGCGAGAGGTACGGCCTCCCCTCGAAGTAATCGGGGTTCGCGACCAGGACGACCTTCTCACCGGGCTTCCACTCCTTGAAGCGGTACGGCCCCGTTCCGATCGGGTCCGACCGGTTCTGGGGGGCCTCCCGCAGACGCCCTTCCTTCACGTAGGTCTCCAGCACGTGGCGCGGCAGGATCCAGGTGGCCCAGCTCTGGAGCGCCTTGGCGTACGGCTTCGCGTAGCGCACGTGCAGGGTGTAGGGGTCGACGGCCTCGACCGTGCTGACCGCGCGAAAGTCCTCGCGGTAGGCGGTCGGCGTCTTGGGATTCATCATCGCCTCGTACGTGAAGACGACGTCATCGGCGGTGAACGGCCGGCCGTCGTGCCAGCGCACGTTCCGGCGAAGCTTGAAGGTGAGGTCCAGACAGTTCCGGCTGAACTCCCAGGACTCGGCGAGCTCGCCGACGATGTTGAGGTCCTTGTCGCGGGTGACGAGGCCGCTGTAGATCAGCGAGCCGACCTCGAACGACGCCGAGTCGGTGAGGACGTTCGGGATCAGGCCCGAGATGTTGCCGGTCAGCGCGTCGATGAAGGTGTCGCCGTACGTCGGCTTGCCGGCCGCCTGACCGGTGGCGCGATCGACGGCGCTGTCCGCCTCGCCGCCGCATCCCCCGAGCGCGAGAACGAGCAGCCATCCGAGGTGACGCAGGCCGAGGCGGCTCATGCTCCTCAGCGCGCCGGCGCGGGAGACGCTGGTGTCACTGGAGTCGGCGCGGCCGGCCCCGGCGCCGTCGGCGCGGCGGGCGCCGCCGGGGCGGGCGTGCTCGCCGGCGGAGGGGCGGCCTCGCGCACGACCGAGCTGGCCCGCTCGCCGCCCAGAATGGCGAGCGTGAACGAGGTGATCGTGAAGACGATCGCGATGCCGGTGGTGATCTTGCCCAGGAGCGTCGGCGTCCCCATCGACCCGAACACCGCCTGGCTGCCGGCGCCGCCGAACGCCGAGCCGATGTCGGCGCCCTTGCCCGATTGCAGCAAGACGATGCCGATGATGCCGAAGCAGGCAAGCACGTGAATGATGGTCAGGGCGATGTACATCCGCTCACTCCTTGGTCGCGGTGCCGATTCGCGCCGCCTTGCGCACGATCCCGATGAAGCTCTGCGCGTTGAGGCTCGCGCCGCCGACCAGGGCGCCGTCGACCTCGGGCTCCGCCAGGAGCACCTCGGCGTTCTCGGCCTTGACGCTGCCACCGTACAGGATGCGAACGGTCTGCGCGATCTCCTTCGACGCCAGCTCGGAGAGCAGGCCGCGGAGATACCCCTGCACCTCGGCGGCCTGGGCCGGCGAGGCGTTGACGCCGGTGCCGATCGCCCATATGGGCTCGTAGGCGAGCACCGTCTTGGCGATCTGGTCGCCGCCGAGCCCGGCAAGGCCGGCGCGCAGCTGGCCCTCGACGGTCGTGAAGGTCAATCCCTGGCGCCGCTCCTCGGCGGTCTCGCCCACGCAGAGGACGGGCGTGAGCCCCTGGGTCAGGAGCGCGCGCAGCTTCAGGTTGATCACCTCGTCCGACTCGCCGATCTCCTTGCGCCGCTCGGAGTGCCCGACGAGCGTCCAGCGACAGCCGATCTCGGCGAGCATCGGGATCGACACCTCGCCCGTGTGGGCTCCCGCCGGCTCGTGGTGACAGGTCTGCGCGCCGAGCTGGATCGGGCTGCCGCTGAGCACCTCCGACACCAGCGCGAGCGCGGTGAACGGCGGACACACGACCACCTGGACGCCGCGCGGCCGCTTGAGCCCGTCGCGGATGGCGCTGGCGAGCGCACGCGCCTCGACGAGCGTGCCGTGCATCTTCCAGTTGCCGATGACGAGCGGGGTGCGCATCAACCGCCGTCCGTCAACGCCTCGACGCCGGGGAGCTTGCGCCCCTCGAGGAACTCGAGGAACGCGCCGCCCGCCGTGGAGATGTAGCCGATCCGCTCGGCGACGCCCGCGTGCGTGACCGCGGCGACCGTGTCGCCGCCGCCGATGACGGAGAACACCGGAGCGTCGGCGACGGCGCGCGCGAGCGCGATCGTCCCCGCCGCGAACGGCGGCTTCTCGAAGACGCCCATCGGGCCGTTCCACACGACGGTGCGCGCCGTCTTGAGGGCGCCCGCGAACCGCTCGACCGTGCGGGGCCCGATGTCGAGGCCCATCTGACCTTCGGGAATCTCGCGCACGCCCACGGTGCGCCCCGCGGCGCTGTCCAGAGCGTCCGCCACGACCGCGTCGACCGGCAACACGAGCGCGACGCCCTGACGCCGCGCGGCCTCCAGCGTGCGCCGCGCGGTCTCGACCTGGCCGGTCTCGACGAGGGAGCGGCCGACCGCGTGGCCCATCGCTCTCAGGAACGTGAAGGCCATGCCGCCGCCGATGAGCAGCGCCTCGACCCGGGCGAGCAGGTGCTCGACCAGCGCCAGCTTGTCGGACACCTTGGCGCCGCCGAGGATCGCGACCAGCGGCCGCTCCGGCGCTTCCAGGATGCGGCCGAGCGCCGCGAGCTCCTGCTGGAGCAGGAGACCGGCGGCGGCCGGCTGCAGATGCTTCGTGATCGCGGCGATCGACGCGTGCGCCCGGTGCGCGGCCGCAAACGCGTCGTTCACGTAGCAGTCGGCCAGCTCCGCGAGGGCCCGCGCGAAGCCGTCGTCGTTGGCCTCTTCCTCGGGGTGGAATCTCAAGTTTTCGAGGAGCAGGATCTCCCCCGGCCGGAGCGCGCGGGCTCGCTCGAGCGTCGCGGCCCCCACGCAGTCGGGAGCCAGCTCGACCTTCTGGCCGAGGAGCGCTTCGAGCCGCGCCGCGATGGGGTGGAGCGAGAACTGGGGCGCGACCTTGCCCTGAGGTCGTCCGAGGTGCGACGCGAGGACGACGGCGGCGCCGGCCTTGAGGGCGTACTGGATCGTCGGCACGACGGCGCGGAGCCGCGTGTCGTCGGTGACCCCGCCGTGGTCGAGCGGCGCGTTGAGGTCGGCGCGGATGAACACGCGCCGCTGCGGCAGATTCAGTTGCGCGATCGTCAGCTTCGCCAACTGAGCTGCTTAGAGCGTCTTGCCGACGAACCGGATCAGATCACGGACCCGCGAGGAGTAGCCCCATTCGTTGTCGTACCAGGCCAGCACCTTGACCAGATTCCCGTCGATCGTCGCCGTCGACGGCAGATCGACGATCGACGAGTGCGGATTGCCGTTGAAGTCGGAGGAGACCAGCTCTTCCTCGCACGCCTCCAGGATGCCGCGAAGCTTTCCGGAAGCCGCCTCGCGGAACGCGTCGTTCACGGCGGCAACCGAGGCCGGCGTCTCGAGCTCGGCGACGAGGTCGACCACCGACACGTTGATCGTCGGCACCCGGATGGCGATGCCGTCGAGCTTGCCCTTGAGCTTGGGCAGCACGAGCCCGACCGCCGTCGCGGCGCCGGTGGTCGTCGGAATCATGCTCACGGCGGCGGCGCGGGCGCGGCGCAGGTCCTTGTGCGGGAAGTCGTGGACCGGCTGATCGTTCGTGTACGAGTGGACCGTCGAGGCGAACCCGCGCTTGATCCCGAACCGGTCGTCCAGCACCTTGGCGGTCGTCGCCAGACAGTTGGTCGTGCACGAGGCGTTGGAGATGATCCGGTGACGGGTCGGCTCGTACGTCTGCTCGTTCACGCCGAGCACGATAGTGGCGTCCGGGTCCTTCGCGGGCGCCGTGATGATCACCTTCTTGGCGCCGGCCTGCAGGTGCTTCGAGGCGGTGGCGGTGTCGCGGAAGATGCCGGTGGACTCGACGACCACGTCGACGCCGAGGTCGCGCCAGGGCAAGGTGGCCGGGTCCTTGAGCGCGCAGACCCGGATCTCACGTCCGTCCACGAAGAGCGACTCGCCCTTGGCGATCACCTCCGCGCGGAGCGTGCCGTGGACGGAATCGTGCTTCAGCAGGTGGCCCAGGGTCTTGGCGTCCGCCAGGTCGTTGACGCCGACCACCTCGATGTCCTTCGACTCGAGCGCCGTGCGGAAAAAGACCCGCCCGATCCGACCGAATCCGTTGACGCCGACGCGAATGCTCATGGGCGAGCTCCTATTTGTGGGGACTGTGGGACGTTCGACTGCGACGAATTATACGGCGGGGTGCGGGACGCGGGCAACTGTTAGGACCCCGACGCGCCGGGCCCCGCCCGCGCGCAGCGCCCGCGCGCATTCGCCCAGCGTTGCGCCGGTCGTGAGGACGTCGTCCACCACCAGGACGTGGCGGCCGGCGACGCCCGGCCCGGCCCGGAAGGCGCCGCGCACGTTCGCGCGGCGCTCGGCCGCGGCGAGATCGCTCTGCGGCCGGGTTGCCCGCACGCGTACCAGCCAGCGCGGCCGCGCCGGAACGCCGAGCCGCCGCGCGACTCGCCGAGCGAGGAGCTCGGCCTGATTGAAGCCGCGCTCGCGCTCGCGCTCCCGGGCCAGGGGCACCGGCACGACCGCCTCGATCTGCTCCGAGAGCGTCGCCACGCAGTGCTCAGCGGCGAGGTCGCCGAGCGGTCGGGCCAGCGCGCGCTTGCCGGAGAACTTGAACGCGTGGAGCGCCTCCCGCAGCGCGCCCTCGAAGATCGCCGCCGACCGCGCGTAGTCGTACGGCGGCGGGTCGGCCACGCACGTCGGGCACGGTCGCGCGGGCACGGCCGGCGCGCTCGCGGCGCTCGGGTCGTCGACCGTCATCGCGAGCGGCGGCGCCGCGCCGCAGACGTGGCATCGCGGGCGTCCGAGACGCGTGATCGCGTGCCAGCAGGACCCGCAGAGCGGGTCGCGCCGGTCAGCGCCCAGGGTGGTCTGGCACAGGGGGCAGAGCGCGGGAAAGAGGAGATCGAGCGCGGCCTGGGTGAAGCCCGAGAGCATGGGAGCGGCGACTATGCACGAACCGGGTGCAGCGTGTTCCAGCGCTGGCACTGGGCGCAGCGGTCCTGCCACAGCGGGCTCAGCGCGCCGCACGCCGCGCATCGGTGCGGCCAGTCGAACGCGTGTCCGAGCTGCAGCGCGCGGCGATACTCCTCGAAGGCCTCGCGCGTCTCTCCGCGCCGCTCGAAGACGGCGCCGAGCAGCGCGTGCACCACCGGCGAGCCGGGCAGGCGCACCTCGACCTTCTCGAACTGGTCGGCGGCCTCGTCCAGCATCTCCAGCTCGAAGAACACGCGGCCGAGCGCCACGGCGAGGGCGAGGTCGTCCGGCGCCCGCTCGACCGCGACCCGGTAGAGCGCGATGATCCGGCTCGGTCGTCCCTCCTGCCGGTACGCGCGCTCGAGGCGCGCGAGCAGCGGAAGCGCGGGCAGATGCTCGGCGGCGCGCTCCCACACGCGGACGGCCTCGCGGTGATCGCCGGTCAGCTCGTACGCATCGCCCAGGGCGAGGGCCGCCGGAAGGAAGAGGCGGTCGGCGCGCGCCGCGCTCTTGAAGTGGCCGAGCGCCCCGCCGGCATTGGCGCGGGCGACGTCGGCGCGGCCGAGCTCGTAATAGATGGTCGCGAGCCACTCGCTCTCCGGCGACCGTTCGGTCGAGCCGATGGCGCCGAAGATGCGCTGCTGGAGATCGAGCGCCTCCCGCCACCGGCTCCCTTCAACCGCGAGGTCGCGGAGCCCGTGGAGCGCGCCCAGGTGGCCACGGCGCGACTGGAGGATCTGGCGATACACTGCCGCGGCGTCGTCGGGGCGACCCAGCCGCCGCGCGTCCTCGGCGCGCTGCAAGAGCTCGGTCGTCGCGGCGTCGTCCGCCACGGGACCCGGCGCCGCGCCGAAGCTCAGCAGACTCTTGAGCGTGATGCCGAGAGACAGGAGCGAACGGAGGGAGACCGGCAACTTCACGGACGCGGTAACTCGCGCGGCGCGCAGGATGGGAGCGCGACGGACCCGGGCACGGCTAGCCCGTGGCCATCCGCTCCTCTTCCTCGATCACCCGCTGGCAGCCGATGCAATGGCGCGCGAACGGCAGGGCCTCGAGCCGCTTTTCGGAAATCGGCTCGCTGCACCGCTCGCACGCACCGAACCCGCCGTCGTCCAGCTTCTGCAGAGCCGAGACGACGTCGCGCAGCAGCCGGCGGTCGCCGTTGCCCAGCTCGAAGAAGAATTCTCTCGTGTACGCCGTGTTCGCCTGGTCGCCGAGGTCCTTGATGGAATCGTCTTCCTGGTCTTTTCCGTAGAGGGCGGTTCGCCCGACCTCTTCGGTCAGCTGTCGTTGCTTCTCGATGAGCTGCTTTTTGAAGTATGCGAGCCGGTCCTTGCGCATCTAGACCTCCTTCCCCACCACCAAGGCGCGCACTCGAGAAATAGACGCTAGCACGCGACCCGAGAGCGCGCAATACCTTCACGCGCCGGGCTCGCGGCGGCGTCACACCCCGTCGAGCGGCAGGGTCGGCGCGTCGCCCCACAGCCGCTCGAGCGCGTAGTACGCGCGGGTGTCCTCGAGAAACACGTGCATGAGGACGTCGCCGTAGTCGAGGAGGACCCAGCCGCTCTCCGCCACACCCTCGGCGTGGCGCGGCTGCACGCCCTCTCCCTTGAGCTCGCTGCGGATCGCGTCGGTGATCGTCTGCAGATGGGTCCGCGACTGGCCGCTGCAGATGAGGAAATAGTCCGTGACACTCGACACGCGCTGGACGTCGAGCACGACCAGGTCGCCCGCACGCTTGTCGAGGGCCACCCGGGCGGCGCGACGCGCCTTCCATTCGGCGGACGGCATCGTCACGCGCCCGCGCCGCGGTAGAGCCGCTTGGTCCGGATGTACGCGGCGACCGCGTCGGGCACCCGGTACGCGATGGAGCGTCCCTCGCGCACCCGCCGCCGGATGTCCGACGCGGAGATGGGCAGCGAGGTCGCGCGAACGACCAGCGGCGACTCGCCGATCTCGTGCACGACTTTCTGCACCGCTACGCTGTCCGGATCGAATGCGCTCCCGGCCCGCGGCACGACGACGATCTGCGCGAGCTCGGCCACGCGTCGCGGCGTCCGCCAGGTGAGCAGGTCGAGGAACGTCTCCGACCCGACGATCAGAAACGCCTCGGCGCGGGGCATGCCGAGCGCGGCGAGCGTGTCCACGGTGTACGACGGGCCGGCGCGGCCCAGCTCGACGTCGGAGGCGGCGAGCTTCGGATGGCCGGCGACCGCTAGCTCGACCATCGCGTGTCGGTCCGCGGCGGGCGCCAGCTGCGCGTTCGGCTTGTGCGGCGGCTGGGGCGCGGTCACGAAGAGCACGCGGTCGAGCTCGAGCGCATCCGCAACCTCGTCGGCGAGCAGCAGATGCCCGTAGTGGATCGGGTTGAACGACCCGCCGAAAAAGCCAGTCCGGAAGGGCACCTAGTCCCGTACCTGCCCGTCGCCCTGCACGACGAACTTGGTCGTCGTCAATTCCCGCACACCGACCGGCCCGCGGGCGTGAACCCGGGAGGTCGAGATCCCCATCTCGGCGCCCATGCCGAACTGGTTGCCGTCCACCAGCCGTGTCGACGCGTTCACGAGGACAGCGGCCGCGTCGACCTCGCGCGTGAAGCGGCGGGCGTGGGCGAGGTCACTCGTCACGATCGCCTCCGCCAGGCCCGAGCCGTGCCGCTCGATGTGCCGGATCGCCGCGTCGAGGTCGTCGACCACGCGAACGGCGAGGATCAGGTCGAGATACTCGGTGTCCCAGTCGGCGTCGGTCGCCGGCGTCGTTCCGGGAACCAGCGCCACCGTCCGAGGGCAGCCGCGGAGCGCGACGCCCGCCTCGCGCAGACGCGCCGCCAGCCCCGGCAGGAGCCCCGGCGCAATGTCGCGGTGGACCAGCAGCGTCTCGAGCGCGTTGCACACGCTCGGCCGCTGCGCCTTGGCGTTGACGACGATCGTCGTGGCCATCGCGGGGTCGGCGCCGGCGTCCACGTACACGTGCACGAGCCCCTTGTCGTGCTTGAGCACCGGCACGCGCGAGTGCTCGCTCACCCACCGCACGAACTCCTCGCCGCCGCGGGGGATGACCATGTCGACGAGCCCGTCGGCCTCGAGCAGCGCGGCCACGGCGGCTCGGTCCGTGGTGTCGACGAACTGGATCGCGTCGGCCGGCGCTCCCACCTTCTCCAGGGCCTTCGCGAGCACCGCCGCGATGGCGGTGTTGGACTCGATCGCCTCGCTCCCGCCGCGCAGCACCACCGCGTTGCCGGACTTCACGCAGAGGCCACCGGCGTCGGCCGTGACGTTCGGCCTCGACTCGTAGATGAAGCCGATCACACCCAGCGGGACGCGGACCCGCGAGATCTCGATCCCGTTCGGCCGGCGCCACGACTCGGCCACGGTCCCGACCGGATCGGGCAGCGCGGCGATCTCACGGAGCCCCTGGGCCATCTCCTCGATACGCGCCTCGGTGAGCGTCAGGCGGTCGAGAAACGCCTTGGTCACCCGGCCGCGAGCGCGGTCGAGGTCGGCCCGGTTGGCCTCGAGCAGCGCCTCGGCCTTCTCGACGAGCCCCCGGGCCATCTGAGTGAGCGCCTCATTCTTCGTCCTGGTCGGGCAGAGCGCCAGGGCGCGAGCCGCGGCGCGCGCGGCCCGGACGCGGGTTTCGACGAGAGTCCGGGCGTCCATAGCCATCCCCTAAAGGATCACCAGATTGTCACGATGGATCACTTCGTCAAAGCTCTTGTACCCGAGCCGTCGCTCGATCTCCTGCGTCTTCGCCCCCCTGATCTTTCTGAGCTCCGCCGCGTCGAAGTTCACGACGCCGCGCGCGAACTCCTCGCCGCCGGTGCCGCCGCGGAGGGCCACCACCTCGCCCGAGGCGAAGTCACCCTTGACCTCGACTATGCCTGAAGGCAGGAGGCTCTTGCCACGCTGCGTGAGGGCGTCCAGCGCGCCCGCGTCGACGGTGAGCCATCCCTGCGGCGGGACGGCGAACGCGATCCAGCGCTTCCGGGCGCCCAGGCGGGCCGCCTTCGGCGCGAAGTAGGTGCCGACGGGCTCGCCGGCGACGATGCGCCCGAGGACGCCGGGCTCACGGCCGCTGGCGATGATCATGGGCACGCCGGCGGCCGCCGCCTTGCGCGCCGCCTGGAGCTTCGTCGCCATGCCGCCGACCGAGATGCGGTCCGCGCGGTCGCGCGCGAGGCGCGCGATGTCCTCGGTGACCGCTTCCACGGTGTCGAGCTTCCGGGCGCGCGCGTTGACGGCCGGGTCGTCGGTGTAGAGCCCGTCGACGTCGGTGAGGAGCACCAGCAGATCGGCGTCGATCAGCGAGGCGACCAGCGCGCTCAGGTTGTCGTTGTCGCCGACCTTGATCTCCTCAACGGCGACCGTGTCGTTCTCGTTGACGATCGGCAGGACATCGAACTTCAGGAGCGCCAGCAGCGTGTTCTTGGCGTTGAGGTAGCGCGCCCGGTCGGATATGTCCTGCGCGGTCAGGAGCACCTGGCCGACCTGGACGTGGTGGCGCCCGAACGCCGCCTCGTACTGCCACATCAGCACGGACTGGCCCACCGCGGCCGCCGCCTGCTTCTCCGGGATGGAGCGCGGCCGCTCCGGCAGCTTGAGTCGCGCCGTGCCGCTCGCGATCGCGCCCGAGCTCACCAGCACGATCCGTCGCCCCTCGCGAATCGCGGCGATGTCGGCGGCGAGCGACTCGATGCGCTCGGCGGCCACGCCCGTACCCGGCGTGGTCACGAGACCGCTGCCGACCTTCACGACGATCCGCCGTACGCGCCCGAGCCGGCGCGCCATGCTCATGACGGGCGCGGCGTCGGCGAGGGCGCCGACCGCGGGGCCAGGCGCTCATCCGTCGCCGTTCCAGACGCGGCCGGCGAGGCCAACGCCGAGATGGAATCGAGGTGCCGGACGACGGCCCGCACCAGCTCCGTGAGACCGGCACCGGTGACGGCCGAGATGACGAACAGGGTCAGCCCCTTCGAGGCGCAGAACTGATCGACCTGCTCGCGGTTCGGAGCCGCGTCCGGCAGATCCGCCTTGTTGGCGACGATGATCTGGGGCCGCGCCGCCAGGGCGGCCGAGTAGCCGGCGAGCTCCCGATTGATCACGTTCAGATCGTCGATCGGATCGCGGCCCGCCTGCGGGTCGAGATCGAGCATGTGCAGCAAGAGGCGCGTTCGCTCGGTGTGACGCAGGAACTGGTGGCCGAGTCCCTTGCCCTCGGCGGCGCCCGGAATCAGCCCCGGCAGATCGGCGATCACGAACGTCCGCTCACCGTCCGCTCGCACGATTCCGAGCGTGGGCTCGAGCGTCGTGAACGGGTAGTCGGCGATCTTCGGGCGCGCCGCTGACAGGCGGGACACGAGCGTCGACTTGCCGGCATTGGGGAAGCCGATGACGCCGACGTCGGCTAGGAGCTTCAGCTCCAGATGGAGCCACCGCTCGGGTCCGGGGCGCCCCAGATCGGCGCGGCGGGGCGCCTGGTTGGTGGAGGTGGCGAAGCGCGCGTTGCCCCGCCCGCCGTGCGAGCCGCGAACCGCCATCACGCGCTGACCCTTGGTCGTCAGGTCGCCGAGATGCTCGCCGGTGTCGCGATCGGCGACGACGGTGCCGAGGGGGACCTTCAAGATCGTGTCGCGACCGCTGGCGCCGTGACGGTTCGAGCCTTGCCCGTGGGTGCCGCGCTCGGCGTGGTAGTGGCGCTTGTAGTGGTAATCGAGCAGCGTCGTCAGCGCGGGATCGGCCTCGAGCCAGATGGTGCCGCCGTTTCCGCCGTCTCCCCCGTCGGGGCCGCCGTAGGGGACGAATTTCTCGCGACGGAAGCTCACGCAGCCGGCGCCCCCGTCGCCGCCCTTGACGAACACATCGATCTCGTCGACGAACATGCCGTACACCGCGGGCCGGGGGGCCCGCCGGAGGTTACACCGGGTTGGAGCCGACGCTCACGTAGCGCGAATCTCCGCGTCGTGCGAATTTCACGTAGCCGTCGACCTTCGCGAAGAGCGTGTCGTCGGAGCCGAGCCCCACGTTCAAGCCGGGCTTGAATCGGGTGCCCCGCTGCCGGACCAGGATGGAGCCGCCCGTCACGAACTGGCCGGCGAAGCGCTTCACGCCGAGCATCTGGGGATTGGAATCCCGGCCGTTCCGGGAGCTGCCGACGCCTTTCTTGTGCGCCATCTCTCCTAGACCTCGATCGTCGTAATACGGACCGTCGTCGCCGCCTGGCGGTGACCGCGGTTCCGGCGATAGTTCTTCCGGCGCTTGAACTTCACGACGACCACCTTCCGGCGGCGCCCCTGGGCCACGACCTCGCCGGACACCTTCGCCTGGCTGAGGGCCTTCTCGCCGGCGATGACCTCGCCGTCGCGCGTGACGAGCAGGACGGAGCGAAACTCGACCGCCGATCCCTTCTCGCCCGGGACCTTCTCGATGGAGATGACCTGGCCCGGTGCCACGCGGTACTGCTTCCCCCCGGTCGCGATCACGGCTTCCATGCCCAGACCTTTCTTCGTACGTCGACTTCGGCGAGCCCACATCAGACCACAGGCCGACGCCTTGCGTCAACCTTGGCGCGCCGGAGAACGCCGCCCCTTACGCCGTCTTCATGTACTCGGCGAGCTGCTTGCGCACGAAGAGGCGCGAGCGATGCACGCGAGACTTCACCGCGGGCAGGCTGATCCCGAGCGCCTCGGCGATGTCGGGGTTCGACAGCCCTTCCACGTCGTGCATGACGAGCGCGGTGCGGTAGTCGGGCGGCAGCTCGTCGATCGCGGCCCCGAGCACCCGGCGCAGCTCGCCCTGCAGCGCCTGCTCGTCGACCCGATCCGACCAGTCGGCCATCGGCTCGAAGTGCCGCCCGGCGGCGTCGAAGGCCGGCAGCACGTCGTCCATCGCGATCTCGTGGGCCTTCGCCTTGCGCGCGCGCAGCTTCTGGTAGGCCGCGTTGGCCGCGATGCGGTAGAGCCAGCTGCCGAAGGCGGCCTCACCCTTGAAGGTCGAGACCTTGCGAGCCGCCGTCCACAGCGCGTCCTGCGCCACTTCCTCGGCGTCCTCGTTCGATCCCGTGATGCGCAAGGCGAGCCGGTACACGCGATCGCCGTAGGTCTCCACCAGGAGCTCCGGGGCTTCTGGATCCTCGCGGCGCAGCGCCTCGACGAGGGCCGCGTCGCCGTCGGCTTTTATCCTGTCCATGACAGTCATACCCTCGGCTCGAACAGCGTCAGATAGCGCTTCATCTCCGCCACGCACTGCTCCATGACAGTGATGTCCTTCGTCAGCTTGGTCAGCAGAATGGCGCCTTCCAGCGATGCCACGAGAAAGTCCGCGACCGCTTCGGGCCGGCACGCGTCACCGACTCCCCGGCCCTGGTCGGCACGGAGCGCCAGCGTGAGCCGCTCGCGCCACGCCGCGAACACGGAGGCGAGCCGGGCGCGGAACCCCTCGTGCACGTCGGACAGCTCGGCGGCGAGATTCCCGAGCGGGCACCCTCCGACGCAGTTGCGCGCGCGCTGCGCCTCGAGGACACGATCGAGGAAGCAGCGAATCTGCCCGAGCGCGCCCTGGTCGGGATCGGCGAAGCAGGGTTCGAGCGTCCGCTCGAGAAACGAGGCAATGATCTGATCCAGGATGGCGTAGCCGAGCTCTTCCTTGCTCTTGAAGTGGTAGTAGAAGTTGCCCTTGCCGGCGCCGCTCTCGCGGAGCACGTCGTCGAGCGACGTGTGGTTGTAGCCGTGCACGTGAATCAGCCGGCTCGCCGCCTCGATGATCGCCTCGCGGGTCGACCGTCCACCCCGGACCCGTCCGCTGCTTCCGCTTTCCGTCGTCTTCGTCGTCATGTGTACTGACCAGTTGGTACACAAAATATCCATGAATTACGCTCTGCGTCAATAATTTTCCTGAAGTCGCTTATTTTCTAGCTACTTGTGGATCAGATTCGAGCGGGTCGAAAACTAGAAGAGCGGTGCGGCGACCCGGAGCGCGGCCATGACAACCGGCTTCGGATAGAGACCAAGACCGACCACGGCGAGGGCGCACAGAATCAGCGCCAGCGCCAGGGTGCCGGGCAGGCGAAGCGGCCCCGCGCCGGCGGCCGGGGGCTCGATGTACATGCGCTTGGCGACGAGCAGGTAGTAGAAGAGCGCGACCACCGTCAAGAGCGCGCCGAGGAGCACGAGCCAGTAGAGGCCGGCCGCGGCGGCCGCCCAGAAGACGTAGAGCTTCGCCCAGAAGCCCGCCACGAACGGGATGCCCCCCAGCGAGAGCAGGAACAACAGCATTGCCAGGGCCAGGAGCGGCGAGCGTTGGGCCAGCCCACGGAGCGCCGCCGTCGCTTCGGAGCCCTCCGACCGCGCGACCGCCTCGACGACGAGAAAGGCGCCCATGTTCCCGAAGACGTACGCGACCAGATAGAAGAGGACCATCGCCGTCCCCGAGGCGGACGCCGCGGCGAACCCCACGAGCATGTACCCGATGTGGGCGATCCCCGAGTACGCGAGCAAGCGCTTCGTGTTCTGCTGCGGCAGTGCCATCAGGTTGCCCGCGACGATCGTGATCGCCGCGAGGCCCGCGGCGATCGGGACCCAGGTGGCCGCGCGGTCGCCCATTCCCTCGAAGTACACACGGAACAGCGCCACGAACCCGGCGGCCTTCGGCGCGACGGACAGCCACGCCACGAACGGCGTCGAGGCCGCCTCGTAGATGTCCGGCACCCACATGTGGAACGGGAACGCCGCGATCTTGAACGCGAAGCCGGCGAACACCGCGAGCAGGCCCAGCAGCACGAGCGGCTGGCCCGGCACGAACGCCTGCGCAACTCCTCCGAGATCGGTCGTGCGCGCGGCGCCGTACACGAACGAGAGCCCGTACGCCATCACGGCGGAGGAGACGCTGCCGACCAGGAAGAACTTCAGGGCGGCCTCGACCGCTTCGTCCTGGCGCTTGAGAAAACCCGCGAGGACGTAGAGCGGGATGGACATGAGCTCGAAGGCGACGAAGAGCAGGATCAGATCGCGGGCCGACGCGAGGACGAGCATCCCGAGCAGCGAGGACAGGATGAGCAGATGATACTCGCCGGCGCGACGGCCGCACGCGACCGCGTCGGAGGAGATGCCGCCGAGGAGGCCGATGAAGGTCGCGGCGAGGAAGAGCCGCTTCGCGAAGATCGCCAGCCCGTCCTGGACGAACATGCCGAAGAGTGCCGGCGGCGTCGGCTTCAGGAACGCGCTGACGATTCCCAGCACCAGGATGCCGACGGTCGCCAGCCAGGCGATCCAGCGGCGATCGCGGCCGCGGGCCCCCAGGCTCGCGCCGAACACCAGGAGGAGGAGGACGGCCAGGCCGAGCTCGAGCGTGAACGCCATCATGGGCTCACGATCCGGGCCAGCAGCGGGACCGTCGCGGTGCCCACCGGGGCGATCGCCAGGCCCGGCACCATGCCGAAGAGAACGAGCACGAACACCAGGACGACCAGCGCGACCCACTCGGGTCCCCGCGCGTCCTCGAGATGGTGGAACTCGCGCGCGGGCGGGCCCCAGAAGATCTGCTTGGCGACGCGCAGCACGTACACGGCCGTCAGGAACGTGCCGGCGACGGCCGCGAAGAGCCACCAGCGGTGGGCCGAGCGCCACGCGCCGAGAAAGGTCAGGAGCTCGGCGACGAAGCCGGCCGTGGCCGGCAGGCCGAGGGACGAGAGGCCGCCCACCGTGAAGGCAGTGGCGATGCCCGGCATCGTCTTGCCGAACCCGCTCATCTTCCCGATCTCCCGCGAGTGGGTCTTCTCGTAGACGAGCCCGACCAGCGCGAAGAAGAGGCCGGTCATGACGCCGTGCGCGAACATCTGGAACACCGAGCCGTTGAGCCCCGGCTCGGTCAAGGTCGCGGCGCCGAGCATGACGAGCCCCATGTGGGACACCGACGAGTAGGCGATCACGTACTTGAGGTCGGTCTGCGCCATCGACGAGAGCGCGCCGTAGACGATGTTCACGCACGCGACCGTCCCGACCAGCCACGCGAGATCGGCCGCGCCCTCCGGCAGGAGGCCCATGCCCACGCGGACGACCCCGTAGGCCCCGAGCTTCATCAGCACGCCGGCGTGGAGCATCGAGACCGCCGTCGGCGCCGAGGCGTGCCCGTCCGGCGACCACGTGTGCAGCGGCCAGATTCCGGCGAGGATGCCGAAGCCGACGTAGAAGGCCAGGAAGACCCAGCGCTGCAGCGCTCGGGGAAACGCCGAGGCCTCGAAATCGAGGAACGAGAACGAGCTGGCGCCGGCGTTGACGTAGAGGGCCAGGATCCCCACCAGGATGAACGCCGACCCGAACAGGAGGTAAAGCGTCAGCTTCATCGCCGCATACTCTTTCGTCCCGACGCCGGTCTCGCGGAACGCCCAGGCGAACACGCCGCGGGGACGCACCTCGCCCGTCGATCCCCAGATGCCGATCAGCAGGTACATCGGCAGCACGGCCAGCTCGTAGAAGAGGAACAGGACGAAGAGGTCGAGCGACACGAACACGCCGTACACGCCGGTGACGAGCGCGAGCAGCAGCGCGTAGAATTCCTGGCTCCGCACCTTGACGGTCCACGACGCGAACACGCCGGCCACGATGATGATCGACGTCAAGAGGAGCATCAGCAGGCTGATCCCGTCGGCGCCGAGCTCGTACGAGATGCCGAGCGGGGGCACGAGCGGGAGCTTCTCGTAGAACTGGAACCCGGCCGTGTCGTAGTCGTACGCGGCGTAGACCCGGATCGACAGCACGGCCGAGAGGCCGGTCGTCACGGCGGCGATCCACCGGACCGCGCGCGGCCGGTGGCGCGCCGTGAACATGATGAGCAGCGCGCCGACGAACGGCGACCACGTGATGATCGAGAGCTCCGGGATCAGCGAGAGCAGCTGGCGGATCACGGCGTCAGCGCCATAGCTGGGCCCAGACGAAGAGCAGCAGCACGCCGAACGCGACGCCGTAGACGTAGTCCTGCGCCCGGCCGCTCTGGATGGCCCGCAGGCGGTGACCGCCGCGCAGCGTCAGGGCGCTCAGGACGTTGAGGAGCCCGTCCACGAGGTAGCGATCGACCCAGCCGACCAGCCGCGAGAACCCGAGCATGAGTCCGCGGTAGAGGCCGCCGTAGAGCGCGTCGAGCCCGTAGCGCCGGCGCGCCATGTAGTCCAGCGGCGCCAGGGCGGCGGCGACCCGCGCCGGCGCGATGGCGCCGCGCTGGTACATGGCCCAGGCCAGCAGGAACCCGACGAGCGCCAGGCCCACCGAGAGCGGCGCGAGCCACCCCGGGGACTCCTCGGGCCCCTCGACGCCGCCGAGCGCCAGGCTGATTCCAACCAGCACGGTGAGCAGGGCCAGGATCCAGAGGGGCCCGCGCATCAGCCAGGGGGCCTCGTGCGGGTGGCCCGCCGCGTGCGCCCGGCCGAAGAACGCGATGAAGACGACGCGGAACATGTAGAACGCCGTCAGCAGCGCCGTGAGCGCGAGCATCAAGAACGGACCGGTGAGATGGGCCTCCCACACGCCGCCGAGCACCGCCTCCTTGGAAAAGAACCCGGCGAGCGGCGGCACACCGGCGAGGGCCAGCGTTCCCACGATGAAGACGATGCCCGTCTGCGGCATCGCCCGGAAGAGACCGCCCATCCGGAAGACGTCGTTGGTGCCGACGGCGTGGATGACGGCCCCGGCGGCGAGGAACAGGAGCGCCTTGAACAGGCCGTGCGTGAGCAGGTGCAGGAAGCCCGCCTGGGCCGCGCCGGCGCCCGCCGCCGCCATCATGTAACCGAGCTGCGAGACGGTCGAGTACGCCAGGACGCGCTTGATGTCGCCCTCCACGCACGCCATCGTCGCGGCGAGCAGCGCCGTGAAGGCGCCGACCCAGGCGATGAGCGTCAGGACCTCGGGCACCAGCGCGAACAGTGGCTCGGCTCGGGTCACCATGAAGACGCCGGCGGTGACCATCGTCGCCGCGTGGATGAGGGCCGAGACGGGTGTCGGGCCCTCCATCGCGTCGGGCAGCCACACGTGCAGCGGGAACTGCGCCGACTTGCCCACCGCGCCGAGATAGATGAGGAACATGATCAGCGGCAGCCCGGAGACGGCCTGGGCCTTCTCGAAGAGCTCCGTGAACTCGAACGTTCCGGTGGCCGCCCACAGGAGCACGATGCCGACGATGAAGCCGACGTCGCCGAGCTTCGTGATCCAGAACGCCTTGACCGCGGCGCGCGCCGCCGCCGGCCGGTCGTACCAGTAGCCGATGAGCAGGTACGAGCAGAGCCCGACCAGCTCCCAGAACATGAACATCTGGAGAAAGCCGGGCGCCAGCACCAGGCCGAGCATGGAGAAGGCGAAGAGCGACTGATAAGTGTAGTACCGGCCGAGCGAGGCGGGCGGCTCGTCGTGGAGATAGGCGAGCGAGTAGACCTGCACGAGCAGTGACACCAGCGTGACCAGGACGAGCATCGCCGTGCTCAGCGAGTCGACCAGGAGCCCGACGGAGGCGATCGGCCCGCCGTCGGCCGGAAGCCACGTCCACGTGGCCTCGACCACCAGGCCCCGCGTCCAGACGGTCACCGCCGCCGCGAACGCGAGCGCCATCGCGACGATCGACACGAGCCCGGCGGGCCGACCGGCGCGCCGCAGCGGCGCCACCACCGCGAGCAGAACGAAGGCGACGAACGGCAGCGCCAGGACGGAGAGCGGCAGCCAGACGCTCGCGCCCATCGGGCTAGCCACGGAGCAGGTCGAGGCGGTCCGCCTCGACGGTCCGGCGGACCCGGAAGATCGCGATGACGATCGCCAGCCCGACGGCGACCTCGGCGACCGTGATGGAGATCGTGAAGAGCGTGAAGACCAGCCCCGTCACGTTGCCGCTGAAGCGCGCGAACGCGACGAGATTGATGTTGACCGCGTTGAGCATCAGCTCGATGCCGAGCAGGATGCCGATCGCGTTCCGGCGTGTCAGGACTCCGAAGAGGCCGATGGAGAACACGAGCGCCGCCAGCGTGAGGTACGCCGAGAGACCGATCATTCCTCGCTCCGCGCGAAATAGAGCGCGCCGAGCAGGGCGACGACCAGCAGCACGCCCAGGAGCTCGAGCGTGATCGCGAAGGGGCCGAAGAGGGCGCGGCCGATCGCCGCCGTCGTGTCCATGCTCTGGAACGGATGCGGGGCCTCGAGCGGCGCCCGGATCAGGAAACCGGCGACGCCCACGAAGACGGCGGCCGCGACGATCGCCCCGTTCACGAGGTGGCGGCTCGTCTGGACCAGTCGCTCGCCCACCAGCCGCTCGGTGAGCATGATCGCGAACACCACGATCGTCACCACACCGCCCGCGTACAGGAGCAGCTGGACGGCGAAGAGAAACGGCTGGTCCAGCAGGAGGAAGACGACGCCGGTGGCGACGAGCGCCGCCGCGAGGTACAGGACGGCGTGGAAGAGGTTCGGCGTGAGCACGACGGCGAGGCTCGAGGCGAGTAGCACGACCGCTACCACCCAGAATCCAACCGTTTCGAGCGTCACTCGGCCGGCTCCTTCGCTTCTCCCCTGGCGTCCCCGTGAGCCGCGGCGCGGGCTGGTTTGGGGGGCGCCTGCATGTCGCGCAGCCGGTTGCCGGTGGCCCACGACGGCTCGAACGTCAGGCCTATCGCGTGGAGCCGGTCCTTGTCGAGCAGGAGGTCGCGGCGATCGGCCGTGGCCAGATCGAACGATTTCATCATGATGATCGCGTCGGTCGGGCACACCTGCACGCACAGCTCGCAGAACTCGCACGAGTACAGCTCGAGCGTGAAGGTCTTCGCGTAGTTCCGCTTCTCGCTCTTCAGCATCTCGACCTTGATGACCTGCGGCGGGCAGATGTATTCGCACAGGCGGCAGCCGATGCAGGCCTCCTCGCCGGTGTCCTTCTCGTAGGCCAGGGCGAGGATGCCCCGGAACCGATCCGGGTACGGACGCTGGACGTCCGGATACTGGACGGTGACCGGCTTGCGGAACAGGTTGCGGAACGTGACGCTCATCGCCCGCACGACGGCGCGGACGAGCTGGCCCGTCTCCCGCCAGAATCCCGGCGCCGGCCGGTCGCCGTTATGCGCCACCGGCCCCTCGCAGCGCGACCACGAATCCGGTCGCCATCAACAGAAGCAGCGTCGCCGGCAGCAGGAGCTTCCAGGAGATTCCCAGGATCTGGTCCACGCGGATGCGCACGAAGGACCAGCGCACCCAGGTGACGACGAGGAAGATCAGGAGCGCCTTCGCCAGGAACCAGAGCGGGCCGAGCCACGCGGGCCCCGGCCCGAGCCAGCCGCCCAGGAAGAGGAGCGCGCCGAGAAAGCTCGTGCCCAGCATGTGCGCGTACTCGCCGAGCTGGATGAGCGCGAATTTCATGCCGCTGTACTCGACGCGGAACCCGGCGACCAGCTCGGACTCGGCCTCGAGGATGTCGAACGGCACGCGATTCTCGGCGGCCAGCGTCGCCACCAGGAAGGCGACGAAGGCAAGCTGGCCGATGACCGGGTAGGCCACGAACCACAGCCCCTGCTGCGCGGTCACGATCGCCGACATCTGCATCGAGCCGGCCAGCAGGACCGGAACGAGCGCGGCGAAGATGAACGGCAGGTCGTACGAGATGATCTGGTTGACCGCCCGCATCGCGGACAGGAGCGCGTACTTGTTGTTCGATCCCCAGCCGCCCATGAACAAGCCGACGATCTCGAGCGACGAGACGGCCAGGAAGAACAGCACGCCGATGTTCAAGTCGGCCACGCCCAGCTCCGGCGCGAACGGAATGGTGGCGAAGATCAGGAGACACGGCACCAGGAACACGAGCGGCGCCAGGTTGTACACCCAGCGGTCGCTGGCGGTGGGCACGATGTCCTCTTTCATCATCAGCTTGAGCGCGTCGGCGATGGGCTGGAGCCACCCGTGGGGACGGCCGACGTAGTACGGGCCGATCCGCGACTGCATCCGGGCGGCGAACTTGCGCTCGAGCAGCGTCACGTAGGCGACCAGCACCAGCAGGGCGTTCAGCACGATGAACGCGACGATCGCGTGCGAGAGCGCGGGCGGGAGCGTCATGCTAGCGGTCCACCTCGCCGAACACGGGATCGACCGAGCCCATGATCGCCACCACGTCCGCGACCTTGTGGCCGGGCACGATGTGCGGCAGGACCGCGAGGTTCGAGAAGGACGCGCCCCGCCACTTCATACGGTACGCCTTCGGTCCGCCGTCGCTCACGATGTAGCAGCCGACCTCGCCCCGCGCGCCCTCCACCCGTGCGTAGCCTTCGCCCTTGGGCACCCGGACCTGTCCGACCGACTTCACGCCCGGCCGCGACGAGATCGGACCCTCCGGGAGCCCGTCGAGCGCCTGGCGCACGATCCGGATCGACTGGCGGAACTCGACCATCCGCACGCGGTAGCGCGCATAGCAGTCGCCGGCGGTCTCGACCGGAACGACGAAGTCGAAGTCGCCGTATGACGAGTAGGGCTCGGCTCGCCGAACGTCGTAGCCCACCCCCGACCCCCGGATGAGCGGGCCCGACACCCCGACGGCCTGGGCGAGCTCCCGCGAGATCACGCCCACTCCCTGCGTGCGCACGCGGAAGAAGGTGTTCTCCTCCAGCATGGCCTCGTACTCGTCGAGCCGAGCCTCGATGAAGTCGACCGTCTCGCGCACCTTCGTGTCCCAGCCGGGCGGCAGGTCATAGCGGGTGCCGCCGATCTGGTGAAAACCGTACAGGAGCCGCGCGCCGGTCAGCTCCTCGAAACGGTCGAGGACCATCTCGCGCTCGCGGATGCAGTAGAGGAACACCGTCGCGCCGCCCCCGAGAGCGCCGCCCATGTCCAGGCACCACGTGCCGAGCCAGAGGCAGTGCGAGGCGATCCGCTGCAGCTCGGCCGCGATCACGCGCAGGTACTGCGCGCGCCGGGGCACCTCGAACTTCGCGATCTTCTCCACCGCGGAGACGTACGCCAGCTCCGACGTCATAGCCGCGACGTAATCGGTTTTCGACGCGATGGACGGGTACTGGACGTACGTGAGCGTCTCGCCCAGCTTCTCGTGGCAGCGATGCAGATAGCCGATGACGGCGTCCACGGCGACGACCGTCTCGCCCTCGAGCGTCAGGATCATCCGGAACACGCCGTGGGACGACGGGTGCTGAGGCCCCATGTTCATCATGAGGCGCTCGTTACCGCCGTAGCCCACCTCGACGACCTGCTTCGCCTGCGTCGCGGCCATCAGTTCTCTGTCTTTCGTCTTTCGCTCGCCTCGGCGGGCGGGGCCCCAGCCCCGCGACCGCCGGCGGCTCGCACTGCCCGTCTTTCGCTCGCCTCGGCGGGCGGGGCCCCAGCCCCGCGACCGCCGGCGGCTCGCACTGCGCTACTTCATCGGCGAGGAGGGAGCCGGGATGAGCACGATCGAGCGCATCTCGAGGAGCAGCGGCGCCGACTTGCCGAGGAAGGCCTGCCACTCCGGATCCTGGAGCACCTTGCCCCGGACCGCCGCCCGTTCGTTGAGGTCGCGGTACGCCCAGAGGTGCACGACCTCGTTGAGCTGGGCGACCTCGGTCTGCCAGGCGCCGACGTTCTTCGAGTACTTCTCGCGCACCGGCATGATCCCCTTGAAGTGGCCGAGCCACTCCCCCGCCTTGCCCACCTGGCTCCGGTACGTCCGCAGCTCGTAGATGTGCCCGCCGTCGGCCGGCGGCTTCAGCGGCAGCTGGGCCGACAGGATCTTGTTCTCCTGGGCCAGCAGGAGCGGTCGGATCTTCGAGAGGTAGTCTCGGCTCCACGCCTCGTTCTTCGCGAGCTCGGCCCGCAGCCGTTCACGCTCGACGAGATCCGCGTACGACCAGAGGTGCACGTACTGGTTCAACGTGCCGAACTCGGTGGTCCACGAGCCCTCGAGCTTGCCGAACTTGTCGCCGCGGATCGGGCGTCCGATCTCGGAGTTGTGCTTGAGGTACTCGCCCTGTTTGCCGGGCTGCAGCGTGTAGGTACGGAGCTCGTAGATCATCGTGGGGGTCTCCTGTCCTCGGTGGTCACCGGTAGGGCGCGAATGCGGTGTCGACGGCGTAGTCCTTCCGGAGCGGGTAACCCACCCAGTCGTCCGTCAGGAGGATCCTCCGCAGATCGGGGTGGCCCTCGAAGACCACGCCGAACATGTCGTAGCATTCCCGCTCCATCCAGTCGGCGCCCCGATACAGATGGGTCAGCGTGGGGCAGGCCGTCTGGCCCGCCGCCAGCCGCGTGCGCATCGTGACAGCCAGGGCCGTCTCGAGATTCTCCACGCGACACACCACCTCGAGCCCCTGGTCTTTCCAGTCGATGGCCGAGAGCCAGTTGAAGTAGCGGCAACCCAACTCGTCCCGGACGAAGCGGCCGAACTCTTCCCACCGCTCGCGCGGAGCGCTGACGGTGACCCCTCCGTCGGCGACCGCGTCAAGCCCGAACCGCTCCCGAATGAGTGCCTGCGCGTCGGCGGGGGTCATGCTCCCCTGGGATCGGCCGCGGCAGAGCGCTTCCCGGTCTGCTGGAACTCATTGACTTGCTCCTGGAGCTTCAGCAGCCCGTACATGAGCGAGTCCGGCGTGGGCGGGCACCCGGGTACGTACACGTCGACGGGCACGACGCGATCGACGCCCTTGACGACGTGGTAGCCGTGCCGGAAGGGACCGCCGGAGTTCGCGCACGAGCCCATCGAGACCACCCACTTGGGGTCGGGCATCTGGTCGTAGATACGCTTGAGCATCGGGGCCATCTTGATCGTCACGGTCCCGGAAACGATCATGAGGTCGGAGTGCCGCGGCGAGGCCCAGGGCACCATGCCGAAGCGCTCGACGTCGAAGCGGGACGCGAACGTGGCCATCATCTCGATCGCGCAGCACGCGAGGCCGAACGTGACCGGCCAGATCGACGACTTGCGCGCCCAGTTGAAGATCTTCTCGGTGGACGTCGTGACGATCCAGCCCCCCGGCATGTGATGGATCGCGTCGGCGATCGAGGCGAGCGTGTTGGAGGTCTTGTCGTCCACGGCCCGCGACTGATGGTACTTCTCCCACTCCTGCAGGTCTTTGAACTCGGTCCAGACGGGCGCCGGAACCTGGGGGATGGGTCGCTTCACTTCCATTCGAGCACGCCCTCCCGATACGCGTAGAGCCAGCCGAGGCCGAGGATGGCCACGAACGCCGCCATCACCCAGAAGGCGCCCAGGCCCGCGCCCCGCAGCACCACCGCCCACGGGAACAGGAACACCGCGAGCGCGTCGAAGACGATGAACACGAGCGCCACGAGATAGAAGCCGACCGGGAACTGCACCCACGCCGATCCGATCGGCTCGGCGCCGCACTCGTAGTTCATCAGCTTGACGGCATTCGGGCGATCGGGACGGAGAAGGCGCGCGATCGCGAGTGAGACGACACCGAAGGCGACGATGAACGCGGCGAAGATGAGCACGGGCAGGTAGCCCGACAAGATTTTGCCTCCTTCGGATCGACTCGGGCGCTCAGTATAGCACGCGCCTCGCGGGGCCCGCGGCCGCCGCTGGCTTTCGTTGGCTCCGCACCTGCCGTGCTAGACTGCCACCGATGCGGGTTCTCGTGGTCGAGGACCAGGCCGACCTCGGCGACGTCTTTCGCGATTATCTTTTCGAGCTCGGTCACCAGCCAGTCGTCGTCCACACCGCCGAGGCCGCGCTCGCCCGGCTCAAGACCGAGCGCCCGGACGCGATCCTCCTCGACGTCCAGCTTCCCGGGATGAGCGGGCTCGACTTCCTCCGGCTCCGTCCGGTCCGCGCCCTCGGCGTTCCGATCGTCGCGGTCTCCGGCGTCGTCAACGAGAGCCAGGCCCGCGAGTGCCTCCAGCTCGGCGCGGCCGACTTCATGGGCAAGCCGGTCCAGCTCGACCGGCTGAACGAGGTCCTGACGTTCCTCGAGCCCCACGCCATGAGCCGTCTCGCCTCGCGCGAGCATCCGAACCGGCGCCAGTCGCCGCGCGCCCGCCTGTCCCTCCCCGTGAGCCTCTTCGAGTACGGCGGTCGCGAGCTCGCGGGGCAGCTGACCGAGGTGGGCGTGACGGGCGGCAAGGTGCGCCTGTCGGCGGCGCTCGAGGCCGACACCGTCGCCAAGCTCGTCTTCACGCTCCCTGACGGAGGTCCGCCGCTCGAGGTCGTCTCGATCCTCGTGCGGACCGACCCGGACGGCTACGCGTTCACGTTCGTGCGTCTCCCCGTGCGCGACGCGGAGCGTCTCCGGGAGCTGGCGCACTCGGCCCCGGGATCGGAGCAGCCCTAGCCAGGCGTGGGGTCTTACCGGTGCCCGAGAGCATCGGCGGCGAGCGCCGCCGCCTCGGCCTCCGAGTCGGGTCCCTGGAGAACGAGCGAGCGATAGCGAGACGCCAGGAGCCGCGGCGCATCGAAGCCGCCGCCGTTCGCCGCGTGCCGCTCGGCCACTCGCGTCACGGTCTCGAGGAGACGATCGAAGTGACCGACCATGCGGCGACGGACGTCGCCGTACCCCTTGACGAGCTGCGCCGCCCGAGCGATCTCGCACGCGAGCTCGGTGTCCCACGCCCCGCATCGCTCGACCGCGGCGAGCCATCGCTCGATGCGCGCGTGCTCCTCGCGGGCGCGGTAGGAGATCGGGCGCAGGGGCCGTAGCAGGGTGAGCAGCCAGACGCGCAGGTAGCCGCTCACGGTCGTTGTCTTCACGTGCTGGCCCAGCGCCGGGCGGCCGTGGGGCCAGCGGCGCTCGGCCCAGCGCGCGAACGGCGCGACGAGCCGGTAGGGCAGCACGCCGTAGATCTCGTCCAGGTCCGGCTTGAGGAAATCGGTCACGACGATCTCCCCGCCGTCGGCCCCTTTTTCCCGCGCGATCCGCTCGAAGCGGTCCGCCCGTGTCTTGAGCTGCGCCACGCGGACGGCGTCCTCGTAGCTCATCCACACCGCGAGGTGGCGGGCGACCGTTCGAGCGAGCTCGAGGTGGCCGCGCTGGACGAACGGCCGCAGACGCCGCAGGTACTGCTCGGCGTAGGCGCGGCCCTGGTAGTCGATGAGACGCGTGAGCGCCGGATACAGGATGGGGCGTAGCTCGCCCGGGAAGCTCTCCGCCATCCGCGCCACGTCCGGGCTCGGAGGCGTTGCGGGAGGAGCCGGGGCGGCGGGCGCCGCTCCGCGCGCGGCCGCCGCGAACCCGGCCTCGAACCCACGGAGGTTGGCGTCCACCTGAACGCCCTTGGCGCGGATCGCCTGCCGGTACGCGTCGCCGCTGAGCGGCAGAGCGCCCGAGCCGGCGAGGGCGCCGAGGAGCACGGCGTTGGCCTCGCTCCGGTGCTCGCGGGCCAGCGCGAGCGCGTCGAAGGCGACGAGCGAGCGCGAGAAGGCGCGCGCCGCCTCGTGGAGACGCTCGATCGGATAGATGCCGCCTCCGGTCACGATCTTCTCGTGGATCGAATAGAGCCGATGGGTGCTGGCGATGATCGTCGTCCGCGCCGGCGACGGGAACCCGAGCTCGATCGAGCGACCGACCTCGAGGAACTCGGGGGCGAGGAGGACGTCGAGCGCGCCCGGCACCGGGTAGAGCGAGAAGATCGGCGGAAGGTCCTCGGTGCCGCCGCGCTCGGTGGCGAGCTCGACGTAGTAGCTCGTGGAGCCCGTCCGCTGAGCGACGCCGGGGATCGACGTGCCGTGAACCGGATAGCCGTCGGCCATGGCGGCGTCGACGATCCATTCCAGGAGCACGCCGCCCCCCTGCCCGCCGACCGCCGGGATCAGGAGGCTCAGGAGAGGTCGATCGGTCACGCCGTGGCGGCAGCGAGCCGGCGGATGACGGCCTTGCGCACTCGGCTCACGAACCGGGTCCACCGCGTCGGGTTCGTGATCACCTTGACCTCGTAGAACGAGGGGCAGAGCACCGCGGCGTGGGCGACCTCGCCGCAGACGCCGCAGCCCACGCACGTGTCGTCCACGTGGGCGATCGGATCCTCGCGAAGGGGGTCGGGGCTCTCGCGCAGGGTGAGCGAGGGGCAGCCGTTCAGGCGCATACACGAGTGATCGCCCGTGCACACGTCGGGATCGACGCCGAAGCGCGGCTGGACGACCTGCTGGCCGGCGGCCGCGAGCTGCCGGATCCGCGGTCGCTCCCGGCGCTGAAGCTCGAGCATGCACTCGTTCCGAGCGATGATGACCTTGAGCCCGGCGGCGCGCGTCGTCAGCGCCTCGCGGAAGGTCGCCAGCACCTCGCCGATCCGGTAGGAATTCACGGTGCGGATCCACTTCACGCCCAGGCCCCGCAGGGCCGCCGGGATCGTCATCGGCAGGGGCTCGTTGCGCGCGTTCTTGCCGGTCGACGGCACGTGATGCTGGCCGGTCGCCGCAGCATAGAAATTGTCGAGGATCACCAGGACCGAGTCCTGACGGTTGTACATCGCGTTGGCGACACCATTGGTGAGGCCGTTGTGCCAGAAGCCTCCGTCGCCCATCACCGAGATCGTGCGCTTGCCGAACAGCGGCGACACGGCGCTCGACGACGCGAGCCCCATGCCGTAGCCGAGGACGGAGTTGCCGACGTTGAACGGCGCCTGCGTCGAGAAGGTCGAGCAGCCGATGTCGGCGGCCACGTGGGTATCACCGATCGCCGGCTCTCGCTGCCGGAGGATCTTGAGCGCGCTGAACACGGGCCGCTCTGGACAGCCGGTGCAGAAGGACGGCGGCCGCTTGGCGACCGGCTCCGTCAGCAACGTCCCCACCTTCTCGCGGTGCGCGGTGAGCGCCCGATACCGCTCCTCGATCGCGCCGCTCGACTGGGACTTGAGCCCCGCCGAGGTGAGAAAGCGGCGCAGGCCGCCGATGACGAGGTGCGGGACGTACTCGCCGTGGGGCGAGAAGAGCTCCTTGCCCTGGATCTCCACGTCGAGCCGCGCCTCGTGGGCGAGCGCCTTGAGCTCGCGCTCGATGTAGTTCGGCATCCCCTCTTCCACCACCAGCACCCGGCGCTTGCCGCGCAGGAACCCGATCAGCTCCTCCGGAACCAGTGGATGGATGGCGTTGAGCACCATGAGGGGAATCGGCGTGCGGCCGCGCGTGTCGGCGAGGCCCAGCACGTGGAGCCCCCGAAGCGTCGTGTTCCAGAGGCCGCCCTGCATGACGATCCCGAGGTGCTCCTCGTCGCCGCGGAAGTGCTCGTTGAGCTTGTGCTCGACGATATAGCGCCGCGCGGCCGGCAGGCGCGTCTCGAACTTCTGCGCCTCCATCTGGTACGTGAACGGCGGCAGGTTGATGCGGTCGATGCTGAAGCTCGGCGAGGTGAGCGGCGCCCGCATGCTGATCGCCGGGCGCACGTTGTCGCGGCATCGGAGGGTCCCGCGCATGTGGCAGGCGCGGATGCGGATCGAGAAGAAGACCGGCTCGTTGCACGCCTCGGAGAGGCCGAAGCCCTCCTCCACGAACCGGGCGAAAGCGTCGAGGCTGTTGCGGGGGTCGAGGAGCGGGATCGACGACTTCAGCGCGGTCGAGTGGGTCCGCTCCTGGAGGATGGAGGCGCCCTCCCCGTAGTCCTCGCCGATCACGATGACCGAGCCGCCGATGACCCCGGCCGACGCGACGTGCGAGAGGGCGTCGGACGCCACGTTCGTGCCGACGACCGACTTCCAGGTGACCGCGCCCCGCATCGGATAGTTGATGGAGGCGCCGAGGAGCGCGGCGGCCGCCGCTTCGCTGCCGGATTGCTCGAAGTAGATGCCGAGCGGCTTGAGGAGCGGTTCGTTCGCGTCGGACAGGACGTCGATCAGGTAGGAAACCGGCGCCCCAGGATAGCCGCCGACGTAGCTCACGCCGGACTGGAGAAGCGCCTTGGTGATGGCGAGGATCCCCTCGCCATGGAGGAGATCACCGGCGCCGTACCCGAGCTGCTTGACGTCCTCCGCGAACGACCGCTCCCCCATGCCGCTCCCCTACGAGATCCGCGCGCTACTTCTGCTTGGCGACGATCTGATCCTTGATCTTGTCGTAGGTGGCCTGCGGCACGACCTTCTTCTTCGCCAGGTCGTCCTTGCGCGCGTACGGACGCCCGTCGACGATCTTCTTCGCGTACGCGTCACCGATGCCGGGCAGAGCCTTGAGCTCGTCTGCGGATGCGGTGTTGATGTCGAGCGGCTCCTTTTTCTTCGCGTCGGACTTGGTCTCGGTCTTGGCCGACGCGTCCTTCTTCGCCGGCGCGTCGGTCTTGGTCTGCGCCAGGGCCGGCGAGAGCCCGAGCGAGACGGCGGCGAACAGGACGGCGATCACCACGGCGACGAGTCTGAACATTGGTGTCCTCCTCGTTACAGGTTGGCAACGCCGATATAGCGTCGATTCAGTATACATCAAATGATTTCAGGGATTTGCACGGTGTCTGCAGATTCAGACACGTCTCCGAGTGTGGACATTGATCCGGGCGGGATGCGGGCGGAAGCTGGCTTCAATGCCGCCACGAGGGATCCGCCCCGAACAAGTGACCCTCAGGCATCTCTACGTCGACGAGCGACTTGCGATGCGGGAGATTGCGGCTCGACTTGGCTGTGGGCCAACGACGATAGCGCGATGCTTGCGGCGATTCGGGATAGAGGCGCGGCCACGCGGTCCGGCACCGCTTCGTGACGGCAGAGGCATGAGCTGGTCTTCCGCCGTAGCGTATGCAATAGGGCTGATTGCAACTGACGGAAATCTGTCGCGGGACGGTCGGCACATCTCGGTCGTCTCGAAGGACCTTGATCAGCTCGAAGCGCTACGTCGATGCCTGGGGTTGCGAGTTGCGATCTCGGAGTTCCAAAGCGCGCGGGGAAGGCGTGTTGGGCGCGTGCAGTGGAGCCACCGTGCCTTCTATGACGCACTCCTCACGATTGGTCTCACCCCGGCGAAGAGCCTGACGCTTGGTCCACTGGCCGTTCCGGACAAGTACTTCGCCGACTTCTTTCGAGGTTGTATCGACGGAGACGGCTCCATCCTGGTGTACATCGATCGGCATCATGTGCCCAAGAATGAGCGCTATGTGTATACCCGGCTCTACGTGAGCCTTGCCTCCGCCAGTCGGTCGTTCGTCTATTGGGTCCAAGAGAATGTTCAGAAACTCACTGGGCTTCATGGCGTCATCGAGGTCCAACACAGAAAGGAGCGTCACCCGGTCTGGCTACTCCGCTATGCCAAGCGAGAATCCGTCGAACTCCTCCGCTGGATGTACTACAGTGCCGACCTGCCGGCTCTAGCGCGCAAGCGGGCCAAGGCCGAGCCATTCATGTTGAAGATACGTTAGAATCGTGCGGGCCGGGCGCCGGCGTGGAGAAACTGGCATACTCGTGGCGCTCAAAACGCCATGCCCGCAAGGGCTTAGGGGTTCGACTCCCCTCGCCGGCACCATTCCTTGACAAGATTCCGCGCGCCCCTGTAGGGTTCGTCGGAGTGGGGCTGTAGCTCAGTTGGGAGAGCACAAGGCTGGCAGTCTTGGGGTCAGGGGTTCGACTCCCCTCAGCTCCACCATTT
>Ga0137403_10000356_pt1 | contig 58608 bp, 61 predicted proteins | sample CZOMad2_1_16fung_FD_122057 | JGI IMG/M metagenome (GOLD analysis project Ga0137403, IMG submission 122057) | Vadose zone soil fungal communities from Angelo Coast Range Reserve, California, USA - CZOMad2_1_16fungal (Hybrid Assembly) | ecosystem: Environmental > Terrestrial > Soil > Vadose zone...
CTGTTTCCCAAGTGGTTCTGGTTCAACATTTACGAGATATCGTCCTGGTCGCGGGCCATTCTGGTGCCGCTGTCGATTTGCTACGCCAAGAAGCCGTTCAAGAAGATCCCCGACGAACTGGGCGTCGAAGAACTGTTCGCGGGTGGGCGCGACAAGTCGCGCATGCATCTCCGCTGGGACAAAAAGCTCTTCTCATGGCGCAATTTCTTTCTTTCGCTCGACCGCCTGACGCATTGGTTTGAGCGGGTACATATTCGTCCCCTGCGTTCGATTGCGCTGAAGCAGGCGGAAAAGTGGATGCTGCAACGCTTTGAGATGAGCGACGGGTTAGGCGCCATCTTTCCCTCCATGATGAACTCCATCATTGCACTGCGCTGTCTGGGGTATTCGGTGGACGATCCGCAGGTGATCCGGGCGATGGATGAGTTTGAGAAGCTGGGCATTGAGGAGGGAGATACGTTCCGCATGCAGCCCTGCAAGTCGCCGGTCTGGGACACGGCTTACGCTTTGTTCGCGCTGGGCGAGAGCGGAGTTCCGGCCAGCGATCCTCGCATGGTCAAGTGCGCCGACTGGATCCTGCAAAAGCAGGTACGCATTGCTGGCGATTGGAAAGTAAAAAACAAGCAAGGCCAGCCCGGGGGCTGGTATTTCGAATTCAACAACGAGTTTTATCCGGACGTAGACGACAGCGCCATGGTTTGCCTCAGCTTGGGCCATGTGGAGCATCCCAATGGACGCTACCAGCGCGAGTCGGTGCAGCGCGCCATCGACTGGATTCTCTCCATGCAGTGTCGCAATGGTGGCTGGGCTTCGTTCGACAAGAACAACGATCGCATGGTCTTCCAGCACGTACCCTTTGCCGACCACAACGCTATGCTGGATCCGGCGACGGTTGACATCACCGGACGCATCCTCGAGATGCTCGCCAGCTACGGTTACGACAAGAACCATCCCGCGGTGAAGAAGGCGCTGAAGTTCATCCGCGAGGAGCAGGAGCCCGACGGTTCCTGGTTCGGACGCTGGGGCGTCAACTACATCTACGGAACCATGCTGGTGTTGCGCGGACTGGAAGCGATGGAAATCGACCACCACGAGCCGTCGGTGCAGCAGGCCGCCGAGTGGTTGCGCATGGTGCAGAATCCCGATGGCGGGTGGGGCGAGACTTGCGGCTCCTATGAAGACCCCAACACTAAGGGAGTTGGCCCCAGCACACCTTCGCAGACGGCGTGGGCCATCGTGGGATTGCTGGCTGCCAAAGATACGCGCAGCGATTGCGTAGTTCGAGGCATCGCCTATTTGCTGCGTACGCAAAAGAAGGACGGGTCCTGGGACGAGCCCCACTACACCGGCACCGGTTTCCCGCGCGTGTTTTACCTCAAATACCACATGTACCGGCAGTACTTCCCGCTGATCGCGCTCACTACGTACAAGAAGGTAATGGCTGAGAGAAGCGCATAGAAAGCACCAATTAGCACTTGGCAATTGGCCACATCCTTGGTCGTCAGGTCATAGGCTAATTGCCAATTGCTAATTGCCGAGTGCTAAATGCTGGCTTTTCTCACTGGCGCTACCGGATTCGTGGGCAGCCACGTCGCTCGCGCGCTGGTCGCTCAAGGAGCTGATCTCCGGCTTTTGGTGCGTTCCGGCAGCGACCTCAGGAATATTCGGGAGCTGCAGGCCGAACGGGTGGTTGGGGACCTGCGCGACGCGGCGTCTTTGAAGAAGGCCGTCGCGGGATGCGAGGTAGTATTTCACGTCGCCGCCGACTACCGGCTGTGGGTTCGCGATCCGGAGCAGATGTATCGCTCCAATGTTGACGGCACAAAAGCGATCCTGGAGGCGGCCCGCGAGAACAAAGTACGGCGCGTGGTTTACACCTCGAGTGTTGCGACGATGGGATTCCAGTCGAATGGGCATCTGGCCAACGAGGACTCTCCGGTTTCCCTGGCCAATATGATTGGCCCTTACAAGCGTTCGAAATTTATGGCGGAAGAAATTGCCATCCAGGCGGGCAAGTCAGGAATGGATGTAGTGGTGGTCAATCCGACAACTCCTGTAGGCGAGCGTGACCTCAAGCCCACGCCTACGGGCAGGATCGTCGTCGATTTTCTCAAGAAAAAGTTTCCTGCCTACGTGGATACGGGCCTGAACCTGGTGGACGTGGCGGAATGCGCTCGAGGACATATCGCGGCGTTGGAAAAAGGAAAAACTGGCCAGCGCTACATACTCGGTGGGGAGAATCTTACGTTAAAGCAGATTCTGGATAAACTGGCCGCCATTACCGGGCTCCCGTCGCCGAAAATCAGGGTTCCGTATGCGGTTGCACTGGCAACCGGTGTAGTGGACCAAGTGTTTACCGGCTACATTCGCAGGCGCGAACCGCGCGCGACCATCGACGCGGTGCGCATGGGAAGGAAAAAGATGTTTGTGTCATCCGGCAAAGCCGAGCGAGATCTGGGATGGAGAACCCTGCCAGTCGACGGTGGGCTGCGCCGGGCGGTCGAATGGTTTCAGGCGAACGGATACGCTTGACTCGTTGCTGTCGTAACTACGGCATGGTCCAGGCTGCCGGCTATTTAAAAAGGGCGCCAAGAGAGTGACGACTATAGCCAAGGCGAAGAGGATAAGCCCTATGCTGGCGGTCGCCGACATGGACGAGACCATTGCGTTTTATCAGAACGTGCTTGGATTCACGCCCACCATGAAGGCGCTGGACTATTCGATCGTGGAACGCGACGGCCAGACCATTCACTTCATGAAGGCGGCATCCGAGGAGGTCATGAAGTGCGTTCGCGGGCACACTGAAATATACATTGAGGTCTCTGGCATTCACGCTCTCTGGGAGCATGTGAAGACGTTCAAGGACCGCTACAGAATCAGGGACTTATTTGATCGGGAATACGGGATGACAGAGTTCCACATCGGGGACCCCAACGAGTGTCTGGTTTTCGTCGGGGAGGCAACATCAACCCGATGAGATCAATCAACAATGCCTCGCTGCCTATGCCGGACGGGAATTAACATTGCCTAACACCGCCAAAGTGGCCATCGTAGCTGCCCTCGAGCGCGAGGTGCGCCCGCTGATTAAGCAATGGCGATCGGTCGAGCGCGACTACGATGGCCGGAAGTACAAATTCTTTGAGAATGACCGCGCCGTGCTGGTCTGCAGCGGCATCGGCGCGGAAGCCGCCCGACGGGCCACCGAGGCCATCATCCAGCTGTATGCACCAGTTTTGGTGCAATCCGCCGGGTTTGCCGGAGCCCTCGATCCCACCTTGAAAGTGGGAACTGTGCTGACCCCTATCTGCGTCATCGACGCAAAAGATGGAAGCCGCATCGAGGCCGGCGTAGGGCACTGGGTCCTGGTAAGCCTTGAGCAGCCGGCCAGCGTCAAGCAAAAGGCCAAGCTGGCGGAAGCTTACTGGGCGCATGCAGTCGATATGGAAGCCGCGGCTGTAGCTCGCGCCGCCCAGGCCCACGCCATCACCTTCGTCGGGCTCAAAGCCATTTCGGACGAAGCCGATTTCGAAATGCCGCCTATGGAGCGATTTATCGCCGGCGATGGTCAGCTTCGAACCGCGGCCTTTGCCGCCTATGTTGCGGTTCGACCTTGGCTTTGGCTGCGAGTCTTTCAATTGGCGCGAAACAGCTCTACGGCAGCGACAGCGCTTTGCGAATGGCTAGAGCAATACAACGACGAACCGGAAGACGTGGCAGATCCGGAGCCGGATCTCCAAGCAGGCTCTGGAGGCCGCACCTAGCCTATGCCGGGAATGAGATCGACGACGAGGCCGAGGACAGCGCCACCGACAACGTGTGCTCTTTTGGGTGTGCTCACGCTCGCCGCGCACTCCTGGGCGCAGGCCATGCCCAAACCGGTTTATGTCGAGAGTTTCCGGAAGGGTCCGACTCGGCTCGCCGAGCTGTTACTGGTCGCTAACCTGACTTCGCAGAACGCGGACTATAAAGCGACGGTGAAGGATTCCAAGGGCAACGATCGGCTTCAACTGTTTCTCGAGCCGGCCCGCGAGGCGGGAGGCGCGGAGAGGATCGTTTCCTGGCGCGCGCTCTTGATCGATCCCCAGCGACGCTACCGGGGAAATTACCTGGTCGCGACCAAACCTCCCGAGCCGCTTTCGGACCGGCCTCAGGATCGTGCCTGGTGGCTGGATCCGAGTCCTTACGCCATAGTCCCCCTGCAACCCCGGCGCCTGTTCAAGGTGGAAGATTTCTACTGCGTCATCCAGGTGAAGGACTATCACGTACTACCAGAAAACCACCTGCCGGACTCGATGACGGTGGAGATACGGTTTATGGAGACCGATCCCCGGCAGAATGAAGTATCAGTTCTATTCAACCATGGCCATCGCCGGACAACTCGCGATCGAAGATAAGCAGCAGACGATTCCCGCCACCATGCTGGCAGCGGTGTATCGCGGCGTGAACGACGTTCGTATGGAGACTGTTCCCGTTCCCAGGATTGGCCCTGGCGAATTACTGGTGCGCGTGCACACCTGCGGAGTCTGCGGCACCGATCTGAAGAAAATCGCCACTGGCTCGCACTCTGCGCCGCGCATTTTTGGACACGAGACTGCGGGCATGATTGCCGGTGTGGGCGCGGGTGTACGCGATTTTCAACCCGGTGACAGGGTCGTCGTCTTCCACCACATCCCGTGCGGAGACTGCTATTACTGCCGTAACAAAACGTTTGCCCAGTGCGAGACTTATAAGAAAGTCGGATGCACCGCCGGCTTCGAACCTTCTGGCGGCGGCTTCGCGGAATATGTCCGCGCCATGGACTGGATTGCGCAGCGAGGCACGGTTCGCATCCCGAAAAATGTTTCTTACGAGCAGGCTTGCTTTGTCGAGCCCATCAACACCTGCATGAAGGGAATCGAAAGATTGGGATTACAGCCAGGAGAGACGGTTATAGTGATAGGTCAGGGTCCCATCGGTATCATGTTGAGTGTATTGGCTAAACGGGCAGGCTCCACCGTAGTCACTTCCGATTTGTATCCCCAGAGGCTTACAATATCTACAAGTTACGGCTTGGGGAACAGCATTGATGCCTCGCGTACCGATGTTGTAAAAGCGGTGCGCGAGTTGACCGCAGGACGTGGTGCAGATGCAGCCATCCTGGCGGTCGGCGGTAATGGTTTGATCCGGACTGCGATGGATGCGGTACGTCCTGGAGGCCGGGTTTTGCTGTTCGCGCAGACGGTACACGGGGACGCCACTTTCGATCCTGGGGCCGTTTGTGTAGATGAGAAAACGCTGTTGGGGTCGTATAGCGCTTCGGTCGATCTGCAAGAGGCTTCGGTGCAGTTTGTGATGAACCGTGAAATGGATTTAGAACGGTTGATTAGTCACCGATTCTCGTTGGCTCGCAGCGTCGAAGCTCTGAACCTGGCTGCCCATCCCCAACCCGAGTCTATGAAGATAGCGATTCAACCGGGCAGCTCGTGGGAAGGAAGTCGAGCGTGAACGGAAAGATGACAGCGGCTGTCCTCTATGGCAAAGAGGACGTGAAGATTGAAAGAGTGCCCATCCCGCGGGTTGGCGATGGCGAAGTGCTGGTCAAAGTGCAGGTCGCACTGACCTGCGGTACCGATCTGAAGGTCTATCAGCGCGGCTATCACGCGCGCATGATTGTTCCGCCCGCGCTCTTCGGACATGAACTGGCGGGAGTGATCGAAGAAGTCGGGCACGGGGTGCGCGGCTTCAAAAAAGGCATGCGGGTGGTAGCGCTCAACTCGGCGCCCTGCCAGATGTGCTTCTATTGCTCTAAACATCAGGAAAACCTCTGCGAAGACCTGCTGTTCAATAACGGCGCCTACGCCGAGTACATTCGCATTCCTCGCCGCATTGTTGAAACCAACATGCTGGCAGTTCCCGCCGACGTCACCTACGAAGAAGCGGCCATGGTCGAACCTCTGGCTTGCGTGCTGCGCGGACTGCACGAGACCGGGGTTGAGATCGGAGACACGGTCACTGTCATCGGCGGCGGTCCTATCGGCCTGATGTTCGTGCAGGTGGCCAAGGCCACCGGTTGTAATGTCATTTCTGTGGTGAAGCGCGATTCGCAGGTGGCGGCCGCCAAACGCATGGGCGCTCACGAAGTCGTCCAGATCACGAAAGTAAAAGACGCAGTGGAAGCGGTGCGGATGATTTCTCCTGAGAAGCGCGGCAGCGATGTTGTGGTCGAGGCCGTTGGGCGGGCGGAAGCCTGGGAGTGGGCCATTGACATGGTCCGCAAGGGCGGCACGGTCAACTTCTTCGGCGGATGCGCCAGCGGCACCAAAGTCCAGCTCGATACCAACCGCCTGCACTATTCAGAAGTCACGCTGAAGGCCACGTTCCACCACACGCCGGAAACGGTGCGCAAGGCTTTCGCCCTGATCGCAGAAAAGAAAATTCGCTCCACTGACTACATCACCGGAGAGGCGCCACTATCGCGGCTGCAGCAGGTCCTCCGCCACATGCTGAACCGCAACGGTGATATTAAAACGGCAATCATTCCCGGTCACTGAGGCGGGGCCATCGAGATTTGGCCCACCGAGGCCCGGTCACCGGGATTACGTTCGATGACCTGGAGAGGTAGCAAGACATAGCCGGCTACATCTCTACAATTTATTTTTGTGGATGGTTGCTGGCATCGTCCGCGATTGACGATCGGCACTTTCACACCACCGGGGGACGAAACTGACCATGTCATCCATCGCCAGCAACGACTCCCGCACTGCGACTATCGCGCTGGGCTGGAATCGCCTTCCTCCGGAATATGCCATCCCCGAACGTGCGCCTTCAATAGCCGAAGCGCAGGAGTACTGCCGTCGCCTGGCCCGCAGTCACTACGAGAATTTCTCCGTCGCAACATGGTTTCTGCCCGAGCGCTTGCGCCAGCACTTTTTTAATATCTACGCCTACTGCCGGATCTCAGACGATCTCGGCGATGAAGTCGGCGACCCGCAAGCATCGCTCGAAATGCTCGACCAGTGGCAGGCGGAGCTCGATGCCTGCTATGCCGGCACCCCCCGGCACCCCGTTTTCGTTGCTCTCGAAGAAACTGTCCACAAATTTGAAATTCCGAAACAGCCTTTCGACGATCTGCTGAAAGCGTTTCGTCAGGACCAGACCGTCACACGCTATGAGCGCTTCGAAGACCTGCTGGGCTACTGCCGCCACTCCGCGAATCCGGTGGGCCATCTTGTTCTCTATCTCTGCGGATACCGCGATTCCGAACGCCAAGCCCTTTCCGATTCCACCTGCACCGCGTTGCAGCTAGCCAATTTCTGGCAAGACGTGAGCGACGATTATTCCAAACGACGAATCTATCTCCCGCTCGAGGACCTTCGTCGCTACGAGGTGACCGAAGAGGACATTTCGGCCGCTCGCAACCCGCCGGCATTCTGCGAGATGATGCGGTTCGAGGTAGGACGTGCACGCCAGTGGTTTCAGCAGGGCCTGCCCCTGGCAGGGAAGGTAGATCGCGAACTCGCGGTCGACATCGAATTGTTCAGCCGCGGCGGACAGGAAATTCTGAACGCCATCGAGCGCCAGGGATATGCCGTTTTAGGCCGGCGCCCCGCCATCTCTAGAACCCGCAAACTGGCTCTGGTGGCTCGATCCGCCTTGGGGAAGCTGCTGGGAAGCCGGCTGGGGAACTCGATATGAGCGCCGCCGTGCAGCCCATGCCCTCCCCATATTCGCCGACGGCGTCGCAAATTGCGGTTGCCTATTCGGTATGCCGCAGTATTACCCGCGCGGCGGCCAAGAATTTCTACTACGCCTTTCTGGTTCTGCCCACGGCCAAGCGTCAGGCGCTGTGCGCCGTGTACGCCTACATGCGGCGCTGCGACGATATTGCCGACGACTTCAAAATTCCTGCCTTGGAAAGAAGGCAACGGCTCGATGCCTGGTTGGACGCTTTTCATCGCTCGGAGGCGGGTCATCCCACCGACGATCCGGTACTCTTGGCCCTGACCGATACTCAGCGCCGCTACAAGATTCCGGTTGAACTGCTCGACCAGTTGGCCTACGGCACCGGAATGGATATTCAGGACGGTGAAACTGCCTCCGCGCCGGGAAGCGCAGAACTTCAAGTGCTGTACCGCACCTTCAGCGACCTTCGCCAGTATTGCTACCGCGTCGCCTCGGTGGTTGGCCTGGTTTGCATCCGAATATTTGGTTATCGCGATCCCGCGGCAGAAGCGCTGGCGGAGAATCTGGGACTGGCGTTCCAGTTGACCAACATCATTCGCGACATTCAGGAAGACGCAGACATGGGAAGGATTTATCTTCCCGCCGAAGACCTCGAACGTTTCAAGATTGCTCCCGATGATTTCCGCCAGTCGACGATTCCCGAGCGCCTGCGCTGGCTGCTGGCGGCCGAGGCCGATCGCGCCCGCGAGTACTACATCTCTGCCCGCGAATTAATGACGCTCATCGACGAGGACAGCCAACCCGCGCTCTGGGTACTGGTAACGATTTACCGCCGGCTGCTGGAAAAAATCTCAGACCGCAAGTACGACGTCTTCGGCAAGAAGATCAGCCTCACCGTCCGCGAGAAAGTCGTCATCCTGGGAAAGGGTTTGGTAAAACGCCTGGCTTGATGACGGAGCGCTGGACACAATCTCCAAGAGTTGCCGTAGTAGGGGGCGGACTTGCGGGACTGGCCGCCGGTAGTGTGCTGGCGGAAAACGGTTTTCGCGTCACCCTCTTTGAGCGGCGGCCCTATCTGGGCGGCCGGGCATCTTCCTTTCAACACCCCGGCACCGGCGAAGTTGTCGACAACTGCCAGCACGTTCTGCTCGGCTGCTGCACCAACCTGATCGAGTTCTACCGGCGCATTGGAGTCGAGGACAAGATTCGCTGGTATGAGCGGATGACTTTTCTCGAACCGGGAGGCCGGGCCTCGGTGATCCAGCCTTCGGCGCTGCCCGCTCCGTTGCACACGGCACCTTCGTTTCTGCGGGCTTCGTGCCTCAGCCTGACGGATAAGCTTTCGATCGCGGCCGGTCTTGCCGCCCTTTCGCCCATCGCTCCACGCGACACCGGCGAATCTTTCCTGCAATGGTTGCGCCGGCACGGGCAAACCGAGCGCGCTATCGATCGTTTCTGGAAGACGGTCCTGGTCAGCGCGCTCAACGAAGAAATTGATCTGATCTCGGTCCCCTACGCCGCCCAGGTCATGCGCGAGTCGTTTCTGAAATCGCGGGCGGCGGGGCGGATGGGTGTGCCTACGGTTCCCCTGACCGAGCTATATAACCGTGCCGGAGACTACATTACCGCCAGGGGAGGAGAAGTGCGGTTTCGCTCTAATGTGGAATCATTCCGCGCCGAGTTTGCCGACGTAAAGCTGCTTCTGCCCGGCGGAGAAGAAAGCTTCGATTTCGTGATTCCTGCCGTGCCCTTCGACGTGTTGTCGCGCCTGCTGCCGCAAACCACGGCGGCAGAACCTTTGCGCCAGACCCTGAGCCGCTTCGAGACTTCGCCCATTACGGGTATCCACCTCTGGTTCGATCGCCAGATCACCGACCTTGACCATGCCGTCTTGCTCGACCGCACAATTCAATGGATGTTTCACAAGTCGCGGCTGTTGGTGGCCGCGGGCCCGCACGCGCAGGCGGTAGGTTCGAACGGAGATGCCCCAGCCTCGGAGATTAACAGCTATGTCGAACTGGTGGTCAGCTCGTCGAAGACTCTGGTCGAGAAATCCCGTCAGGAAATTATCGATCTGGCTTTATCGGAATTGCGTGAGTTTATTCCCGGGGCGCGTGCCGCAAACTTGGTGAAAGCTACAGTGATTAAAGAAGTCCACGCCACCTACTCGCCGCGCCCCGGCATCGAATCGCACCGCCCCAGTCCGGAGACGGTGTGGCCCCGCATTTTTTTGGCCGGCGACTGGACCGCCACGGGATGGCCGGCCACCATGGAAGGCGCGGTGCGCAGCGGCTACGCGGCAGCCCAATGCGTCGCCCGGGTCGCAGGGAGACGCGATGCGGCGTTCCTGGTCCCAGACCTGCAAGCCTCGGGATTCATGCGCCTGTTCGGCTAAGCCGCGAACACGAGCTAGCCCCAACGGAGCGAACGAGGTGTGTTGCGCGCCGCCTGAGCCGCATACCTCGCGCGTTTTCTTCCGCCCTTCGGGGCTGCGTCATTTCGCGCTTTTTACCCACGGCTTACGCCGTGGGCTACATTCTTGGCGCCGCTTCGCGGCTGTTCCGATGTTGCTCCGCCGCAACGAAGCCGCGCGGAGACCCCCATGGGATCCGAACAGAGCTCTGGGTAAAAGACGGACTGTAAACAAATAGGTTGAATGATTATCGCGCGGCGGCGGCGGGCGCTTCGGGAGACAATTTCTTGTAAATCAACGATTCCACCTGGCTCCACACCTTGGGATCGCACTCGATTTCGGTGTGCGCCTTCACCAGAACCCGGTCGAACCAGGGGTAGCCCTCGCAACTAATGGGTTTCGCCCTGTAGTCGTAACGGAGGTTTCCCAGGATTTCCGTTCGCACCGGATCGGCAGCCCGAATCTGGGGTCGACCGTGAATGATTCCGTCCGGCTGGTAGAAATTAATCGCCTGTCCGACGTTGGCTGGAATTACGGCATCGTTCTGGCCGACCTTGGCGACGCTATCTACCTGAATAGTGAGCAGGACGGGAATACCATCGCGCTCCAACTTGCGCGCAAGGGTCACAGTTTCCGAGGCGCCCCAGCTATGCCCGAAGATGACAATGCGGGCATTATGTTTTTCTTCTGCGGAGAGCGTTCCATCGTTATCCCCATCCAGGCGCCGCAGAATTTCCTTGTACGCCTGGTCACGGTGGCGGTTGGCGAAGCTCTGTATGTAGACACCTTCGCGATATTCGTTGCGAAGGTGCTCGACCACCTGAACCGTACTATGGGCGCGGGCATCGTGCTTGACAAAGCCACCGACGAATCCGATGACCATGACGGGAGGCGCTACTCGGCTTGTAACGGGAGTGACGGGTCCCGGTGCTCCTGCTTCTCCGAAGGCAAGGACAAACGACAGGAAGAAGAAGACAAGCCCGACGAAGCTACGCGTACAGCGCATGACAGGAATCAAATCATAGCAAGAAAGACAGAGGGTTGCGGGCTAAATTTCGCAACTCGAGTTGCAAAGGCTGTGAATAAGTTTGCGGGAGATGAGAATTATTTTGCGGTCGGGAAATGGCGCCGGTTTATTCGTCGCCGGCGAGAACGCTGCCGCCCCTCGCCCCTGACGGCGTGGCAGCCTTCGCCAGAGCACTGGCCCGGCTGGCGCGGATCGATTCCAGCAGCTTCCAATCTTTTCTGAATTCCACCATGCTCTCGCGGCTGTGCTTCGGGCTTTTCAACACATGCCCGACGCGCGCGAGAACCACTTGGTACGCTAGGTCGGCGTCAATGCCCGAACTTAAAACGTTGTTGGCGCTCAAGCCTATTCGGGACGATTCGCCTCCCCCGGAGAATTCCATCCAGAGTGCGCCGTTGCTGTCCACCACGGGAGTGCCAGATTCGTCCAACTGGCGGAAGAATTTCTTCAGAGAGCCTTTCGCCTCCAGAGCCGAATCCGGAGATCCGGCCAGGGCCTGTTCACCGTCCGACTCGATAAGAATGTAGGCGAACGAGAGGCGGTATTGTTTCCATTCCTCAGCCGTGCCAACCATTTTTGCCCGCTGCTGGTTTCTATCGGCCTCAAGCTCTTCCGCCAAAATGTCATTGTTCTCAGCCTTGGCCAGCTTGATTTGGTGCTCGCCTTCCGTGGCCTCGATGGTCGGGTGTTCTTCCAGTTCGCGTTGCGGATTGAAGCGCCCGGTCAGGATGTAGGATGCTGCCACAAACGGCAGCACATGATCGGCAAAGATCAGCATGGGCACCAGCAGTTTCTTCGAGCGCACCAACTGCTCGGTTCCCCCGCGGCACTCGCTGCTGAGTTTGATGGTGCCTGGGACTTGCGCAAAATGCAGCACTCGAAACCCTGCGTCGGGATGGCGGTGCGCGTAGCGGGTAAAGGAACGCGCAATCGCCTTCGGACTGGTCACGCCGAAGTCATTAATGTAATCGGGTCCGGTAGCGTTCGGGAAATAGGTGTTGATGATGCGCCGGGTGAAGTCGGCGCAATTGCGAGTCACGCCGTTGAAGTGGTTCTCGTTGGCCTGGGCATTGAATTGTTCGACTAGTGCGAGGTCCTGCTGGACCGTTGTATCCACCACGAACATGTAGATGCTGCGCTCGAGCGTGGCTCCGACCATTTCCCGCCATTCCGCCTTGTGGCTGGTCCTGCAGGACTCACTGGCGCAGTATTCGGACAAATATTTCTCGCGATATCGTTCTTCGAGAACGTGCTTGATCTTCTGCGACCCGACGATCGGACGGTATCGCGGATTTTCCACTCCGTACAGATAGACGTTCACGGGAACGATATTCCACTCAAAGGGCTGGTCTTCACCCAGACTTATGTAGTTGCTGATCACAGAGCCCTGCTCGCCGGGTTGGCAAAGCCGCAGTTTTACAGGCGACTCTGGGCAGATACGCGAAAAGTAGACCGCTGTATGACCCGAGCCTGTAATCCTGGCTACGCTGGTGTCCAGCGACTCGTTGAGCACCACACCTACATCGCCATTTGCGTTGGAGCTGCCTAGAGAGAGCAGAAAGATGGCAAGCAAAAATGAAAACCCAAGTCCACCGGAGAGTCTCCTGAGAGCTCTTATCGAAAGCGCTGGCGAAAATGAACTGCGAACCAGCAAGTCCCCTCCTTGCATTGCTCAGGATCGATATTCGAACCCAGTTCTTTAGGATCGTTCTGAGTCGTTTGCGGGTTGTAATGGGTAGCCCTGAGACCCGCTTCAGCAACCCTGTAGTTCTGAGGTCAGTAGCATTGTTATCAATGCTTTAGACCGTGCTCTCCTCTCCTATTCTCCACACTCCCGGGCCTGCGCAAAGGTAACCGTCGTACTGGACTTTAGTAACAACGGGGGTGGAGCTGGGAGGCCTCGCCGATTTAGGCGCGGCGGGGCATGAAGGGTCCCAGTGTGGGACAAAAAGGTGAGTTCTAGGCTGCCAGCAGCACCACGCCGCCGGCCACCAACAGAGCGGCTATCCAGCGGCGATGATCCACATGTTCGTGCAGGAAAATCTTCGCGGCCACTGCATTGGCCACGAAGGTGAGGGAAGCGGAGGCAGGTGCTACCAGGCTCACGTCGCCCCAGGACAAGGCAAACAGCAGACTGAAAAATGAGACCGCCATCATGAAGATGCCCAGCAGGAAGCTGGGACGCCGCAGGATTCGCCCTGCAACTGCGAGCAAGCCGGCGCTCCGCCACAGGGTCCCTACGTCACCCACTTTCTTCATCGCCCGGGACAGCAACACGTCTCCTGCAGTGGAAGCCAGCACCACTGCCAGAATGGCGCCCCAAGTGTAGGCGTGCTTCATGGTTCAGCCCCCGTACCCACAGGCTCGGGCTCCCGATCCCGCTGGTTGTGGCGCGATGGATGGCGAGTCAAAGCCGGACCTTGGGTGACAAACCCTACTCCCGCCGAGATGAGGACAACCCCCAGCCAGCGCATGGTTGTCACCTGCTCGTGAAGGAAGAACTTGGCAATCAGGGTAAGCAATACGTATCCCAGCGAAGTGGCAGGAAGCACGTAGGTAAGATCCGCCCAGGAAAGGGCCATCATGTAGGCGGCGAAGAAGCCCAGCAAAAAGAAAATCCCCAGAGCGACCCAGGGATTCAGAATGCTGAAGACAATGTCAGGTAGGCCGTGCAGTGAAACGTTTCCCACCTGTTTCATGCCGCGAGCCAGGAAAGTGTCGCCGATCGCAGCGAACAACGTGACCCCAGCCAGCACCAGATACTTGCGAAACGTCACACTGTCTTTCTTTCCTTTCTTACGCCTTGGCGGGCTCGGCCACGGTTGCGGAGTCGCCTCGCTCGCGCTTGTCTTTGACCCATTTGTTCCGCGAAGCGCGCAGCTTAAGGAAGCTCTTGGCATCCTTGTAAAGCCGTACTCGTTCCCCGCTGTTGAATGCCGCCTTCTTCAAAATGCGATAAATGGCCTTGGGCCGGAAATAGTATTCGTCATAGAAGCGGTGAACCGATTCCATGATCTCATCCGCAGGCAAGCCCGGATATTGGATCTGGGCCAACTGGTGCCCTAGTTCATCGACCATTTTTGTGTCCGCCACCATGAAGCCATTCTTTACAGCGTAATCGTAGAGTTCGGTGCCGGGATAGGCGTGTGCCACCGAAACCTGGATCGTCTCTACATCCAGTTCCTTGGCAAAGTTAATGGTGTTGTTGATGGTTTCACGGGTCTCGCCGGGCAGGCCAAGAATAAAGTCGCCGTGAACCACCAGGCCCAGCTTGTGGCAATCCTTAGTGAACTGTCGGGCACGCTCGATGGTGGCGCCCTTCTTGATGTTCTTCAGGATCTGCTGGTCGCCGGATTCATAGCCCACAATCAGCAATCGGCATCCCGCTTCCTTCATCGCTTTAAGCGTCTCGTAGTCGGTGGTGACGCGGGAAGTGCATGACCAGGTAAGATTCAACGGCTTCAGCTTGGCGCACAGCTCGACCGTACGTGCCTTTTGAATGTTGAAGGTGTCATCGTCAAAAAAGAATTCCTTTACCCACGGCCAGTATTCCTTGGCCTTCGCCATCTCGCGGGCAACGTCGTCGGAGGAGCGCTTGCGCCAGGCATGACCACTGGTGGTTTGCGGCCACAGGCAGAACGTGCACTGCGCCGGGCAGCCCCGCGTGGTGTAGAGCGACACATAGGGATAAAGCAAAAAGGGCACGGTGTAACGCCGTGGATCCAGATCGCGATGGTAAACATCGGTCACGTGAGGCAGGGCATCGAGGTCCTGGATTTGCGGCCGGTCAGGATTATGGACGACTGCTCCATCCTTCCGGTAGGAAATCCCAAGTATTTCCTCGAGCGCCTTGCCATGGGCAAATTCGAAGACTGAGTAATCGAATTCCTTGCGGCAAATAAAATCGATGGCCGGACAATCCTTCAGGGTCCGATCGGGCAGAACTGTGACGTGCGGGCCTACGAAAGCAATCTTGATGTTCGGATTGGCGCTCTTGATTGCCTGAGCCAATCCGATGTCCCCGGGAAAGCCTGGCGTGCTGGTGTAGAGGACCAGGAATTCATAGTCCTTTGCCGTCTGGATGGTTTCCTCGGCTGAGATGTGATGCGATGGCGCGTCGATCAGGCGCGCCCCTTCCAACATCCCAGCGGGATAGGCCAGCCAAACCGGGTACCAGTAAGATTCAATCTCGCGCGTGGCGGGCCACCGCGAGCCGGCACCACCATCAAAATTCTCAAACGATGGCGGATTCAAGAAAAGTGTTTTTAAAGGCATAATTGTGAGTGACTTATATTAACATTTTGGCGCGAATTTTACCCGGAACCTAGGTACGAGCAAGGTACGTCCACGCCACTCCGTGACTGGAGAGCGACGGCGAAGTCCTTTCCGAAGTTGCAGTTACAGAGGCTGTTGATTTACTTGCCGGCGCCGACCCAGGCTTCCAGTTCGCCGGTGGCTCGCAAAAGCGTGATGCGCGCCCGTTCCAGCTCGAAATTTGCATCCTGTAAAGAATTGTAACGCTCGTTGACCTGCTCGCGCGCATCCTGAAGGTCGTGCCAGCCAATGCTTCCCGCGTCCAGGCGCACCTTCAGCGATTCCAGATTTGATTGCGCGACCTGATACTCGAGATCGGCCACTTCCTTGGCCGCAGTCGTTTGCTCCACCGAGCGCTGCAGTCTGAGGGTTTCTTCCGAGACCTGGTTCTTGACGCTTTCCGCGTCTCTTTTTGCTTTTAGTGCGGTGGCGTCGGCGGCCTCCGCGCGGGCACGCTGCGTGGCATTGAACAGGGGAAATTTTATGACCACTCCGAGGGTGGCGTTGTGGCGCTGAAAGCTGCCGGGCTGGAAGAATTGCTGATAGTTGTTGTAGGTGGCCAGCAAGCCGTACTGCGCGGCGAAGTCCATTGAGGGCAACATGGCTCGGTGCTCCCCGCGAGCCCGTAGACTCTCGGCGACGGCGCGGCTTTCTGCCGCCTGCACGCCGGGACTTGCCTGCACGGCCGTTCCGGGAAGATCGTCCTCCTGCTTTACTTCCGGCAAGGGCGGCATCGATTCGGATTCCGTTTCGATAGCAGCAGCCGGGAGTCCGGTCAGGTGTGCCAACCGGTTGCGGATGACATCGATAGCGCCCTGGGTTTCGGCCAGGCGCAGGCGCAGGCGCGCAGTAACCAGATGCGCCTTGTTCTGCATCACCGGACTATCCACTCCTTCTTTGATCCGTTGACTGACCAGTTGCTCGGTTTGGATTGCCGCCGCATGCTCTTCCTGCAGATGGCCCAACAGGGTTTCCCACTTGCTCAACTCCGCATAACTCAACACCGTGTCCTGGATTACCTGGTTGCGCTGATCTTTGGATTGCAGCGTCGCTGCGGTCGAATCCGTCCTGGCGGCGCGGACAAATTCTCGCAGCGCGGGGTTGTACAAACTGGATTGAGTATTGAAATTGACAATAGAGGGCGCTGAACCCTCGAGGCTCAACGGGTATCCCCAGGATTTGCCCAGTCCCGATCCCACGATGAACTGCGGAATATATTGGCTCCGCGCCTCGCGGTAGGAAGCGAAGACACGTTGCTGATCGGCGTTGGCTGCGGCCGCTGTCGTGCTGTGGGCCAAGGCCAATTCGACAGCGCGCTTCAATGGCAAAGGCTCAGCCGAGAGCCGGGGTACAGCGAGAATCGCCACCAGCAAAAATACGCCAATACGCGGAGCACAACCGGGGACAGAGTTCATTGCTTCACCTTCACGAGAAATTCAAACGTTTTGGAAAATGGGATTGTAAACGACCGTGGACGAGGGGATGGTCATCAACGATCCCACGTAGGGGCGGCGGGTGCCCTCGCCCGCCCGGACGAGGGCGTCCGTGCCTACGTGGATTTTGCGGTTCAGCGGTTGAGCCGGTCCAGAGCTTCCTGGGCACGTGAGAAGTTCCTGGCCAGAGAGAGGGCGGCGCGGTATTCCTGGGCCGCTCCCTGCTTGTCGCCTTGCTTTTCGAGGGCGGTGCCCAGGAGATAGTGAGCTTTGAATGCAGGAGCTTCTTCGACTTTGGAATTCAACGCCAGATAGCGGCGCAGGTATTGCACCGCAGCCTGGACATTGCGCCCGCTGCGCAGCAGTACTTCTCCCGACTCCATGATGATTTCCGGCCGGTCCAGTTGCGCCGAGACAGCGCGCTGGATGGCGTCTTCCATGTCATTCCAGCGCTGCTGATGTCGGAAGAACAGCGCCAGATTGAACCAGGTCAAGGCACTGCCGTGGCCGGCTTCAATCGCGGCGCGGTATTCCCTTTCGGCGGTCACCACATCTTTCTTCTTCTCCGCAATCCGGCCTTTGAGATAGTCGGCTTTGGCAGGATCGAGTGCGGCAAGCACCTGAACCTGGGCTTCGGCTTTGTCGCGTCCGCCACCAACGATTCCAGGCGCTTCCAGATAGAATTCACCCAGATCGCTGCGGGCATCCACGTTGTTGGGATCCAGCCGGACTGCAGTCTCGAACTCAGTCCGTACCTTGCCGGCAAGCGAGGCCGCGCTGAAAAAATTGGAACCATCCGCCTTCTCGCCGTAAATCCTGCCCAGCCACATGTGGTAACGGCTGTTGTTGGGTTCGAGCGCAACCGCCTTTTCGCACGCCGAAATGCCGTGGTCCCAATCGCCCATGGAGAAGTAGGTGCGGCAAAGCAGGTTGTAAGCTTCGGCGTCGTTGGGAGAGGAATTGATCTTGGAGTGCAACGTGGTGATGGCGTCATCCGCTCGTCCTGCAGCCAGCAGCGCGGGAGCGGAATCGTCAGCCGCGGCCAATGCCGCGCTGGAGAAGAGCGCCAAGACCAGAATCAAACCCCTTGTTTTCATACTTCGTGAACCACCCTAGCGAACCACCCTGACTGTCGTGCCCTCGCGCAACGGTTTGGAGTTGGTCGAAGCCAGCGCCACAAGCGCCTTGTCGGTGATTCCGTTTGCAACCTCCACCTGCGTAAGGTTCGAGATCGAGGTCTGAATATCCCGGCGCTGCAGCACATCGTTCACAATCTCGTAGACAAAAGTCTTGCCATCGTCCAGGCGAACCGATTCGCGAGGTACGGTAAGCGCATTCTGATGCTCCGCCGTCACAATCGTGACGCCCACGTTGATGTTGGGCAGAAGTTTGAAATCCTGGTTGTCGACGATGCAGGTGGTTTCGCCCACATTCCGTGTCCCCAGGAGCTTCACCGTCGACGGAATACTGCTTACCGAACCCTGCCACGTCCGTCCGGGTATTGCGTCCCAGATGAGATCGATTCTCTGTCCGCGCGCCAATCGCCCCACGTCGGGCTCGTCCACGTAGGCGCGCACCAGAACTTTCGAGAGATCGGCCTCTTGCAGCACCAAGTCCCCGGCACTGACGTATGCCCCCTGATGGACCGGCAGGGAATAGACAATGCCATCGAAGGGAGCACGGATATTGAGCTGGCGAAGAATATTTTCAGCTGCTGCATACGCGCTCTGCGCCTCAGCCGTCTGAGCTTCCACCCGCGCGATTTCGGGTTGCGAATAGCGCTCCTGCTGTTTCTGCTGCACCAGTTTGAGGTCTGCTTCCGCGCCGGCAAGCTGGTCTTCCGCCTGCTTCAATTCGCCAGGTGAGGCGGCGCCCTGCTGCTGCAGCCGCTTCAAAGCTTCAAGGTTGCGTCGCGCGGTGTCACGCTCATTGCGGGATTTCACCAGCTGAGCTTGAAGGGTCAAAACTTCTTCACGATTGCCGCCACTCTGCTGAGCGCTGACGTTAGCTTGCGAACCGCGCACCTGGGCCAGCGCATGCGCTGCCTCACTGTTGGCCTCGGCGTCGTCCAGTTGCGCCAGGAGTTGGCCCCGCTTTACGCGATCGCCTTCTTTGACCAGCAATCTCTTTACTATGGTACCAACCGGCGCGTGGGCTTCAAAGCTCTGTACCGGTTCCACCTTCCCGTTGGTCGAAATCACGCTGCGAATCGTGCTGCGCTGCACGGTAGCGGCACGCACTGGAATAGCGTCGTCCCGCGACATGAACGACGCCAGCAGCAACACAGCGAGAGCAACGCCCGCTGCCCACACCAGCCAGCGATGCCGGCTGAAGAAACCGTTACTGGTTGCCGTCAGTGCCATCTTGCGCTAGATAATGTACCACCGCACACCTGAGCCGTACCTTAACGTCCTTCAACTACGTCCTTCAACTATAGATGCACAATTTCCAGTCAGGAAGCGGCTATTCCCAGTAGCGCCGGCGTCCCGCCCGCTTTGAGCCCAACCCAGGACCCATCGATTCTCTCCGATATTGAGCCGTGTTCGGTCGCATTCGTTCGGACCTGCCGAATCGGCGGGCAGGATGCCCGCCGGCGCTACCTGTTTACAATAGGACTATGCCCAAACCACGTTACACCGAGGCCCACGCCCAAGCCGGCCTGGGCCACAAGTTTCCCGCCATCGAAACCTGGCCGAACCAGTTTCCGGGCTACGAGATCGTCGTGGACGACCCGGAGTTCACATCTGTGTGCCCGAAGACGAACCTGCCTGATTTCGGCACTGTGACCATCCGCTACATGCCAGACACACATTGTCTGGAGCTGAAATCCCTGAAGGAATACTTGCAGAGCTACCGCAACCTGGGAATTTTTCAGGAGAACATCGTAAATCGGGTATTAGAAGACGTGGTGCGATGGGCAAAACCAGTGTGGGCCGAGGTGAAGGGAGATTTCCGTCCGCGCGGTGGAATCTCGACCGTCGTGGTGGCCCGATGGCCGCGTCCGAAACGAAATACGTAAGGGCTGCTGTCCCCACCTGCCCGGCGGAGCGAAGCTCCGCAAGTCTCAGCGTGTTATATTCCTTCCCCAAGTGACCCGACGCAAACTCTATCCCTGGACCGCGCTGGTCCTCCTGACCACGCTCAATTTTCTCAACTACATTGACCGTTCAGTATTGTTCGCGGTGCAGCCGCTGGTGCAAACCGAATTCAAGCTCACCAACGCCCAGGTTGGATATCTCACCAGCGCTTTTCTCCTGTTCTACATGGTGGCCGCGCCGTTTGTGGGTCCTCTCGCTGACCGGTACTCGCGCAAGCTGATCATCATACTGGGGGCTGTGTTCTGGAGCGGCCTGACTTTGATGACGGCGGTCACCCACACCTACGGAGAGTTGTTGCTGCGTCACACTCTGGTAGGCGTTGGCGAGGCAACGTTTGTAACCATTGCGCCCACGTTTGTCGCTGACCTCTTTCCGGAAAATAAACGCGGCCGCATTTTTGGAATTTTCTACCTCGCCATCCCTTGCGGTACGGCGGCGGGCTATCTGCTGGGCGGCTGGCTCGGGCCGACGCATGGATGGCGCTTCCCCTTTTACGTCGCCGCATTTCCCGGTTTCTTGCTGGCGCTGGCGGTCTCTTTTCTTCCGGAACCGCCGCGAGGCCAGTTCGACTCCCTCAAGGAAACCCCAGAGCGGGGAACACTGCGGGGCCTGGCGCGCAACCCGGCCTTCTGGATGGTCACGCTGGGCATGGCCGCCGGAACTTTTTCGCTGGGAGGAATACAGGTGTGGATGCCTACCTTCCTGTCGCGCTCGCGCGGGTACAGTCTGGAAGCGGCGAATCTTATTTTTGGCAAGATCGTTGTTGTCGATGGCATTCTGGCGTCGCTGGCTGGAGGCTGGCTCGGTGACAAGTTGCTGCCGCGGATGAGAGGTTCGTACTACTTCGTTTCCGCAGTCAGCATGGGCCTGGGTGTGCCGGTGATGTTCTTCGCTTTGTTCAACCCGGGGCCGGGGATGGTGCCCGCAATCGCCGTGGCGGCGTTTCTGCTTTTGTTAAATACCTCGCCCCTCAACACCGCACTCGTCAACTCGGTCGGTTCCCACATTCGCGCCACCGCCATCGCAGTCAATATTTTCCTGTTTCATCTTCTGGGAGATGTTCCTTCACCAACCCTCATGGGATATGTCGCTGACCGGCGCTCGCTGCAGGCCGCCTTCATCCTGCCCGTTGTCGCCATGGCAATTTCGTCTGCCGTACTCTTTTATGGCATGCGCTTCGCTCCCGTGGTACGAACTCAAGACGAACCCGGCGGCGCCGGGGCCCCAGCAGGATGAGTTATTTCCATTGGATTGTTGGATGCGTTCTGGGGCTGGCCTGGCTCTGGCGTCTCGCCGACGCGGCGGTAGGAGTGCCGAAAATCCCCGATATTTCCGGTCCGGAGTGGGATCGCAAGCCGCGAGAAAATCCTCGGGTCAGCATCATCGTTCCCGCCTGCAATGAAGCCGCCGACATCGGGGCTACGCTCACGCGCCTGCTTGCCCTCGAATACGACAATTACGAAGTGATCGCTGTAGACGATCGCTCGACGGATCAGACTGGCGAGATCATGGAGAGAATTGCGGCCGCGTCGCCCGGCCGACTCAAAGCCATTCATGTCTCCGAACTGCCCGCCGGTTGGATGGGCAAGCCGCACGCCATGTGGAGCGCGAGCAACCTGGCAAGTGGTGACTGGTTACTATTTACTGACGCCGACGTACTGTTCAAGCCGGACGCTCTGCGCCGGGCCCTGGCGTATGCCGAGTCCGAACGCGCCGATCACGTCGTTCTATTTCCCCGCATGATCATGAAGCGCCCCGGCGAGAAGATGATGATCGCTTTCTTCCAGACATTGTTTGTCTTTGGACACCGTCCGTGGAAAGTGGCTGATCCAAAAACCAAAGACCACATCGGTGTCGGCGCATTCAACATGATCCGCCGGACGGTGTACGAAGCCCTGGGCACATATCAGGCCTTGCGCTTCGACGTGCTCGACGATATGAAGCTGGGCAAGGTGGTGAAGAATGCCGGCTACGCGCAACGCAATGTCTTCGGGGCCGAACTAATTTCCATCCGCTGGGCTAAAGGCGCCTGGGGTGTGGTGGACAACCTCACTAAGAACTTCTTCGCCATCATGTCATTCCAGTGGCCTCGAGCCTTGGCATCGTGCTTCGCCCTCGCTTTTCTGAATCTGATGCCATTCGCCGGAATCTGGCTGGCGCACAGCTCGGCGCGCCTGGGTTACGGGGTGGCCCTGTTCTCGATGTTTTCTATCTATGTGGGCATGTCGCGGAAGTCAGATATTCCGCCTTACTATTTCGTCCTGCATCCCGTCAGCACGGCGCTATTTGTCTACACTATGCTGCGTTCAACGTTCTTAACCCTGGCGCGCGGCGGTGTGCTCTGGCGGGGAACGTTTTATCCGCTGGATGAGTTGAGGAAAGAGATGGTCTAGAAAAATCGCACCGGCGTCCCGCCGGCTGTCCGGAGGGTGTCGCGCCCTCCGCTGTTTATTGTCGTCAAAGATCGTTGTACAGAAACTGGCGGGCGTTGTCCGCCATCGGGCCGGCGGGACGCCGGCGCTAGGGGCTATTGTTCTGGGTCCTCCGGCGCCTGGGTAATCACGTTTGGAGCCTGTTTCCTGGAGGTCTTCCGCTCCGCCTTGGGGTGGCTGAAGGTTCCCGCGCTATAGCGGCCCCTTTTTTTCGACGTCGTAGTTTTGGGCGAGCGGAGGAATTCTGGCGCCGGCGCCGCCCAGCTGCCGGTATTCTTCGAGAACAATTTCTGCGCGTCCGTCGTACTCTTTCACCTGTCCGTGGATCTCGAACATCCGGCCCTGCAACTGCCGCACATCGCCCACGCTTTTCAAGTCACTGGAAAGACCACGACGGCAAATGGGCACAAGCGAAAGTCGTCGCAGAAGTCGAGAAAATGAACTCCTCGCGAGCCTTGCTTCACTCGCACGACTTTGCCCGTGACGCATTTAACCTCTCCCACAAGTTTGTGGCCTTCCTCAAATGGAAGACAATCGGACCAGGCAAAGCTGGTCAGCAGCAAGGTAGCGATCAGCAGCGAGTACTTATTAGTCGGCGGCATGGGGCGAGGTTGAACCTCACAGTGAGCGGGAACCTCTGCGGCCCCGGGGCACGGGTTGATGGCGGCGGGCGCCCTCGCCCGCGCAGATAGATACGATCGCCACCTCAGCGGCTGAAGCCGCCATCGAAACCAGCTCTTAATGCAGCGCTAAAAGAGCTGCTCCACTCGAATGGACGTCTTTCGCGTAGCTACGAATGAATTGTAGGCGGAGAAGCGTCAGGCGGGACGACCGCAGGCAAAAGAGATCTGCAAAATTCCCGAAATAGAAACAACTCGGGCCGGACAGATACCGGCCCTCGCCAGAAACAAATATAAGGGAAGCCTAGCTGAACGACTTGACTGCGTTCGCTTCGTCGTCTTTCACGTCGAAGACGGTGTACAGCTTGGTGATCTGCAGCAGATCGTGAACTTTCTTGGTCAGGTTGAGCAGCTTGAGTTCGCCGCCCTGGTTGCGCACGGTGGTGAAGGCGCTGACCAACTCGCCGATACCCGAGCTGTCAATGTAGTTCACGTCTCCGAGGTTGAGCAGGATTTTTTTCTGCCCCTTGGAAAGCAGTTCGCGCACCACATCCTTCAGTATCACGCTGCCTTCGCCGAGAGTGATGCGGCCGCTGCAATCCACGATGGTGACGCCGTCAACCTGGCGCGTACTGGTCTTCATGCTCACTGGGAAGCCTCCTTGACGCCCTCGGATGGACCGTGGACGTGTTTCACTAGTTTAATTTCGGTGCCCGTCTGGGAGGCGCTGATCACCACCTCGTCCATGAACGAGCGTATAAGAAAAATGCCCCGGCCCGACGTCTTTAAAAGATTTTCCGGCGCCAGGGGATCCGGAATCTTGTCCGGATCCAGGCCTTTGCCCTGGTCCTTGATCGTAATCACCAGGTTCCCGCCGGTCTGCTCAAATGCCAGGCTGACCTTCTTGCCGGGATCGTAAGCATTGCCGTGAAGCACGGCGTTGACCGCAGCCTCCCGTACAGCCATGGCGATCCGCATGACCTCGTCATCGTCGAAGCCCGCTTCGGTTGCAATCCGGCTGGCTGCTTGCTCGGCGCTGTCGACGGTCTCCAGCGTCGAATCCAACGTGTAGGAGACCCGCTGTTCAGTCATGGCAAGAATTTCAGATACAAGCTTGTGGATCCTGGAATCTCCGCTGCCCCCCGTTTTCCGCCTTTGGCGATTACGCAAACCATGGCCAGGAAACCGGCGGTTGCCGCGAATGCGGTAGTTTGCCCTTACGCCTCGGAAATGTCAACGCGGAGCTGGATTGGGGTGCCGGCGGCCCCGGTGACGGTCTCTGTTTGCGCCACCTGCGGCCCGGTGTGGGGCGGACACTCCTGTCCGCCACTGCTGAGTTTGGTTTTGGGTCTAGGGGTTTTGCTTGGTCTCTCGGATAGCTTCCTACGAAGATCAAAGTCAACAGCGGCGGATAGGAGTGTCTGCCCCACACCGGGCTGCAAGTGGCGCAAAGGAAGCCGCGAACGACGGTCATAACTCGAAAGCTTCTGTAGATTCTTGCCCGTCAGTTGAGTATTCTCGGAAGCATGCTGACCTATGCGCTTACCGAGCTGCTGGGCACGCCGGTGTTCGACACCGCCGGAAGCCGGTGCGGCAAAGTGCGCGAGTTGGCGCTAATTCCTCAGGAAGACCGGGCCCGGGTTGCGATACTGATCATTAGAACCAGCACCGGCGACCGCCTGCTGCCGTTTGTTTCCGTAACCTCCATCAATGGCGGCATTCGCACTGACTCCCCTACAACCGACTGGGCCAAGCGTGAGGGCGCAGAGGGCATGCTCTTGCTGGGGCGTGACCTGCTCGACCAACAGGTCATCGATGTGTTCGGGCGAAAAGTCGTCCGGGTGAACGACCTCGATCTTCTTCAAGAATCAGTTGCCAACCGCCTGGTTCTGAGAGTGGGTTCGGTTGACGTCGGACCGCGTGGCGCCGTCCGGCGATTGCTGAAAGGCGTGGTTCCTTTGGTGGCCTTGCGAGCCCTGTTGCGGCAAATCCCACCGCGAAGCATTCCCTGGGACTTCGTTGACCTCATCGAAACCGACCCGGCACGTCGGGTAAAGCTCAAGATTTCGCACGAACGCCTCGCCAAGCTCCATCCCGCCGACATCGCCGATATCGTCGAAGAACTAGCTCCTGACGAGCGCGAGGCGGTTTTCGAGACCCTGCAGCAGGATGTGGCGGCCGGGGCCCTGGAGGAAGTCGAGCCCAAGGTGCAGAAGGCTATCCTCGAGTCCCTCGACTCGGAACGCGCCGCCGAGATTGTCGAGGAAATGGAACCGGACGCAGCCGCCGACCTGCTGGCCGATCTGCCCGAAGAACGGACTTCGGAAATTCTCCTGGAAATGCAGCCCCAGGAACGCAAGGAAATGGTCGAACTCCTGGAGTTCAAGGAAAACACCGCAGCCGGCCGGATGAATACCGAGTACCTTGCAGTGGGCGTAGGCGCCATCGTACGGGATGCTATCGAGGCCCTGCGCCGCTTCGAAGGCGGGGTTGAAACCGTGAGCACGATTTATCTGGTGGACTCGCACGGCACTCTGGCCGGCGCCGTCCCCCTGGCCAAGATCGTGCTGGCCACTCCTGACACTCCTATGCTTTCGCTGACTCAGGAGCCCCTGATCTCCACCCATGCCGGCTCCAAGGAAAAAGAGGTCGCGGAGCTGTTCGACAAGTACAACCTATCAACGCTGCCGGTGGTCGACGACAACAAGAAGCTGACGGGAGTCATCACCTCCGACGACATCATCAGCCTGCTGCGCGCCAACCTGTAAGGAAGCAGTCCTTGGCCGATGGTCATTGGCCGTTAGCCAAAACCCATCGTGTTGATGTCTAGCCAACGACCACCGACCACCGACTGTATCTAGGTTGATCAGATCATTCCGAATCTCCGATTTCAGCTATCCAGATTTCCTGTATGCATTTATGCTGATCGGTCGCTTGAGCGATCCCTGAGCCACGCATGACCTTTCTGAAGCGCTGGAAAATCCGGCTTCTGATCTTTTTTGCTGTCGTCGGTCCGGGTTTCATTACCGCGAATGTAGACAACGATGCGGGCGGCATCTGGACCTATTCCGCAGCCGGGGCGCAGTTCGGACACATGCTGTTGTGGACCATGATCCCCATTACGGTGGCGTTGATCGTGGTGCAGGAAATCGCTGCCCGCATGGGCGCCGTCACCGGCAAGGGCCTGAGCGACCTGATTCGCGAGGAGTTCGGATTCCGCGTCACATTTCTCATGATGATCGGACTGGTCATCGTCAATTTCGGTAACGTCGTCACGGAGTTTGCGGGTATCGCAGGTAGTCTGGAACTGTTCGGTCTTAACAAGTACTACACCGTCCCGGTTTGCGCCGTCATCGTCTGGCTGATCGTGGTTAAGGGCCAGTACAAGACGGTGGAGAAAGTGTTTCTCGCTGCCTCGTTTTTCTATCTCACTTACATCGTCGCCGGATTTCTCGCCAAGCCGGCCTGGCTTGAGGCGCTCGAAGCCACCATCGTCCCCCCGCACAAGGAAATGTTCCTGCGCCAGGATTACCTCTATATGGTGATCGGCGTTGTGGGCACGACCATTGCGCCCTGGATGCAGTTCTACCTGCAGGCTTCGATCGTGGAGAAGGGTGTGACCAAGCGGCAGTACAACGCCTCGCGGCTCGACGTGGTCACCGGTTGCATCTTCACCGACATAGTGGCCTGGTTCATCATCGTGGCCTGCGCGTCCACGCTTTACGTGCACGGATACCACAACATCAGCGACGCGAAAGATGCGGCCCAGGCGCTCCATCCCTTGGCGGGGGACTACGCCTACATCCTTTTCGCCATGGGATTGTTCAACGCGTCGCTGTTTGCAGCCTCGATTTTGCCGCTCTCCACCGCCTACGCGGTTTGTGAGGGCCTGGGATTCGAGTCGGGAGTAGGTAAACGGTTTGGCGAAGCCCCAGTGTTCTACTGGCTGTACACCATCCTCATCGCTGCGGGAGCCGGTGTCATCCTTCTGCCGAACATTCCATTGGTGAAGATTTCCATTCTGTCCCAGGTCGTAAACGGGGTCGTGCTGCCCTTTGTCCTTGTGTTCATGTTGCTGCTGGTCAACAAGAAGGACCTGATGGGAGAGTACGTGAGCACCCCGCTCTACAACGTCATAGCTTGGACGACTACGGTAGTCATGGTGGGATTGACGCTGGCCTGGTTCTGGACGCTCCGAGGCGGCTCGGGTTAGGAGGAGGAGGCTTGGCCCTGCAACAGGCAGTTTGCAAAAGCGTGAGGGCTTCAGCCCCGAGGCGGTTACTTTTCTTTCGCCCTTTCAGGGCTTGTCGTGTCAATACTCACCCCGGGCTTGCGCCCCGGGGCTTTATTCTTCCTCCGCTTCGCGGCTTTGACCTCTTAGGTTGCGCTAGCAATTCTCCCTTCGGCCAGTTCTCTCACCAGTTGCAGATCGGCTTCGAGAAAATCGAGCGAAGGTAATTCTGAACGGATGGCCCAGCGCATATCTTTGAAAATCCTGTTTTCGAGTTCACCCTTGTACTCACGAACGGCATAGAAGCGCAATTCGACCGCTGATCCATTCTTGTACTCGTGCCGGAGGCGTGCTACTTCTTCGCCAATGGTGGCATCAATTCCGAGCTCCTCGTTCAGTTCCCGGCGTAGCGCATCGCGCGGCTGCTCGCCCTCTTCAATTTTGCCGCCTGGGAATTCCCACTTCAGCGGCATGGTCTGATGGCGGGTGCGCTGGCACACCAGGATCTGTTCATGCTTGAAGATCAACGCTGCGACCACTTGCTTCACGGAAGGTGACGGGGAGCGCGGAGAGCGACGCGAAGATTCGGGTCCTTGGCCGCCTTGGGTCCTTCGACTCTGGTCTCTCTCATTGCTCATCCGGCGAGCTTTTCCAGCTGTTTGCCAACCAGGGAGGCGCAATACTCCACCAGTTTGCGGTCTTCATCGCCGAAAGCGGCAGGGAAGTGGCTGTCCACGTCCAGTTCGCCCACGACCTTGTTGCGGACAAACACAGGCACCACGATTTCAGATTTGGTTTCGGTGGAGCAGGCCAGGTAACGATTGTCGAGGGTGACGTCATCGACAACGATGGTCTTGCCCGTAGTAGCAGCGGCTCCGCAAATACCCTGGTTCAGGGGAATACGGGTGTGCGGCGTCATCGCTCCCTGAAACGGGCCCAGAGCCAGCATGCGGGGTTGCGAATCAGGAGACTTGCCTTCCAGCATGTAGAAACCGACCCAGTTGTATTTCAGCATGCGATCGTGCAGCAGCTTCACGGTTTCCCACATGAAGTCTTCAACCGATCCGGCGGCTTGGTTGACGCGGTCAATTTCTTCCTTGACCTCCGCGAATTTCGAACCAGAAGCCATAGCGAGGCTGGGTCAGTCCGATCGATGCGCGTACGTTCGAACTCGCGTATCGCTAATACATCTTAGCCCTTCGGGTTGTGGAAAAGCATCGGGATGAATCGCCGCCGCCAACGCATGAAGCCCTCGAATCAACGTAGGCGCGGGAGTGTTCAGAAGTTCATCGCTGATGCAGTACACTCGCGCCTCGCGCACCGCAGTCATCGGTTGCCATTTCCGGCCACGGACCATCTTCTCCAGCGGCACTCGATCACCGGCCCCGCACCAGGCAGCCACGACGACTTCGGGGTCCATCGCCAGAATCGTTTCCGCCGACGATTGTATCCCCGGGTCACCCAGAAACTCGCCACCCGCGGCAGCAACCAGTTCTGCCACCCACCGCTGCGATGCGATCAGGGGCTTGCCCCACTCTTCGCAGAAAACGCGAGGACGCATCTTCCCATTAACTTGATGCCTGACCGTCTCGATCTCGCGCTGCATGTATGCAATCACAGCCTGCCCGAGTTCGCTCGCGCCCACTGTTCCCGCGATGGTCGCAATGTCGGTGTAAATATCCGCTAATGTCTGGGGCGCAAAGCCAAGAAAGCGGACACCTGCTTTCAGGATCTCGACCACCGCTTTTTCCTGGTAGGGAACCGCGGCGATCACCAAGTCGGGACGAGCGGCCAGAATCTCGCGGCTCTGCGCCGTCCATGAATCGGCGATGATCGTCCGTCCACTGCTTTTAACTTCGGGGCAGACATCGGCGCAATACTTGGTACAGGCCACCACCCGGTCCAGTCTGCCAATCGCAGCCAGGATGACGGTCGCACTGGGCTGGAGGCATACCACGCGCTGCGGAGTGTAGTCGGCAGGCATACCCTCTATCCTACAGTCCCAACCGGGTGCCCCGTCCTCTTCTCTCCCGTTCGGTAGTGGCTGAATTTGTCAGTTTCAGCCACTACCCTCCCGTTCTTTAGGAGAGATAGGGCGGGCTTTTATGATTTGTCCATCCACATTCTTTCCAGCGGCATACTCGTGTCCCAACCGCTACAATCTCGAGCGAGGTTTCATGTCATCATGATCATTCATATGTTCGCGTTTCGCTGGAAGGCGGGCGTTACGGACGATCAAAAACAAAGTGCATTCACCGAAATTCGGAAGTTGCAGGGTCAGATCCCAGGCCTGATGGAAACCTCCGTCGGAGTAAACACATCACCCCGCGGACAGGGCTACGAGCTAGGAGGCGTGATGAAGTTCGAGGATCAGTCAGCGTTAGACGTTTATGGCTCCCATCCCGTGCATCAGAGGCTGCTGAACTGGTTGATTCCGCTCATTGACCCCATCGAGGTGGACTTCGACGACAGTATCTAAGCTGCGTCACGCTACAATCTTGTGCGATGTACTCGCCCCAGGTTCTCGATCACTTCCAGCACCCGCGCAACCCCGGCCAGGTGTCGAATCCCGATGCCTCCGCCCAGATCGAAAACCCTGCTTGCGGCGACGTTCTGAAGCTGACTTTGCGAATCACGGATGGTCGCATCGAGGAGATACGATTTCTGGCACAGGGTTGCGTTCCGTCGATGGCTTGCGCCTCTCTGCTCACCGAACTGGTGAAGGGAAAAACTGTCGTCGAAGCCCGCCAACTGCGGCGCGAAGACCTGGTGCGCGTCCTCGGCGGTCTCCCGCCGGCTTCGACCCATGCTAGTTACCTCGCGATGGACACGCTGGCCGCCGTCATCGGACAACTGAGAACCGAGAACTAGAAACTGGAAACTGGTTCAGGATAATAAACCGGCCATTTGCGCGCACCAGAGATGGTCAACAATTCCGGCGTCGGATTAATCACAAAGGGATGGTGCGCGATCTCCAGCATATCGACATCCCAGATGGAATTTCCGAAGACCGCGTCCGGTGTGCGCGCGATCACATCGCGGATCGCCTCCGGCTTGCCCTTTCCGCTGGGCACGCGGATGACCTTGTCCGTGACCTTGCCACCCTCTACGGCAACCGCCGCTGCCAGGATGCGGTTGGCGGGAATTCCGAAGTGCTTCATCCCTGCCTGGATGACCCATTCGCTGGTGGATGAGACCGCCCAGATTTCGCTCCCCATATCGTGCAGGCGAAACACCAGGTCCTTCATCTCGGGGAAGAATCCGCTTAGCATCTTCTCCTCGAAGAACTTTCCGGCCGCGTGCATCACGTCCGCTACTGGCAAGCCGCGATTGATGGTCACCATCTCGGCGCACATGTCGTCTTCGGTGACGGTGCCCGCCAGGTAGTCCTCGTAGCGAGCTCGGGCCCAGCGCACAACGTCGTCGGAGACTAGGCCACAGGTCAGTTCCCAGTCGAAGAAGCCGAATCCGGCATCGCCTGCCCAGAGCGTGCCGTCACAATCAAAAACGGCGAGTTGAGGTTTGAGCTGCAACACTGCCTGAATGAAGTCAGCGGCTCTGGATGGAGAGTTCAAGTTTAGGTTTTCCGGGTTCATTTCTGATGGAGGATCTAACTCGCTTGAGGATTTAACAGCGCTGCGTAGTCCTCGGGAGTGTTCACATTCATGGCGACATGTGGATCATCCACCGGAACATACTGCAGGTGTAACTGATGCTGATGTTCAACTTCTCTTGCGGTGGCCGTGACCGGAGCCTTGAGGAATGCCTCGATCATTTCACGCCCGGCCAGGAACGGATGCCCATGTCGTTCATTGTATTCCGGTACGACAGCCCAGATTTCAGAAGGAGCGACTTCAAATGCTGCTCGTAGACTGGCCAGCACTGCGGTGCCGACCGGAGGGCGATCGACCAGCGTGATCATCACGGCATCCCGGCCCAGGTTCAGCACCTCCTGCAACCCCACGCGCAGCGAGCTGAACTGACCGTTCTCCGGGGTTGGGTTTCGCACCAGGGAACCCCCAGCCGCATACACCACCGGCGCCAGTTGAGTTTCGTTATTGCCGACGACCACCACCACCTGGTCAGTCGCAGAACCCAGGGAGCGAATCGCAACCGACAAAAAAGTCTCGCCCGAAAATGGCACGCGGTTCGCCACTGGAGGCCACGGCAACAGCGCCTTGTCTGATCCCATGCGCGAGGACTCACCCGCCGCCAATATGACTCCACACCAACTGGGCGCCCGACTCATGTAGGGAAGATAACAAACTTTGCCGGTCAGGGACGGCCGAATCGTTGGGGATCGATCAGATAGTCACAGCCTTGAGGAGCATGCGTGAGAACCGTCTTCACCCACGGCTTGTGCCGTGGACTCTATTCTTGTCTTGCGCCGCTTCGCGGCTAAACTTCTTCTTCTGATTCTTCCAATACGTCGGCTGGCGAACCAGCCTCCTCTCGTTTACGCGAATGGAACCAACTCATGTGCGGCAGGTCCCGCTCCACACGCCGGCGCACGGCGATCAGCTCAGCCGTAATCGCAACTGCAATTTCCTCGGGCGTGATGGCCCCGATATCGAGTCCAACCGGGGCATGCACCCTTTCGAACAGCTTCGCCGAAAGCCCTTCTTTGGTGAGTTCATTGAAAATAGTGATGGTCTTGCGCTTGGAGCCAATCATTCCGATATACCGGGCCGGGGTCTGCACCGCCCAGCGCAACACCCGCATATCATCTCGATGGCCCCGCGTAACGATCACAAGGTAAGCCGCCTCGCCAGGGTTTAGCTGTGCCATGACTCGGTCGAAATCTTCAGCAATGATCTCCTTGGCCTCGGGAAACCGTTGACGATTGGCGTAGGCTTCGCGGTCGTCCACCACGATGACTTCGAAGCCTGCCCTTCGAGCCACTTGGTAAAGGTTCACGGAAACATGGCCCGCGCCGAATATATAAAGCAATGCTGGAGGTAAGATCGGCTCGACGAAGATATCCAGCGTGCCGCCACATACCAATCCCGTATCGTACTTGGGATCCTGGTTGAGGTTGAACGTCAGAGTGCGGGGCTTCTCGCTTTCCATCACTTCCCGTGCCGCCTGCCATATCTCAGCCTCGACGCAGCCACCGCCAATCGTGCCTGCAATCGAACCGTCATCGCGCACCAGCATCTTGGCCGTCTCGAAGGATGGGATCGAACCGCGCACGTTGACGATGGTTGCCACCGCCCCCCGGCGCCCCTCCTGCCGCAGCTTGACGATCTCCTCGTAGATGTCCATCTTCAGCCTGATTATCAGTCGGTTAATAGGGTAAGTCAATCCTAGGGGAAGGTCTCGTCGGAACAAACCAGGTGGGGACGACGTTTAGTACATAGGAAGGGTCTCAAGTGCGGCGTCCGGCCAAAATCGCGGTTACAGCGATTGCAATGTACCTAGCTCTATCGTTGGCATTTGGCATTCTGATGGCCCGGTTGACCTTGTTCCCCATGCGTTTGGCCTTGCCTGACCGAGCCCGAATCGCTCCTATGTACAAGCCCTACGGAGGCGACTTGCAGACCGTCGCCATTCAAGCTGTCGATGGAGTCGTACTGCAGGGTTGGTACATTGTGCCGGAACATCAAAACGGGCAGGCGGTGATTCTGCTCCACGGAATCGGGGACAATCGTGGCGGTGTCGCGGGATATGGTCAAGCGTTCCTGCGGCAGGGCTATCGCATTCTGCTGCCCGATTCGCGCGCCCACGGCGAGTCCGGCGGAACAGTGGCAACCTACGGCCTGCTCGAAAGCGACGATGTTCGGCGGTGGGTGTCATGGCTCTACGGCAAAGGCGCGCGTTGCGTCGACGGCTTTGGTGAATCGATGGGCGCTGCGCTGGTACTGGAAAGCCTGCGTCCCAAGTCCAGGTTCTGTGCCGTTGTCGCCGATTCTCCGTTCTCCGATTTCCGTAGTGTTGCCTACGATCGGGAAGGGGTATTTCGTGGGAGCTGGTCGCTTTCGTATGGAGCGCATTGTCGGCAGGACGGTTGGACTCCTGCCTGCCGAGATTGGATTTCTCTACGCTCGCTGGCGCTACGGCGTCGACTTGCGGCGGGCGAACCCGGTGGATGCCGTGAAATCCTCGACTGTCCCCGTGCTGTTGATCCACGGCGAGGAGGACGTCAATATCCTGCCTTGGCACTCCCGCACTCTGGCTCAGGCTGACCCGGTGCATGCCCAGCTGTGGCTCGTGCCAGGAGCAGGGCACTGCGGAGCGGTGGGGGTTGCGCCCGATGAATTTTGGTCGCGAGTGCTTGGGTTCTTCGCGCGGCACAACCGGGCGCAACCGGAAACCGTCAGCTATCCGTTTCCAACAGGATAAAATCTTTTTGGCCTTCAATTGCAATCATCAGCAAAAATAAAAGCCCCGGATTATCACTCCAGGGCTACTGGCGCTTGACCAGCGATAGCACCGACACGGCCTGTCTCTTATATCGTCGCGCCGTGTTTCCAAGATGTCAAGCCTACTTATGGCAGTGGTCGCCGCGGAGGGCGGCGGATTCGAACCGCAGTGGCTGAGATAGGACCACTCACCGGCGTGACAGGCCGTGTCTCCCACTGGCAACGCCCTCCAGACTCAGGCGTGTCCACAATTACGTTAGTTGGAAGATGGCTTCGCTGTCTGAGATCTATGAACATCGTCAACGTTCCGAAATGGGACCTTCGAATGCGCCTGTGGTAGGTTGAGTTCGTTCGGAGGATCTATGAAAGCCGTCCGTATCCACGAATTCGGTGGTCCTGAAGTTCTGCGTTACGAGGACATCCCCAACCCCAAACCGCGTGAGGACCAGGTTCTTGTCCGCATCAAAGCCTGCGCCCTGAACCATGTCGATCTGTGGATCCGCAAGGGTCTGCCCGGTGTGACACTGCCGCATATCCTCGGCGCGGACATCGCGGGCGAGATCGTCCAAGTCGGCGAATACGTCACCGGATTCAAGGCCGGGCAGCGGGTTCTGCTGGCGCCGATGCATTTCTGCAATCACTGCGCCAAATGCGTCGCCGGACTTCAAAACCTGTGCCCGGAGTTCACCGTACTGGGCAACCGCGTCGATGGCGGAGATTGTGAACTGATAGCTGTGCCGGTCGTGAGTGTGATCCCGATTCCCGATAGCCTTGAGTTCAATCAGGCCGCCAGCCTGCCGCTGGTGTTCACCACCGCCTGGCACATGCTGGTCGGCCGTGCCCGCATTCGTCCGGGACAGACCGTGCTTGTGCTGGGCGCGAGTTCGGGTGTGGGCATCGCTGCCATCCAGATCGCGAAACTATTTCACGCCCGCGTGATCACCACCGCGGGCGATGAGACAAAACTGGAGAAGGCCCGGGCGCTCGGTGCCGACCACGGCATCAATCACTACCAGCAAAAGATTTCCGAGGAAGTGCGGAAGTTGACCAACAAGGAAGGCGTGGACATCGTCATCGAGCATGTGGGGTCCGCCACCTGGGATGAGAGCCTGAAATGCCTCAAGCCCGCAGGTACGCTGGTCACCTGCGGCGCCACCACGGGCTTTACCGCAAGCATCGATTTGCGGTTTTTGTTTTCGCGGCAGCTCTCGCTCCTGGGTTCCTACATGGGCACGATGAGCGAATTGCGCGAGGTGCTGGGCCACGTTTTCGCCGGACGTCTGAAGCCCGTGGTCGACCGCGTGTTCCCCTTACAGGAAATCCGTGCGGCGCATGATTACTTGGAAAAGAGTCGGATGTTCGGCAAAGTTGTGCTGAATCCGTAGAACCGGCTTCATAAAATGGTATCGAGGGAAGGGCACGACTACAGAAACTATTCATCCACCTCACGGCCAGTGCTTTTTGTCTCTGTCGTGCCACCCACTGTGGTCGGGTCGTGGAGTCTCATTTACCGCACGCAATGTGGGCTGGTCATTTCCCGCTTCCCCCTCTTCCGACAGAAGAGGGGCCGCTATACGCAACGCCTCAACTTCGGCTTCCAACCTCGACACCTCAAGCTCCTTCTCTCTCAGAACTTCGTAAACGTTCTTCATGGGCAAGCACTCCTAAAAAATAGGGCGTGGGAAATGTGTCGGCATACAACCCGTCAGGATAACAGGGTTTGACAATGGCCATCCACTCAGCAAATGGCTAATCTGCGGAGTTGGCGTCGTTTCTGAAGGCTTCAGGAATCGCCTCAACGGCGATGGCTCTCAGGTAGCTTATGTGATCGCGAATGGCAATTTGAAGTTGCGGCAAGACTATACGGAATTCGGCCTCACTCTCGGCAGCAACGGCCTGGGCGCAGAGTATACGAACCCGATCTTCTAGGCTGGACGTAGGCACGGCAATAGGAGTGAGATCACAATGCCACGCGGTACTGAGGCTGTCGATACAGTTTTTGCCGTAGGCGGGTGCACCATTCGGGGAAATCGCCTGGGCGAATACAGTTTTCACCCGATGGGCAATTTGAAGACTGCGAATTAATTTATATGCATTCCAAACGCGAAGAAAAGGGACGCCCTTCGGCCCAGCCACGGTTAGCAGGCGTCCCCTCCTTGCTGATTCTCACAATCGCTCAGAATTGACCATGTCAGGGTGTGGATTCTAGCACTACTTCTCCATGACCAGAATTCGGCGCTAAAAATTTGCGCGGATGTTTAATCTGTAAGTTACAGAGGTCACGGTACGGTCCGTCGTACTCCGGTAACTTTCCCGAATCAGCACAGTGGAATACCTTCGAGACTGGCTAGCCACAGGGTCACGCGTTCTTCGCCGAGGAACGCACTCTCAGCCAAATAAAGTTCGGGAAGTTGGAATGGAATGGAGCAATCTGTAAATCGGCGCCGCTGGCAACGGTTTCCCTTTGACGGCTCGGTGCGGGTCGAGGTCGATCATTCGGTTGACGCGACGGTCGTCGATGGCCGCGGCGTTCGCTTTAGCGAAGGCGGAATTTGTCTTTTTGCCGCCGCCAACCTGCCCGTCGGAAGCCAAGTCAAGGTCGAATTCAAAACTCCCCATACCCATGAGCCGGTACGGGTTCGCGGTAAAGTCCGCAATCGCAGCGTGTACTTGTACGGTGTCGAATTTCTATCAGACAAATCTGAAGACCGCCAACAGTTGGCACGCTTGAGCGCCGAGTTCGGTGGCGGCAGCGTCTCTTCAGCCTAGCAGGAATTTCCGTCACTAACCACTCAGGGGCAGATGTCCTCATCTGCCCAACCGAGCGAAGCTCCGCTATTTCTGCCATGCAAAGAACCCTGTCGAGCGTTCGCCGACCCGGCAGATGAGGACATCTGCCCCTACCTAATCCGTGGCGGGACGGTTATCTGCGCTTGCCGCGCGCTCCCCTTCCAACATCCGGAACTTCTTGTCCGAGGGCAGTGGCAAGGTCAATCTGGTGGTCCTGTTCGTCCACCAGAATCTGGCGAATCTGTTCCGCCAGAGCAAACTCTCCGAGAGCTTCGCATTGCCCGATGCGCTCGCGGTAATTTCGAATCGTTTCATTTTCATTGGCCAGATCGAAGCGGAGCATCTCTTTCGCATCCTCCGAAGTCTTGACCGGCAGCGGATTCACCGTTGGCATTTTGCCGAGATAGTCGATCTGGCGCGAAATGATCAAGGCGTGGTCCAGTTCCTGCTTGGCGTGTATCGCCAGCTGATCGGCGATGTTCATGAACTCGGCGCCTTTGAGCACCTGGGAGTACACCACGTAGCCGATGATCGCTTGGTACTCGCGGGAAAGATCTTCGTTTAAAAGTTCGGCCAGGCGATCGCGCGAAACTTCTTTTCCGTTGTCAGAAGACTTTGATTCAGCCATTTGCTTTCTCCTGTGTGAAAAATATTATTGCCGCACTATGCTACAACTTTTTGCAGCAGAGGCGCGATCCCGGCAATATTCTTGAGCAACTCATCGGGAATTCCGTGTCTTTGTTTGAGATATTCCGGGGTGTTGTAGGAGATCCAGACTTTGCCGCCGCCGTCCTCCCAGATCAATGCCTTCAGCGGCAGGTCAATGGCCGCGGTGGGAGATGCAATCATGAGGGGCGTCCCGCCCTTGGGACTTCCAAAAACGATCACTTGAGTAGGATGCATTTTAAAACCGGCCTTTTCGGCCGCGCCGCAGTGGTCGATGCGGCAAAATATGGTCAGCCCCTGCGCCTGCAGCAAGGATTCCAGTCGCTTGATGGTTTGCGCAAAAGTATAGGGGCTGCTGAGGTGGGTCATTCCGTGGTCGGGCAGCGAAGGCACGAATTTCCTCCCGAAGTCTGATCTCGCCTTAAGTTTCCGCGCCGGCGATAGGGGCGCGCACTGCCACAAAGCCGGTCCGGGTGTACAACCGCTTCGCGCGGGTTAGAGCCGCGAAGCGGTGCAAAGAATGTAGCCCACGGCGCAAGCCGTGGGTAAGAAGCAGCCAAGATGGAATAGCCCGAAGGGGCGGAAGAACGGTACGAGGCAAGGGACACAGACGGACACGTCGTTCGCCCCGCTGGGGCTCGGTCGGCCTTGAACCCACGGCTTGCGCCAGTGGGCTACATTCTTGATGCGACTTCGCGGCTAGCCGAAAAGCCGCATGAACCCGTGGCGTGCAGGTCTGGCACCGGGAAACATTCTCACACTCGAGGTTCTCCCCCCTGGTTTACAATAAAGCTGTCATGGCAGACGAATTAAATTTCGGCCCTTACACCACCACGGAAAACGGCAAGAAGGTAGTCAAGGAATTAACTTTTGGCAATCCCACGCCCGAAGGCGTCGTCCTAACTACGCTCGATTCGGCTGTGAATTGGATGCGCAAGAATTCCATTTGGCCGCTAACTTTCGGTTTGGCCTGCTGCGCCATCGAAATGATGTCCATGGGCGCGTCCCGCTTCGACATCGCCCGCTTCGGGGCTGAAGTATTTCGCCCGTCGCCACGCCAGTCCGACCTCATCATCATTGCAGGTCGCGTCTCCAACAAAATGGCGCCGGTCATCCGCCAGCTTTGGGAACAAATGCCGGAACCCAAGTGGGTTATTTCGATGGGAGCCTGTGCCACTTCCGGCGGCGTGTTCAACAACTACGCCCTGGTCCAGAGCGTTAACCAGGTTATTCCGGTGGATGTTTACGTTCCGGGCTGCCCGCCCCGCCCCGAGCAGTTGATTTACGCTATCACATTGCTGCAGGAAAAAATTCAGCAGGAGCGCGGATCGGTACGGCGCGCTTTGAATCTCACCTAGCGTTTTGACATTCAGGCTTTCGACATTTTACTGCGGCGCGATAAAGCTGATGGTGATTCTCGTTTCCTTCGCAATGGGTTGGCCGTTCAGAGAGTAAGGCGTGTAGCGCCATCTGCGAACGGCCTCCATCGCAGCCTGCGCCAACAAAGGATCGCCGCTGACCAGTTTCAACTCGTCAACCTGGCCCTGCGCTGTAACGGTTGCGTCAATCACCACGCTGCCCTGGACATGCATGCGCCGGGCCTCCGGGGGATAGACGGGTTGCACCTTGTGCATCAGAACGCCCCCCGTTATTCCCTGCGAGATGGGGACACCCAGCTGGGGCAGCGCCGGAGCTGTTGCAAGCGCCTTCCCCAGATCGGCAGGGTCTGCGTTTGAGGCTGCAAGCTGGGGAATTTCTTCGCCGGCAGCAACTGAACCGGATTTCATCCCGCGATTTGCCGGCCGTGCCGGTCGCACCGGTCGTCGAACCGCTCTATCCCGATTTTCGACGTCGCCTGCCTTCGAGGCCCGCAAAGTCTTTGACACCATGCGGCCGCTTGAGGTCGGTGCAGCTCCAACCGCAGCCTTCCCGCCCTCTGCAGAAACCGTAGGGCCGGTGGCGGCCGGTCGACCGGCTGTGGATGCAACACTGGATCGGTACCAGGCTTTCCAACCGTAGACCGACAGCAGAACCACCGCCAGCAGTGCCGCTGCGGCCAAGATTGTGTAGCTCCACTTTCGTGGGAAACGTGATTCATGCGGCTGGGCTGAGGCGAGTAGCTTTCGCACTTCCGCTAGCGGCACCGCAGCGGGGTCTGGGAGGGCCTGTTCTGCCGGAGCTTCGACAGTAGCTGTCAGTGCGACCATGGCCATGCTTTCCGCTTCGTCCTGCGGGACTTCCGCCACCATACCCCGCGCCCAGGCTGCCTCAGCCAATCCGGCCAGCCGTCCTAGAACTTCCATTTTGTCTTCGGTAAATGCGTAGGACTCAGTTGAGAAGGCTTCCAGTACACCCACTCGACCGAACTGGCCTCGCAACGGCACTGCGGCAATGGATTGCAATCCCAACTGACGGCAGACCTCTGCATCCACATGAAAATCCCGGCTCGCGTCGTCGCAGCGCATAATGACGCCGGTACGCAGGCACTCGCCCGAGATTCCCGAATCCACGTTCAGCCGGACGCCGAGCTCCGGTGCTGTTTCACCGCTTCTACCCACGCAAACCACCACTCCGTCCCGGGGCATCGCGACAGCCGCTCCGGTAGCGCCGGTGAGCGAATGCGCGGCCACCGCAATAGCGCCCAGGATGTTGTCGGTTGGCTGAGTGTCGGATGCGATCATCTTTCGCAGCTTTACAAAGATCAGACTGGCGCTTGACTCCCGGATGGTTTCGTCGGAGACTTCGGTGCGATTTCGCACAGGAACCCGGGCTCCCATAGACTCGGGAGGCGTCGGGGTAAGAGGAGGGTTAGGAGCCATCTTTACAACCTGTTGCGAGCCGCCACCATAGCGGTCGCCCAGCCATACTGGGCGACTACACAGGCCGAGTGTGCGGCAAACCCATCAGCTTGTCAACGAAGGATTTGGCCCATGAAACGGGGTGTCGCCTTGGCTCATGGTAAAACCACAGCATGACAAAAACCACCTACGCCGCCAGCGGGCCCACCATCATCGCCCAGGCCCCCTGTCGCGCCGACCTGGCGGGGGGCACTATCGATTTGTGGCCGCTGTACCTGTTCCATCCGGGCGCGCTCACGGTGAATTTTGCGGTCAATATTCTTACTACTTGCCGGATCACGCCGCTGAAAGGCAAGCGCATTCACGTCCGCTCGGTTGACACGCGGCGCGAAGATGAGTTTTCCAGCTTCGAAGCGTTGCGCACCTCCAACCGTTTCCGCCTCCCTCTCGGCGCCCGGCTGCTGCAGTTTTTTGCGCCCAAGGAAGGTCTCTTGATGGAGACGGATTCCGAGTCCCCGGCCGGTGCTGGCATTTCCGGATCGTCTGCGCTCATGATCGCCAGCACGGCCGCGCTGGCCCGCTTTACCGGCCGCAACCTCACGCTCGAGCAGATGAGGGTGATTGCCCAGAACGTTGAGGCCCAGATCATTCAGGTGCCGACCGGATGTCAGGATTACTATCCCGCGCTCTATGGCGGAGCCAGTGCGATTCATCTCGACGCCGACGGCATCCACCGCGAGGCGGTGGCGGTCGCGCCGGAAGAAATCGAGTCCCGATTTGTCCTGGCTTACACGGGCGCGCCGCGGAAGTCCGGCATCAACAATTGGGAGGTCTTCAAGGCCCATATCAACGGCGACAAGCGGGTGTTCCGCAACTTCGAGCGTATCGTCGAAATCGCGCGCGCCATGCACCAGGCGCTGGCTGACGCCGAATGGGATGAGGTTGCCCGTCTGCTCCGCGAAGAGTGGACGCTGCGCCGCACCAACGCCCCGGGAATCACGACTCCCCTCATCGACAAACTGATCAAGGCGGCAGCCCGCCAAGGCGGACGCGCCGCCAAAGCCTGTGGAGCGGGCGGCGGAGGGTGCGTCATTTTCCTGGTCGAGCAAGGTGCGGCCAGCCGGGTCGCCACCGCCATCGGAGACAATGGCGGACGAGTGCTCCCGCTGCAGGTTGCCCGCAACGGATTACACGTGTGGTCCGCCTGAAAGGCGGCACAAACACGTGGGGACAGCCGGGGACGGCTGTCCCCATGTGATTTATTTTCCAAAGAAGCATTTCGTTCGCACTCCGGACGGCGCTATAATCGCGGTAGTTGCCGGCTCGGGGTGTCGTATGAACCCACGTTTCGCTCCAGTTCTCTTGCCCGTCGTGCTGTTCTGCGTGGTCGGGCTCAGCGCCGACGATCAGAAAACCCCCCGCATCTCCAAGCAAACCCGGATGGATCTGGTCCGTACGTTTAATGCCGAGCTGGTCTATATCCGCGCGCCATTTCCCATGGGAAAGACGGGTCTGACCCTCAAGGATGGGAATCTATCGCCCAGCGGGGAAGAGTTGCAAAACAAGCTCGCCATGTGGGGTCCCGCAGCCAAGCCCGGCGATCAGGCGCGCATCAGCGAGATATTGGTGAAGAACGACCGCATTCACTTCGAAATCAACGGCGGCCCGGTCAAGAAGCAAAAGTGGTACCAGCACATCCAGGTCGGGGGCAGTGCGGGTATGACCCCGGTGGGCGGCAACGACGCCAGTTCCAATCCGCGCGGCTCCTACGTCGATCTGGTCTTCAATGGCTACGTGCCGGACCTGAATCCACAGGAGCTTAAAGATTTGCTCCGGCCAGTGTTCGATTTCAACGCCAAATCCTCTGCGGAAGCCTACCTCGAGACCCTTCCGCCCAAAACCAGAGACGCGGTCAAAGCGCACCAGATTCTGGTGGGCATGAACCGGGAAATGGTGATCGCTTCCAAAGGCCGTCCGCCCAAGAAGATTCGGGAGAAAGATGGCGAGACCGAATTTGAGGAGTGGATCTATGGCGAGCCGCCACAAGACGTAGATTTCGTCCGCCTCGTGGGTGACGAGGTTGTGCGCCTCGAAAGCATGAAGGTGGATGGGGAGAAAGTCATTCACACGGAACGGGAAGTAGATCTCCCGCCCACTGTGGCCAAGAGTTCTTCCGAGCCTGAAGTTCGTCCGCCCAGTGCGCCTTCGCTGCGCCGTCCAGGAGAGGAAATCGATACCGCCTCACCGGCCGGCGGGAGATCTCCGACGCCTCGCCCACCCCCGGACCCGCTCGGCCAGGATGGCCCACCCCAGCCCAAATAGAAATGTGGGCGCGAGTGTCCTCGCTCGTGCTCGTCCTGTATGAAGAGGTTTCCAGCCATAGTAGCGATTGCAGTCTTGTGTCTCGGCGGGGCGTGCCGCAGCGGCCACGATGAGGGGACAGCCATGCAAACCACGGCAGAACAGGAACAGGCCATCGCCGGTCTACGCGCGGCTTACGCCGCATTCAACCGGGGAGATATCGCGGCCGCCGTGGAGCTGCTCGATCCTCAGATTGAATGGACCGAGCCGGCAGAATTCCCGGGTGGCGGTACCTACCATGGACAGGCGGGCGCAAAGACCTATCTGACCCAGTCTCGGGAGTCTGTGGCTGAAGTGCACAGCGAACCGGAAAAATTCATCCCTGTCGGCGACCGAGTCGTCGTTTTCGTCCGCGCCCGGGTCCGCGCCCACGATAGCAATGTCTGGCAGGATGTGCGCCTTGCGGATGTCTACACATTCCGCAATGGCAAAGCGGTGCAGATGCGGGCATTCGCGAACCGCCTGGAAGCTCTCCACTGGGTCGGAATGTAGGCGCGAGCGCCCCGCTCGTGCTCCAGTGGCACGACACCGCTCGACCAGTAGGTTGGGCCGCGGACAATGCGGCACGAGCCGGGACGCTCGCCCACATGCAGCTGACTTGGCTACCGCGCACCGTCCCTTTACACTGGAACTGTGAAGATCGCGCTGGGACAAATCAATCCCACAGTTGGAGACTTCTCCGGCAACGCTGGCAGGATCATCAACTTCGCGCAGCAGGCGCGAACGGCCGGTGCCGGCCTCATCGTGTTCCCCGAGCTCTCCGTCTGTGGCTACCCACCCCGAGACCTCGTGGAGCGCCCTTCGTTTGTGGCCCGCAATCGTGAGACGGCGGAAAGGATTGCCGCCGAGACGCGTGGGATCGGCGTGATCTGCGGCCTGGTCACCCCGGCCGATGCCGAAACCGGCAAGTCAGTGATGAATTCCGCTGTCCTGCTCAAAGACGGCGCCATATCTTTCCTGCAGTCGAAAATGCTTCTGCCCACCTACGACGTGTTCGACGAGATGCGTAACTTCGCGCCAGCGCGAAGCCAGGCGCTGTTTCCTTTCGGCGGCAAGCAAATGGCCCTGACTATCTGCGAGGACGCCTGGAACGACAAACATTTCTGGAACAAGCGTCTGTACACGGTTGATCCAGTCGAGTCCCTGGTTCAGGCAGGCGGCAACTTCGTGCTCAACATTTCGGCTTCGCCATTCTGGATGGGCAAGCGCGAGTTGCGCCGCGAGATGCTGGCCACCATCGCTCGTCACGACAAAGTGCCCGTGGTCATGGTCAATCAGGTCGGCGGCAACGATAGCCTGGTTTTTGACGGCTCCAGTCTCGTATTAAATAACGCCGGCGAAGTCGTCGCGCAGGGCAAGTCGTTCGAGGAAGATTTGATCTACTTCGACTCCGACCAGCTAACCGGCGAAATACACCAGCAGATTCCGGGAGAAGAGGCCAGCGCGTACGCCGCCCTGGTCCTCGGCACGCGCGACTACGTTCGCAAGTGCGGCTTCCAACGCGTGATCATTGGATTGAGCGGCGGCATCGATTCGGCCCTCACCGCTTGCATCGCCAGCGACGCCCTGGGGCCGGAAAACGTGATCGGCGTCGGCATGCCCGGACCCTATTCATCGTCAGGCTCGATCGACGATGCCCGAGCGCTGGCCAGCAATCTCGGTATTCGCTTTGAGCTGCTCTGCATCACTGACATATTTGAAAGTTACCGAAAGACTTTGCAAAAGGTTCTTGCCGGTCGCAAGGAAGATACGACCGAAGAAAACATACAGGCCCGAACCCGCGGCGCATTATTGATGGCAATCTCCAACAAGTTCGGGGCCATCGTGCTCAGTACCGGAAACAAGAGCGAGCTGGGGGTCGGATACTGCACCCTGTACGGCGACATGGTTGGTGGCCTGGGGGTAATCTCGGACGTGCCCAAGACGCTGGTCTATCGCCTGAGCCACTACGTGAATTCGTGCCGGCCAGTGATCCCGCAGGCGACTTTGGAAAAGCCGCCATCGGCTGAATTGCGTCCCGATCAGAAGGACATCGATTCGCTGCCACCTTACGATGTCCTCGATACCATACTCGAAAACTACGTCGAAGACTTGCACACCGCGGAGCAGATCGCCGCCGATCACAACTATGATCTGACGCTGGTGCGGAAGGTCATTCGCATGGTGGATGGCGCCGAATACAAACGCCAGCAGGCTGCACCCGGACTCAAGATTTCCCTCAAGGCTTTCGGCTCCGGCCGCCGCTTTCCCATTGCGGCCAAAACCAGCGGATGACGACGGTCTTGATTCGTTTTAGAAATTCCAGCTCTCGAAAGGAACGCATGCGTCGTTTGTTGCTGTGCTGCTCCCTGGTGTGGTTACTGGTCTCGTTTGCCGTCGCCCAACAGAAATCTTCCGCCAAATCAAAAGATGCGCCTCCGCCGGTCCCTACCTTCAGCACCCGGCTGCCCTCGGAAGAAACGGTGAACGCTTTCATGAAACAGATGTTTGGCTACGATCCATCCGTATCATGGAAGATCGCGGCCATCCGTCCTTCCGAGGCCGAAGGACTCACTGAAGTGCTGGTCGTCCTCAGTAACTCCCAGGGACAACAGAACAGCCGCCTCTACGTCACCACCGACGGTAAGCACGCCGTGGTCGGCGACATCATCCCGTTCGGAGATCATCCCTTTGTTCCTGCGCAAGAGGCCCTCAACCACGGAATGAACGGCCCCTCCCGCGGCCCGGCCGACGCCCCGGTGACCGTGGTTGAGTTCAGCGACCTGCAATGCCCGCATTGCAAGGAGGCTCAACCCACCATCGACAAGCTCATGTCGGACGAGAAAAATGTCCGCCTGGTATTTCAGAACTTCCCGCTGCCCTCACACGATTGGGCCGCCAAAGCTGCTTACTACGGCGACTGCATTGGTCGCACTTCGCCCGAAGCATTCTGGAAGTACGTGGCTAGTGTCTACGACGCACAGAAAGACATCACCGCCAGCAACGCGGATGAAAAACTGACCGCTCTTGCCGAACAGTCTGGAGCCAAGGGACCAGCCACCGCCGCCTGTGCCGCCAAATCCGAAACCGCCACCCGGGTGCAGCAATCCGTCGCCCTGGGCGCGGCGCTCGAAGTCACCGGAACGCCGACGCTGTTCGTGAACGGAAGAAAAATCAGCAATGTGAGCGGATTGCCCTACGAAGTACTGAAAGGTCTCACGGAATTTGCCGCCCGGGAAGGGAACTAAGGCGGAGCGTGTCGTCCTGAGGAAGGTGCTCCTTCGTTTGCAAAGGAGCGGCGCCCGAAGGACCCATGCACTTTTAGCTGTCAGCGCAAATGCATAGGTCCTTCGCTTCGGGATTGCTTCACTGCGCGAAGCCGTCCCTCCACTCAGGATGACATACACTGTTTCTGCTGCTGATACGACTACTTCTGCATCCAGATTTCCGCGTTCTGCTTTGGCTCGTGACTGACTACCCGCGGTGTGATCAGGATCAGCAATTCATCTTCGTCATTTTCCTTGCTGTTGCTGGTCATGACCTGGTTCAGACCAGGTACGGATCCCAGTCCTGGAATCCCGTTGAGGCTGCGCTGCTCGGAATGCGACACGGCCCCGGCCACCACCGCCGGCTCTCCGTCCCTCAGCGTGATGCTGCCTTTGTACTCCCGGTTTGAAATTACCGGCACCCCGTTGAACGACTGCGACTGCAAGGCTCGAAATTGCAGTTCCAGGTTCAGGCTGACATCGGAGTTTCCGCTCACCAACGGCTTGGCCTTGATGGCCAACCCAACGTCTTCGTAGTTGAACGACGGAAACGGACTTTGAAACGAATTGTTCTGGATGACCGATGCGATCGCCGGCGTATTGAAGACCGGCGCGAAGCTGGCGTTAAGAATCGGGACCCGCGAGCCCACGCGAAATGTACCCTCACTGCCTTGGGCGATTCGCAAGGTTGCATGTTCCAGAGTTTTTACCGTGCTCTCGTTCAGCGACAATTGCGCGCTCGCCGTCCCCAGGCTTAACCCGCTCAACGTCAGCCCGCCGCCAAACGTGGCCAAGGGATTGCTGAAAATGGAACTCTGTTGTCCCGAGAGTTGCCCCAGAAGTCCCGAAAGGGCCTGCGAGCTAGCCTGGTTGATGCCGCCACTCGAGATGAGCTGATTAATCAGGTCCTGGATATTCTGTCCCGCCAGCGCCGCCAACGCGCCTGCCGGAATATTGAACAACTGGAAATTGCTGGGAATATGCAGTCCCATGTTGCGGGTCAGGCTGTTGGTAATTTCGTATACATGAACGTCGAGCATGACCTGCGGACGCGAATCACTCAACCCGGCGAGAAGCTGGGTGGCAGCCTCCAGAATGTTTCGTGGCGCACGTACCACAATCGTGCTGGTGCCCGGCTGCGGCGTCACCAGCCGGATTTCAAAAAGATTGCGCAACACATTCGCGATGTCATTCAGTTCCTGCGGCGAGCTCAGGCCGGGCAGGTAGAAGGTGCGCAACGCCATACGATCGAACTGGCGGTGGTTTTGCGCCGATTCCCCTGCCAGCAGGATTTGCTTGCTGTCCAGCGGTGTCCAGAAGGTGTGGGTCATCTGGCAAGCCACAGCCATGGCCGTGTAAAAGTTCGCGCCGCCAATGTCGAAACGAACCTGGCGCGACGCCGCGGAGTCGTCAAAGCTGGCGGTCACGCCGAACGCCGAAGCTACCTGGGTAAGCAGTCCACGGGAATCGCCACGGTAGTGAAAATCAGCCTGGGCCGTGTTTGGCGCTACCCTAAGTTCGTCCGCCTGCGCCACCACCTGCGGTGCGGCGACAGTTTTCGGGGCCCATTCGCCCAGCGCGTCGGTCAAACGTTGCCGGGCAAATTCGTTCTGCGGATCCAGATGCAGCGCGGTGCGGAACTCGGCCAGCGCCTCGATCTGGCGTCCGTCGCGCATTTCCGCGTTGCCCCGAGTGAGGTGATCGAACACCAGCTGCTGGCGGGTCATCTCCAGTGCGGTCACGTACCCCACATCCTTGGGAGCTAACCGCGCCGCCGTTTCGAACTGGTCGAGCGCTTCGTCCTGCCGCTTCTCCCGCTGCAGCTTCAACCCCTTGGCAAACGCTTCACCAGCTTCTTTTGTTTCCTTCTTGGATGGATTGCAGGAGACAGCTCCAGGCGAACTTTCAGGACAAGGCAAAAGCGGTGCAGCGGTTGGCTGGTCGTTCGCAGAGGCGACCAATCCCAGCGCCAGCAGGATAAGGGACAGCCGAATGAAATTTCCCCAGCGCACGTCCCGATTGTAGCTGGGAAGCAGAGGTGGGACCGAGGGTTTTGCGACGGGCAGTGTACCTTCGTGTATTCGCCCCTGGCGCAATGGAGGCGCGAGCCTCCCGCTCGTGCAGGCAGGGGCGCCGCGCCATCCCTCGAATCGGGTTTGTCCGATCATATTTGGAGTTTGCAGGAATTGGTGGGACTATTAAAACCGACACCGCAGCTAAGGAGCCACGGCGTGAATTCAAAGCCGGGAGATTCTGTGGTTCTGACTAGAATTCCACTTGGTTTGTTGGGTGGCCTACCTAGCGAAGACCAAACTGCTATAACCGAGGTCGTGCGAAAGCAAGTACTTCTAGTCGGCTACGAGGACGGAAGAGCCGAACTCGAATTTACTGACAAGCATAGAACCATTCATTCCAGATTCGTGAATCCAACTTTCATTGTTCGGGCTGCTAATCAGGATATTCAATAAGAGCCCACTACCAGAGGCCCGGTAGTGGGTCAGTTTGAATATCCACAGCCTCGTCTAGCATCCGAGAGTGTGGCATCATGGGCTATGAGTCCAATAGGCAAAACGATCCTCATCGCCGTAGTCTCGTTTGTCCTAGGTCATCTTAGCTGCGCCATTATGCATCACATGCACCACTTCTCAAGGTAAGCCATGACCGTCGGAAAAGGATAACGCCCTCGCGATCCGACCAGCTTGCCAAGTGGAGTGTAGATCGCTCGACAGCGGACGCACCAAAGCCGGAAACAGCCCACTACCGAAGCCAAGCCCATCTTGGAAAGTTAACTCTTTTGGCGTATAAAAGTTAGTTGCGACAGCACGCGCCATTTTCCTTCCCCGTGCGGCCTCAACGTAGCATCAAACTTTCGAGCGAGGGAACATGTCGAGCCTGACCGCCGCGCACGCCCCCAAGGGCCTGGAAGGAATAGTCGCTACCAATTCCAGCATCTGCTACATCGACGGAGATCAGGGAATCCTCGCCTATCGCGGCATCGACATTCATGAACTTGCCGACCACTCCAACTTTGAAGAGACCTGCTACCTCTTGTGGTATGGCAAGCTGCCCACACCGAATGAACTAAAGGAATTCCGCCGCCAGCTGGCGGAGGAACGTAAGCTGGACCCTGCCATCATCGAGTTGCTGCGCAGCGCCCCCAAACAAACTCAGCCCATGGACGTGCTGCGCACCGCCGTCTCGGCGCTATCTTTTTACGATCCTGAGGACAAAAAGAACGACCACGACGCCAACCTGCACAAAGCCTTCCGGCTGACGTCGCAGATTGCAATGATCGTGGCGGCGTATGATCGCGTGCGCAAAGGGAAGAATGTAGTTAAACCCGACCCGTCTCTTTCGCATGCCGCGAATTTCCTGCTGCTGCTGAACAGTACCAAACCCTCCGAGACAGCCGAGCGCGCCCTCGATATTGCCCTCATCCTGCACGCCGACCACGAACTCAACGCTTCTACCTTCGCTGCCCGGGTGGTGGCGGCGACACTTTCCGATATGCACTCAGCTGTGACCGCGGCCATCGGTGCTCTGAAAGGGCCTTTACACGGTGGAGCGAACGAGGCTGTGTTCCACATTCTTGAGGCCATCGATAAGGCCGGAGTTGATCCCGTGGATCACGTCAAGGGCATGTTGGCACAGAAAAAGAAAATTCCAGGATTCGGCCATCGCGTCTATCACACCGAAGACCCGCGGGCCACGCACCTGCGCAAAATGTCCAGCGATCTAGGGAAAAGCAGCGGCCAAAGCAAGTGGTTCGAGATGTCCCGCAAGATCGAAGAACTTGTGAAGGCTGAGAAAAAGCTCAACGCGAATGTGGATTTCTACTCCGCATCCACCTACCACACCTTGGGAATTGACGTAGATCTGTTTACCCCGGTGTTTGCCGTCTCGCGAATCAGCGGTTGGGCCGCCCACGTCATCGAGCAACTCGACGACAATCGCCTGATCCGCCCCCGCGCGGATTACGTTGGGCCCGCCTATCCGCAGCGCTATGTACCTATGACGCAGCGGCAGGGTTAGTGTAGACGCGAGAGCTCCGCTCGTACTCTAGAGGCACGGACACCCACTACCGTGCCGGTCTTCAGAAAAGCGTAAAATGACATCTAGCCATGCGCCGCGTCTACCTCGACAATAACGCCACCACGCCCGTGCTGCCTGCAGTCTTTGAGGCCATGCAGCCCTACTTCGGGGAGCGCTTCGGGAATGCGTCGTCCATCCATCATCATGGCCAGGAGACGCGAGCGGCGGTGGAGCGCGCGAGGGAGTCCGTGGCCGCGCTGCTGGGATGCCGCTCTTCGGAAGTCGTCTTTACCGGCGGCGGCACGGAGGCCGACAACCTGGCAATATTTGGCGTCACCAAAGCGGGACGGCATGTCATCAGCTCAACCATTGAACATCATGCGGTGCTGAATTCGTGCAAGCATCTGGAACATTCCGGCTGTGACGTTACGTATGTTTCAGTGGACGGCCGGGGCCTGGTCGATCCCGACGACGTACGCCGGGCGCTGCGGCCGGACACCCGGCTCATCACCATCATGACGGCCAATAACGAAACAGGAGTCCTGCAGCCGGTCGAAGAGATCGGCAAAGTCGCTGCCGAAGCCGATGTTTACTTCCACACTGACGCGGTACAGGCGGCGGGCAAAGTTGCGATCGATGTAAAACACATTGGCTGCGATCTGCTTTCCATCTCCGGACACAAGATGAACGCTCCGCAGGGTGTGGGAGCGCTGTACGTCCGCAAGGGAACCGGTCTGCGCCCGATGCTTTATGGCGGAAGCCACGAACGTTCACGGCGGGCGGGCACTGAGAACGTCCCCGCTATTGTCGCGCTCGGCAAGGCCGCTGAAACTGCCCGCGAGGCGTTTGTTCGCGGCGATCTGGAGACTATGTCCCACATGCGTGATGGCCTTGAGCAAACCATACTGCGCGAAGTCGAATCCGCCGGAGTGAATGGCCAGGGCGCGCCGCGGGTGCCGAACACCAGCAGCATCTTTTTCGATTGCATCGAAGGTGAGGCTCTCGTCATTGCCCTCGACCTCAAGGGATTGGCAGTCTCCACCGGTGCTGCATGTTCTTCAGGGGCGATTGAGCCCTCGCATGTCCTCACCGCGATGGGCATGCCGCGGGAGCGGGCGCGAGGCAGCCTCCGTTTCAGCCTGGGTAAACAAAATACACCCGAGGACATCGAATTCGCCCTGAGCCTGATTCCGCACACCGTAGCCAGGCTGCGCGAGCTGTCTCCCATATACAATAAAAAAGAAGCGGTTAGCTCTTAGCCATTAGCACTTAGCTAAAGGCTAAAAGCCAAGAGCTAAAACCTGTCCCTATGCCCACAATCAGAACCATCGCCATCGCCATGTCGGGAGGAGTCGACTCTTCGACCGTTGCGGCCATGCTGCGGGCCGAAGGCCACAATGTCGTCGGCCTGACCATGCAGCTCTGGAACCAGCGCCGCCTAGCCGGACACGAGGGCATGCCTGAGGCGGTGCAGGGACGCTGCTGCTCCCTTGATGACGTGTACGACGCGCGTCGCGTCGCCGAAACCATCGGCATCCCTTACTACGTGGTCAATCACGAAGAGCGCTTCGAGCGCGACGTGGTGCGGCCGTTCGTCGAGCAGTACCTTTCGGGGCGCACGCCCATCCCCTGCAGCTTGTGCAACAACCACTTGAAGTTTGATCAGTTACTGATTGTGGCCCAACAGATTGGCGCCGACGCTCTCGCCACCGGCCACTATGCCCGCGTTGAGTTTGACGACCGTCTTGGCCGGTGGCTGCTTAAGCGCCCCTCGGACCGATCCAAGGACCAAACCTACTTCCTGTTTGGACTAACCCAGGCCCAGCTTAGCCGCACTCTGTTTCCGCTGGGCGGAATGATGAAGCCTGAGGTCCGTCAACTGGCCGAGCAGCACGGGTTGGCGCTGGCACAAAAGCCGGACTCCCAGGAAATCTGCTTTGTCCCGGGCGGTGACTACAAGAAGTTTCTAGACGCGTATCTGGCAGAACAGGGCGAGTCGCTGCCCGACACGGCTGGAGAGTTGGTCACGAGCGACGGCGAGGTTGTAGGCGAGCATGGTGGCATCCACAATTTTACTGTGGGCCAGCGCAAGGGGTTGGGCGTGGCCACAGGTTCTCCACTCTACGTGATCCAGATCAAGGGAGATGCCCGCCAGGTCGTAGTCGGCGGTCAGGAAGAACTCTACTCCAGCACCCTTCGGGTACACCGGACCAATCTTATCTCAGTCGACGATTTGGGCGAACCCATGCGCGTCACGGTAAAGATCCGCCATCGCCACGAGGGCGCGGCCGCACTGATTGAAAAGTCTGGAGAGAGCGAGATTCTGGTGTCATTCGACCAGCCGCAGCGAGCAATCACGCCCGGCCAGGCGGCGGTTTTCTACGCTGACGATATGGTGGTCGGTGGAGGCTGGATCGCCTAAGACTGAGAACTGGTGACTGAAACCTGGTCTCCTAAAAAGAGTAGCGCAATCCTAGATAAACATCTCGTCCTGCGGAACCGAAACGTCGTGCCGGCGCCGCCTTTCACCACCCAGCAGGAATTCCAAACCCGCAGTCAGACCCTGAATGATCCCAGAGAGCTGGCGAACCGGAGAAATCACGGTCCGGTGGACTGCATCGCTGGTCTCCTCAATTCGGTCCATGGTGCGATTGAGCAACTCGTCGGCGCGAATCACCTGCAGGCGGGTGCGATCCACAATGTCTGTGACGGTCGCATCCAGCCGCTCGACCTGGCCACGGACAACGGTTGTGGTCTCGCTGACATTGCTGGCGATGGTATCGATCTTGGGCCGCCACTCGACCAGCATGGACTGTGCGGTGTCGACGGTAGGCATAACCTTAGTCTTCACTTCGGTCGCAAGATCTTCCATGCGAGAAGTGCTTTTTTTCACGGCCACAAAGAGCGCCACCAGAATGCCCGCCTGGATAACGACTGCCGCCGCCGTTACACCGACAAAAATCGGTAGATAGTCCATAGAATTTTCCGCGTTACCGCGCCGCTCTATCCAGCGCTGCGGAGCGCAAATTTACAGGTTCTTCGATGCGCCACCATCGGCTGCAGTGGCCTCGTGATAGGCCTGACGCCCCGCTTCGTAGGCAGACTTGAACTGCTCTTTTTGTTGCTTGGCCACTTCGCGTCCCTTATCGACCAGGTCGGAAGCTTGCTCACGGGCCTTACGGGCGCGCTCGGAGACGAACTCACGGCCCTCGCCCGCTTTGGAACGCAGGGTCTCGCGCATCTCACTACCAGAACGCGGGGCATACAACACGCCCACCGCCGCGCCGACACCCAAGCCCGCAAGAAACCAAAGGAAGCTATTGTTATCGTCTGACATAGAAGAAACCCTCCAGCAACAAGTGCTAACTGATGAGATCGTAGCACCCGCTGTTGCGAAATACAATTCGCGATCCGCCGAATGGGTGTTCTTTGCGCCCTTTGCGGTAAAGGGTTTGACCTTTCCTGCAATCATCAGAAAAAACCTTGAACCGCAACGGACGCAAAGGAATCTGACTCTTCAAACTGGATGCAGCCTCCCACCCACTTGTCGCCAGCGCGCCGAAGCGAGACAATGTTCCGGCAGCAGCAAGGAGGGAGTGGCTTGAAGTACCGGCAACACGGTTACCAGGACCGCGGAGAAGAAACCCGGAAGAAGCAATCGACCGAGAGACCAGTCAAGAAAGATACCTTTGGTCCGCGTCCGATCCAGATGCCGGGCACCCGCACCGTCTCCCGTTGTTCGCAGTGTGGTTCGCTCTTGCAGTCGCTGAGCGACCCCGTCGGCCAATGCCCGAAGTGCGAATTTGAGCTGCACTCCTGCAAGCAGTGCACGTACTTCGATCCCTCCAGCCGGTTCGAGTGCACTCAACCCATCCCGGAACGCATCCCGCGCAAGGACCAGCGCAATGAGTGCACCTTCTACTCCATTCGCGTCATGGTGGAGAAGGAGACCTCGACACCTGCCGCGCTGCGTCCCAACGACGCCCGCCAGGCTTTTGAAAATCTGTTCAAGAAGTAAGCACCATCGCGCGGACCGGCAAGGTGTGCGAGCCGCGAAGCGGCGCAAGAGTGTAGCCCAGGGCGCAAGCCCCGTGTCTACGGTCGAAGATGGTTGAGAGCCCCAAAGGGGCGAAAGAAATGTCGCCGAGACTACAGATGTTTCTTCGTCCAATCGTCAATCTGCCGCAGCGCCTGGTTGAGATTTTCCAATGAATTGGCGACGCTGAAACGCAAATAGCCTTCCCCGAACTCTCCGAACGAAGATCCCGAAAGACAAGCTACCCCGGCCTGCTCCAGCAGGGCCTCGGACAGCTTCTTCGACTTCCATCCTGTCTGTGTGACGTTGGGAAAGGCGTAGAAGGCGCCTTTTGGCATGCGACACGAAAAACCCTTGATCCGATTCAACCCTGCCACAAAGGCATCGCGCCGCCGCCGGAACTCCGCCCGCATCTGGTCCACCGACGCCTGGTCTCCGCGGAGGGCTTCGAGACCCGCGATTTGAGTAAAGCTCGCGGTGCAGGAATTTGAATTCGTCATCAGTCGCGCCACATGGTTCGCCAAGTCTGGCCGCATGACTCCATAACCCAGGCGCCATCCCGTCATGGCGTAAGTTTTGGAAAACCCGTCCAGCAGGATTGTGCGTTCCTGAAAGCCCGGTACCGACATGATCGAATGATGTTCGCCGTCGAACACCAGGCGGCTGTAAATCTCGTCCGACAGCACCATGATATTGCGATCGCCAATGACCTCGGCGATGTCGCGGATATCCTGCTCGGTCAGCACCCCGCCGGTGGGATTCTGTGGAGAATTCAGAATGATGATTCGGGTGCGATCGCTGATCAGGGAGGCCAACTCGTCCACATCGAAACTGAAGTCTTTCTCCTCCCGTAGACGAATGGGCACCGCCCGCGCCCCGACATAGTCAATCATCGACTCGTAAATGGGAAAGCCGGGGTTGGGGAAAATGACTTCATCTCCAGTGTCGGCTAAAGCCAGCAGGGCGAAAAAAATAATGGGCTTACCGCCTGGGACGACTACGACCTCATCGCTCGTAACTTTCACTCCACGGGAACGGCTGACGTCCTCGGCGATGGCCTGGCGTAACTCGAGCAGCCCAGCCGAGGGTCCGTAATGAGTCCAGCCCTTTCGCAAAGCGCCGATTCCAGCCTCGACTACGTTGGCCGGCGTGTCGAAGTCGGGTTCGCCAATTTCCAGATGAATTATTTTCCTGCCCTGACGCTCCAGGGCACGCGCCTTGTTAAGAACTTCAAAGGCCGTCTCGGTGCCGAGACGCGACATGCGCTCAGCCAGTCGAAGCTCGTGCTGTATGGCTTTAGTCATAGAGGCAAAACAGGACATTATACAGGGCTGCGAGCTGATCGATTCCCCACAGTTTCCGCTCGCGTTCGGGGAGTAGTGCCGCACATCGAAACATGGCCTCGTTTCCCCGCCGCAATTCGCGATTACCTGGTCGAGCGCATGCGCGATCGCAAGATCAGCCTTCAGGACTTAAACCAGCTTCGCCTCTGGATTGAATCGAGGCCCGAAAAGCCGGAAGACCCTGGTACAAAGATTTTGGCTCGTTCAAACTGTAGGGCCGAGGCAAGTACCCAAGAACGTTTCTTCTTTCGGCACAGACCGCGATCGGACGGAAGCTCTAGAGATACTGTCCGGTCGTAGGCCGAGACTAAAAGCTCGGGCTCGTTCCATCGATTCCTCCGGGTATCATGGTCGCAGCATGTTTTCCAAGCGCACCCACTGGAAGCTGACCCCCAATCGCTTTACTGAAGTCCAGCGCGAACTGCGCGCCCGGGGCAGGGAAGTAGTCGACCTGACGGTCTCAAATCCCACCCGGGCAGGCCTGCGCTATGACGCTGATGCCATCCTCAATTCGTTATCCAATTGGGAAGCGATGGACTACGATCCTCAACCCAAGGGCCTGGACCGTGCTCGTAAAGCCGTGGGTGCTTATTACCGCGAGCAGCACTGCGCATCCGAGATCGATCCGGAAGCGCTCATCCTGACTACCAGCACCAGCGAGGGCTATTCTTACGTTCTTCGACTGTTATGCAATCCCGATGATGAAATTCTCGTTCCCAAGCCCAGCTATCCCTTATTTGCGTTTCTCGCTGACCTGCAGGATGTAAGGCTGACAGCTTATCCTCTCCTTTACGATCACGGCTGGCAGATTGATTTTCCGTCGCTGTCCCGGGCGGTGAACCCTCGCACGCGTGCGGTAGTGGTGGTGCATCCCAATAATCCCACGGGCTCCTACATAAGTGAAGGTGAACGCACCCAGTTGAATGCCTTCTGTCGGGAGCATGGCATCGCCCTGATTGTGGACGAGGTGTTTCTGGACTACCCGCACGACGGTGTTCGGCGGCCGAGTTTCGTGTGCAACCCGGAGATCCTCACTTTCACTCTCAGCGGCGCTTCAAAAATCTCTGGCTTGCCGCAGATGAAGTTGGCCTGGGTTGCAGTCAGTGGCCCGGCGGAAGTAGTCAGTGCGGCTATGGGGCGCCTGGAGGTGATTGCCGATACCTATTTGTCGATGAATGCTCCCATCCAGCTGGCAGCAGCGACGCTCCTGGGGCAGAGGAAGAATATCCAACCCTTACTCCTCGACCGGGTGCGCATGAATCTCGTCGAGCTCGACCGTCAACTGGCGGAGCAGAAGGCGTCCCAGCGCTTGCAGGTCGAAGGCGGATGGTATGCCGTACTGCGCGTCCCCGCCACCCGAACGGATGAAGATCTTGCCATCGATCTGCTTCACCGAGCTTCGGTGCTGGTACACCCCGGTCACTTTTACGATTTCCCCAGTGACGGATACTTAATCCTTAGCCTGTTGACCGTACCTGGCGAATTTCGCGAAGGTACGAGGCGAATATTTGAACTTCTGAACCATGGCCAATGAGGGCAGGCTTCCTTCAAACAAGACAGTTTTCGGATCTCAGTTAATGGTTCGCAGTCCCGAGTGGCGATTTGGTTCCAGTTTGCCGACTTCTCCAGACCAATGTGACAATAGATGCATGCACAAATCTTTCACTTCGATGGTACACATATTGGCGGTTGGGATCGTGCTGCTGGGGAGTAACTCTCAGGGCCAGCAGACTCCCGCGGCGAAAACTCCAGCGGCTCCTGCAGCTAAGACCCGGCGAGCAGCCCCTGCCGCAAAAACCCCAACTCCTCTCGCGCTTACAACCCAGAAAGACAAGTTCAGCTATGCCCTCGGGATGAACCTGGGAGGCAGCCTGAAGAAGCAGGCGGTGGCCGTGGACCCGAACATCTTGGCGCGCGGATTAAAAGACGCGCTGGCTGGCGGCAAGACGGCGCTGACGGAAGATCAGGCGCGGGCCACGCTCATGGACGTGCAGACCGAAATGCGCAAGAAACAACAAGACCAGATGCAGGCCGCGGGCGAAGCAAGCAAGAAAGAAGGAGCAACGTTTCTCGCCGCCAACAAAACGAAAGACGGTGTCGTCACCCTGCCCAGCGGTCTACAATACAAGATTCTGACCCAGGGCACCGGACCGAAGCCGACCGCGAGCGACTCGGTTGTATGTAACTACCGGGGAACTTTGATCAACGGTACGGAATTTGACAGCTCCTACAAGCGAGGCGAGCCGGCAACCTTTCCGGTAAGCGGAGTGATCAAGGGATGGACGGAAGCTCTTCAACTCATGCCCGTGGGATCGAAGTGGCAACTGTTCATTCCGTCGGACCTGGCCTATGGCGAACGCTCTCCCGCCCCTGAAATTGGTCCTGATTCCACTTTGATTTTTGAAGTGGAACTGCTCTCCATCCAAAACAAGAGTGCCGATCAGACCCCTCCAGCCCCGGACAAGAAGTAGCAGCGAGGTAGCCGCGAAGCGGCGCCAGGATGAAGCCCGGGGCGCACGCCCTGGGTAAAGGACGGGGGGAGCAAGAGAGCCCCAACGGGGCGAAAGGACCACGCCGCCTCAAATCAAACTAGCCTTTAACCAGAAACGGATTGCTCTCGCGCTCGTCCCCGATGGTGGTGAGAGGACCATGGCCGGGGACGACTGTGGTTTCATCGGGTAAGGTCAGCACTTTTTCGTGCAACGAGCTGATGATCTTGCGCATGGATCCCCCCGGCAGGTCGGTGCGGCCGATGCTTCCTGCAAATAGTGTGTCCCCGGCTATCAGCTTTTTCTCCACGGGGAAATACAAGCAAACGCTGCCCTCGGTATGGCCCGGCGTATGAATCACGTTCGCGGCCAGCGATCCCGCCCGGACCGTATCCCCTTGTCCGATGCTCTGATCAATCTCAACTTTGCCGGGATCTTCCACTCCGATCCATGCCGCTTGCACGTCCAACATTTTCAGCAGCGCATGATCATTCTGATTGAGCAGGATGGGTGCGCCCGTAGCGGTCCGCAGTTTCATGGCTCCGCCGACATGATCGATGTGCGCATGAGTAACTACGATTTGCTTTACCGTGAGATTGTGCTTCTGAATGAGAGCGAGGACATCGTCGATGTCGTCGCCGGGATCAATGACCATGGCTTCACGAGTGGTTTCGTCCCCGATAACAGAGCAGTTGCATTGCAGCGGCCCCACGGGAAAGATTTCATGGATCATGGCTGGTGGTTGGTCACTGGTCGATAGTCGCTAGTCGTTAGTCGATGGCAACGAGCGGCCAACGACCAACGACGAACGACTATTTCTGTGGCGGTGACGCCGGAGCCGGCGTTGCCGGCTGCGTCTTGGTCTGTGACGGATTGAGTCCTTGAACGATGGAGCTGGAGCTGCCTGCTCCGCGCGAGGCCATCACCGACAGCGTGATTGACGTAACCATGAAGATGACAGTTGACCAGGTAGTCGCCTTGGAGAGCGCGGTCGCGGCGCCGCGCGGGCCAAAAGCCGTCTGACTTCCCATTCCGCCAAAAGCAGCCGCAATATCACCGCTCTTGCCGCTCTGCAGCAGCACGACGATGATCAGAAAAAAACAAACAATCACATGAACGGTCGTAATCAGAATAAGCATGCAGCCCCTGTCTCAGTAGAAAGTGCCCAATCAGAAAAAACATGGTGCGGAAGGGGGGATTTGAACCCCCACGCCTTTCGGCGCCACCCCCTCAAGATGGTGTGTCTGCCAGTTCCA
>Ga0137403_10000357_pt1 | contig 58596 bp, 53 predicted proteins | sample CZOMad2_1_16fung_FD_122057 | JGI IMG/M metagenome (GOLD analysis project Ga0137403, IMG submission 122057) | Vadose zone soil fungal communities from Angelo Coast Range Reserve, California, USA - CZOMad2_1_16fungal (Hybrid Assembly) | ecosystem: Environmental > Terrestrial > Soil > Vadose zone...
GGGGACCGACTACGTGGAGTTTTGGGTCGGCAACGCCAAGCAGGCCGCGCACTACTACAAAACTGCGTTCGGTTTTCAATCGCTCGCTTATGCCGGTCCCGAGACCGGCGTGAAAGATCGGGCCAGTTACGTCATCCGGCAGAACAAGCTGACCTTCATCCTTACGACCGCTGTGCGGCCCGGCAACGAAATCGCGGACCACGTCGCCTTGCATGGCGACGGCGTGAAGTTCCTCGCTCTCAAAGTCGAGGACGCGACTTCCGCGTGGAAGGAAACGACCAAGCGCGGCGGCAAGAGTTACATGGAACCGACCACGCTAAAAGACGAGAACGGTCGAGTGGTGATAAGCGGCATTCACACGTACGGCGATACGGTTCATCTCTTTATCGAGCGCGGTGACTACAACGGCGTCTTCATGCCGGGCTTCCGCAAATGGGAGAGCGACTACAATCCGCCGGAAACCGGCCTGCTCTACGTTGACCATTGCGTTGGCAATGTCGGTTGGAACCAGATGAATCCATGGGTCAAGTTTTACGAAGATGTGATGGGCTTCCGCAACATCCTCAGCTTCGACGATAAGGACATCTCTACCGAATACTCCGCGCTTATGAGCAAAGTCATGAGCAACGGAAATGGTTTCGTGAAGTTTCCGATTAATGAGCCGGCCGAGGGCAAAAAGAAATCGCAGGTGGAAGAGTATCTGGAGTTCTACAACGGCGAAGGCGTCCAGCATTGCGCGGTGGCGACAAAGGACATCGTTAAGACCGTGACCGACCTTCAGAGCCGCGGCGTTGAGTTTCTCAAGATTCCGACCACTTACTACGACACCTTGCCGGAACGCGTGGGTCACATCGATGAAGACCTCGAGCCTCTCGCGCGCCTTGGCATCCTGGTCGATCGTGACAACGAAGGTTACCTGCTTCAGATTTTCACCAAGCCGGTCGAAGACAGGCCCACGTTGTTTTTTGAAATCATTCAGCGCAAAGGCGCCAAGAGTTTCGGTAAAGGTAATTTCAAAGCGCTCTTTGAAGCTCTCGAGAAAGAGCAGGAAGCTCGGGGTAACTTATAAGATTGTCATGTTGAGCGGAGCGAAACATCTCTGACTGTTGCAGGTTCCCTGCGCACCGAAATGATCAGAGATTCTTCGCTCCGCTCAGAATGACAGAGTAGGAATAGAAAAGGGAAAGAACATGCCTTACTACAAAAAGCTCGGCGAAATTCCACGCAAGCACCACATCTGGTTTCACCGCAATGGAGCGGGACATGGTTACAAGAACGAAGGCATCTATTACGAACACGTCGTCACGACCGAAGGGTTCAACGAAGCTTTTTCAATCATGTATCACCTTCGGCCGCCTACTCGGGTGCGGAATGTAAAGTTACTGAAGTGCGAAGAACTGAAGAAAGCGGCCGATAGTCCGCTCCGTCATCATCATCTAAAGACCGCGAAGATGGAGCGTCGCGGCGATCTCTACAGCGGCCGCATCCCGATCCTGTTCAATCAGGACATGACGGCGTGGCGCGCTCGTCCGGAAAAGCCATACGGCAAATTCCAATATTATAAGAATGGCGGCGCCGACGAGATCATCTTTGTCTATAAAGGGGGAGGGACAATCGAGACGTCTTTTGGGAAGCAACGTTACCGGCCGGAAGATTACATCGTCATTCCGCGAGGGATCACCTACCGGCTCGTGCCGGACAACGTCGAAGAAGAAGATTATTTGATTCTCGAATCGGCCGGCCCGGTCCGAATTCCGAAACGGTATTTGAATAGCGAAGGCCAAATCAAAATGGGATCGCCTTATTCCGAGCGCGATTTCCATGGGCCGACGGAGTTGAACGTCGTGGACGAGGAAGAAGACACCGAAATTTTGGTAAAGGACGGACCGCGTTGGACCTGCGTGACGATGGCGCACAATCCCTTCGATGTCGTGGGCTGGGACGGCTATGTCTATCCGTTTACCTTCAACGCGCAGGACTTCGAGCCGATTACCGGCACGGTCCATCAACCGCCGCCGATTCATCAGACTTTCGAGATTCGGGGCTACGTGGTCTGCACCTTCGCGCCGCGAATGCTCGATTATCATCCCGAGGCCGTGAAGATTCCGTGGGTGCACGACAATGTGGAAGCCGACGAGGTCCTGTTTTACGTGCGCGGAAATTTCGGATCGCGGAAGGGCATCGAGCCGGCCTCGATCACCTTGCATCCGCGCGGGATTCCGCACGGACCCCATCCCGGCACGATCATGGCGAGCAAAGACGCGCAGCGGACTGAAGAACTCGCGGTCATGTTCGACACCCAACACACGCTCGAGCTGACCGAGGCTGCTGTCGCGATGGACGACGATAAATATCCGCTGAGCTGGTTGGATTAAGACAACGGGTTTTAGTTCCAGTTAGGCGGTTGAGTCGCCCGAACCATGATTTGCTGGAACTTCGGGTCCGTCCGAAGGCCGTCCCAAACCGGATCGAACTTCAACCGGCCATAGTCCGGCCCGGCGGGTAGCTGGACAACCTTGGCTAGCTGCTCGAGCGCTGCTTCGCCTTCACCAAGCTGCGCATAGACCTCGGCCAGCACCAGGATCTGCGCCGGTGCATCCAGCGCGTTATGCGACAAGGGAACTAACTCGACAGCGCGCTTCGCCTTCTGGATGGCCTCTTCCTTCCGGCCGAGGGCGGCGTAAGCGAAACTAAGACTGCTCAGGATGTGGAGATCATCACTTCTTCGCGCCAACGCCGTCTGATAATAATCGATGGCGCCGGTATAATATTCCTGCGCCTTCTCGTGGTCGCCGCGCATCCTTGCTATTATTCCTTCCCAAAGCATCGAATATTTTTTCTCGGCGGGGAGTGTGGCGAGCAGCGCAGAAGCGCGATCGAAGTCGTGTGCGAAAATAGCCAGTTGAATCAGCCGGTCGGTGCCCCAGTCCGTCCGGACCGGCGCGGTTTCCAGGACCGATCGAGCTTCCTCCAACTTTCCCAAACCCAGGCGGCAATACGATCGGTAAATCGAGAGAACGTCGTAATCCGGAGGAAACTGCTTGATGGCGCGATCGGCGAACTCTTCAGCTTCCTTGAATTGCCGCAAGGCGATGTAGTTCTCCAGGAGCTCGATGGAAGTGAAATGATTGTGCGGATCTAATTCGACAGCAGTCTTGGCATCTCTCAACGCATTCTTCCAGCGCCCATGTCGCCGCTCTCCTAACGCGAGGAGTTCGGCAAACTCCATCTTATCTCGGGGAATGCCGATGCCCGACAGTTCCTCCAGAGCGCGGTCAAAATCGTGTGCCGCACGATAATAGCGCGCCATCGCGAGATGCGCGTCAGGCAGTTTAGGAGCCAGGCGCACGGCCGTCTCAGCGGCATCCTTGCCTGCGATCAGGGTTGGTTCCGACGGTAGAACATAACGGTAAGAGTCGAAATACGCTTTCGATAAGAGGCAGTAGGCGAGAACAAACTGCGGATCGCGCTCGACGGCGGATCGGAGCAAGTCGATCGCGTGGGAATAGTCGCGTTGGTAGAAGGCCTGGAGGGCGCGCAAGTAGAGATCATAAGCTGCCAGGTCGCGCGTCGGCTCGTTGGCTAATGCTCTTACGTTTTCTGGCGATAACTTCGCATTCATGTGCGATGCGATCGTTTGGACGATTTCGCTTTCGAGCGAAAAGAGATCCGCCAGTTTCTTTTCGTAGCGTTGCTCCCAAAGTTTGGAATCGGTCCTGGCGTCAACGAGGCGGAGATTGATTAGCAGATGCTCCCCGGCTTTCTGCACCGTCCCTTGGAGGAGATAGGCGATCCCGAGGATTCGTGCGATTTCGGCGCTGCTAGTCGTCCCGCCACGATAGGGAGCCACGCTGTTGCGACTTATAACCTTTAACTCGGGTATCTGGGTGAGCCCGTCCAGGATGTCGTCATGAATGCCATCGACAAAGTATGCGTCTGCGGCATTCGCGCCGAGGCTTTCGAAAGGCAGGACGACACTGCCAGCCGTGAGGCTCGCAAACGGCAGAACGGCGATCGAGTTCCTGGATGGCAGAGCGATAGTCGACGGCCCCACCTGTTTGCGGTTTGAAAAAAAGCGACCACTTAGGAGGACGAAGCTCAAACCTGAAGCAACGAAAAGAAGGACGAGAGCAAATCGCACCAACCGGCTTCTGGATAGGTTGCGACGAAGGACGTAAGCCCACTCGCCCGAACGCGCACGGATCGGTTTACCAGTCAGATGACGCTGGACGTCATCGGCGAAGCTTCTTACGGAGAGGTAACGTCGCGCTGGATTTTTCTGAAGGGCGCAGAGAACGATTGCGTCCAGGTCGCCTCGAAGATGGCGCTGGCGCGCCGCATCGTTGACTACGGAACTTGGCGGATGCGGCTTTTGTTCACAAAGGACTGTAAGCAGTTCCTCGAGAGTTGGGTTTCGATGCGGAAAGCGATGCGGTCTGCATCCCGAAAGGATTTCGTAGAGAAGGACACCGAGCGCGTAAACATCGGTCGATTCCGTAACGGCCTCGCCTCTGGCCTGCTCGGGTGAAGCCGAAACTGGCGTAAACAATTCGGAACCCGATGTGACGGATTCTACTGGGTCGACCGCGGGCAGCATGACCTTCGCGATGCCGAAGTCGAGCAGCTTCACATCACCTTTTGCTGTCACGAGAATGTTGCTCGCTTTGAGGTCGCGATGTACGACCGAGTTGGCGTGAGCAGCTTCTACCGCTGAACAGATTTTCAGGAACAGTTCGAGCCGCGTGGAGACAGGCGCATTTCCTTGCTCCAGGAAATGAGTAACCGGTACGCCCTCGACGTACTCCATGACGAAATACTGACCGCCATCGTCAGTGATGCCGGCGTCCAACAGCCGCGCGATATTCGGATGGTCGAGCCGGGCGAGGACCTGGCGTTCGGAATGGAAACGCCGCACCATTTCGTCAGTCGCGACGCCCGAGTTCAGGAGCTTGATCGCGACTTCTTTCTCGAAGTATCCGTCTGCCCGGGCGGCGAGATAAACGGTTCCCATCCCGCCACGTCCGATCTCGCCGGTGACGACATAGGCGCCGATTCGCTTGCCGATGTGGGAAACGGCGTCGCGCCGAATCCGTCTCGCGGCATTTTCCGCGCACGCTTCCAGGTCGTCGCTGGCGCTTCGACGCAGAATTTCCGCCTCCGCGAGGAGCGACTCGGCCTCCTGGAGCAGCATCTGATCGTCGGAACACGAGCGTTCTACAAACGCCAGACGGGCGCTGGTCGATTCCTCCTCAAACGCCTCATTCAGAATCGACTTCAGCCGCTGCCATCGCTGCGCATCCATATCGTCAATCCGGGCGGGACAATTCGCGATGGAGCCAGATTTTTGCGAGCGCCCACTCGCGTTGGACCGTCGCTGGCGAAATGTCCATGGCCGAGCTGATTTCCGGAACTGTCAGCCCTCCAAAGAAGCGCAGCTCCACGACCTGGCTTTGCCGCGGATCAAGTTTTTCCAATTCCCGTAGCGCTTCGTCCACGCGAGCCACATCGATCTGGCGCGATTCGTAGAATTCGGCGGCGAGTTCCAGGCGATCTTTGCCGCCGCGCTTCTTCCGGCTGCGAGCGATCGCGTAATTGGTCAATGTCTGGCGCATGGTGCGCGAGAAAATTCCAAGGAAATGCGCGCGATTTTCCCAGGAAGCATTCTGCCGATTTTCCATCCGCAAAAAAGCTTCGTGGACCAGCGCGGTCCGCTGGAGGGTGTGATCCGATCGTTCTTTTCGAAGATAGATTTCCGCCAGGCGCAGCAACTCGTCGTAGACGGTGGGAATCATCTCGTCCAACGAATTGGCAGCCGCCGTCGTCGAAGTTGCAGCGAGAGCCACGGCTAATTCCATCCGGCTTTAAATCATACAGCGGAGAAGGGAATGCAGGAGAAATCTTTTTTGATAGGTTTTCGCGCTCGTTATTGCATTTCATTATGTGCAACGAGTAACCTTTCTTGTCATCGCCGCGCTTCTTGTCTTGCCCGGAATCGGGCTTTGGGCCGAACCGCCGGCAAAACCGGAGCGGACACGCAGCTCCAGGGATGTGAAAAAAACGACAAACGGGGGCCCGACGCGCAATCAGCTCATTGAGTCGGCCAACGGGTGGATCTACGTAAACGGCGAATGGGTGCATCCCGATGGCTACAAATTCGTGAATAACAAAGTCCTCCGAACCACCGCGAAAGCCGGAAAGACCTTTCCGAACCCGCCGGGCAAGCTTGCCCTGGAGAATCCGGCGAAGTTGACGCCGCGAAATAAGTCGGCTGGTAATCGGTCCGCCGCCGAGGAGGGTCAGACAGCCGCCGAAAAAGCTACTGAGACTCGGCGGAAAAATTTGACTCCCACTCCTGCGTCGCAAACCGGCACGCACCTGTAACAACAGGCCATCAGTTTGTCTTCGGGCCGTTGCGGATTAGCGTAGGGCCATGGAGGCGGATGGAGATTCTGATCTTAAGATAAGCGGAACCCGCAATGGCGAGACCGAACTGCAAGCAGCCGAGCGGCGCATCGCGAGCTTGCGACCTTGCGCCGCGGCGAAGCTGGCCGGCATGGAAGAATCGTTCCGCAGCCTGCTCGAATCCGTCGGCGAGGATCCCGAGCGGCAGGGATTGCGGAGAACGCCAAACCGCGCGGCGCGCGCCTTCGATTTTTTGACGGCGGGTTACCGCCAAAGCCTCGACGCTTTGGTTAACGACGCCATCTTCGATTCCGAGGCGAGCGAGATCGTGTTGGTGAAGGACATCGAGCTTTACTCCATGTGTGAGCATCATCTCTTGCCGTTCGTGGGGAAAGCGCACGTCGCCTACATTCCGAACGGCAAAGTCATCGGGCTCTCGAAAGTGGCGCGCATTGTGGACATGTTCGCGCGCCGGCTCCAAATCCAGGAGAACCTTACTATCCAGATCGCCGACGCGCTGATGAAGACATTGCGGCCGACCGGCGTCGCTGTCGTCATCGAAGCGAAGCATCTCTGCATGATGATGCGTGGCGTGGAGAAACAGAATTCATTGATGAAAACGTCCTGCCTTCTCGGCTCCTTCAAAGACGACGCTCGGACCCGCGGCGAGTTTCTGTCCCTCCTGGCCTAACGACAGGCGCCGGCATGCTCCTGACGGTCAGCAAGCGCCTCGAGTTTTCGGCGTCGCGCCGTTTATTCGTCGAGGAATGGAGCGACGCGGAGAACGTGGCCGCGTTCGGTCCCGAAACGACGGCGCGCTACGGGACCGGGCGAAACTACGTCGCCTACTTTGTCTTTTCAGGGTCGGTCGATCCAGCGACCGGAATGCTGATGAATATCAGCGAGATCAAGGAACGCGCCGGGCAGGTCTTGTACGAGGGATTCGATCACAAGTTCTTGAACGAGGACAACCCGGCGTTCGCCAGCGTTCCGCCCACGACTGAAAACGTCGCGCGCGAACTTTTCAATGCGGCCGCATCGCTATTCGCCGACGGAAAGGCGCGGCTCGTCGCCTGTCATTTGTCCGAGTCCGACGATCGCAGCGCCACGTTCTATGCGAACGGAACGGCGGAAGGAAATTACTGGTTCGAGTTTTCCGCTGCCCGGCAGACGATGTCGCCGCAGCTGAGCGAGGAAGAAAACCAAAAACTTTTTGGCGCCGCCGCGTCGCCGTTCGGGCACGGACACAATTACCGGGCCCGCCTGACGACTACGGGCACGGCAAGGTACGATCAAATCCAGAGCTGCCTCGATTCGCTCCGAGGCGAGCTCGATCACAAGAACCTTAACCGCGAAGTGTCCGGCCTAACGAATCAACCGATCACGACAGAAACGCTCGCCAGATATATTCACGGTCGCGCCGCCGCTATCATTCCGGTCCGTCGCATTCGCCTCCATGAGCGCCCGGACTTTTTCGCGGAGTCCTGGCCCGGCCCGAAATTTTTCCTCGGTCTTCGCCACGCTTTTGGTGCGGCCCATTGCCTGAAGAGCGAAACGCTCAGCGCCGAAGAAAACGTTAAGCTCTACGGCAAATGCAATAACGCGCGCGGCCACGGTCATCTTTATCTGACCGAAGCGACCATCGGCGGCGAGTTCGACGAGCGCAGCGGGACGCTCGCTTCCTTTGACTGGTTGCGAAACGGCATCGAGACGGCGCTCGAGCCCTGGCAAAACAAGCATCTCGATTTGGAGATGGAGGAGTTCCGGCATCGCACCTCGACGGGCGAAAACATCGTGGAGTCGCTCTGGCCGCGGTTCGACTCGCAACTGGACAGCCGGCTTGTTCGCCTCCGTTTGTGGGAAACCGCGAATAACCGTTTCACGCTCCGCAAAACGTGACGCCCCAAGGAGCGGCGGTTTACAAACCGCCGAGGAAACGGGGCGGTTAGGAAAGCGCCCCTCCTTGTTTTTGATGCGTTGCAGTTGAAATTCTTCGTCCGCTCCTCATGAAACGTTACCTTATCACCGGCGCCAGCCGTGGGATCGGCCGGGCGATTGCCGAGAAGCTGGCCGCGCCGGATTGCCTCCTGCTTTTGCACGGACGCAATCGCGAAGCGCTCGCAAAAACCTGCCGGCTCGTCGAAAAGAAATCGGGCAAGGCGATCGCCCTGTCCTACGACTTGCGGCGCGCCGCCCGCGTCGAGAAAATGATCGATGCTGTCGGGCCGGAGCCGTTGGACGCATTGATTAACAACGCCGGCGTTGCCCTTGTGAAGCCGTTCGAGGAAATCACCCTCGCGGAATGGGACACTCTTTTCGCCGTGAACGTCACCGCTCCATTTCTTCTCACCCAACGCCTTGTCCCGAGCATGAAAGCCGGCGCCAGCATCGTAAATATTCTTTCCATCGCAGCCAAAAATGGTTTTCCGGGCTGGAGCTGCTATTGCATGACCAAGTTCGCTCTCGAAGGTTTTTCCCAATGTGTGCGTGAAGAGGTCCGCGACCGCGGAATTCGCGTTCTGAATATTTATCCGGCAGCGACCAACACCGAAATCTGGAACGCGGTGGAGGGTAAATGGCCGCGGGAGAAAATGCTGTTGCCTGAAGAGATCGGCGACGCGGTGGCCTACGCGCTTTCTCGACCGCCCGGCGTGGTGGTCGAAAACATCGATCTCTTAAATTTGACCGGCACCCTGTAGCCGTCGCCCTGTGGGCGACGTGAGTGTCAGTGCTGTTTCTCGTCTACGCTTCGCACAGCGAAGCGGCTACAGAGATTGCCCCGCCGTTTCCAATCCGGCCCTGTGATAGGTCACGAGCCGGAAGCCCCACTCGATCAACGTCGCCTTATCTTTGTCGATTAGCTTTTTCTGATTAAGGAAGGTCATGATCCGCTGTTTGAGATCGTTTTGTTCGCCGGCGTCATCGAGGAGTTCGAAGATTTCCATCGAAAGCAGCCAGTCGTCCGCGTGTTCGGCTTGCTGCGTTTCCCAGATTTCGCCGAGGCGCTCGTAACCGACCTTGCGTTCACGAATGTCGCGAACCTGCTGGTAAAGGCTCTCGAGCTTTTTGCGTTTTTCGTCCGACGGCACTTTGATCGTGCGCTCCTTCGGCACGAGCGCGACTTCAAGATAAGCGTCCTTGTCGGCCGGGCCGTTAAAGACCGAAACAATCCGGTCGCCAACCGCCATGTCGTATTCTCCCCACGCCGGATCGAACAGGACGCGATCGCCCAGCTTCGCGGTGCAATTCGAGAACGTGACGAGCAGCAGTTTGCCGTCCTGCCTAACGAGTCGTTCGACGCGGCCGGCGACCGTGACGCCGCTGGTAAATTCCAATTTCGCGTTCTCGCCTTCGCGCAGCGTCGTCTCTTTCCAATTCCCGATCGGGGCGCCGAACCCTTCCGCATGCCGCTCCTTGCCCTGCCCTTCCAGTTGCTTGCAGTTGAAGGCCAGTGCCGTTGGACCCGTCGTGCGCAAATAGATCGGCTCGCCATTTTTGTCGGTCAGCACTTCACTGAAGACGCCGGTGACTTGCAGGCCGGATGAATACTCTGCCGTCGCGGCCCGTTCGCATTCGATTGCCTTGTTCACCCCTTCGCTTCCACCGACCCGATACGCCATTTTGCTGGCGAATTCCTCGAGCACGTCGCGGAGATGCTGGAAATCCCGGCAAACGAAAAGCTGCGGTTGCCGCGTCGTGATGTCGAAGGGCTGATTCTGCGCGTCGATCGAATACCAGATTTTTTTTACCTGCGGCTCCAGGCACGAAACCGATTCGCCAATCGATGAGAGCAAACCCGCGCCGTAAATCTTCGGGTTCTCCAGCGTCCCAATGAGCCCGTATTCGACGGTCCACCAATGCAGCCGCGAGAGCAACGCCATCTCGGACGGCTCGCCCAAATTCGCGAAACGATTCTCCACTTCGCGCGTCGCGGCGGTGACTTCCTCCTCCTTCGAGTTCGGCAGCTCCTTCAAAATCGACAAATGCCTGATCGCTTCGTAGAGCTCGAAGTCTTTCCGCGATTGCATCGCTTTCGCGCCGACTTCCCCAAAACGCTGGAGGTAATCTGAGTATTCGCGATCGACGATAATCGGCGCGTGCCCCGCCGCTTCGTGGACGATGTCGGGCGCGGGAGTGTATTCGATATGATGGATCTGGCGCATGTCGCACGCGATGACGAGGACCTTGTAGGCCTGGAATTCCATGAACGCCGCCGGCGGAATGAAACCGTCCACCGCTACCGCGCCCCAGCCGATCTTGCCCAGGATGTCGTTCATCTCCTGGATGCGCGGAATCCGTTCGAAGGAAATGCCGGTGTCGAGCAGTCCCTGGAAATAAACTTTGTGCGCGTATTCGCGGAGAAAAAAAGTGTTCTGGCGCATGATGAAACGCCAGACGGCATGATCGACGGAGGTATAATCTTCGTAGCGCTGGTCGACCGCGAACTGGAGAAGATGTTTGGGCAACGACGCGACCGCCTTGTTGTTCATCGAGATGGCATTTGAATTCATAGGCTGGGCGCGCCCGTGCGACGCGATTTAAAATAAGATCGAATGAAAGCTGAGCAAGCCGATTCCCTCGGAGGGACGCGCTTCCGCGCGTCCATGGACATGCGGAAGCATGTCCCTCCGGCGGTCTGGCTGAACCTGGTTTGTCTCGACGCGCCGGTTGTTGCCGTCGCCTGGCTTTGGTTTTTCGCGCGCACCTTTCACGTGCCGCTCCGAATCGGAAACGTTGTCGCGCTCTTTCTCACGGCGTGGCTGATCTATCTCGCCGATCGCTTCGCCGATGCGATCTCGTTGAAGCCGGGTCTACCGCGCTCGTTGCGGCAGGATTTTTGTCTGCGTCATCGAGAGAGTTGGATTACGACGGTCGCACTCGTGGCTGGCTTCGATGCCTACGTGATCTGGCGAACGACGGCGTGGGAAACATTTCTCGTCGGCGCCGCCGTTGGAGTTCTCGCCCTGATTTATCTCGTTGCGAACCATCCGCTCGGTTTGATCTGGCGTTCGCTCCCGGCGAAGGAACTGGCCATCGGCACTTTGTTTGCCGCCGGAACGGCGGTGGCATTGCTCCCTCAATTTCCAACGGCGCCGGCCTTCGCGGTCGCGGTTATCGCGTTCGCTGCCCTTTGCTCGCTCAACTGCGTTTCCATCGCTTCCTGGGAGCGAGAACTGGATTGGGCGCAACGAAAAGTCTCTGTAGCGACGCGGCACCCGGGCGTTACTCGCCTTGTCGGAAAGGCCTGTCTCGCACTCGGCCTCGCTGCCCTTGTTCTCGCGGTCGTCTTTCGAGAGGCGGCATTGGTTTTTGTGTGCATCGGCGTGAGCGCGTTGCTGCTCATTTGGCTGGGTGCGTCGTGCGACATCAAGGAGCGGCGGTTTACAAACCGCCGTGGGCGATTTGTAAATCGCCCTTCCTTGGGGGTTGATGAACGCACGGCGCTCGCCGACTTGGTTCTGCTCACGCCCGTGATTACGCTGATCGTGGCGATGCTGTGAGCTTCGACGCGGTCGCGCCCTGGTATCGGACGCTCGAAACGATTGCGTTCGGGAACGCGCTCCAGCGCGCGCGTGTCGCCTGTCTCGATGAAATCGGTTCACCGCGCCACGGTTTAATCGTAGGTGAGGGGAATGGAAGATTCCTGGCCGAACTGCTGCGCACGCAACCCGCCATTGAAATCGATTGCGTTGACGCAAGCGAACGGATGCTCCATCTCGCCCAACAAAGGCTTGGCCACGATTCGAGCCGCGTCCGCTTTGTGCGAGACGACATCACATTCTGGGCGCCGCCGGCCGGCCAATACGATCTGATCGTAACTCATTTCTCGCTCGATTGCTTCCCCGCGGACCAGGTGGCCGACATCGTCCGAAAGTTGTCGCACTCTGCGACAGGGAACACGGTTTGGTTGCTCGCCGACTTTCGGATTCCGAGTGAGAGCTTTGATCGTTTACGTGCCCGAGCCTGGCTCGCGACGATGTATGCGTTCTTTCGAGTTGCTGCCGGCATCGAGGCGCGACAGTTGGTTGACCCATCGCCATTCCTCCGCGCGGCCGGCTTTACTCTCGAGCGACAAAATCTGCTCCGGCATGGAATGCTGAAATCCGAGTTGTGGCGGAAACAATGATCTCAAGTTGTAGCGACGGTCCCGCATTGCGGGACCGTCGCTACAACAAGAGAATCAATTTTGTGCGGGTTATTGCTCCGCCGACTGCTTTCGCGCCGCGCGCGCGCGGGAAACGCGTCGCGCGATCCAACCCACCGCGCCAAGAATTAGCGCCCACGGAGCGAGGAACGCAATCGCGACGCCGATCATGCGCACACTCCACATCAACGCGGCCGCGCCTTGTCCGATCGTCCGGCGGAGCGTCGCCCAGATGCCCGTTTCTTCTGAAACGATGTTGCCCTGGCTGTAGACCTGGATCGTCACGTCTGCCGGAGCGCTCGCTTCATCGATCTGCGAATTCGGCCGATCGTCCCGGCGCACGCTGACGTTCTCGACTTTGCCGAGCCCGTTCAACGATTGCATCAGCGCGTTGTAGTTTTTCATCGGGACACGCAGCGACACGTTAGAGTATTCGCGTCCGTTCGGATCGCGCGAGAACGACGAGCTGCGGATCCGGCCGCCCTGTTGCTCGGCAATCGCGCGCAGTTGCTTCGTCTTGTCGTTCACCTCCGGTGTCTGGATTCGGAGCGAAGTCGATTGCAACGCGATCTCCTGTTCGTCGCGCGACAGCGTGATGTTCAACTCCACCTTGTCGCGTTCCGTCTTCGCGTTTTCGCCGAGACCGTCGCCGCCCTGCGAGACGCGGTCCGTCGTGACCTGGAAATTCTCGACGCGCGCCATGCCTTTGATCTTGTTGATCACGACGTCGCTCTCCTCTGGCGCGAGCAACAGGCTCAGCCGCGCCGAGACGCGCCCGGTATTGTCGCGGTCGATCTGCGCATTCGTGATCTGCACTTTCGGCGACGCCAACGCTTTGATGTCGTTATAGGTCTTCTCGACTTCCGTCGCGTAGAGCGATAACTGCGCCCGCTCCTTCAAGAGGAACGCCGCCGGCACGTTCATGTTTTTTTCCGCCAGCGTGATCGTCACGGTTGCGAATGCCACCTGCGAATCCATGAACTTCAACTCGCCCTGCATGGTCTCGATCTCTTCGCGAACTCGTCCCAGTTCCTTTTCAACCTCGAGCAAATCGGCGACGTCCTTACTTTTCGTTTTGAGAATCTCGATGAGCCGCTGCTCCATGAGCCGGGCATTCTTCAATCGTGATTCGGTGTCGAAGTACGACTTCGTCACGTCCTCGGTCGTCAGCGCCTGGTTCTTCAGTTCGCCGATGCCACGGAGTTTTCCAAGAAAGCGATCGAGATTATCCGGCAAAACTTTCACCACGATCTCGCCGCGCAATTTCCCGTTCGCCTGCTTCTCCGAATTGGTCGTCGAAACGTAACCTTTCTCTTCCGCCGCGAACGCCGTGATCTTCTGGACGGATTCATCGAAGCTGGCCACTTCCAGTTCCGCGGTCGCGTTGCGGATCAACTTCCGGTTCGCCGTCGGTCCGACAGCGGACGGAGACGCAGCTGGCTCTGCGGGCGTTTCCGCGTTCGTGTCAGCTGTTGAAGCCGGCGCCTTCTCATCCTTGAACGGCATTTCTTTCGTCTTGGTGAGACCCGCTGCCCGGAGCGCCTCAGTTTGTGGCTTGGGCGCGCTAGACATCACGGCATCCACGCTTGGCGGTGGTGCCGGCGCAGTCGTGGTCGTCGTTTCAGCAGTCTTGTTTCGACCATCTTTCTTCGCAAAAACAGCACGGTCCTCGCCGGCAGCCGGCTTGTCCTGATCGTTCGGACGCAACGCGCTTTCGAGACGGCTGTTGACGTATTCCTCGCGCGGCGCTTTCGGCGACATCGATTCGCCCGTGATCATTTTTCCCATTTGGGCAAGCGCGAGCAGGATCGCTGCGGCGGCCGTGAGCTGCACGGCGCGGACACGCATAAGGTCCGTGATGAGGCCGATCAAACCGGCGCGTTTCGGAACGCGATCGCGGAATCGCGAGACCATCCGCTGTTCGAAGGCAGCGTCTGCTTTTTTCTCCGCCAATGTTTCGTTGAGAATTCTGTTCATAGTTTTTCCTTCCTGAAAAGCCTGTCGGCACTCCGCGCACTCCACCAGGTGGGCGTGGAATTCCTCGCGCTCAGCCGCCGTCAATTCGTCGTGAAGATCGGCCGCGAGCAGTTCGTCGAGTTGTTCGTGAATCGTACTCATAAGCATTACCCGATTGAGGCCAGGGCCGGTTTAAGTCGTTTCCGCATGAGGTCGAGGGCGCGGCCGAGGATCCCGCGCAGCGCTCCATTCGTTAGGCCAAGAGTTTGCTCGATCGTTCCGTAATCGAGGTCTTCAAAGTAGCGCAGCGTTACGGCGGCGCGATGCAGCTCCGGCAATTGCGCCAGGGCCGAGCGGACCTCGCCGTCGAGGTCCGCTTTTTGCCCTGCACCTTCGAACGCAACCATTTCACTCGATTCGAAATTTTCGGGTAACGGTTCCGGCCGGCGTTTTCTGGCCAGATCGCGGGCGCGATGTCTTGCGATAGTTGAGAGCCAGGCCGGCAGCTTCGCCAAATCGCGCACCCGCCAGCGCGACTTCCACGCTTTCACGAAGGTGTCCTGGACGACGTCCTCCGCTTCCTCGCGGTTCTGCAAAATCCCGTAAGCGATCGCGAACAGGTTCCGGCTGGTGGAGCGGATCACCATTTCGAAAGCATCGCGATCGCCTTGGATGGCGGCGCGATAAATTGCATGTTCGGGTGCGTCCATTTTTGTCGATCTACCAGCCTAGACGCACGACCCGGCGATTCCGCGCGAAAAATCTTTGCTCGCTGTGACGCCGGTTGCCCTCCCCGGCCTGGCGAAGCCTTTTTTGAGTGTCATCCTGAGCGAAGCGCAGCGGAGTCGAAGGATCTCTGACTATTTCCGCGCGGTTCCAGTTCAACAGCGAACCGAACGCAGAAATAATTAGAGATCCTTCGACAGGCTCAGGATGACAAATAAGCGAGGCCGAGCGCTGGTCGGCGATTGTTCGCTACCGGAAGATCGAGACGGCGTTGTTCACCGTCACCAGCTCCTTCACCCGCGCCGCGTCCCAGTTCGCGGTGCGAATGCAGCCGTGGCTGGCCGCCCGGCCAATCGTCTCAGGATTGTTCGTGCCGTGAATACCGACGTGCGGCTTGTTCAATCCCATCCAGAGGATCCCGACCGGATTGTTCGGCCCCGGCGGCAAATTGTAAAATACGCTCGATTTCTGGCCGTGTTGAAGGACACCTTCATCGTGCCGGAATGTCGGGAACGTCGCGATGCCGAGAATTTTCCACAAGCCCATTGGTGCGGGCAGAGTCGATGACCCGGGCGTAATTGGGAATTCGGCGACGAGTTGTTTGTCGTCGTAGATGAGAAGAAACCGGTCCTTCGTGTCGATGTAGATCTTGCGATTGGCGAACGCGGGATTCGGTTGCGCGAAGCCTTCCTTCAAATCCTCGATCTTGAACGGCAGCACGTTCGGCACTTTCACCGTGTCACCCACTTTCAATTTTTCGAGGTTCATCCCGGGATTGATCTTCTTCAGAAAATCTTCCGCGGAGTGGTAACGCTCGGCGACGAATTCCAGGAGCGATCCGTAATTGAGGCGCTTCAGTTTTGCCTGTTCCGACGGCTTGCTCGATGTCGCCCCGACGAAGTTCTCCGCTTCCGGCGGAATGGCGAAAGTCGTCCAGGTTTCCGGAACCTGATCGAGCAACCAGGTATCGACCGCGCCGGTCTCCGCCATGCCGTGCGCGCGCTTGTAATGAACGAGCGCTTTCCGGAAAAACTCGCCCATGCGCCCGTCAATTTTGCCCGGGCCAAAGTCGTTATTATCGAGAAAAATTTGGAGCTTCGTGCTGGCTTCCTCGTCGTAATTCGGCAGCGCGACCGGGATCGCTGCCGGCGCCGACGCCTTCGGTTTCGGCGAAGCGCCTGGGCCCGGGATTGCCGATTTTTTCGGAACGGGCTTCGCGGCGAATGCGGCGAGAGCGAAGGCTAAAACCAGAATCCGGCGATGCATCGGCGAAGTAATCGGCTGGAATCGGAGTGCAAGCAAACGCATGCTCAACGATTCGCTCCGGCTGGGAACATCACCTTGTCTGGCTCGGCATTGAGGGCTGCGAGCAGCTTGGGAATCAGCCGCGTTTTGATGGAGCCGGCTTCTTTCGGCGGAACGACGTAGCGCACGATCGCGTCGATCCAGGTCACTTCGTCGACGCGGAAAAAAACGCGCGGATGGGCGCGAACTTCCAGCTCGTTGACCGGCGTTTTGGCGAGCAAATCGCGATAGACGGAGATCCTTTCCTGCATGTCTTCCCCGATTTCTTCCCCGACGATTCGCTCCATCGTTTGGGCCACGAATTGCAAATCGCTCTGATACGCGATCTGGAATTTGATCTCGTTCCAGATGTAGGGAAACAGCGGCCACGAATAATTGTAAACCATCGAGCTGAGCACTTTCGCGTTGGGAAATTTAATGACGCGGCCGCTCGGGTGATCGGTGGAAAGAAAGGAGCCGCCGAATTCCCACAGGGTGGTGTCGATGTAACTGACGTCGATCACGTCGCCGGTCGCGTCGCCAATTTTGATCCGGTCGCCGACGCGATAGGGCCGGCGCACCAGGATGTAGATCCACCCGATGAAACTCGTCATCGGCGTTTGCACGGCCAGGCCCACGATGATGGAAACCACGCCGACCGAAATAAGCGCGGTGTACCAATTCGCGAAAAAGATCGAGAGACCGATGAAGACAATAACGATGCCGGTGATGAGGTGGAGAATGCGGCGAAGCGTGAAGATGGTGGACGCATCTTCAATTCGCCCGATCGCATAAACTGAAATCGCTTTCGCGATGGCGAGGACGATGACAATGAACACCGTCGCGCGAGTGGCGCGGGCGAGAAGATCGAGATGCGGCTGGGGCAGCGGAATCCATTTCCAGCCGAGCAGCAACCAAACTGCCGCGCACCCCAGCAAAACGAGCGCGTGGGTGGTGAACCAGAATTTGTCGCGCGCCTGGGCCTTGATCTTGGGTTTGCCGCCGGTCTGGGCCAGCGCCTCGCGCACCTCCGGCTTCTGCTTTACTTGAGTGAGTGTCTCGGGCTCGGGCATTACTCTAGATTCGAAACAGCTCGCTGTAGCGGCGGTCTATGACCGCCGGGCCCAAGAAAAATGAGCGCATTCGGCGGTCATAGACCGCCGCTACAGGAATGGAATTACGCCGTCTTCAACCAGCACCGGAGCACTTCGGCCACGCTCCATGCCTGGGCGATGCAGCCGCCGGCAGTGTGGGGCTCGCGCGCATCGAACACTTCGCTGATCGTGCCGAGGCCGTTCTCGTTCATGCTTTCGGGAAAACGCTCGAGGAACTTTCGGGCGGTCGCCTTTTCGCCCGGATGCACTTTGAGCCAGGCATCAATGAACGGCCCGATAAGCCAGGCCCAAACGGTCCCCTGGTGATAGGCGCCGTCGCGCGAACGCAGGTCGCCGGCGTAAATCGGTTTGTAATCCGGATGCTTCGGCGAAAGCGAACGCAACCCGACCGGAGTGAGCAACTCTTTTTCCGCCACATCCACGACGGCTTTCCAGCGCGCCTCATCGAGAATCGGATGATCGAGCGAGATGGCAAAGAGTTGGTTAGGCCGGCAGGCGGAATCATTTTCGGCGCCGTCGTTCACGTCCACGACATCGTAAAGATATCGGCCTTCCCCGAACCAAAACCGCTCGTTGAAACAATCTCGCGCGCGTTCGGCGTGGCCGGCGTAACGCTGCGCACTCTCCGCATCGCCAGTCTCGCGCAACCAGCCTTCCAAAAGTTTCAGGGCATTGAACCAGAGCGCATTCAACTCGACTGCTTTTCCGCGCCGCGGCGTGACGACCCAATCGCCCATCTTCGCGTCCATCCAGGTGAGCTGATAACCTTCCGCGCCTTGCGCGAGCAACCCGTCCCGCGGATCGACGTGAATGTTGAACTTCGTGCCGCGCAAATGATGCTCGGCAATGTCCACGAGGATCGGCAACAGAAGCCGGAGCGTGATTCGATCCTGCGTCTTTTTCAGATATCGGCCGAGCGCGTGAAAGAACCACAACGTCGCGTCCGCGGTGTGATACAACCCTTCCTTCTGCCGATCCGGAAACATGTTCGGGATCAATCCGTCGCGGACGTAGCGAGCGAACGTCCGCAAAATATATCCGGCTTCGAGGCATCGCCCGGTGACGAGCGTCAATCCTTCAAGGCTGATCATCGTGTCGCGGCCCCAATCGGTGAACCAATGGTAGCCCGCGATAACGGTGCGCACTTCGTCGCCCGACGCGTGCGCTCGCGCCGCTTCTTCCGCACGGCCCGCCGGCCTGATGACAAATTGGTCGCCAGCAAAAACCAACTCCGCCGCAACGCCTTCCCACGCGGCAGGCTCCGCGTCTTCCAGCAAGCGCTCGCGCCGCTCGCGTTCCGCCGCCAGAACTTGAGCCGGGCTCAGGACGTCGATGATGTCCCAGGATTCAGTCGAACCAATCAGCGTTGCCGTTTTTTCGTCGGCGAGATCGACTTGGAAAAATCCGGGGCTCCAAAGAACGCCCTGATAAGCATAGCCGCGGGCCTGCTCGGTTCGATAGACGACCTGTTGCAAGGTCGATTGCGCGATCGTAAACGCGGCCCCGCGCCCGCATAGCCGCATCCGCAGCGGCGGAAACTTTCGGCGCGCCGAAGTAATTTCGTAGCGGTCGTTGACGGCGCTGAGCTTGTAGGGCTCCTCGAGCGCGAGATCGACTTCGTTTTCGTAATGACGAAAATGAAACGCCGGCCGCAATTCAAGCCGCGGCGCTTTTCCGCTGCCGGTAATTCGATAGCTGACGTGCACGGTATTCTGGAGATGCGGCATCGAGATCCGCTTCTCGATCTCAAAATCGCGGACGTGATAAGTCCAGACCGGCATCCCGTCTTCGAGCCGGAATTCGCTTAAACACTCGGCCCCTTTCAAATCGAGCTGCCCGCCGGCGCGCTCTTCCGCGCCTAACGACACGATGTGGTCGTTTTCGAACCGCAGGGATTCCGAGACGTGGTTCCACATCACGACGCGTCCCAGCGGCGCAGGCAATGCGGCCACAAGAATGCCGTGATATTTTCGCGTGATTGCCCCCGAAACCGTGCCGGACGCGTAACCGCCCAGGCCGTTGGTGACGAGCCATTCGCGATTGAGCAAGACCTCGCGGGACGGATGGGCCGGATCCCACGTCATCGAACGCACGACCGTTGGCCGATGACTTTCCATGGCAGCTTCGATCCTAACGCGCTTTCGGTTTTTTGCGCGGCTTCGTCCTGGGCACCGCCCGCAATGCGACCGTGGCTTCGGCAAAGAGCGTCCAGCCTTCATCATTTGTGACCGCGGACATACCCATGCCGCCGTATTCCGGCGCTTCGCTCGTCCACACCATTTGCCATTCGTGTTTGTCGGGAGGCGCCAGCAAGGGTTCCGGGGCCGGGCTGAATACATCCTGGTTGCCGAAATTAACCAGGAGCAATCGTTCATCCCCCGGGTGGTCCGCGAAATACCGCAAGGCGAACGCGCGCCGGCCGAGGACGGCGCCGTCCACGCCGTTGGCTTTCAATTCCCGAAACCGCGGATCGCTTCGACGCAGTTGGATCAGATCGCGATGCAGATTGTAAACCTGCGGATTTTTTTCGCGATCGCTCCAATCCAATTTGCAGCCTTCGAAGGTGCTGCGGTGATAAGGCACGGGCAGACGCGCCTGGACGTCAGGGGCGGCAACGGAAGGAAACTGCGACAAAAATTCAAAGCGCCCCTTCCGGACCGCGTCTTTCAGCTTGGCGTCGCCGACGTCGCTGAAATAACGAAAGACGGCGGCGGCGCCGAATTCCTGGCCCTGAAAAAGCAGCGGCGTCCACGGTCCGAGCAAAAGCAACGCGACCATCGCCCGGTAGCGACCGGGTGAGGTGAGGAAACGGACGCGCTCGCCAAAGGGGGTGTTTGCCACCTGGTCGTGATTCTCGATGAACGAGACGAACGCTTCCGGTCGCGCGCCTCGCGTCGGGTAACCGCGCGGCGCTTCCTGCCAGGTATATGGCTGTCCCTGGAAGAGGTAGCCGTACTTCGCCGCCGAAATGAATTCCTGCGGATTGCCCAGGTAATCCGTGTAATACGCTTCCCGGTTCCCGGTCAACGCGACCATCGCGGAGTGATGCCAGTCGTCATTCCAGAGCGCGTCGAGATCGTCGCCGCCTTCGCTCCGTGGCTTGATCAATTTCGCTTCCTGCGGCTCGTTCTCCGCCACCAGGAGTATCGAGCGCTCACCTGCCGTCTTCCGCGCGGCGCGACCGACCGCGCCGACGATGTACTCCTCCGAAGCGTCGTGAATGCTCTGGGTCGCATCAAAGCGGAACCCGTCAAAATGGAATTCCTCGATCCAGTAACGGCCGTTCGTGATGAAGAATTCGCGGACGGGGCCGGAATTCTCGCCGTCGAAATTGATCGAGTCACCCCAATCGTTGCCTCGTTCGCGGTGAAGATAATCGTCCGAAAAGACGCCGAGATAATTTCCATCGGGCCCGAAGTGATTGTAAACGACGTCGAGAATGACGCCGAGTCCGATGGCGTGGACGCGATCGATAAAAAAACGGAGATCGTCGGGCGAACCGTAAAGATGACAGGGCGCAAACAGGTTGACCCCGTCGTAGCCCCAACCGAATTCGCCCGGGAAATCGGCGATCGGCATCATTTCGAGCAGCGTGATGCCGTCTTGTTTCAACTGCGGCAGTTTGTCCGCGGCGGCGCGCCAGGTCCCTTCCGGCGTGAACGTGCCGATATGCATCTCGGACATGATCTGGCCAGCTAGCGTGATTCCCTGCCAAGCCTCATCGGTCCATTTGAATTCCCTGTGATCGACCACGCATGATGGTCCGTGCGGACCTTCGGGTTGGAATCGCGATGCCGGGTCCGGATAAAGGTTTTCTTCGCCGTTTAAGCGAAACCGGTATTGCGTTCCTGCTTGCGCGGAGACGGCGCCGGAGAAATAGCCGCCGGGTTCCGACTCGAGCTCGTGAAACTTGCCGTCGATCGCCACTTCGAGCTGTTTCGCTTTTGGCGCCCAAACCCGGAAATGGACGCGACGATCTGCGATTAACTCCGCGCCAATCGGATAGCGCCGCTCGGTATTCTTGCCGGTCATCCCACTGCTTCGCTCGGCGGCAACGGTGCGGTTGTGCATCATTTCTTTTTGGCTCCGATAATTTTTCCCTGCGTTCTCCGGGCTCTCTGCGCTAAAACATTTCCGCCGCTGCATGAACAACGCCACCGATAAAGTCCGCGTGAGCGATCATCCGCTGGTAGCCGCGAGCCTGTCGGTTCTGCGGGCGAAGCAAACTACACCGGAAATTTTTCGGCAGCACCTCCAGGAATTGTCCGTTTTTCTCTTCGTCGAGGCTTCACGCAGTTGGAAAATCGACGCGATCGAAATCGAAACGCCGCTTCGTTCGGCGACCGGGGCGATTCTCGCGAAACCAATCGTATTGGTTCCGATCCTGCGGGCCGGCCTCGGCATGCTCGATGGCATCCAGCGCATCGCCCCTGAGGCCGCGATTGGTCACATCGGGCTTTACCGCGACGCGGAAACGCTGCGGCCGGTCAGTTATTACGACAAGGTTCCGGTCAACGTCGCAGCGGCCGAAGTGTTGCTGCTCGATCCGATGCTCGCGACCGGGAACAGCGCCTGCGAAGCGGCTTCAATTCTCAAGGTGCATGGCGCGCGAAGCATTCAGTTTCTCGCCGTGGTCGCATGCCCGACTGGCATCGAACAATTTCACCGCGATCATCCGGACATTCCGATTATCACGGCGGCGATCGATCCCGAGTTGGACGATCACGGCTATATCGTTCCCGGATTGGGGGACGCGGGCGATCGCTATTTCGGGACCGGTTAACAAGGAGCGGCGGTTTATCCCGCGGCTGCGGGACCGACGGGAAGAAGGGCGGTTTGGAAAGCGCCCCTCGTTGACGCTACAGCGCTTCCTTCGGCCATTCGCGCTCCAGGAAAGTATCGTATTGGCCGCGCTCGATTTCCTTCACCAGATCGCGAAACAGTTCGCGACTCAACATGCAGCCGCGTGCGGTCGCCACAGTGGCGTCGATCGAGCGACATTTTTCCAGGGCACGCTCATACGCCGCGCGATCGCGAATGCGCAGGCCGAGCAATCCATAAAGTTTTCCGGCGGGCGAAGCATTAGCGAGCAATGCTTCGAGTCGAGCCACGGCGTCGGGTTGTTTGAGGACTTCGCGGAGGGCGCGTTCGCCGGCCGACATTGTTCCAGCCACTCCGACTCCGCCGAGGGCGAAGCTTCCCGCACTTTCAAGTCCGCCGTCCAGGTCCGTGCGAGCAGGACAAATCCCTGTCAGAAACAGAACCGCCGCTATGCCGAAAATCCAATGCTTCATAAAAGCAGTGACGCGCGCCACGCGGAAAACGCGCGAATTTTCTGCGGGGTTGCGACCGAACTACCGGACTAAGCCGGAGCCGGCGGCTGTTTCTGCGTCGCGATCTTGGCGCTGCCGACAAAACTGGCGGCTTCGTCAACCACGAGGCGGGGCGCTTCGATGTCGCCATTCACCGTGCAACCGGCGCGCAATTCGCAGCGTTCCTCCGCCGTGATATTGCCGTTCACGTTTCCGTCGACAATGACCGAGCGCGTTTTGATGTCGCCCTTGATTCTCGCCTGCTTGCCAACCGTGAGGCGTCCCTGCGAATCGATTCTTCCTTCCACTTCGCAATCAATCAGCAGTTCCTTTTGGAATTTCACCGTGCCCTTGATCGAGACTCCGCTCGATAGCGTTCCGCCTTTGTTGATATCGGTCGCGCCGTTGGGCGTCGGGTTCGGTTTCGCTGCCGGTTGTTGCGGCGGTGGCGGGGTGGGCGCCATGGGAGCGGCGGGTTCGGTTTTTCGGCTGCTGGAAAACATCTGCATCGGGAAATCTCCTTCGACGCATGATGGGACAGTTATTCACAAAGGTCAACCGTTTCGACGCGAATTCGCCGGAGATGGCGGCGAACGGAAAGGCCGGTTACACTCGGCCCGTGCGCGCGGCGTGGAAAAAATTTCGGTATCGAGTCGAATGGCTACTGGTGAAAGCGGCCGGAGCGCTGGTCCCACTGCTTTCCCGAAAACTGTGCTTCCGTCTCGCGCAATTCATCGGCGGCCTGGCCGCGACCATCGATCAGCGTAACTTTCGCGTCGCGCTCAGTAATCTTGAAGCGGCCTTCGGCGATACATTTTCGGCGACGCAACGCGAAGAAATCGCGCGTGAAAGTTACCGGCAATTTGCCCGGACGGTTTTCGATCTTTTTTGGACACCGGCTTTGACCTCGGAAAACTTCTGGCGCTACGCCGAGTTCGAGAATCTCGACCGGCTCCGCGCCGAGATCGCGCCGTCGAATCGCTGCATCTTCGCTGTCTTTCACTACGGAAATTTCGAGTGGCTGAGCCCGGGCGTGGCGTGGAGCGGGATGCCGACGGATGTCGTGACCCAGGAATTCAAGAACCCGTTGCTCGACGATATCTTCCGGCGGTTGCGCGAGCACGCGGGTCACACTTCCGTGCCGCGAAACAAAGCAGTCATTCGTCTTTACCGGACGCTGAAAAAGAACGGGCGAGCGGCCCTGCTCGTCGATACCACGCTGGCACCGCATCATCCCACCGTCGTCATCGATTGCTTTGGGCTGAAGACCATCGTGACGGTCGCGCACGCCTGGCTCTTCGAGCATACCGGCGCGCCTTTGATTCCGATCTATTGCGAACCATTGCCGGAAGGTCGCTGGCGGATCGTGGCCCAGCCAAAAGTGGAGGTCCCCGCAGGCGCGACCCACCAGGAGATCGCGCAGGCTTGTTGGAACGCGTTCGAACCAGTCGTTAGGCAAAATCCCGCGCCCTGGCTCTGGATGTACAAGCATTGGCGCTACAAACCGATCGCAACCGGGCACGCCTATCCGTTCTACGCCCAGGAATCGCCCTTCTTCGAGCAAATCGCGTCCCGTGCGAATTACGCGAAGCTCGACCGGCCCGCGGCGCTCGAGGCGGCGGGCTTATGACTGTTTCCTGGAAAAGCCTTCGCCATCGCGTCGAATGGCTTCTGGTTAAACTCGCGGCTTTCCTGGTTCCGCTTTGTCCGCGGCGCCTGATTGTCTGGATCGGGTCGGCGATTGGGTCCGTCGCTGCGGTTGTCGATCAGGCCGGGCGACGGGTGGCGTTGAGCAATCTTGATTGCGCCTTCGGGGGCACGATGACGTCCGCGCGCAAGCGGCAGCTCGTCCGCGAATCGTACCGGCATTTCGCGCGCACCATGATCGACCTTTTTTGGAGCCCTTGTCTGACCCGCGAAAATTATTCGCGTTACATCGAGGTGGTGAACCTCAACCTGGTTGAGGCGGAAATGAAAAAGGGCAACGGGATCGTTTTTGCCTGCTGCCACTACAGCAATTTCGAATGGGTAGCGGTCGCGGCAAATTACTTTGGTGTGCCCAGCGCGCTTGTCACGCACACGTTCAAAAACCCGTTGCTCGACCCGATCTTTATCGGCCTCCGCGAGAGCAGCGGTCAACGCGTGATCTCGCGCGAAGGCGCGGTCTTTCAACTTTATAAGACGCTCGTTCGCGGCGGACGCGTGGCCATCCTGACCGACCTCACGCTTCCGGCGCGCTTGCCCACGGTGGCGATCGATTGTTTCGGATTAAAAACGAGCGTGACCGTTGCGCACGCCTGGGCTCACCGGCGCGCCGGCGCCACGATCATCAATGTCCATTGCGAGCCGCTTCCTGGCGGACGGTACCGCGTCGTTTTTCATCCCCCGACCGAGTTCGCCCAGGAAGCGTCGTTTCAGGAGATCGCCCAGGCGTGCTGGGACCGCTTCGAGCCGTTCGTCCGAAAGAACCCCGCGCCGTGGATGTGGATGTATAAGCATTGGCGTTATCGCCCGGAAGCGGCCGATCCGGACGCATATCCGTTCTACGCGAATATTTCGCCGCACTTCGAAAAACGGCTCAAGGAAAGCGAAGCGATGTGAGCCCGATATTGACAAAACCCGCAAGATGCGGTTTCCATTCCGCAACTATGAGACATTTTTCCCGCCTCTTTCTTTGCCTTTGCGCGCCAGCCGCTTTGTTGCTGACGAGCTGCGGCACGATGATGACGAGCACGGCATCGTCCCGCAATTACAAGGTCGTTGCGCACAAGCCCCACGATCCTTCCAAGGTCGAAGTCAAACTTTCGCTCGCGACCCAAAACCTCTTCGTGACTGAACCCGACAAGGAAGGCGATCGTCTCCTCATGGCGGTGCAGGGCAACGTCGGCAAACCCGGAGCCGCGACGCCCACGGGGAGCTTCACAATTTACAACAAGGAAAAACATCGGCGCCGCCAGAGTGAACCTGACCGTGGGTATCCGATGGCCTACTGGTGCGAGTTCGCGCCCGCGTATGGATTTCACGAGGGCTTTGTCCATCCCGCTCCACACACCCACGGATGCGTTCGACTCCACCGTGAAGCGGCGGCCCGCCTTTTCGCTCTCGTCAGGATCGGCACCAAGGTGCAGATCGCCAATTCTCTTCCCGAGGATAAGAAGTGGGGTAGCCAGGTTACGCGGCTCGACCAGAGCAAGGATCCCGATCCGCCGCGGCCCTTCATGTTGTCGGAGGCCTGGTTCAAGGATCCTCCGGGGCCGCTCCTGGTAGACTGAACCTGAATTCGCAGTTAAGTTCTGCCCTTGTCGGCGAGCATCGCGATGATGCTGCGCGACCGATCTCCTTTATTCAGGCGCCATGAGCACGAATCTTATTTCCAGCGGCACGACCGCGCGAGAGAAGGTGAACCTGCGCACTCCGGAAGTGATGACGGCCGTGCAGGAGCAGGTCGAATCGCATTACCGCAGCGACATCGTGGACAAAGTGCGGCGTGCCGGCGGCATTCTGCAATGCGGCGACATCACCGTGCGGCTGGCGAAGCAGTTCGGCTTTTGTTACGGCGTCGAGCGCGCGATCGATCTCGCCTACGCCGCGCGAAAAGTTTTCAAGGACCGCCGGCTCTTCATCGTCGGCGAGATCATTCACAACCCGGAGGTGAACGAGCAGATCTCCTCGTTAGGCATCAAGAACCTGATGGGGAAAAACAAGCAGGCGGACATCGCCGATCTGCAACCGGACGACGTGGTGATCGTGCCGGCGTTCGGCACCGAGCTGGCCATTCAACAGCAAATCAAAGATCGCGGCTGCCAGATCGTGGACACGACTTGCGGCGACGTGATGAGTGTTTGGAAACGGGTCCGGAAATATGCGAGCGAATCGGCGACGTCGATCATTCACGGCAAGGCTTCGCACGAAGAAACCAAGGCCACCAGCTCGCGCGCCCTGGGCGACGGCAAGGGACATTATCTCGTTGTCCTGACTCTCAAGGACACCGATTACGTCTGCGATTACATCCGGCACGGCGGGAACAAACAGGAATTTCTCGACCGTTTCCGCAACGCTCATTCGCCCGGGTTTGATCCGGACGTTCACCTGAAAACAGTCGGCGTGGCCAACCAGACCACGATGTTGCGCGGCGAGACGGAAGAAGTGCAGCGTCGAATCCGACAGGCGATTGTCGATCGTGACGGCCCCGAAGGCGCGAAGAAGAACTTCCGGTTCTTCGACACAATCTGCGGCGCGACCCAGGAACGACAGGACGCCTTGCGCGAGTTGCTTGATGTGCCGATGAATTTGCTGCTCGTCGTCGGCGGCTACAACAGCTCGAACACCTCGCATCTCGCCGAGATGGGCGAAGAAAAACTGCCGACGTATTTTGTCCGCAACGCAACTCGTCTCGTCTCGGGCAAAGAGATTCTCCATTACGATTTGCACCAACGCGAAGAAATCATCGCGAAGGACTGGCTGCCGGAAGGAAAGATCGTTGTCGGCATTACCGCCGGCGCCTCCTGCCCGAATAATCTGATCGAAGAAACGTTAGTCCGGCTTTACGAGCTGCGCGGCATTAGCCGCGAAGAACTCGAAGCCGCGGCGTAGATCTCTTCTGGAGCGGCGGTCTATGATCGCCGGCCTTTCGATTTCGGCGGCCATAGACCGCCGCTCCAGGCACGAGCCGCGAAGTTTGTACGTTATGCGTGCAATCTGGAAGGGCAGTATCAGTTTCGGCCTCGTCAACATTCCGATCGCTCTTTATCCGGCGACACGGAAGGAAGAACTCAAGTTTCGCCTCCTTCGAAAGAAGGACCTCAGCCCGGTGAACTACAAACGCGTCGCGGCGAAGGACGGCAAGGAAGTTCCATGGGACGATATTGTGAAGGGCTATGAGTACGAGAAAGGAAAGTTCGTCGTCCTGAGCGACAAGGATTTTCAACGGGTCGATCTCGAGGCGACCCAGACCGTGGACATCCAGGACTTCGTGGAGCTCGGCGAGATCGATCCGATGTTTTTCTACAAGCCGTATTACCTCGAACCGCAGAAAGGGGGCGATAAGGCTTACATGCTGTTGCGGGAAGCGTTGTCCGACGGAAAGAAGGTGGGCATCGCGAAAGTCGTTATTAAGACCCGGCAATATCTGGCGGGCGTGAAAGCCCTGAAGGACGCGTTGGTTCTCGAGCTCATGCACTTCGCCGAAGAATTGGCCGATCCGGAAAAGCTGCAAGTTCCGAAGAAGACGGCAGTCGGCAAGCGCGAAAAGGATATGGCCGAAGCGCTCGTAAAGAGCATGAGCTCAAAGTGGGACCCGGAGAAATATAAGGACGATTACCGCGAAGCGCTCATGGAAGTGATCGAGGAAAAAGTCGAGTCGGGTGGCGAAGAGATCGAAGAGAAACCGAAGGAGAAAAAGACTCCGACGAAAGTCATCGATCTCGTGGCCGTGCTTCAGGAAAGCCTCAAGGCGCAGCAAGGCGGAAAGAAGAAGCACGCGCCGAAGAAGGCGAAGCATCACAAAAAAGCGGCTTGAGAGCAAACTGCGTCCGCGGTCGAAAAGTCTTGATCTGTCTCGACCCTCTGTTTCTTCTCTCTCGCAATTCACCGAGATGAGGCCGACGGGACATGATTGAGTTCTTCGGGAAGGACAAGCTTCGGCGCGTCTTCTTTGTTCTCTTCGTCCTAAGCTCGATCGCTTGCGTCGTCGCGACGAGTTGGCATTACACGAGCAGGTATCCCGGAAACGCTGGGACCTGGCTGGCCTGGTTATTATGCCTCGGTTTCTTGTTGGCGACTTATGTTCCTACCCGGCGAGACACAAACGAATGGACTTCGGAATTATGGGACAACCAGCTGTTCGTCCGAGTCTTTGTTGTCCTCGCGCTCGTCTTCGTTGTTAGCCACATCTGGAATTTCAAGACAGCGCCTTGGAATCAGAACGGTCTTTTCGATGACGCGGCCTGGGATATTTACTTTGCGAAGAAATACATCTTCACTCACGAGCCTTTCCAGGCGGCCTTCCCCGACGGCATCGCGCGCGAAGTTGTCTTCCACTATTACATTACCTTCTTCTTTGTTCCGTTTGGTTACAATCTGCTGACGTTTAACATCGCTCTGCTCGTTCTAGGACTGACGACGTTCATCTTCACGTGCCTGATCATTCACGAGCTGTTCCGGAACTACTTCGTCACGATTGTGGCCGGTCTGGTTTTCAATTTCCTGCCGTTCCATTTCATTCAGACCTTCATCGGCCACCGTTACGCCATGGCGGCGCCGCTGATAACTGCTTCGCTCTACTTTCTGATGACTGCTTTTACCCGGCAGTCGGCCTTTAGAATGGCGTTGAGCGCGATTCTCGCCGCGCTCTGCGTGGATAGCGCCATCATGGGCAAACAATTCGTGATCTGCCTTTTCGCGGCCGGTTTCCTTTACGTGGTAACGAGCTCCAAACGGTCGCTGACAAAACAGAACATCGGTCTCTCGATCGTTTTCGTTCTCGGACTCCTTGCGTCGATGGTCCCTTTGATCGTTTTCGTTCACTACAATTGGAACCTTTACTTCGGACACGAAAAGGACTTAAGCGTGCTTTTTTTCCAGGCCTGCAAGAACCGGAATTCCGGCGCCTTGAAGCCGTACATCGAAGATCTGCGAAGCATCTTTTTCGCTCCTTACAGTGGCAAGCGTCTGTCGATGCAGGAATACGTGCTTATTCCGTTTTGGTACTATGTCTTTCTCGTTCCCGGGCTGTTGATCGCATTATGGAAAAAGCACTTTGAAATCATCCTTCTGGCAACGATTCCGATTGCCGGCGCGTTTGTTTCCACAGCCTACGATTTCCGCGTTCTGCATGCTGCGCCTTTTTGGATTATCCTGATGGCGTTTTCGCTCCAGGCGTTAACGAGGCTCCACCGCATTGCCTGGCTTCGTCGCGACGCCATCCAGATTGTGATTGTAGTCGCGGCAGTTTGCCTGATAGCTGCCGGTTGGATCCCTTCCGTTCGCTATCTTTACGCGAAGTCGAAGGATCCGTTTTCGATTTATCTGCTTGGCCAACATGACGTGCCGGTCGCGCGGTTCATCCGGGACATCGTCGCCGGCGTTCCGCATCCTTCGGTAAGAAGAAGGCACCAGGAGTTCCGCAAGCTCACCGGTTTGCCGGAAACGACGCACGACGCCTTTGTCTGCGATGAGTTTGGATACGCCGTTACTCACCTGTTTCTTCAGGACTATGGCGATCGGCAAATCATGTCGTTCTGCGACCAATTGCCAATGCTCGACCTGACAGAGGCGAATCTGTTTGCGACGAACAAGAAGGTGCTAACCAATTACAATGGAGCCAGGGACGTGATGTTGATCTGGCAGCAGTCGGCTAAATCCGCGCGGACAATCGCCGCGTTCGGAAAACTGAGCCACCTTGGAAGCGCGAGGCAACTGGTCGCGCGCCACGCCGGACGGCCTTATTCCTTCTATGTGCTAACAATCCCGAAGGGGAATATCGACCAGGCTAAACAAGAGCTCGCGGCTTTGCATCTTTGAGCGCGTCGGCCAGGGCGTTTTGGAGAATCCGCGGACCGGTCCCGCCTAACGAATCGTCGATCGCTTCCAGGCGCCTGATCAAATCGATCACTTCGCGCCGTGAATAAGGGCCGCCGGCTGCGGCGCAAAAATGGGTGCGGCAACCGAATGGGCGCGCCTCGTAGATGAGGCAATCGCCGGTCTGCGGATCGAGCAGGGGACAAGCGCCGTTGGGATTTGTCGGCAACTGCCGGCGGCCCGTTGCGCGCAAGGCTCGAGCGGCGAGGATAGCTTCACCCTTGGTCAGGTAAGGAGTGCGGCCTGTCAGTTTGAAATGGCAGCACTCCTTTAACCGGACGCAATTGCGATCGATCGCGCGAGTGGCGAGATCGGCGTAGATTTGGCGGACTTCATTAAGGGCCGACTCCATCGTGCGACTCTAGTCGGCCATCGCATTGCCGGCAATCCAACCGGTTGCCCACGCTGCCTGAAAATTAAATCCGCCCGTGATTCCGTCGATGTCGAGCACTTCACCGGCGAAATAAAGTTCGGGCACGATCCGGCTCTGCATCGTTTTGAAATCGACTTCGCTTAGTTTCACACCGCCGCACGTTACAAATTCTTCTTTGTTCAGCGACTTGCCTTCTACCGTCACTTCGGTCCCCAGGATTTGGGCAGCCAATCGATTGGCGTTCTCCCGCGAAAGGGTGGTCCAGCGCGTTTCACGATCGATGCCCGCGGCAAAGACGAGCTGCTCCCACAAACGCGTGGGCAATTCCGCGACCGGTGAATTCGTGATCCGACGATTCGGATGCGACTCGCGAAGCGAACGAAAGTCTCGAAGGAGTTTCTGCTCGCTCAGAGCCGGCGCCCAATTCAGGCGCAACGGAAACGCGTAATCGAATTCGTGGAGAATACGCGCGCCCCAGGCCGACAAACGAAGAATCGCCGGTCCGCTCACGCCGTTGTGCGTGATGAGGAGTGGGCCGCGTTCTCGGAGCGCTGTTTCCGGAACGGACGCCTCGACGTCGGCCACGGAAATTCCGGGAAGCGAACGCAACCATTTCTCGGCCAGGTGGAACGAAAACAACGATGGCACGGCGGGAAGCAACGTGTGACCGAGGGAGCGCGCGATCTCGGCGCCGATATTCGAACGAGTGCCGCCGGTGGCGAGGAGCAATCGATCGCAGCCCGCCGTCGCGCCGCTGGAGAATTCCAGCTCGAAGCCCGCCGCGCTCTTGCGCACAGCGTCCACACTTTTTCGCGTAAACAACCGCGCACCGGCCGCCTTTGCCGCGCCCACCAGACAATCGATGATTGTTTGCGACGAGTCGGTGACCGGAAACATTCGGCCGTCCTCTTCGGTCTTGAGCTTCACTCCGTGCGATTCAAACCACGCGATCGTGTCGGTCGTCGAAAAGCGATGGAGCGGCGAGATGAGCGCGCGTTCGCCGCGCGGGTAGCGTTCGCTCATCGCGCGCGGATCGAAGCACGCATGCGTGACATTGCATCGCCGGCCGCCCGAGATTCGCACTTTCGTCAGGAACTCGGACCCGCGTTCGTAAATCGAAATTTCGTTTGCCGGATTCGCTTCCGCACACGCGATTGCTGCGAAGAACCCCGCCGCGCCACCGCCAACGATCGCAATTTTTTGCGGCATGCTAAGAGATGTGGGTTTGCACAGCTGGCACGGTGATGCACGCGAGAAATCTTGGCAATTTGTAGCGACGGTCCCGCATTGCGGGATCGCCGTTATTAACGCACACGATCAAATCACAACCTCCTACGCCGACAGAGCGGCGTCGCTACAACACAATCTTGACATCCTGCCATGGGCCGAACAGCCTCTCGCCCATGAACTCTCTGTCTCGTTTCGCGGATCCTGTTTACTGCATCATGCGACTGTTCGTGGGCCTGCTCTTCGCTTCGCATGGCGGGCAAAAACTTCTCGGTTTTCCACCAGGCGGGCATGGCGCCGGTGCGGGAATCATGTACCTCGGCGGCTGGATCGAGCTCGTCGGAGGCTTGCTGATCGCGGTCGGCTTGTTCACGCGCGTAGCCGCTTTCATTTCGAGCGGCGAAATGGCCGTCGCCTATTTCAGGGCGCACGCCCAGGGCGGCTTTTTCCCGATCATCAATCACGGGGAGGCGGCGGTCTTTTATTGCTTCGTGTTCCTGTTCATTTTCTTCTATGGCCCGGGACGTTGGAGCATTGATGCGTTGATCTGGAAACGATCCGCACCAACTCCAGCAGCAGTTTGATTCGTAATCGATGAAAGCGTTTCTTTTTTCGCTGGCAGTAGTCTTTTCAATTGCAAGCGCGTCGGCCCAGGATTGGGCGAAAGCGCGATTGGAAAAATCGCCACGACACGGGGAATGGGTCGATTTCAAATCGGGCGAGCGCACAATCAAAGCGTTTGTGGTGTATCCAGAGCGCAAGGACAAGGCGCCGGTCGTTCTTGTTATCCATGAGATTTTCGGACTTACGGATTGGGTCCGTGGCGTCTGCGATCAGCTCGCAGAGAACGGCGTGATCGCGATCGCGCCGGATTTGCTCAGCGGCCAGACTTATGCAGATATCGATGGCGCCCGGAAAGCGATCTCGGCGTTGCCGAAAGAGCAGGTGAAGGCGGACCTCAACGCGACTTCCGATTACGCGCTGACGAAAATTCCGGCGGCCAATGGCACGCTGGCCGTCTGTGGATTCTGCTGGGGCGGCGGCTGGGCATTCGGTTATGCCAGCGTGAATCCGAAGTTGAAAGCGGCTTACTCCTTTTATGGCGTGGCTGTCGATAACGCCGAGGACGCGGCGAAGATCCCGTGTCCGGTCTACGGGTTTAACGCCGAAAAAGACGAGCGCGTGAACGCCACGATCCCGAAAGCCGAAGAGCTAATGAAAGCCGCCGGCAAGAAATACGAACCGGTAATTTACAAAGGCGCCGGCCACGGTTTCATGCGCGACGGCGAATCGCCCACCGGCACTCCCGAAAACAAAAAAGCGCGCGATGATGCCTGGACACGGTGGAAGACGCTCCTGAAGCAGCTGTAGTTGGTAGGGACGGCGCGCTGCGCCGTCCGCGGAATGTCCCTCCACCGTGTAAACAGAGATCCGCGGACGCCGCAGCGCGGCGTCCCTACCAGGAAGAGTCTTCCGCATGAAATCCCGCTCTGGCTGGATCCAAACAAAGAGGATTACTTCATTACGATTTGTTGCCAGAAGCGCGGCCGGAACCAACTAGCGATCCCGGCCATCGGCCCCGCACTAATCGAGACCATCAAGCATCGCAACGACCGGCAAATCTGGTACGCGCATCTTGCCGTCGTGATGCCGGACCATGTCCACGTCGTAATAAGTTTTGGTCGGACCGATAAGCGAACGCAAATGATTGTAAGCAAATGGAAAGAGTGGACAGCGAAAACACTCGGTATTCGATGGCAGCGAGATTTCTTCGAGCATCGGCTCCGCGGAGACGAGAGCTTTCGCGAGAAGGCCGATTACGTTTTGACCAATCCGGTTCGCGCCGGTCTGGTCAAGCGCTGGCAAGATTGGCCATACACTTTTATCGCAGACCCTTGGTAGGGACGGCGCGCTGCGCCGTCCGCCGAATGTCTCTCCGGGCAACAAATACCAATCCGCGGACGCCGCAGCGCGGCGTCCCTACCCGTCACTTCCCCAGCTCATCGGCGAGCGCGCCCGCATCGTAAACTTTCCGCAACGCTTCGGTGATCGCAGCGGAATCCACGCTCACGGCCCGGGCTTCCTTGTCGGAGAAAATGCAGTCGAGCACGAGGGATTGAATGTTGCCGTCGAAAATAATTCCGACGAATTCGTTCGCCTGGTTCACGACCGGACTGCCGCTGTTGCCGCCGATAATGTCGGCGTCCGAAACGAAATCATATTTCGTGGCGGGATTGAGCGCCGCTTTCTTCTCGACCCATCGTGACGGAAGATCGAACGGCGGTTGATTGTTGTGCTCGGCCGAGCGGGTGTAGAGGCCGGCGAAATCGGTAAACGAAGCGACCGGTTTTCCATTCTCCTCGTAGCTGCGAACCGTCCCGTAAGAGAGACGCAACGTGAATGTCGCGTCGGGATAATTATTCGTGCCCTCAATCGCAAAACGCGCTTTGGCGATATCGCCGTAGGCCTGCTGTTTCGTTTCATCCTGCGCTTCGTAAACTTTTCGCGAGGCCCGTGCCGGCGCATCGATCAACCGCGCCAGCTCGATCATTGGATCTTTCGCGGCGGTGACGGCAGCGGCGCCGCCCTCATAAAATTGTTTCCGCACGGCCACGTCCTTCAGCTTTGTTCCGCTGATCAATTCCAGCGCGCGCGCACTCGGCGATTTCCCGGCCAAAACTTTCTGGACGAGCGGATCGTTAAAACCAAAACGCGTCGCCAGATCGGTGAGCGAGTCGGTGAGCATGATCTGCTCCATGTCGTCGTAGACCGGCTCGGTCGAGAAGAGGTCCAGCTCGAGCGATTCCTTGTTGCTATCGCGAAATTCAGGGAAGCGTTCGCCGTTCGGTTTCGGCCGCTCATCGCCGGCCCGCAAAAGCCGGCGCGCGTATTTGAAGAGAGTGCTGTAGAAGCCGCGGGGCGCACGATAGCTCGCGCCCTGTTTGCCGCGGGCGGTCTCGTAATAATTGTAAACCGGCAGGATCTTTGCCGTTTCGTCCTGCGCCTTTTTGATTCGATCGTAGGCAGCCAACGTTTCTTTCCACTTCGCATCCTTGCCCATCGCGTCGCGGAGTTTCTGTTCGCGCCCTTTCAGGGACCGATCGATGTCCGGATCGAGCAGCGCGGCGAGATAACCGTCGTAGCGTTTTCGGTTGTTCTGGATCCCGAACAAATTTTCGCGGGCGCGCCGGGCATTTTCGAAAGTGCGCCCCGCCCACGCTGAAAAGAAAACTTCGCGCCGATTAAACATGTTCAACAGATACGGCGCTTCGTGATCGCGGATGTCGGCGAGCTCATCGAGCGTCAGTTGCCGATCCGTCTTTCCCGGATGTCCGCTCACGAAGGTCAACTCACCATCCTTTGGCCCGTCCGGATTCCATTTCAGGAAATGCTCGATCTTGGCCGGCTGTCCGTTTTCGTACGCGCGAAAAATGCAGATATCCAAATCGTAACGCGGATACTCGAAGTTATCCGGATCGCCGCCGTAAAACGCGATCTGTTGTTCCGGCGCGAACACGAGCCGGACGTCGTCGTAGCGCTTGAAACGATAAAGATGATAGGCGCCGCCTTGATAAAGCGTGATGACGTCAGAGCGCAGTCCCGTTTTTTCTTTGCTCTCCTTTTCAATTTCCGCGATCGCCTTCTGGCGCGCGGCTGCCGATTGCTCGGCCGTCAGGCCCGGTTTCAAGGCCGCTTGCACCCGCGGGGTTACGTCCTCGATCGACATGAGGACATTCAGCTCGAGATCGGTCGCGCGCGGTTCTTCCGCCTGCGTCCTGGCGTGGAATCCATCGCGAACGTAGTTGTTCTTTTCGTTGCTGAGCTTCTGGAGAGTGTCGAGCCCGACGTGATGGTTCGTGATCGCGAGGCCATTCGAGGAAACGAACGAGCCGCTTCCGCCGGAGTTGAATCGCACACTCGACTTCTGGAGATGATCGAGCCACGGCGGCGTCGGCTCGAAATGATATTTTTCTTTGAGCTGTTTCAGCGGCGGATTGCTGAACAACCACATGCCTTCGTCGGCGAACGTGGACGAGCAGGCGGTTAAGACGAGAGCGAGAAGCGACCAGCGAAAGATTCGGTGAGCCATAAGTCGTGCAGCTTAGGGAAGCGCGAGGCGACCGCCAGCGATTTCCGAAGGACCGCCCTTCAAGATTGTCATTCTGAGCCGCCCAGCCGGCGAAGAATCTCTGACCATTTCAGCGCGGTGCGATCGCAGAAATATTCAGAGATGTTTCTCCCGCGTTGCGGGATCAACATGACAGGAAACGACGATTTACAAGCCGATGGGATGCCGCGCTTCAAAGCCGCGGGGCATGCGCTCGGTGGGCTGCCAGCGTGGCGCCCAGCGGCGCGACGGATTATGCGGCGAGGTCGTGTCGAGCCGAAGGCCGGCAATGATGGCAAAGGTGTGGCCGTTGCGCGCGTAAACGGTGATCCATTTTCCAGGGCCGCGGCCGCCGTAGGCGCGAAATTCCGTCGAGCTCAATGGCACATTCACTAATCCAGCGCCGGCGAGGGCGTAGGAGATAGTGCCGGAACAATCGTAACCGGAATCGTGAAACGTCTTGTGGCCGCCGCCCCAGCGATACGGCTTCGTCCGCAGCTGGTTCGCCGCCCAGATCGCGCGCTTCACGGAAGCCGGCGCGTTCAACGGCGCCAGCGCGACACCGTCGCGGAATACAGCCTCGTTACCCGGAGTCGTTGGTCCCGATGACGGAAACGATCCCGCGAAGCTAACTGTTGTCGCGCCAATCATCAGCGCGGTCGTCACCAAAAATTTTCGAACTGCAATTCTCACGGTTACCTCAAATCAGCGATTGACGTGCCTGCGGTTTTTCAAAATTTGCCCCGCCAGGCAAGCACAAATTTCTGGCGCAACACGCTGGCTGTAGCCGGGATCGATGATCCCGGCGGGCAAAGGAGCTAGGTATCTTCGGTCGGGATCACCGATCCCGGCTACAACGAGGAACGCGCCTAATACCGCGAACGCTGGCCCTCGTCAACGGCGCCCGATTAATTTTTTTGCTGGAGCGCGCTGACCTTTTCCTGCGCGCGATTCACCTCCGACTTTCGCCCGCTCCCCATCGCGAGAAGTTTTTTCTGTCGCTGGAGATTCAAGACGGCCGCGTCGAGTTCGGCTTTGTCTTTCTTTGCGATCGCCGCTTCGGCCTCTTTCGCCGCCGCGAGTTCCGTCGACTGCGCGGTCTCGAGTTCCGCGTCCGGAATCTCACCCGTTTCATGACGGGCCTGCTCTTCCACAGTGTTCTGCTTCGCCAGCTCCAGTTTCGCCTGGGCCAACTCCGCTTCCAATCGAATCGCTTTCAACGCGCGATTCTCCGCATCGACCTTCGCAATAATGCCGCCCTTGTAGAGACGTTCGCCCGACACGGCGCTCTTTCGCGCTTTTTCCAACGACGCGATGAGATGATCTACGTCCGGCGCAGGCTTTTGCTCGGCGCCGTCCGGCCTTGTGTAAACGACATTTTGATTCGGAGTTTCCTGAATCAAGAGCGGCGGCTCAATGTCCATCGACTGCTCGGGATCTTTCGGCAGCTCTTCCTGCGCCGGTAACGCGGCGGCGAAGACCAGAACCAACGGCAATGCCATCCAGCGCATCATCGCGCGACATTATTCCACAAGAGCGGCGGACACAGAAGCAGAAATCCGAGCGCGCGAAATGACCGGCAGCCTCGATTCAAGAGCGATGGCTTTCGATGATCGTCCAGAGATCGCAGCGACCGGTCAATCGGCGACGGAAAAAGATCCCGCGCCTCGACCGGGACCCCGGCCGACTGATATCAAATCGGTTGCGCTAATCGGCCTCTTCGTTCTGGCGACGTTTTACACGATGTATTTCATGCGCGCGATGCTGTTGCCGCTGGTGCTCGCGCTGCTCCTGAGTTACCTGCTCGTGCCGCTGGTGCGCGGCCTGGCCTACGTCAAAATCCGCCCGCTCTTTGGCGCGGCCATCGTGCTCGTGGCGCTCATCAGCGGCATTGTCTATTCTGTCTCGCTCCTTTCGGAGCCCGCGACTGGTTGGATCGAGAAAGCTCCGTATAGCCTCCAACAGCTCAAACAAAAATTGTTGCCGCTGAAGAAGCCGATCGAAAAAGTCGCTCAGGCTTCTGGCGAGATCGACAAGCTGACCACGACGGAAGAAGAGAAGGCGAAACCGCAGGCCGTGGTGGTGAAGCGAAGCGCGCTCGCGGAAGCATTCTTCACCCAGGGGCCCGAGTTCATCGCCAGCGCGGTGGTGATGTTCATCCTGCTCTATTTCCTCCTGGCCTACGACGGCGTCTTCCTCGCCAAGATCATTCGGGTGATGCCGCGGCTGGGAGACAAAAAGAAAGCCGTCGCGATGATGCGCGACATTGAGGACCACATCTCGCGCTATCTGCTCACCATCACCGCTATCAACATCGGGCTCGGCGTGGCCGTCGGCACGACCGTCCATTTCCTCGGCCTGCGCAATCCTGTCATGTGGGGCGTGATGGTCGCGCTCCTGAATTACGTCCCGTATCTGGGCGCGTTAACCGGGATAATTTGCATGACCCTCGGCGCGGTCTTGAGTTTCGACAGCCTCGGTTACGCGATGCTTTTTCCGGCGAGCTATCTGACGCTGGCGATCCTGGAAGGCAATTTCATCACGCCCTTCGTGCTGGGACAGTCATTGACGCTCAATCCGATCCTGATCCTGGTCTCACTCGCGTTCTGGGGCTGGATGTGGGGAATCTCCGGCATGATCCTCGCCGTTCCAATCCTGGCGACCTTCAAAATCTTCTGCGACCACATCGAGCCGATGGCGCCGATCGCAGAGTTCATGAGTTGACATGAAGAACTCAAACCTTTCCAACGCCTTGTTAGCTTTTTAATGCCCGCCGCGTAACTGCATTTCTGCTGTCGAATCCGCTCGTCATCCGCAATTCCGTCTCCTTATCTTGAGTCTGCTTCCAATGAAAACCTTTCGCCTTTCCTGCGTCATCATCGCCCTCGCCGCCATCGCGTCCGTCAATGCCGAGACCGTCGTGCGAGTCGGTCATTTTCCAAACATCACCCACGCCCAGGGACTGGTGGCGCATAATCTGTCGCGTCAGGGTAAGGGCTGGTTCGAAGAACGGCTGGGACCGGGAACTAAGATCGAGTGGTTTGTTTACAACGCCGGCCCGAGCGCGATGGAGGCAATCTTTGCCCAATCGATCGACCTCACTTATGTCGGTCCGGGCCCGGCCCTCAACGCCTATACGAAGTCGAATGGGGCTGAGGTTCGCCTCATCGCGGGCTCCGCGAACGGCGGCGCCGCGCTCATTGTTCAACCGGACCAAAACCTCAAAGCGGCCGCCGATTTTCGCGGTAAGAAAATCGCGACCCCGCAACTGGGAAACACCCAGGACATCTCCTGCCGGGCCTGGCTTCTCGCCGGCGGACTCAAGATTACCCAACTCGGCGGTGACACTCAGGTTCTTCCAACCCAAAACCCCGATCAGCTCCCGCTCTTCCAGCAAAAAAAAGTGGACGCGGTCTGGACGGTCGAACCGTGGGTTTCCCGGCTGGAGCGCGAAGCCGGCGGGAAGATCCTGGTCGACGAAAAGGACGTGGCCACGACCGTCCTGGTCTCGAGCGCGAAGTTCCTGAGCACGCAACGCGATCTCGTGAAGAAATTCGCCGAAGCGCATGCGGCCTTGACCGATTGGATGACGAAGAATCCGGACGAAGTGCAGAAACTGATCAAAGCCGAATTGCTCGCCGAAACCCGGGGCGACATGGCCCCCGACCTGATCGCGCAATCGTGGAAACGGATTGTGTTCACGGCTGAGACTCCGCGTGCGTCGATCGAAAGTTTCCTCCAGAATTCGATCAAGACCGGGTTCATCAAGACCGCGCCCGATCTGACCAAGCTGTTCGAAAAACCCTGATGTCGCTCCAGGAGGAATTGCAGGGCTTTCCGCCGGCGAAGCTCGCCGTGGAAGATGTCTCGAAGTGGTTTCGGACGAGCCGCCAAACCGTCCACGCGCTGGACCACATCTCGCTCGAGATCGCCGAAGGCGAATTCGTTTGCCTGGTGGGCCCGAGCGGCTGCGGCAAATCGACTTTGCTCGATATCATCGCGGGATTGGAGACGCCGGACGAAGGGAGGGTGATGGCCGACAACGTCCCGGTAGTCAATCCGGGCCGTCACCGTCTGGTGATGTTTCAGGAATCAGCTCTCTTCCCGTGGCTCGATGTCATCGGCAACGTGATGTTTGGATTGAAACTCAAGCCCGGCTTGCGCAACAAGGAGCGCCTCGAGGTTGCGAAGTTCTTTATCCAGCTTGTCGGCCTGGAAAAATTCTCGAAAGCTCACGTCCACGAGCTTTCCGGCGGAATGAAGCAACGAGTGGCGCTGGCGCGCGCGCTCGCCCCGAACCCGCGCGTGCTTCTCATGGACGAACCGTTCGCCGCGCTCGATGCCCTGACCCGCGAGCAACTTTACAGCGACATCCAGCGGATTTGGCAGAAACGTCGAAAGACGATTCTCTTCGTCACCCACAACGTCCGCGAAGCGGTTTGCCTCGCCGATCGCGTCATTCTTTTCTCGCGCAATCCGGGCCAGATCCGTGAGCAATTCGAGATCCCGCTGCCGCGTCCGCGCGATATCAACAGCATCGCGCTGGCGGAGCACGCGGGAAAGATCACCGCCGCCTTGAAAGGTCATCTGGAAGGAGAAGTAGCTGAGTAATGCGACGCCTTCTTCTTGCTACTCTGTTTTTCGCCGTGCTCGTCACGGGTTGGCACTTTCTGGTGAAGGCCGGGATTTATTCTCCGGTCCTTTTACCTTCACCTCAAAGTGTGGGCGAATACCTTGCCGGCGCGGTCCGTGACGGCACTTTGTGGCAGGCAACCGCGGTTACGGTTCGCCGGCTCCTCGTTGGTTACTTCATCGGCATCCTGATTGGTTTGCCGCTGGGACTTTTCACTTCCGCGTCCAAGTTCATGGAAGACACGATTGGCGTCCTTGCCCTCGGTCTTCAGACTCTGCCAAGCGTATGTTGGATTCCGCTGGCCTTGCTTTGGTTCGGCCAGACAGAAAGCGCCATGCTCTTCGTTGTCGTAATGGGCACGGTCTGGTCGGTCGTTATCGCCACCGACACGGGGGTTCGCAATATCCCGCCAATTTTTGCGCGCGCGGCCAAGACGATGGGTTCCACCGGCCTGCACAAGTGGACAAAGGTTATCCTGCCTGCCTCGCTGCCATTTCTCGTGAGCGGGATGAAGCAAGGCTGGGCCTTTGCCTGGCGCTCACTCATGGCCGCCGAGATTTACGTGACAATCCTGACCGGCTTCGGCCTCGGCCACCTCCTCCATTACGGCCGCGAGCTCAACGCCATGGAACAAGTCATCGGCGTCATGCTTGTGATCATCATCATCGGCCTGCTCACCGACAAGATCCTGTTCTCACCGGTCGAACGGTTTCTTCATAACCGCTGGGGAACGGGCGTGCGATAACCGATCGCTGGCTTCTTCTGTAGCTGTCGCCCTGTGGGCGACGCCCCGACTGGCCTAACGATCAAAGACCTAGTCCTTGATGCTCAGCAACGTTTTGATTTCCTTCAGCGCCTTTTTGCGTGAGTTATCGTAAGCCTGCGCGTCGGCTTGCTTGCCACTCGCGATATAATCCTTCAGGTCGCCCGCTTCGCGTAACACCAGATCGAGCACCTCGATGGTGTTTTCCACAAATTGGTTGTCGTTCTTAGTAAGAGTTCCTTCATCGACCAGCTTCTTCATCTGGTCCTTCATGCCTTTCGTGACGTTGATGTAAGTATTGATGAACGTCGATGCCTGCTCCTGCTTGTAAGCCTTGCCTACAAAAGCATCGGCCAGCGTGCCGACCGCCATGTGGGTGAGCAAAACCGATTGGCCGGTGGTGTAGCCGAGCGTGTTGAGCAGCACGGTGTCGTCGGCCGCGCGAACCGAGGCAGTGGCGAGCACGAATGCGGACAAAAGGGCGAGAAGGATTTTCATAAGGCGCGACGTTATCCGGCTGCGGTTTCGAGCACAATCCAAATTCGCGCCCTTGGATAGAAAATGCTCGACGCCGCGCTGGCATTCAGAAAAAAGAAGACATGGAGACAACGACCCCACCGCCGGCACCTCAGGCTCCGCGACCAGGCTGGTGGAGCCGAAATTGGAAATGGTTTCTGCCGACGGGCTGTTGTCTCGGCTCGTTGATCGGCATTGTGCTCGCCATTGCTGTCTTTGGAGTCGGAATCTTCGGCCTCATCTCAGGAATATCGAAGGTGCTTAAATCGTCGGAGCCGTACCAGACAGCGCTCGCGCGGGCGAAGGCGAATGAGAACGTCGTTGCGGCTTTGGGAACGCCGATCGAGGAAGGCTTTCCCATGGGAAGCGTCAATACAAATAACGATGGAGGCGACGCGGACCTGAGCATCCCGGTTAGCGGTCCGAAAGGGAAGGGGACGATCTACGTTGTCGGAAAGAGAGCCGGTCGCACGTGGACCTATTCGAAGATGTCGGTCGCGATTACCGGCTCGGGAGAGACGATCGATCTCAGCCCGTAGCTGGAGCCGGGATCGGTGATCCCGGCTGTGATTAGCACGTGCTCTCGTTTGCCGGGATCACCGATCCCGGCTACAACCGATGGATGAGCGAGAACAGGAATCCTGCGCAACTCGCACTTTCCGAAGACGAGATGCGCCAGCTCGGGTATCGCGTTGTCGATATTCTCGTTCGGCATTTCGCCGACGGGCGTGATGAACCGGTCGGTGCGAAGGGGACGCCCGGCGATTTGATTGCACGCTTCGCCGACGGCCCGCCCGAAGGCCCGACGGACATGCGCCAGCTTCTCTCGCGTCTCGAAAAAGACGTTTTCCCAAACAATCTTCACGTCGATCATCCGCGCTTCTTCGCGTTCGTTCCGGGCCCGGGAAATTTTGTCAGCACGATGGCGGACGCGCTCGTTTCCGGTTTCAACATTTTCAACGGCACCTGGCTTGGTGGCTCGGCCGCGGCGGCGATCGAGCTGAACGTCATCGATTGGTTCCGGCGCTTCTGCGGTTTTCCCGAAACAGCCGGCGGACTTTTCGTGAGCGGCGGTTCCGCCGCGAATCTCACGGCGCTCCACGCGGCGCGCGCGACAAAACTCGGCGACCGAATCGCGAACGCGACGATCTATTTCTCCGACCAGACCCATTATTCCGTCGAGCGCGCTTTGCGCGTCATCGGGTTTGCCCGCGAGCAATTCCGTAAAATTCCGTCGGACGATCACTTTCGGTTGCCGCTCGATCGGCTGCGCGAAGCGATTCAGTCGGACAAGCAAGCGGGACTGCGCCCGTTCTGCATTATCGCGAACGCAGGCACAACGAACACTGGCGCGGTCGATCCGTTGCCGGAGCTCGGTGACCTTTGCGCGGCGGAAGAAATGTGGCTGCATGCCGACGGCGCCTACGGTGCCGCGACGATGATCTGCGAGCGCGGCCGGCAAAAATTGTCCGGATTGGAGCGGGTCGATTCGCTTTCGCTCGATCCGCACAAGTGGCTCTTTCAACCATTCGAATGCGGCTGTGTTTTGGTTCGCGACGCGGCCGCGCTGAAATCGGCGTTCCAGCTTATGCCCGAGTACATGCGCGACGTGCACCGCAACACCGAAGAAACCAATCCCGCCGATTACGGCGTTCAATTGTCGCGCGGTTTCCGCGCGTTGAAGGTGTGGCTTTCGATCAATGCTTTTGGGATGGCGGCGTTTCGCGATGCCGTTACGCGAGGGTTCGAGCTGGCTGAGTTCGCCGAGAGCGAGCTGCGGCGCCGTCGTAATTGCGAAATTCTTTCGCCGGCCGAGATGGCAATCGTGGCGTTCCGTTTCGGCAAAGACGATGCGCTTCAAACGCGACTCGTCGAGGAGATGCTGCGAGATGGATTCGCCTTCCTCACTTCAACGACGCTCAAAGGCGTGATTGCGCTTCGCCTGTGCACGATCAATCCGCGCACGACCGAACAGGACATCGTCCAGACAATCGATCGGCTGGAAAAATTCGCGTTGTAGCCGGGATCGTCGATCCCGAGTCCAATAATGTCATCCTTCGACTCCGCTCCGCTTCGCTCAGGATGACAGGCGACGGGTACAACTACGCCGTCTCCGCCTTTGCCGGCATGAAGCCGAGCAACAGCGAAACCGCGGCGATCGCGACATGCAGCCACGTGGTAGCCGTGTTGTTGCTAATCAAGCCGAGCAACATCGTGTCGCCGGGATTCAGGAATCCCATTATGGCCACCGCGGCATAGACGAGACCGAAGAGTTTGAAATACATCCGGGACGCGCCCACCCCGGCCATGCCGCAGAACAACGCGACCACACCGGAAAGCAGATGGACGCAATTGTGTGCCGTGTTGACGTGGAAGATGCCGAGTAGCATCTGATCTTTCGTCACGGCGGGGACAAACCCGAGAATTCCGACGACGAGAAACACGAGACCGAAGAGAACTGCCATTGATTTAACCATGGTTGCTCCTTTGTTGAAGGGTCGCCATCTGAGCGTCTCGCGCGGGCCAAGTCAAGTTAGTTATATTGCAGTAGAAATATCGCCGCCAGGGTGAGCAAAAAATACGGCACCAGCACACCCGCGCCTGCGTAATCCTTCGCCATTCGCTGTCCGAAAAACAACGCCAGGATCGAAAGGGCCGCCACGACCGCGCCGTAAAAAGCGAGCGTCGAGTCTCGCCGCAAAAAGATCAGCAAACAGCCGACCGCACTAAGAGCTCCGGCCGCCAGTTCCATGATCGTGATGATGGTTACCAGCAACGGCACCACGGCCGCGAGCGGACTTTTCGCGAAATGTCCCTTCAACCAGTCCAGATTCCCACGCCGATCAACAATCTTATCGATTCCCGATTGCAGAAACAGAATCGCAAGGAACGCCGAGCTCAGCACCTGCATCGCATGGATCGCGCCTCCGGTTGTATGGAAATCGTGCATTGCTCTATAGCCTCGCAGAGCGCGCTCCGATGCAAGCGATTTCTGTTCACGTGCCGGCATTCCTAATGATGTCATCCTGAGCTTGCCGAAGGATCTCTGACTATCTCTGCGCTTATCTCGCTGGGACTCCGGACCCGCGAAGAAACAGTCAGAGATCCTTCGACTTCGCTGCGCTTCGCTCAGGATGACAAGCGAACAACGTGGCAGACACCGCGATCAGCGATTCCGGAAACAACTATGCCGCCGCGTGCGAATGCGCGTGCTGCTCCCGCGCTGCCGCATTCGTGGCTTCGCGCCGCTGTTCCTGGGCGACAAATGCCGGCGCCGACGGAGTATGAAACATTTCCAAATCTTCGACGTCGTGCTCGGTCACCGGAGTAAGCGCGACATCCATGTAGTTGGAGTGGTTCGGGTCCTTCTTGATCCGGGCATAGATGCGGCGAATCCGGCCGTACAAAAAGGCGAGCCGCCCGAGTTTGACGGCGCTTTCGATCCAGTAACGCGGGTAAAATATCCAGATCGGTTCAAGCGGTAGACCGGGCCGCCGATCACGCCGGAACTTCAGACGAAAGACGCCGCTCTCGAGCGGATGCACGCCTTCGAGATGGATTGCGCTCATGAACCACATCATGAGAACAATGGCGTTGGCCGCGCGGCCTTTCTTAGCCACGAGCCGGCGCAGGATGGTCTCGATGTGCTCGAGCGTGTAATAGGTTTTCCACGCCGTGACATAGGCGTGCTCCCATTCCGCCTTCGACATTTTCGAGTGCGCGGTGCAGACATGATTCAGGTCGTATTTGTTTAAGTCGGGATCAACCGGGACGCCGGCCTGGACGAGTTTCTGGTGATCTTCGGAGCCGGGCAGTGGCGTGAGGAAAAAGAATTCCAGAACATCGAGCGGCAATTCTTTTTTAACGATCTCAACATCGCGGACGATCGACTCTGCGGTGTCGTTCGGAAAGCCGGTGATGTAACCGCAATAGGTGATGATCTTCGCCTCTTTCCACGCCAGAAGCATCTTTCGATATTCGGTGATCTTGTTCTGGCGTTTGTGCGCCGCCGCGAGGTTATCGGGATTAATATTCTCCAACCCGATGAACACCCGTCGGACGCCGGCCCGCGCACATTTCTGGATGAAATTCGGAAGCTTGTGGCAAAGCGTGTCGACCTGGATGAGGAAGCCGAGCTTCAGTTTGTCGACTTCTTTTAGATGAATGATCCGGTCCAGGATCGCTTCCCAATCCTTGTTCCGCGCAAAATTGTCGTCCGTAATAAAGAAGCTGCGCAGGCCCTGCTTCACGTTCTCTCGAATGATCTGCTCGATGTCGTCCGGCGTCCGGCGTCGCGATTTGCGTCCCTGGACATTGATGATTGTGCAAAAGGAACATTGGAACGGGCAGCCGCGGCCCGCATCGAAGCTGGTCACGTGACCGGCGGTGCGTTGGGCGCGCACCGAGCTGATGAGCGGAATCGGCATGCCATCGATGCCCGGCAGGTCCGCCATGAAATTGTAAAGTGGCTTGAGCTGCTTCTTGTAGGCGTCCTGCAAGACCATCTCGAGCCGGCCTTCCGCTTCGCCGGCGAAGAGCGACAGGCCCATTGCTTTCGCGCGATGAACGTCGGCATCGTTGCCGCCCAGCATCGACATCGTTCCCGAAACATGGAACCCGCCGACCGCGATCTGAATATCGAAATCGCGGAGCTGCTTCGCCAGGTCGAGCATGTGGGGGAATTGGTTCGATTGCACGCCGACGAACATCACCATGCCGTCGCCCGCTTCGCGGATCATGCCGGCGAGTTCCTTCGGCCGGATGCGGGCGTTGGTCTCGTCGAAGGGATGAATCTCGATCTCGACGTCGTCGCCGAGGATGTGGCGCTGCTTGCAATCGCGCGCGAGCCCATAGAGCGCCGCGAGCGAGTTCGAAGGGATCGTCGAACGCAGCCATTGGATCACGTAGCCGTCATCATCGTAGTGCGACGGTTTTATGAGGATCAGGCAGAACCTCTTCGTTGTAGCCGGGATCGTCGATCCCGGCCGGTCCGTAGTTGTCGTTAGGGCAGGGGCTTCCATGGTCGGATTTCGAAGTTTCCACCATACACAACATGCCCCGCTTCGACAGTGAAAATTGTCCTGCGTTTTGGTAGGGACGGCGCGCGGCGCCGTCCGCGAAGTGTTATCACGCGTCGCTCGCGGCGGACGCCGCAGCGCGGCGTCCCTACCCAAGTCGCCGCGCTCTCTCGCACTTCGGCGTTCACGATCTGTCTATTCCTCTCGTGCCCAAACTCTGTTTGGGCACCTCCCTTCTAATAATGTCATCCTGAGCTTGTCGAAGGATCTCTGACTATTCCGCGCTGCTCACGCTGTGATGCCGAAACCGCGAAGAAATAATCAGAGATCCTTCGCCTTCGCTGCGCGGCTCAGGATGACAGGAAGGAACACGGTAGATGCGCTGGTGACCGCGCATCTACAACGTCGCCCGCAGGGCGACGCCTACAACTATTCCATCTCCAATCTCTCGCAGGCCAGCTCGAGATACTCCACCAGCACGTCTTTGCCTTTGCCGTTCAGCGGACCCCATCTCAACCGCACTGGCCGGGCGCGAAGCAGTTTCCAGGTAAGGACCACTGCGGTGTGATCCTCATTCTGGAGCTGGATCGTGACCGTGCGCAGAGCGTTTTGGTCGCCGTTCCGCACGTCGTTATACCAACTGTATAAGTTCAGCGATCCGATCGCCCCGCGCTTCAGCACCACATTCCCGCAATGCTCCAAACCGGTAAGTTTGCGGGCCGAGTTCTCCTTGTCGTTTCCGTTGCGATATTCGATAACGTCCAGCCAGACCTCCGGCAACAGGACATCTTCGAAGCCCGCGCCGGGGCCGTCCGTATTCCCGGTGCCGAGATCAACGAGGAAGTTGAAATTGCAATAAGCTTTGTCTCTTTGAACGGCCATAAGTTGGATCCTCCTTTGCAGTAGCTGGTGCCGCGTCGACCGCAGCCAGGCTCGGTGAAAGGTACGGCGAAATCGCGGGCTCGCGGTTCACCACGTAACTGATGTCTTTATAAATCTTCAGGTCGTGAACAATCTCGTGTCGGCGCGCTTTTCCGCGCGCGTCACGAAAGCTCACGAGAGCCTTGATCACAGTTGGCTCCCGTCGCCTAAAATATGCGTGGCTCGAATCGAGAAGCGTCTCGATTCGCTTACGGGGCGCCAAAAACTCGACGCGACGAAACATCGGGAGCGTTGAGACAACACAATCGCCGCCTAACCCGCGGAGTGGCTTGGCGAACCGCGTCGAAACGCGATACGCCGGCGCGTCACTGAGATTGATCAGCGCGATGTAGAGCAAACCGCGCTCGAATCGAAAATCGACGATCACATCAGGTCGCGCCGTTTCGTCGATAACGCTCGACGCACGGGAGCCAGTTGACTTTTTTCGCGGGGGCATATCGCAACCCAGTTCGGCTGCGATGATGACGGATCAGAGGCCCCGATGTAAAGCCTGCGTCTCTGTCTTCTGTAGCCGCTTCGCTGTGCGAAGCGTCGGGGATGCGCGCCGCCGGCAAAATGCACGTCGCCCACAGGGCGACGGCTACAGAAAAGGGCTACAGAACTCCCGTGTCTGGATTCCTGAAAATAGCCCAGCCTTTTAAGGCTGGGCTAAAATGCCGTAGAAGGTCAAGGGACGGCAGAACAATTCTTTCGTCCCTGACGGGACTCGAATTGTTAGTCCGAAATTCCCAGCGCTAAAGCGCTGGGCTATTATCGGAGTTGTAGGGCGTCCGCCGCGGCGGACGCATGTTCGGGCGATGGCGTTTCACAGCCGTAACGCAGGCCGAAGGCCGAGGCCGGGCTTTCCAACGCCCTACAAAAATCACGCTACGCTACCGCCGCATGCTCGTGGGCATGCTGCCGCCGATGCTCCTGCTCGAGAAATGCCGGCGCCGATGGCGTGTGAAACATCTCCAGATCCTCGTCGTCCGTCACCGGAGTCATCGCGAGGTCCATGTATTCGAGCTTCTTCGGGTCCTTCTTGGCCTTCACGTAGATGGCGCGCAGCCGCGCGTAGAGCCGGCCCCATTTCGCCAGCTTCACCACCGATTCCACCGCGTATTTTGGATAAAACTTCCAGCGCGGCTCGATCGGCAACCCCGGCCGCCGATCGCGCCGGAATTTGTACCGGAACAACCCGGTCTCGAGCGGATGAATCCCTTCGATGTGGACCGCGCCATAGAACCAGGCGATCAGCATGATCGCATTACTCGCCGGCGCCTGCTTCGAGACGAGGCGGCGGATTACCGCGTCCATGTGTTCGTCGGTGTAATACGTTTTCCACGCCTCCTTGTAGACCGCCTCCCATTCTTCCCGCGACATCTTCGGGTGTGGCGCGCAAACGTGGTTCAAATCGTACTTGTTCAGGTCGGGATCGACCACCACACCGGAGTTGACCAGGGTCTGGTGATCTTCCGAGCCCGGTAACGGCGTCAGGAAAAAGAACTCGAGAATATCGAGCGGCAATTCCTTTTTCACGATCTCCACGTCGCGAATGATCGATTCCGGCGTATCGCTCGGGAACCCGAGAATGTAACCGCAATAGGTAATGATCCGCGCTTCCTTCCAGGCCTGAAGCATCTTGCGATACTCGGTGATCTTGTTCTGCCGCTTGTGCGCGCCCGCCAGACTCTCCGGGTTGATGTTTTCCAGCCCGATGTAAACCCGCTTCACTCCCGCCGCCGCGCATTTCTTGATAAAATTCGGCAGCTTGTGGCAGAGCGTGTCGACCTGGATGAGGAAGGAGAGCTTGATCTTTTCCGGGCCTGTCCGTAGCGCTATCAGGCGGTCGAGGATTTTTTCCCAATCCTTGTTCCGCGCGAAATTGTCGTCGGTGATGAAGAAGCGGTTCAATCCCTGGGCCACGTTTTCGCGGATCAGCTTCTCCACGTCATCCGGAGAACGCCGGCGCGATTTGCGTCCCTGGACGTTGATGATCGTGCAGAACGAACACTGGAAAGGACAACCGCGTCCCGCGTCGAAACTCGTGACCGCGCCCGCTGTGCGGACCGCGCGGATCGCCGGAATGAGCGGCAACGGTTCGCCCTCGATGTTCGGCAGGTCCGCCATGAAATTGTAGAGCGGCTTCAGCTTCTTCTCGTAAGCGTCCTTGAGCACCATCTCCATGCGCCCTTCCGCTTCGCCGGCGAAAAGCGTAACGCCCATCGCCTTCGCTCGATGCACATCGGTATCCTTCCCACCCATCATGCTCAGAATTCCCGAGACATGGAACCCGCCGATCCCCACCTGGATCCCGCGCTCCCGCAGCGGTTTCGCCAGATCGAGCGCATGCGGGAACTGATTCGATTGCACCCCGATTAACATCACCATCCCCGCGCCCGCTTCCTCGATCATTCGCGCCAGTCTTTCCGGCCTGATCCGCGTATTCGTCTCATCGACCGGATGAATCTCGATGTTCACATCCGGCCCGAGCGTATGTCTTTGCTGACAATCCCTTGCCAGCCCATAGACCGCCGCCAACGAGTTCGACGGAATCGTCGAGCGAAACCACTGGATCACATACCCGTCATCATCGTAATGCGACGGTTTAACGAGAATCAGGCAAAAGCGCTTCGAGCGCGTTGTAGCCGGGATCGTCGATCCCGGCCGATCAGATTGGGCAAGGGCTACCATTTCAGGTTCGGAAAACGCCGGATGATACACAAAATCCGGGTTCCCGATAGCAAAATTGTACCGACGACTCTGCCCGCTTCCTCGTTCCCAAACTCTGTTTGGGAACGCACTTGTCTTCGAAGCTTTGCTTCGCTCCTTCCGATTCAAACAATCCTCAACGCTGAATCCTGCGCTGCTCGCGTCGTTCAAGCTCCGAGTAATCGAGAACCGATTCAATGTCGGCATCGAAATAACCGGTCCCGTCCGAACTCACACACTGTTCGGAAATGACGAGGCCGCCGAAAGTAGTGGCAAGCAAATCGAGCGCTTCATCCAGCGTCAGATTTCTGATCACCGGCGGAAGATGAGGCAATCCCTCTCTCGGAGTGATTATCATTATGCTTACAACCACGACCGGATGCTCAAGTCTGACCTTGTGCATGGTGGCCTCAACTTCGCCTGCGCTGAGAATCGCGGATATTGCCATTAGGTCGGTGTACTGGTTGTCGGGCTTGAGACGAAGCGAACGTATTCTTGTCCGTAAGACCTCGGTCGGTATCCTCCCGAAGCTGATCCTCACCATGCCGTTCGGTCCTCGCGTGACCGCGATTCGTTTGTCGTCTTTGAAAATCTCGCGAACCGCCTCCAGACCTTTTGCGCCTTTCGACGGCGCTTGCACTTTAATTCGAGGAAACCGGAGCGGGATCTTACGGCCGTCGCACGACGTGAACAAATACAACCGGCCGCTCCCTCCCATCTCCTTCAAGACCGGCCGCAGATATTTTAAGACGGCGTCCTTGTTCCGCTGTTCCTGGTCTTCACCGAAGACCGACCGGCCTGTCGCGCTGAATAGGAAAGCCGAAACGAGCAGCAGAACGGTGAAACGCTTTCGATAAGACGGCATATGGCGATTCACGCCTTTTCGATTACTTGGAATCCCGCTCCGTTTTCGGATGAGCCGCGATCCAGTCGGCGAGACGCTTCTGAAGCATCGCGTATTGTTCTGGCGTCGGGCGAAAGGGAATCCGTTTCCCATAAATGGTGTGATATTTCACTGCTAACTGGTCCCAAAAATAAGCTTCCATTTGATCTTTGGGCACACCCCAGCCTTCCTCGTACATCGTTCCCATCCAGGCAAGAGCTTGAGGATGAGTCTGGTTGGCGGCCTTTTGAAGCCATTGCAACGCCTCCCCATAATCCTGCTTCGCATCCCGTCCCTGCGCGTATCTCACCCCTATTTCGAACTGCGCTTCGGCGCATCCATTCTCGGCAGCTTGTCGGTACCATTTCATGGCCTCCCCAGGGTCCTTAGTAACTCCGTCGCCAAAGTCATAAAGGAACCCAATTTGGTACTGAGCTTCCGCGTTGCCGTGAGCCGCAGCTTGCTGAAACAGCTTCATCGCTTTGGAGTAATCGTGTTTCAAATACTGATCTGTATCGGCCGCGTACATCTTGGCCAAAGTCATTTGAAAATCCGGTTGGTCCGGCGAAGTCCCAAGGGATTTGGCCAGCCAATCAATTCCTTTAGCTTCATCTTTTTTAACACCACGACCTTGCATCAACATTTTGGCGATCACGTCTTGCGCTCTCGCATCCCCTTGTTCAGCTAGCTTGAGTGCCGCCTTCGCTTCTTCTGCGTAGCTTTTTTTCAGCGCGGCCGAGTTATCGGCGAGGGGAATTGCTGCCGACTTGAGCAACCCGCTAAGTACCTCCGGGTTTCGACCAATCATGCCATGGAATGGTAAGTTTTGGTTATTTTTATACATCTCGAGCTGGCCGCATTCATAACAGATCAGAATGTCATAGGCGTCGCCGCCGACCTTGAGTGCCAGTGCGTGCCGAGGGCTGATTAGGCACATCGAAATCATGTTTGCATCACCCGCCGACAACGCGGCATTTAGAGCCGCGATGGCCTTCTTCGCCTGGTCCGGCGAAAGCTTGAAGCTCCCGAGAATGTGATGACCGTGGAAGTCCCACTGAGGAATATCGGGACCGCCCCAAGGCTGGAGCGAGTAAAGGGTGATCGACGAAGACGAGGCGAGACCTTCAAGCACTTCTCGCGGCAATTCCGGTCGCCTCCGCGATTTCTCATACCACGTTTTCGCCTTCTCCCGGCTCTTCGGCGCGCCGAGCCCTTTCTCGTACATTTCGGCGATCGATCGCTGAGCGGACGAATCTCCTTGCTCCGCCGCTTTGATGAACCAGTGCATCGCTTCGGCGTAATCCACTTTTGTCCCACGACCATTGAGATAGGCAGCGCCAAGCGACGATTCCGCTTCGGCGTCGCCTTGAGCGGCCGCCTTGCGCAGCCATTCCACGCCGGCTTCCGCTTCCTCAGCTACACCGCAGCAGCCAATAAGAAACATGTTGCCTACCATGCTCTGGGCGCGAGCATTCCCCGCGTCGGCCAATGGCTGGAGCAGCAGCAGAGCGCGGACAAAATCGTTTTGGTTGAATGCCTGTGTCCCGTCCTCCAAAGGGTCGGCAAGGACCGAGCCCTGAAGGAACGCGAAGAACAAGAGTCCTAGGAAGCTCGGGAGTGCTCTCATCGCAGGAATCGATTATTACTGGCTCGCAGCGCTAGTCAAAAGAAAGCGAGCGGGTGCATAATCGCGTGTAAGGTCGTTTCGATGCACATCTTGCTCGTAAAGTTCCAGAGCGGCCTGAGTCATGATGAAGTCGTCCGGAATTTGGAGGAGAGATTGCCGCTCTTCCGGGCGGTGCCCGGATTGATCCAGAAATATTATGCGCGCGAAACGTCGACGGGCGATTATGTCGGCGTTTACCTGTTCGAATCGGAACAGGCACTGCGTGATTACCGGGCGTCCGAGGTCGCACGCGGGATACCCGGCGTTTACCAAGTCCAGGGCACCCCGCGCATCGAGGAGTTCGAGATGCTGTTCCCGATGAACGAAAAGAAGTGACATGTGACATGTGACGAGTGACGTGCGGAGTGAAAACCAAGTCGATCGTTTATTCTGCGGTTACCCTGATCGGCGCCATCTGGATGTATCGCTTTCTCAACAGTGGCGGCTGGCTGACGCATCATTATCAGCTCAACCAGCTCAACGATCCCGACAGCTTGAATCTTATTCCCGTGATCTTCGAGCCGATCGCGGTGCTTGGTGTCGTTGCTTACTGGGTCTGGCGAACGCGAGAGCTTTACCGGCTCCTTTTCTTTCTTTTCCTCGGCCAGCTCCTGATCGGGGCGAGTTACCTCGCCATGTTCCTCTTGTTCGTTCTTACCTATAAGCCAAGGATGATGTGAAACCGCAGGCCGCGCAGCAGAGCCGAAAATGGAACTTTTTCTGGGTTCCGAATGAACAACGAAGACGTGATCTGGAAAAAGAAAGGGCGTAGATAGTGACGTGTGACATGTGACCTGTGACGTGTTGAACTGAAGCGGGGATGATTGTCTTCACCGGGTTGGCGCTTAGATTTGTCGGATGAGAGTGCCCATAATAACCGCCCTCGTCGCCTGTCTGGCGTGCGGAGCGCTCGTTGCGGCGACAAACGAGCCTATTTACCTGGGGATTGATGCGAAGGGCATTCGCCATGAATCCAAGGAGTCGGCTGGAAACGCGCCTTGGATGCGCGATGTGGCGTATACCCGTGGGCCGAGCCCATTACCCGGGGACCGAACACGATGGTATGAGGGCGTCGGAATTTTCAGGCTAAGGATTGATCCGACGACCGGTGCCACCAGAGAGGTAACCTTCGTGCGATCGACGGGTAACGTCGCGTTTGACCGCAGCGCCTTGCTCGCGCTTAAGCTTTGGCGGTGGAAGCCCCAGACGTGGACGCAGGTAGACGTGCCCATGCTTTTTGAGCGTGGAGGAGGAGTCCTGTTTTTTCCGCGATATACCACTCTGCCCGTGCGCCGGTAGCGGGGTGGGGGAAGAAATTAAGAATTAAGAAGGAAGAATTAAGAAGGGGCGGATGAAGCGAGGATCGTCCCGCCTGCATCGTTATGCGAAGCATTGCGGGCAGGGATTGAGGATGGTGGATGGCAGGGCAGTCGCGAGTCGCCGAGGCTGAATTGTAGGGCGGGCGCGTCGCCTGCCGAGTCACGATTGGCAACCGGAGCGGTTGCCCTACAACGCCTGACCTCTGACTTCCGATCTCCGACCTCGGTTTCGAGCATTTGAATTGGCTGGCTGGCCGAGGTGAAGCCGGGTAAACCCGGAGCATGACCAAATTATTCTGCACGGGCTTCCTCGCCTGCGTGGCGTCTTCGCCACTGCTGGCGCAACAGCAGGTCACACCACGGGTGAAGATGGACGATGTTGTCTACAAGGTCGGTCCCAGATACCCGGACAGGCTGCAGAGGGCTCGCATCGCAGGGACTGGGATGTTTCGGATGATTATCGATTTCAAGACGGGCAAGGTCACTAATGTCGTGGTCCTTAAATCCACCGAATCCGAAGCCCTCGACAGGGAAGCCATGTTTGCCCTACGTCAGTGGCGATTTAAGCCTGGGAAACTAACGAAGGCCGATATGCCGATTACATTCCACAATGGATCGGAACCGCTCGTCTTGCCTCCCGGTTCGAAGCTGGTGCCGAATCGGTGAGGATTGCTTTCGACGTCCATCTAAAATAGAAGGGCGACTGAACATGGTTACCTTGCGGGCGTTTTCGACTCCAGCGGAAGCGGCGCTCGCCAAGTCGTTGCTCGATGACCATGGAATCATTTCCAGTCTCGCCGACGAAAATTCCTACCTTTACGGCGGTGCGCAGTTGGCGATGCCGGTGCGCCTCGTGGTCGCCGAGGAGCAACTGGAGGAGGCGGCACGGATTCTTAAGGCTCCGCCGGATGGCTTAAATGTTGAGCCGGCCGTGCAAAAGGAGATTGCACAGGCAGCTTCCCGGTTAAGACACAAACACGAACAAAGCGCTGGTAATCCGTGGCAGCTCCTCGCTCTGGCTGCGTTGCTCGCGATTCCCGGAGTCATGCTCCTGGCGCAGAGATACAACTTGCTACTCGTGGCCTACAACCGGCCCACTCGGCGGGGGACTACGATCATTACGCCGACCGACGCTCACATTTTGGGGCTCCTCATAATCGCGATCTCTTGTTTCCTGGTCTTTCTCTACTTCCATGTTCGTCGCGATATTGCGCTCGAGCGGGCACAGTCGCCGCCACGTAATGTGAAGAATGACGACTAACCAACGCTGTGTTAGTTCGGCGACGGCTTGGTGTCAGGTTTGATGCAAGAGATGCGCAAGATACTGCTGATCGGGGCGGGAGGCAGTGGCAAGTCGGTTATGGCCACGAGAATCGCTGCCCAGACAGGCCTCCCGCTCATTCATTTGGACGCGCTCTTCTGGAAGCCGGGCTGGGTCGAAACTCCGCGAGATGAATGGCGGCAGATCGTGGAGGACCTTGTCCGGCGCGATGCCTGGGTGATGGATGGTAACTATGGTGGAACACTCGACCTGCGACTCGCAGCCTGCGACACCGTGCTGTTCCTCGATTTCCGTCCGGCTGTCTGTCTTTGGCGCGTGCTCAAACGGCGGGTGCAATTCCACAACAAGTCTCGGCCGGATTTCGGCAGCGGTTGCCCTGAGCGATTGAACTGGGAATTTTTGCGCTGGATTTGGAGCTATCGCAGAAAACGTCGTCCAAAGATTCTCGAGAAGCTCTCCGCGGCAGCAGCCCAAGGCAAAAAGGTAATTATCCTGCGCAACTCCAAGGCACTCGAAGATTTCTTGGCGCAGCTCGCGCGCGTCGAGACAGCAAAATTGTAGGGCAGGCGCGTCGCCTGCCAAATCAGAATCGGCAACCGGAGCGGTCGCCCTACAATAGCTTCCTGGTTTCCTGGCTTCCCGATTAATCCGGTTCTGAATGCAGCTCCATCCTCTTAATCCTGTCTAGTTCGTCCCATTAGGTCGCCGGGGCGGACCCGGTTGCGTCGAAATTGGCTCGCTCCCGGATATCCGCGCCGGTAAAGCTCAAGCACGCGGTAACGCAGCTAGGGTAGCTGGCGCGAGCACAGGAGTGCGAGTGACCAATTAAGAAACGTCAGCGGCTCGCGATCCTAACCATCGCCGCGACGCTGCGGTCCACGTCGGCGTCGGTGGTGGACCAGCAGGAGACGCTGATGCGCATGGCGGTGCGGCCTTGCCAGACGGTGACGCCACACCAGCAGGTACCGTCTTCCTGAAGTTCTTTGATGACGCGCTGGGTCTTTTCGGCGTCACCGAAGGAAACGAGGACCTGGTTGAGAACGACGTCGTTCAGGACCTCGAAGCCGGCGGCGGAAAGTTGATCGGCAAAACGGCGGGCTTGTTCGCAATTGCGCTCGATCATCCGGGCAAGACCTTCGCGGCCTAACGAACGGAGAGCAGCCCAGACTTCGACGCCGCGGGCGCGGCGCGACAACTCCGGTGTGAAATCGCCGGGGTTCCGGTGCTCGGTCTCGGTAGGCAAATATTCGGCGGTGATAGCCATGGCGGCGGGGAGGGAATATTGGTCGCGGACGAAAGCGAGACCGCAATCGTAAGGAACGTTGAGCCATTTGTGGGCGTCGGTCGCCCAGGAATCGGCGTCGGCAATTCCAGCGGCGAGATGAGCGCGTGACGGCGCGGCCGCCGCCCAGAGACCGAACGCGCCGTCGACGTGGACCCACGCGCCCGAAGCATGAGCGACACGAGAAATCTCGGCGATAGGATCGAACGAGCCGGTGTTCACGTTGCCGGCCTGGACGCAGATAATCGTCGGGCCGGAGATCGCGGGCAGTTGATCGGCGAGCATTCGACCCTGGTTATCGACCGGAACTTTCACGACGCGGCTGCGGCCGAGGCCGAGCAGGCCTAACGACTTCGTAACGGACGGATGCGCTTCCGCGGTGACGATCACCGTAATCGGCGGCGCGCCGAAAAGTCCGTCGGCTTCGGCGTTCCAACCGACTTGCTTAAGCACGGCATGGCGCGCTGCGGCGAGCGCGCAAAAGTTCGCGACCGTAGCACCGGTGACAAAGGCGCCGCTGCATTCAGGCGGGAGCCGGAGAACATCGAGCAACCAGCGCAAAGAGATTTGTTCGAGAAAGGATGTTGTCGGAGTGGGGCGCCAGAGTCCGGTGTTCTGGTCCCATGCAGTCGCCAGCCAGTTGGCCGCGACCGTAACCGGAAGCGCGCCGCCAATGACAAACCCAAAGAATCGCGGCCCAGCCATCGCCATTGTTCCGGGCGATCCGATGTCATCCAGGAGCCGCAACGTTTCAGCGGGATCTGTCTCGCGATCCGGCAACGGCTCATCGAACGCTTGGAGTTGTTCGACGGCGGCAGCTGTAGGAGCTACCGAGCGCTCGCCAATTCCTTCGAGATAACGAATCGCGCGCGTAGACGCGTCGGTAAGAAGTTCTTTGTTCATCACCTTGGCAGACAATCCGTTCGGGCCGAAGAAAACGAAAGGTCGAAAATCAGGCAGGGAAATCCGGGGAGCGCACGCGCCCTCGCGTGGTGGTTGCGCCGCCCTCGGCGCAACGATCTTGGACTGAAAGAGGGAAGTCCGTCTCGGCGAAGGCGCCGAGACCAGCACGCGAGGCGCGTGCGCTCCCCAGAAGGGCAACCGGGGCGGGTCGCCCTACAATTCAGCGCTTAGCGAATATTTGCTTTGGCAGGAAAGGGAATGTCTTCCGGATGTTCTTTTGAAAACCGGGGCCGTATTCTTCCTCGTTCGAATCGCGAGGTACTTTCGAGAGATCGAGTTCTTTCCAGCCTTTGTCGCTGCCGTCGTGGCTGTGGCTGTGGATGTGGTGTAACACGGCTACTTTCTGCTCGGCGAGCGGATGGCCGGTCCTATCGACGGGCGTGACGTCGGCGAAGGCCCAGTCGCCGCTGAT
>Ga0137403_10000358_pt1 | contig 58489 bp, 53 predicted proteins | sample CZOMad2_1_16fung_FD_122057 | JGI IMG/M metagenome (GOLD analysis project Ga0137403, IMG submission 122057) | Vadose zone soil fungal communities from Angelo Coast Range Reserve, California, USA - CZOMad2_1_16fungal (Hybrid Assembly) | ecosystem: Environmental > Terrestrial > Soil > Vadose zone...
GTTCGCCCGTGCTTGCGCGATTTGAATCCGGCCTGCTGACGCGGGAACAATTCTTTGCCGAGATGCGGCAAATCACCGGCTTCACCGGTAGCCTTGACGAATTCGCCAGCGATTTCGCGGACATTTTTTTGCCGATTCCAGAGATGATTAAATTGCACGAGGAATTGCGGCAGCGCGGATTTCAGGCTTATATTTTCTCGAACACGAACGACATTGCGATTGAACACGTCCGCCACAATTTTCCGTTCTTCAAGAATTTCGACGGCTACATTTTTTCCTACGAAGTCGGCGCGATGAAGCCGGAGCCGGAAATTTACGAGGCCATGGAAAAATTATGCGGGCGAAGCGGAACGGACATCGTTTATCTCGACGACCGTCCGGAAAATGTAAAAACAGGTTCAAGGCGTGGTTGGCAGACGGTTCTGCATGAATCACCGGAGGCTTCCCGTGCGACGCTGAAAATTCTTCTTTCCATTTGAAGCCGCGTCAACCGGCGGCAAATTCACAGCGGCGATCTTTCGGCGCTTAAAACGGAAATGGCCTGGCCGTGCTGGTTTTGTGAACAGGGGCGACGCCGTCTTTTGGGAGGTTCCAGATGTAGTGGCAGCTTTCGCAATAGCACTCGTGGTCAATGACGCGAAAGATGATTCCGAGATGCAGGATCACCGTCGGCATGACGAATTTGCGCGTCATCTGCGGATAATTCACCCGCAACGAGCCGCAGGACGGACAATGAAGGGCTTTTTCCAGAACGGCCGGCGCGTCCTTGTCCAAAAGTTCACCAGCGCTTTCCAGTTGATTATGCCGGACCTGAACCCGGTATGTCGCGTGCGGCGGGCGCAAAAACAAAAAATACCGGAACGCCCTGTCATCGTAAGTCCGCGCTTCAAGCCCCTTGTCCCTGAAAAACGATTCGAGCATTTTCCCGTCGTTCGCGTTCTCGAACACCGCCACGTCCGTCCACGATTGATGTCTTCGTGAAGTTTTCATAGTTACTATTCGCCCAACTTTTTCTGCTCGTCAACCCCTGTTTTAGCGGAAATCTTGGTGGGGCGAGGCTCCTGACGAGCCGAAAATATAACGGCGGCTGTGCCCAAACACCGGCTCGCGGGGACGCCCGCCCCACCGGATTTAATTCCGCTTCGGATGAGATTGCTTCGGCTCGACCTTCTTCAATCCAACTTCCTGCGCGATGTCGTCGAACTCCTCGTGCGAGACGGTTTCGAGTTGCTTGCCGCGCGCCTTGAGCTTTTCGTTTATTTTGATGGTCTTCTCGGTCATGACTTCGTGGATTTCTTGCGAACCGCCGACGAGCGCGAAATTCGGGCCGGTCGTCAACCGCTTGTGGCCGTCGGAATCAAGGCCGACGCCGAGCATCACGGCTTTGCGGTTTTTCTTTTGAGGCACGTTCAACATCAATTCAGATTAAAGCCCGCCGTCATTCCGGTCAAGGCGCGGGCGTCGATGAAAGACGTTTTTCTTACCAAGGAAACGATTTTTGGAGTTAAGAAAATAATTTTTCTTACAAGAACAAAAACTTTTCTTGCAATGAAAATGATTTTCAATGGAACCAATGAGGCACGTTTTTATGAATCATCACAGCTTGCGCCAAATTCTGAATTGCGGTTAAATAAAGTTATGCAGGTGCGAATGAAATCCGAACCAATTCCTCAAATGGAATTGAATGGATTCACTTTTAAGCCAAGAGGCGAGACCCATTTCATTGCGCAACCAAGTCATGAAGTGCAGCTTCATTTTGAAAATAAATTGGGAAAACTTTTTCTGGGCGATTCATTAAAATGGCTGGCGAGTCTTCAGCGTGAAACGGTGGATTTGATTTTTGCCGACCCGCCTTACAATATAAAAAAAGCAGATTGGGATGATTTTGACTCGCATGAAGAATACATCGAGTGGTCAACAAAATGGATCAAGGAAGCTTCCCGCGTCCTCAAAAAAGACGGCACGCTTTTTGTCTGCAATTTTTCTGAAATTCTTGCAGACATAAAAGTCGCGGCGATGCCGTTCTTCAAAGGCTGCCGCTGGATTGTCTGGCACTACAAAAACAAAGCGAATCTCGGAAGCGATTGGGGACGTTCGCATGAAAGCGTCGTTCATTTTCGCAAGAACAAGAATTTCCAACTGAACATTGACGACATTCGGATTCCCTATGGCGCACACACGCTGAAATATCCCGTGCATCCGCAAGCGGAAACGAGTCAATATGGCGGCAATGGCAACGGCAAGGAGCGCGAACACTGGACGCCGCATCCAAAAGGCGCGAAGCCGAAAGATGTCATGGACATTCCAACGATGAGCAACGGAATGAACGAAAAAACGGCGCACCCGACACAAAAGCCGGAAGAATTATTGCGCCGACTTGTTCTCGCGGCGTCGAAGCCCGGAGATTTGGTCGTTGATCCGTTTTCCGGCGCAGGGACAACGGCGGTTGTCTGCGAACAGTTGGGGCGGCATTGGATGAGTTGCGACTGCAATCTCAATTACAATGAATGGGCAATTGCCAGATTGAACGCCGTTCCGAAAAAATCAGTGGACGCGTGGATTAAATTCGACCGCGAAACCGCCGCGCGTCGGGAAGGCATCCGATGACGCTGAAGAAGCTGGTTCAAATCGCATCCGATAAAGAGAAATTTACCACTCTTGAAACTTATATTTCGTTTTGCAAATCGTATCTTGATTACACAGCCGAGAACTTGCAGGCGAAAATTGTTGCGAAGCGCGAAACCCAATACCAATTCTTCCAATATAAAAAAGAAGGCGGATTTCAAATCACGCGCCCGATCAATTCCCAACTGATGTTTGATGCAAATTCGGCAAAAGTTCTCGATGCCAAATTTTTTTCCATCATCAAAAATTTGCGCGGGAACGGAATTGATACTAAAGCCAACCGCGTTCTCGTCAATCGTGCCATTTACACCATTCAACAATCCATCGGAGCAACACTTGACGCGCTGCCTGCCGGATTGTCGAATACCGCTCGAAAAATAAACGGCGACCTTTTTGAACGGCTCATCAAACTGGTTTTGAACAAAGCCGGAGTGGATTGCACATCAGGCGTCGTTTCCGTGCCGATCAAGGTTGAAGGCGTCGCCGAATTCAAAATGAGTTTTCAGCAGGACTTGATTGTGAAGGAAGGCGAACTGGTAAAAATCATCGGCTCGGTCAAAACCAGCAGCAAAGACCGGCTCGGAAAAATCTTCGTGGACAAATTTCTGTTTCATCGGCTCACGGAAAAGGACGTGCCGCATATCGCGATTTTTCTGAATGACGTGCAAAGAAAAGGCAAAAACGTGCGGGATTATTCCATCAATTCCACTTTTCTGCCCGGACACTTCAAAGGATTCACCATCAAGCTGAATCCGCTCGACGGCGTTTATTATTGCGACATCCACCCGAACATGACGACCGAGCCGATTCTGAAAGACCACATCAAAACTTTCGACCATTTTCTTTTTACTGACTTGTGGGAACTGCGTTCCCGCGCATCCATTCCTGCCAACGTTGAAAAGAAAACTGAAAGCAGTGAATTGACACCTGAAATTAAAGCGTGATGTTTCAGTTAGATAAATCTGAACACCAGCAAAACTCTTTATGAAAAAATCCATTCTTTTTACCCTGACCGTTGCCATGCTTGCGCTCGCCGCGACCATTTGTTCCGCCGGGGAAACCAAGGCGCAGCGCGACGCCCGCATGGCGTGGTGGCGCGAGGCGAAGTTCGGAATGTTCATTCATTGGGGAGTTTATTCCGTGCCAGCCGGTTACTACAACGGCAAGCCGGTTCACGGCATCGGCGAATGGATCATGAACAGCGGAAAAATTCCGATGGCCGAGTATCAAACTTACGCGAAGGAATTCAATCCGGTGAAATTCAACGCCGAGGAATGGGTGAAGATCGCGAAGGACGCCGGGCAAAAATACATCGTCATCACCGCCAAACATCACGACGGCTTCGCGATGTTCGACACCAAGGCAAGCCAGTGGGGCATCACGCACGCGTCGCCGTTCGGGCGCGATCCGCTCAAGGAACTTGCCGCCGCGTGCAACAAGGAAGGCATCCAGCTCGGCTTTTATTATTCGCAGGCGCAGGATTGGAACAACGGCGGCGCGGCCACCCACGGCAAATGGGATCCGGCGCAGCAACACGACATGGACGATTACATTGACAAAATCGCCGTGCCGCAGGTCAAGGAACTTCTCTCCAACTACGGAAAATTTCCCGTCGTGTTCTGGTGGGACACGCCGACGGGCATGAACCCGGAACGCGCGCAAAAACTTTACGATGTCGTCGAGAAACTCAAACCGAACATCATCATGAACAACCGGCTGCTCGGCGGCGGGTTCACCAATCGTTCCGCCGGCGGACTTAACGGGGACACCCAGACTCCCGAACAATTCATCCCGCCGCAGGGCTATCCCGGTCGCGATTGGGAAACGTGCATGACTATGAACGACACCTGGGGTTACAAGCGCGACGACCAAAATTTTAAATCTACCGGGACGTTCATCCGAAACCTGTGCGACATCGCCAGCAAAGGCGGAAATTATCTGCTCAACGTCGGCCCGAACAGCGAGGGTGAAATTCCGCAGCCGGAAGTGGATCGCCTCAAGGAAGTCGGCGCGTGGATGAAAGTGAACGGCGAGGCGATTTACGGCACCAGCCCGACGATTTTTGGCGCGGAAGACGGCTCATTCAGCGCGACCGAAAAGGATAACAAAGGCAACCCGAAATTCATCACGTCATGGGACTGGCGCTGCACAACCAAGCCCGGAGGAAATTTTCTCCACTTCTTCAAGCAGCCGGGAAAACTTTACATTGAAATCTTCAACTGGCCGGCGGGACAAATGCAACTGCCCGCCGTCAAAGGCAAAATCACCAAAGCCTATCTGCTCGCGGACGCCAAGCATAGCGCGCTAAAATTCCAGCAGACCGCGCAAGGCGTGACAATCCAATTGCCGGAGAAAGCCCCGGATGCGATTGCCTCCGTGCTGTGTCTGAAAGTCAAAGGCGAAGTCGCAACGAGCATGGCGGACAAGACGCCGTAACGAGTGCGAAATCGGCAGAACGGCGACGGAAGATTTGCTCGACTCCATCTTCAGCCAGTTTTGCATTGGGAAATTGCTGCGTGATGGCGCGTGCTTATTTCTTCTCAATTGTATTGGGCGGCAAAGCGTCCTCGAATGATTGGTCAAGTTCGGAAAGTTTTACATACACAATCTGCTCCGACTTCTTCTTTGGATGAGCAATCGGGATGCTGATGATGCGAAGATACGCATAACCATCCTTTTGGCCGAGGTATTCGGTTGCCACTGCGGTTTGCGGATTACCCTGTTGATAGAGACGCTGAAATATCCCGGCTGGAACAGGGTGCGGTGTGTTCGGCGGATAGAAAGTCACGTTGGTATAATTTCCAAGCATACGCATCGTGCCTCCGCCCCCGGCCATTGAAATTGTTGTCCAATCATTTGTCGGGTCATATGTGGCGCTCCCAGGACTGGTCGGATGAAGGTCGGCCAGAGAAACGTGCTTTTCTGGTTTGTTGCAGCCAGCCATAAGCAAGACTGAACCGCATAAAATTATCAGCAATGTGGGTTTCATATGTTTGAATTGAATCTTCATTCACCGGCCTACGCAAACGTTTTTTACTTGATCGCTTCACCACACTTCCACCGGCCCTTTCGGCACGGGAATTTGTTTGCGTTGAGTTGAGGCCGGTTCGCGCATGAAGGACGCAACCATCGGCGGCTGTTGAAATCGGGGAAGCAGTTCGCCGTTCTCGTCGAGAAACTGCCGTCGCCAGCGGATGTAATTTTCGAGAATTTCTTCAAATTGCGCTTTCGTGGAAACTTGCACGACGCGTTTGTTGAATTCGTGGCACGGGCCGAACCGCTTGGCATACCACGGCGCGACTTTGCGGAACATCCGGCAGCCGAGTTCCTCGCCAAAAACTTCGATCATCAGATCGAGATGGCGGCACATGATGCGCACGCGCTCGGAGAAAGCGGGTTCGGGCGGAAGTTCGATTTCCGAATCGAAATTCTTCTCCCTCTCCTCCCCAAAAGGAGGAGAGGGCTGGGGTGAGGAGGCCAAAATTTTCGAACCCCTCTCCCCGTTTAGCGGGGAGAGGGAGTTGGAAGCCTTAAGATATTGCAGCGTGCGTTTGAAAATCCACGGGTCGTAAAACGCGCCGCGTCCGATGCTCACGCCGGCGCAGCCGGTTTCATCGAACATTTTTTTCGCGGCCTGCGGCGTGATAATGTCGCCGTTGCCGATTACGGGAATGTTTTTCACGGCTTCGACGACTTTGCGGATTCCGGCAAGATTCACCGTGCCGCCGAATCCTTGCTCGCGCGTGCGCCCGTGAACAAAAATTGCAGCGACTCCGGCGTCTTCAAGCGAGCGCGCCAAATCGGGCGCGGTGAGATTTTCATCGTCCCAGCCCAAACGCATTTTTGCGGTGACGGGAATTTTCACGGCGTCCACCATTTTTTTCACGAGCGCGGAAGTTTTGCCGAGTTCGGTCATCATCGCGGAGCCGCCGCCGACGTTGCAGACTTTTTTCACGGGACAGCCCATGTTGATGTCAATGGAAGCAACGCCGAGGTTTTCGAGAACGATTGCCGCATCGCGCATTTCTTCTGGAACGCTGCCGAAAAGCTGGACGGCGAGCGGCGAATCGGTCGGTCGGGTTTCAATCAATTTCAGCGCTTTCGGATTTTTTTCGAGGAGCGAGCGGGCGTTGACCAGATCGGTGGTGCAAAGGCCGACGCCGCCGACTTCGCGCACGACGAGGCGGAACGGCAGGTTGGTGTAACCGGCCAGCGGCGACAAAAATAAATTGGATTCCAGTTTGAGCGGACCGATTCGCATGGTGTAGATTGTAGCGGAATTGATTGATTGCGAAAGCGGCAACGGCGTGATAGTTTAGCGCGCCAAATAAATTGCGGAGTTATGTTCAATATGTTTGATGAAGACGACAAAAAGAAAGACGACAAGAAAAAACCGCCGGGTGGTTTTAATCTTCCCGCGTTCACATGGGTTGCATGGATAGCCATCATCGCGACTCTTGTCGGAGGAATGTATTTTTACCAAAAAAGGGTGACGCAAAACATCACGCAGTTGACGCAATACGATTTCTTTCAAAAATTCCGCGCCAGCCAAATCGCATCGGCGGCCATCGAAATCAATCCGCAAAATTATAACACGGTGGACATTTCCGGTTCGTTTTACAAAGCGGACAATGCTGGAAATCTGCTCGATAAAAACAACCATGTGGTGACGGATAATAAAAACGCGGAAGCTGTTTCATTCCTCGTTCCAAACGCGCAATTGACGGACGCGATGAAGGATGAATTGCTGCTGTCGCCGGACAAATCGAAAAACGTCAAAACCGTTCAGCCCAATGCGATGCTTTCGGCAATGGGCATCAATTTGTTGTTCTTTCTGGGAGTCGCCGCGCTGTTCTGGTTTTTCCTGCTTCGCCCGATCAAAATGGCGGGCAAAGGCGCGTTGAGTTTTGGAAAAAGCAAAGCGCGACTGCTCGCAAAAGACCGCAACAAAATCACTTTCAAAGACGTCGCCGGAGTCGAGGAAGCAATCGAAGAAGTTTCCGAACTCGTGGAATTTTTGAAAGACCCGAAAAAATTTCAAAAGCTCGGCGGGCGAATTCCAAAAGGCGTTTTGATGATCGGCCCGCCGGGAACCGGCAAAACGCTTTTGGCAAAAGCCATCGCGGGCGAGGCGGACGCGAGTTTTTTCAGCATCAGTGGTTCGGATTTCGTCGAAATGTTCGTCGGCGTCGGCGCGAGCCGCGTGCGCGATATGTTCGAGCAGGCACGCCGCGCCACGCCGTGTTTGATTTTCATTGATGAAATTGACGCTGTTGGCCGTTCGCGCGGTCACGGACTTGGCGGTGGCAACGACGAACGCGAGCAGACGTTAAATGCGTTGCTCGTGGAAATGGACGGTTTTGACACGCAAGAAGGAATCATCATCATCGCGGCGACGAATCGCGCGGACGTGCTCGATCCGGCGTTGATGCGTCCGGGTCGTTTCGACCGGCAGGTCACGGTGAATCTGCCGGACGTGCGCGGGCGCGAAGGCATTTTGAAAGTTCACGCGAAAAATGTGAAGCTCGAGCCGGGCGTGGATTTATCCATCATCGCGCGCGGCACGCCGGGTTATTCCGGCGCGGAGCTTGCAAATTTGTTGAATGAAGCGGCGTTGCTCGCGGCGCGTTTGAACAAAAAAGCGGTTGGCATGAAAGAATTGGAAGAAGCGCGCGACAAAGTCCGCTGGGGACGCGAGCGTCGCAGCATGGCGATGAGCGACGAGGAAAAACGCGCGACGGCCTGGCACGAAGCGGGTCACGCGCTCGTGAGTGTTCTGCTGAAGCACACGCATCCATTGCACAAGGTCACCATCATTCCGCGCGGTCGCGCGCTCGGCGTGACGATGTCATTGCCGAAGGAAGACATGTTGAACATGCGGCGGAAGCAGGCGATTGACACGATCATCATGACGATGGCCGGACGCATCGCCGAGGAATTTGTGACGGAAGATATTTCCAGCGGCGCGGCGATGGACATCCAGCAGGCGACGCATCTTGCAAAGGCGATGGTGATGCACTGGGGCATGAGTGAAAAGCTCGGCAACGTGCTTTACGGCGACAACCCCGAATATGTTTTTCTCGGACGTGACATGATGTCGCGCTCGAAGGATTATAGCGAACAGACGGCGCAGGAGATTGACGCCGAAGTGAAGCGCATCATTGAGGAAGCAAACCGGACGGCGAAGGAAATGATCAATGCCAATCGCGATAAATTGGAAATCATAGCCAATGGCTTGCTCGAATACGAAACGCTCGACGGTTCGCAGGTCGAGGAAATTGTCCGCACGGGAAAATTTACTCCGCCGCCGCTGCCGCCAACGCAAACTGGTCCGATGCTTGGGGCTCCTGCGGGAACGCCGTTGCCGGAAAATCCTCCGAAACCCGCGCCGCCGAAATTGACCGGACTCGGCTCTGCCGCCCCTGCCCCCGCGTAAAATTTTTATTTGCTCGCGGATTCCAGCAGGATGCGAAAACCGTAATCATTTTTCGTTTCGTCGGGACTCGATGCATAATTGCGAAATACAAGGCGCGAGCTAGGCTCATCCAGAGTGTCCCACGCGCCGCCGCGCAAAACGTGATACGACGGGTCGTGCGAATCGAGGCACCATTCCATGACATTGCCGCGCGTATCGTAAAGGCCAAGGCTGTTCGGACCCAAACTTCCCACCGGCGCGGTTGACGAGCGTTCACCGTTCAATTTCATCACGGCGTCCTTAAGCGAAGCATCGGCGACGAGCATTTCCCATTGCGATTCGGCCGGCAACGTATAGCCGAAGCCATCCGGCAATCCGTCCAATTCCTTGGTGGTTAATTTTTGACAAAAGGCCATCGCGTCGTTCCAACTGACCGAATCCACCGGATGATCCTCGCCGGAAAATGCGCTCGGATTTCCCCCGGCGACTTTTTGATATTCTTTCTGCGTCACTTCGTATTTGCCGGCCCACAAGGTCGCCGAAATTTTCACAAGCACGGTTCCGACGGTGTTGGTGACAATATTGTTGGATGACATCAAATCTTTGAGCAACACGGCGTTGGTTTCATCCATTTCAATGGTCGTGTTGGTGGAAATCTCCGAAGTGACGGCGTTGGTCGTGGCGCTTTGAGCATCATCCGCGCGGCTTGACACGGTGAAGAAAAATAAAAGGCCGCTGAAGAGGAGTGGAATCGCTATTTTCATGCCCCAAACAAAAACCTGTTCGTGTTGCTTGTCAAGCAACTCCGTTACGACGGTCGTTCGAGATTTTTCAAATCCTCGGCCAAAAATTGCGCGACATCCTTGAAGCGCACGATATTGTCAGGATGCGCGGCCATGAGGATTCGATGCGCTTCCAGGCTTGTCCGCGTGATTTCCTCATGCGTCGGATTAATGGAGTTGGGAACGCTGGCTTGCACGTCTTCCGGCAATTGCAACGGGCCATTGGTGACCTTGAACAATTGTATCACCCCGAGATTTTCCAATAATTCGGCGACGCGCGGGCTCGGATTTGCCAGTTCAATTTCACAATGTTCCGCCAGCCCAACCGGATTATTCTTCATTCCAAATCCAGCCAGCACGCCCAAAAATGTGCTGTCCATCAGCACGCATTCCGACAAATCCACGACAAAATGGTTGTAGCCTTTTTGGATCAATTCCGTAAGCAGCGTTTTGAAATCGGGGCTGAATGTAAAATTCGCGCGGCCTGCGATTTTTACGCACGCAAAATTTTTGCCGACTAAAACGGACAGATTTGCCGAGGGTGTTGACATTTTTCTGCGAAATTTTTTGCGCTCAAGCCGCGACTGCCTACGTCGCGACGATTTGCGCCAAAGCTTGCTGCAAAACCAGCGCTTCATCCAATCCGCTGCCCACCAACCGCCTGTTGCAGCGAAGCAGCAAATCCATGGCGCGAACCAGCTCGCTTTGACTGTATTTTTTAACCTGCGGCAGCGCTTTGTAAAGCACATAAGGATTCAAAGCCAGCGGATTGAATTTTTTGTCCGCCGGCAATTTATCTTTTGGCACGCGTTCCAGTTGTGATTTGAACAGTTGAAAGTCGTATGGATGATTAGGTGTCTGTTTAACCCAGCCCTCGCGCAGCATTTCTTTGAGCAGCAACATCGCGCGGATTTTCGAAATCAAACCATACAGCAACCCGATTTCCGATTTGTCCTTGTCGAACTTCGCTTCCCACAATTCTTCGTCCAATCGTTTCAGCAAACGCGGCAGATCGCGGTCGCCCAGCGCGTCGCCCAAGGCAAAAGCCTTCGCCGTTTTATTCTGCGAACAAATCCTTGCGACATCGGAAAATTCAATTTTCTTTTTGTCGCCGACAAATAAAGAAAGCTTTTCAATTTCGGTTTCAAGTTGCCGCGCATTCGGGCCGACGCGGGCGACTAATTCGGCCAGCGCTTCCTCGGAGATTTCCTTTTGGCGTTCCCGCACCGCCGTTCGCGCCGCCATTTCCACGCGCTCGGCCCAATCCTTGTCATCTGCTGAAAGCGCAACAAAACTTTCAACCGTCCCGATTTTGTCCAGCGTCTTGAAAAAAGTTTTTCGCTTGTCCACCTTGCCCGCACTGATGAGCAAACGAACGGTTTGCCAGGAAAAAGACGCCAGATACTTCATCAACCTCTCCAACATTTCAGTCACCGCCTTTGAACTGGCCGCTCGCTCTTCGCCAAAAAAATTGCAGTCGCGCAGCCACACAACCTTGCCGCTGCCGAAAAAAGGCAGGGTGTTCAGCGCCGCGTGCAGTTTATCCAGCACCGTTTTTACGTCGCCGCTGTTGGAAACCGAGGCGTCAATGATTTCGTGGTCCATGCCGCCCAGTTCCTCACACCACGTTTGGTAAATTTCTTTGGCGCGCTTTTTGACGGCGAATTCGTCGTCACCACAAATGAGCGCAAGCGGTGGAATTTTCGCGGCGGGCATTTTATTCTTCGCTGGCTTCGCTGCCAGTTTCGTTGATGCGATTGAGCACTTCGCTCATGTCCTCGACTTGTTCGAAAAGTGGCGCAGAAACGAAAATCGGTTTCTTCTGCGCTGCGGCGATGGCAAGGCAATCGCTCGGACGCGCGTCCACTTCGACAATTTTCCGCGCCGTGTGCAATTCATTCTGTTGCTGCAAAATCAACCGCGCGAAGTAAGTGGAATTTTTCAAATCCGTGATGACAACGCGTTCGACGCTGATGCCGAAGCCTTGAAAAACGCGGTTGATGAGGTCGTGCGTAAGTGGGCGTTCTTTCGGTGTGTTGCGCAAAAAACTTCCGATGACAAAGCCCATCTGCGGCTCGACGTTGATGACGAAAACTTTTTCGTCGTTGCCCACGAAAAGCGCGCAGCCGCTGTTTGCCGGGAGAATGCCGCGGATTTGCACCGGCACAACGTCGTTCTTCATGCGGACAATTTAAGCTGAACCGCGCAAAAAACAAGCCTGCGTTGGCCGTCGTTGCAATTTTAGTGCGACTGGCCGCAGGCGCAGGAAATCTTTTCAGCTTTTGCCGGGTCGTAATTCAGCCACGGCCCAAGCCAGCGCTCGACTTCCTGCAACGTCATGCCTTTGCGGACGTGGTAATCGAGAATCTGGTCTCGACCCAGTTTGCCGACGGCAAAGTATTTTGAATCGGGATGAGCGAAATAAAGTCCGCTCACCGAACTGCCCGGCCACATCGCAAAACTCTCCGTGAGCTTGATGCCCGCATTTTTTTCAACGTCGAGCAGCTTCCAGAGAATTTCTTTTTCCGTGTGATCGGGACACGCCGGATAACCCGCCGCCGGACGGATGCCGCGATATTTTTCCTCGATCAAATCTTCGGGTTCCAAATTTTCGACTTTGCCGAAACCCCATTCTTCGCGGGCGCGCTTATGTAAAAATTCCGCGAACGCCTCCGCAAGTCTGTCCGCCAATGCTTCGGCCATGATCGCGTTGTAATCGTCATGGTCAGCTTTGAATTTTTCGACGAGTTCTTTCAGGTTGTGTCCGCTCGTGACGGCAAAGCCGCCGATGAAATCAGGCGACCCTTTCGGTGCCATGAAATCTGCGAGGCACCAGTTTGGCGTGCCGTCGTCTTTGGCGATTTGCTGGCGCAGGAAATGGAATCTCGTCAAAACTTTCGAGCGCGATTCATTAGTGTAAAGCTCAACGTCGTCGCCGATCCGGTTTGCCGGAAAGAATCCATAAACCGCTTTGGGTTGAATCAATTTTTTGCTGACGATTTCTTCGAGCAATTTCTGCGCGTCGGCAAAAAGTTTTGTCGCCTCTTCGCCGTGCTTTTCGTGCTGGAGAATTTTCGGATAAACACCGCGCAATTCCCATGTGTGAAAAAAAGGCGACCAGTCAATGAACGGCACGAGTTCGGCGAGCGCAGGCTCAATTTTTTTAGTGCCGGTAAATTCCGGTTTCGCCAAATCATCAAATTTGAGTTTAGGCGCGTTCCTGCGCGCGGCTTCGAGCGACAACAATTTCGCCGTCTGGCTGCTGTGTGTCGCGCGGACACGGTCGTATTCCTCGCGGATTTGCGCGGCGAATTTCGGTTTGTGTTCCGCGCTGATCAAATTGCTCGCGACAGGCACGGCGCGACTGGCGTCGAGGACGTGGACGACAGGCTGGCCAAAATTCGGCGCGATTTTTACCGCCGTGTGCGCCTTGCTTGTCGTCGCGCCGCCAATGAGCAGCGGCAGCGTCAGGCCTTTGCGTTCCATTTCGCGCGCGACGTGGACCATTTCGTCCAGCGACGGCGTGATAAGTCCGCTCAAGCCGATGATGTCCACGTTTTCGTCAATCGCCGTCTGCAAAATCTTTTCGCACGGAACCATCACGCCGAGGTCAATGATCTCGTAATTATTGCAGCGCAACACGACGCCGACGATGTTCTTGCCGATGTCATGGACGTCACCTTTGACGGTCGCCAAAAGAATTTTCCCCTGCGTCTTCGCGGCGCCAGAAGATTTTTCGGCTTCGAGAAACGGTTGCAGATATGCGACGGCTTTTTTCATCACGCGCGCGGATTTGACGACTTGCGGCAAAAACATTTTGCCCGAACCGAACAAATCGCCGACGACGTTCATGCCGCTCATGAGCGGGCCTTCGATGACGAGCAGCGGCTTGGCGTATTTCTGGCGCGCTTCCTCGGTGTCGGCGTCAATGAAATCCACAATGCCCTTCACGAGCGCGTGCGACAGGCGTTCTTCAACGGAATTTTTTCGCCATTCGTCCTCGACAATTTCCGCTTTGCCTTTTTGTTTCACCGACTCGGCGAATTTGATCAGCCGTTCCGTCGCGTCCTCGCGGCGATTCAGCAAAACGTCCTCCACCAATCCCAAAAGCTCTTTCGGGACTTCCTCGTAGACTTCGAGCATTCCGGCGTTGACGATGCCCATGTCGAGTCCGGCGCGAATCGCGTGATACAAAAACGCGCTGTGCATCGCCTCGCGCACGGCGTTGTTGCCGCGAAACGAAAACGAAATGTTGCTGATGCCGCCGCTGACTTTTGCGTGCGGCAGATTTTCTTTGATCCACTGCGTCGCGCGGATGAAATCCACGGCGTAATTCGCGTGTTCCTCCAAACCCGTGCCAACAGTCAGCACGTTCGGATCGAAAATAATGTCTTGCGACGGAAAGCCGACTTTTTCGACGAGCAAATCATAAGCACGTTTGCATACTAAAATTTTTCGCTCAAACGAATCCGCCTGGCCGAGTTCGTCAAAAGCCATCACGACGACCGCCGCGCCGTAGCGATGGACGAGCTTCGCGTGATGCAGAAATTTTTCCTCGCCTTCCTTGAGCGAAATGGAATTCACGATGCCTTTGCCCTGAAGACATTTCAGCCCAGTTTCAATGACTTCCCATTTCGAGGAATCCACCATCACCGGCACTTTGCAGATGTCCGGCTCGCTCGCGATGAGGTTGAGAAAACGGTGCATCGCGGCGACGCCGTCAATCATCCCTTCGTCCATGCAGACGTCAATGACCTGCGCGCCATTCTCGACCTGCTGGCGCGCGATGGCGAGCGCGGCCTCGTAATCGCCGGCCTTGATGAGCTGCGCGAACTTGGGCGAACCGGCGACGTTCGTGCGCTCGCCGATGTTCAGGAAATTTGTCTGCGGCCGGACGGTGAGTGCGTCCAATCCGCTCAAGCACAAATACGGTTCAATTGTCGGAATTTTTCGTGGCGGTAAATTTTTTACCGCTTCGGCAATCGCCTTGATGTGCGGCGGCGTTGTGCCGCAACAACCGCCGACGATGTTGAGCCACCCATTCTGCGCCCACTCGCGCAATTGCGGCGCGAACGATTCGGGTGTTTCTGGAAAGCCCGTCGGCAACAGCGGATTCGGCAACCCGGCGTTCGGATACGCGCTGACATAAATCGGCGCGATGCCGGAAAGTTCCTCGATGAGCGGACGCAATTCTTTTGGTCCGAGCGCGCAATTCATTCCGACGCTCAACAGCGGCACGTTGGAAATGGAATTCCAAAATGCCTCGACCGTCTGGCCAGTCACACCGCGATTGCTGCCCGCTTGGATGAAGGTGACCGATGCGAGAATCGGAACGATTTTTCTTCCAGTTTCAACTTTAGCGCCGTAGGCCAATGGACTGATGCCGCGCTGGTCAAAAACATTTTGAATCGCAAAAAATGCCGCGCGCGCGTTGAGTGTGTCAAAAATTGTTTCCACGAGCAGCACGTCCGCGCCGCCATCGAGCAAACCATTTAATTGTTCCGAATACGCCGTGACCAGTTCGTCGTAATTCGTGCCGCGTGCGCCGGGATTGTTCACGTCGGTTGAAATTGAAGATGTTTTCGTCGTCGGCCCAATTGCGCCAGCGACAAAACAAATGCGACCCGGCTGCGATTTTTCAACCGCATCCGCCGCGCGCCGCGCGCATTCCGCGCCCGCCTTCGAGAGTTCGTAAGCCAGCGATTCCAGCCCGTAATCCGCAAGCGAGATGGATTGCGCGTTGAACGTGTTCGTCTCGATGATGTCCGCGCCCGCTTCGAGATATTGGCGGTGGATCCCTTCGATGACCTGCGGCTGCGTGACGTTCAGGAGATCGTTCAGACCTTTGAGGTCTTTGCCACTCCATGAAGTGAATCGCGCACCACGAAACGCCGCCTCATCCAGCTTGTGCTGCTGGATCATCGTGCCCATCGCGCCATCAATGATGACGATGCGCTCGTGCAACAGGCGTTGCAGATGTTCGATTCTGTCCGACATCGGTTTAATGCAAATTAACCGGCTGAAAATTAACGGAAAGCTTTCTGCCATGCAAATTAAAAATCAACGTATCAGGATATGATGATATGAAATGTTTAAATTTTGCCCTAATTTGGTATCGTGATAATTTAGGTCGAACGATGAACCTGAAACGTTATCTGATAATTTACGCCGCGCTTTGGAAAAATTCCGTAGCGCGTGAAATGTCGTTCAAGGGCAACTTCATCTTGTGGATCGTTGTCGAAGTGCTTTGGTTCGGGCTGCAATTGAGTTTTGTCACCGTCGTTTATTCGCAGACCAATTCCATCGGCTCGTGGACGAAATGGCAAATGGTCTTGCTCGTTGGCGCGAGCAATTTCATCCAGCAAATCTATCAGGCATTTTTCCTGACGAATTGCACTGGCCTTTCGGAACTCGTGCGCACTGGCAAAATGGATTTTCTACTCGCCCTGCCCGTCAACACACGCTTCATCGTCTCGACGCGGCAAGTGGATTTGGGCGCGTTCGTCAATGCGCTGTTCGCCGTGTGCGTGATGATTTGGGCGGCTGGAAAATTGGATTTGCATCCGACGCTCACACAATTTTGTTCCTTCGCGGCGTTGTGCGTCGTCGGAATTTTCATTCATTATTCGCTGATGTTCATGCTGGCGGCGATCAGTTTTTGGACGGTGCGGGCGCAAGGCATCGTGTGGGGCTATTACAATCTGTTCAACATCGCACGGATGCCGGATGAAGTGTTTCGCGGCGCGTTCAAGGCGGTGTTTACCTTCGCGCTGCCGATTTTATTGGTCTCAAACGTGCCGGTGCGCGTATTGACGAACACAATCACTTCGCCATCCATGTGGCTTTGGCTGCTGGGTTTGGGAATTGTATGGGCGGCGATCTCGGAATGGTTCTGGCGATTTTCTTTGCGCCGTTACACCAGCGCGAGCACATGAATTGAGCATGACACGCTTAAAGTAAATTGCGATGTTCAATGCGGTGAACCGAAAACGAAAATGGATTTTGCGGATTGCTCTGGCGCTGGCGGTTTTATTTTCCGCGCTGTTCGCCGCCGCAATTGTCTTTCCGCAAAAATTTCTGTGCGTTGACAGCGGGCCGGTGAAGGCCGACGCGATTGTTGTTCTTGGCGGCGGATCGCATGAAAGACCCGGACGCGCGGCGGAACTTTTCAAAAATGGCGACGCGTCCCGCATCATCGTCAGCGGAGCCGGAGACGACGAAATCAATCAACGGATTTTGATTGAGAACGGAATCCCGCGAAACGTCATCCAAGTCGAACCAAACTCGCGCACGACAAAAGAAAATGCGCAGTTCACCATCGCATTGCTTCGCCAGCAAAAAATTCGCAGCGCGATACTTGTTACATCGTGGTATCACTCACGTCGGACATTGGATTGTTTCCGGCATTACGCGCCGGAAATAAAATTTTATTCGCGCCCATCTTATTTTGCCTTCAAACGAAGTGAGTGGACGCGTCTTTTGACCAAGCGCATTTATTTGGAATACGCAAAGCTGGGCGGCTATTGGATTCGTTACGGCGTTTGCCCGTTCTAAAAACAACTTGCGCAAGCGAATTTCGATGGCATAATGGCTGTTCCTAATCGCGGGGTGGAGCAGCCCGGTAGCTCGTCAGGCTCATAACCTGAAGGCCGCAGGTTCAAATCCTGCCCCCGCAACCAATTTTGCCCGTGCGAATAAAATCGTGCGGGCTTTTTTGTTTCGCAATCTCCTTTCAATCTTTATTCTCCGCTTGTGCGCACCGTTTCCGTCCAACTTGGCAGCCGTAGTTACGCGATCAAAATCGCGCCGGGTCTTTTGCAAAAGCTCGGCGGCGAATGCGCGCGCCTGAAACTCGGCGGCCGTTGTGCCATCATCACCGATGCAAACGTCGGCAAACGATTTGCAAAAACGGCTTATGAATCTTTGGCCAACGCCGGATTTGAAACTATTTTAATCACGGTTCCTTCAGGCGAGACTGCAAAAAGTTTGAAAACGGTCCAAACTTGCTACGACCAGCTTGCAGCGCATCGGCTCGAAAGAAAATCATTCATCGTCGCGCTCGGCGGCGGAGTCGTCGGCGATTTGGCCGGATTTGTCGCCGCGACTTATTTGCGTGGAATTGATTTCATCCAAGCGCCCACGACGCTGCTCGCGCAAGTGGACAGTTCCGTCGGCGGAAAAACCGGCGTCAATCTGCGCGCGGGAAAAAATCTCGTCGGCGCTTTTTACCAGCCGCGACTTGTGCTGTGCGATTTGGATGCGTTGAAAACGTTGCCTGAACGCGAATTTCGCGCCGGCCTCGCCGAAGTCATCAAATACGGAATCATTTCCGACGCAAAATTGTTTGCGCAACTCGAACGCGATTTGCCGAAAATTTTGAAACGGGAAACCAAAATACTTTCTGGAATTATCGCGCGCTGTTGTGAAATCAAAGCCGAAGTCGTTGGCAAAGATGAAACGGAAGCCGGCTTGCGCGCCATTTTGAATTTCGGCCACACCATTGGTCATGCGATTGAAAACAGTTCGGGCTACGGAAAATTTTTGCACGGCGAAGCGATTGCAATTGGACAAGTCGCTGCGGCAAAATTGTCTCAAAAAATTCTTAGCCTGCCGCAACGCGACGTTGGGCGAATTGAAAATTTATTCGCGCGCGCCGGTTTGCCGACGCAAATCAAATTAAATCCCGCGCGGTGCCAGAAGCTTTTTGCGGCGATGAGTCTCGACAAAAAAGTCAGTGGCGGCGAAATCAAATTTGTTCTCGCCAAAAAAATCGGCAAGGTCATTTGGGGGCAAAAAGTGCCACAAGGATTGATCGAAGAAATTTTAACCGCTAATCTTCGCTGATAAACGCTGATTTTCCGGTTTGTGAAATTATTAAGCGAAAATTAGCGCGGATTAGCGGTTTCAAACTTGTGTTCATTTGTGTTAATCTGTGGCTGAAATGATTCTTGTTTTAGACAACTACGATTCGTTCACCTACAACCTCGTGCAATATCTTGGCGAGCTGGGCGCGGAGTTGCAGGTGAAACGAAACGATGAAATTTCGCTGGAAGAAATCCGCGCGCTCAAGCCGGAGCGCATTCTCGTTTCGCCTGGTCCGTGTTCGCCGCGCGAATCCGGCTTGTCGAACGAAGTCATCCGCACATTTTCACGCGAAGGTATTCCGGTTTTTGGCGTTTGCCTCGGCCATCAGTGCATCGGCCACACGTTCGGCGCGGAAGTCATCGTGAATTACCGCATGATGCACGGAAAAACGTCGCCGATTAAGCACAACGAAAAAGATTTGTTCGCCGGAATGCCGAATCCATTTTCCGCGACGCGTTACCATTCGCTCGTCATCAAGCGCGACACGATGCCGGACGTTCTGGAAATCACCGCCGAGACGGACGAAGGCGAGATCATGGGCGTGAAGCACAAGTCGCTGCCGATTTGGGGCGTGCAATTTCATCCCGAAAGCATCCTCACGGAAAATGGCCGGACGATTCTGAAAAATTTTCTCAAGTTGAAGTAGCCGCGCGGCGCGCTATAATCAATGGCTCATGCAAATTCATTTGCTCAAATCAAAAATTCATCGCGCGACTGTCACGGGCGGCAACGTCAATTACGAAGGCAGCCTGACGATTTCCGGCGACATTTTGGACAAGGTCGGCTTGCGCGAATACGAGCGCATCCTTTGCGGCAACATGGCCAACGGCGAGCGTTTTGAAACTTACGTCATTCGGGGCAAATCCGGCGCGGGCGAAATTATCATGAACGGCGCGGTGGCGCATCTCGGCAAAAAAGGCGATTTGCTGACGATCATGAATTTTGGAATTTTCACCGAAGCCGAGGCAAAAAACTGGAAGCCGCACGTCATCGTTCTTGGCAAAGGAAATAAAGTTGAAAACAAAAGCGAGAAAGTTGCCGAAAAATTGCCGGAATAATCCCGTTTGCTTCACCGCATTGATTGAAATACGCTAACCAAACCGGCATGAAAATTTTTATTGATGGCAAATTTTACGGCGAACGCGACGCGAAAATTTCGGTGTTCGACCACGGATTGCTTTACGGCGATGGAATTTTTGAAGGCATCCGCGCTTACAACGGTCGCGTGTTCAAATTGAAAGAACACATTGACCGGCTGTTTTGTTCTGCCAAAGCAATCCTGCTCCAGATCCCGATGTCGCATTCAGCGTTGATGAAAGCGACGGTTCAAGCTTGCCGCGCAAATAAACTTCGCGACGGTTACATTCGCCTCATTGTGACGCGCGGAATCGGTTCGCTCGGTTTGAATCCAAAAAGTTGCAAGCATCCGTCCATCATCATCATCGCGGATAAGATTCAGCTTTATCCGCCGGAATTTTATCAGCGCGGTTTGGACATCATCACCGTGCCGACGATGCGCAATCTGCACAGCACGCTCAACCCCGCCATCAAGTCGCTGAATTATCTGAACAACATTCTCGCTAAAATCGAGGCGAACAACGGCGGCTGCGAAGAAGCCGTGATGTTGAACGCGGAAGGTTTCGTGGCCGAATGCACCGGCGACAATCTGTTCATCGTCAAAAATGGCGAACTGCTCACGCCGCCGCTTTCTGCCGGCGCACTTTACGGCATCACGCGGCAGACGGTCATCGGGTTGGCGCAGGAAGCCGGATTGAAAGTGTCCGAGCCGAACCTGACGCGCTACGATCTGTTCAATGCGGACGAATGTTTCCTGACCGGCACGGGCGCGGAATTGATTCCAGTGGTGAAGATTGACGGTCGCGTCATCGGCAACGGCAAGCCGGGAAAAATCACGCACAAGCTCGTGGAAGATTATCGCGCATTGACGAAATCGTCAGGCGAGCCGATTTGAATTGCGTGGAACCGAAGCAAATGCAAAAAGGTTAAACCATGAAAATAAAACTTAACCTAATTGTCGGATTTTGTTTTATTGCAATTTTGGCCTCGGCAGATACCAGAATTATAGCCACCGTTGAAAATGTTTATGGCAATTCGATCCTTTTGAACTGGTCTCCAAAAAGAGACATTACGAGAACTGAATCATGGGGAGGAGCATCCGAAGGGAATTTTATGAGTGGCGGCAGCACATCGGTAAAAGTCGGTGAAGAATATATTTTTCAAAAGGAAATTTTGATTGTCAATTATCCGATAGATGGCGTAGCAGAAGGCCAAAAATTGAACTTTGAAGCCAAACAAATTGGAACAACAAATTTTCTTGGAAAGACAATTGAGCTTTGGGATGCAGGGTATATGACGATTACTCCTGAAAAAATAAAGGAACTGAAAAAATGGCAGGCTGAAACGGATGCTTTTAATGAAAAGCAAAAAGAGAAAGCACAAAAAATCGCGCGCGACAAAATGTTGTCTGGACAGACAAATGCCGTTCGTTGGTTGCAGCCGCAAGCCACAAATGGCAGCGCCTCCGCACAATGCAGTCTTGGTGAACATTACTTGGTCGGCCTCGGTTGCGAGACAAATAAAACCCTCGCAATTTTTTGGCTGCAAAAAGCAGCCGCACAAGGTGATTCAGAAGCTTCAAACAAATTGGTAAAAATTAATTTGGTTTCGACAAACACATTTTCCGTTGGGATTTCGAGATAGAACTTGCCGTTCGCCATTTTATTGGAATAAAATTTATACCTGTGTCGCCTCGGTAGCTCAGTTGGTAGAGCAGTTGACTCTTAATCAATTGGTCCAAGGTTCGAATCCTTGCCGGGGCACCACTCTCATCCTCAATTCCAGAATTTCCTTGAGTTGCGCGCTGCGGCTTGCGATTTAACGTGGAACGGAAATCGCCGAACCAATTTCTCATGGTCAAATTTTTGCGCCAATACTCCAAGTGGATCATCGCCGGATTCGGCCTGTTCATTTTCGTGCTGACCGAAACGCCGTGGCTGACCAATTCCGAACTTTGGCAAAAAGCCGAAGGCGCGTTGATTGACCGCCGTTATTTGTTACGAGGCGAAAGATTGCCTGACTCTGACATCAGGTTGGTTGGAATCGGGACAACAGCATTTCAACTCGACGCGCTCTCCACAAATGAGGTTGCTGCTTCACCGGCGCTACAACTGATGCAACAGCCTTGGCCGTGGGATCGTCGTGTTTATGCGGCGGTGTTGGAAAAATTAATGAGCGGCGGCGCGAAAGTGGTGATGTTCGACTTTGTATTTGCCAGTGAGACAGATGGCGATGATGAGCTTGCCAAAGCGGTTCAAAAATACAAAGACCGAGTCGTCATCGGCGAAATGTTTGCTGATGAAAAGGATCCGACTCAATATAAAAGTAAAAAACTGACTGTTCCCAATAGCAGATTGTTGCTTCCAGGCACGGAATCAGTCGTTGGTCTTGTCAACATCTGGTCAGATCGTGATGATGTTGTGCGTCGCGCTAGATATAATACCTCTGCTGAACGAGAAATATTGGAAAATCCCTCCGGATTTGACCCGCGAATTGTCGCGTATATAAAAAAAATGGTGGGTGAAAATCAGATTCCGGACAATCTGACACATAGCACCTTGCTGGCTGCCAAAAAATTCAAGGACAAAATAATTTCACCGATCTCAACTCAATTGGAGTTTATTGATTTCCAAGGTTCTGCCGGAACTTACCGTCCATTGCCGGTAGAAGAAATGTTTGTGGATAGTTTATGGAATGGTGGTGGTGAAGGATTCAACGGCGGAATGATTTTCAGCAATAAAATTGTGGTAGTCGGCCCGACAGCGGAAATTTTTCATGACATTCATACAACACCGTTCGGCGAAATGCCCGGCCCGGAAATTCAGGCGCAAATTATTGTAGCGTTGTTGCACAATTCATGGCTGACAGTGACTCCGCAGTGGCAGAACGTCCTTCTTGCATTGGCAATGCTCTTGCTCGGATTGGTAATTTGCCTATACATCGGCAACGCATTGCTCAAAGTTGCGCTGCTCATCACGGCGACAATTATTTTTGTCATCGCCTGCCAAATCGCTTTTTCGCATCACAAACTGGTTTTGCCGATGATGCAGCCGTTGTTTTGCCTCGCGGTTCCGGGCGCGTTCGGCGTCGTTTTTCAATACGCGCTGGAACAGTTTGAACGAATCCGCACTCGCGGTTTGCTCGAACGTTACGTTTCCAAAAACGTCGCCAAGACGATTCTCGAAGACCAGCGCTCGTTCATCGAATCGTTGAGCGGACGCAAGCAAGCCGTCACCGTTTTGTTCAGCGACATTCGCGGGTTCACGAGCATGACGGAAAGCGCCGACGCTGGAAAATTGGTCGCGCAATTGAACGAATATTTTCTGGAAATGGTCGGCGTGGTTCTGAAGGAAAACGGCACGCTGCAAAAATTTATCGGCGACGCGATCATGGCCGCGTGGGGAGACACGCACAGCGAAGGCCTTGCCGAGGACGCGCGCCGCGCCGTGAGCGCCGGGTTGCAGATGCGCGCCGCGCTGACGAAATTAAATGCGCGTTGGAAAAATGAAAGCGACCGCCCGAAATTGAACATCGGAATTGGAATCAACCACGGCGAAGTCATCGTCGGCAACATCGGCCATCCGCAGCGCATGGAATTCACCGTGCTCGGCGACGGCGTGAATCTGGCGGCGCGGCTCGAAAGCGCGACGAAACAATTTCACACGGACATTTTGATCGGCGAGGAAACGGAAAAAATGACGCGCGAACATTTTATTTATCGAAGCGTCGGCGCGATTGCGTTCAAGGGCAAAACGAAACCCATTGAGGTTTTTACATTATTGAATGACCGCTCGCAGCCCGCGCCCGATTGGCTGGCGACTTATCACGGCGCGATTAAATTATATCGCAGCCGGCAATTTGAGAAAGCAGCGGCACTATTTCGGGAAACGGCGGCTGAAATTGGCGGCGATGATTTTCTTTGCAAAATGTATTTGGAATATTGCGAAACTTATCTTCAAAAATCGCCGCCGGAAGGCTGGGATGCGTCCATCACTTTGTCAGAAAAGTAAGCCCGTCCACTTCAGATAGTCATTGACGCCGCCACAGCAACTGTATAGAATCCAGACAGTTTTACCGCAATAGGCATCGGCATTATAACAAAAGTCAGAGCATCGGACCGTATGAAAAAGTTGTTTGTGTTTCTTATTCTGGGAGGTTTTGGTTGGCCTTCTATCAGTCAGGCCATTGACTTGAAGCAATCCAAATTCACACAAGTCGTCAACAGCGTCGAGGTCATTTCGGCGGACCAATCGCAGCGCGCCGCCACCGTGAACGACATTTTCAAATTGCCGGACGTGTTGCGCACCGGCGCGAATTCGCGCGCGGAAATGGTTGCCGACGACAAAACCATCACGCGTGTGGGCGCGAACACGATTTTTTCCTACGATCAAGCCAGTCGCACGATTGATTTGCAGCAAGGAAGTTTGTTGTTTCATTCGCTGCACGGCAAAGGCGGCGGCTCGATTCATACCGCTTCGGCCACGGCGTCGGTGCTGGGCACGACCATCATCGTCAGTTGCACGGCCAACGGCGGATTCAAAGTGCTGGACATGGAAGGCTCGGCGAAAGTTCAATTGCCTGGCGGAAATACCATCACATTGAATCCCGGCGAAATGATTTTCATTTTCCCAGGCGGCGGCGCGTCGCCTATCATTATTTTCAATCTCGGCGACCAGGTGGACGGCAGTTTGCTGGTCAACGGCTTTGACAATGCGTTGCCTTCGATGGATAAAATTAAAGCGGAAATTGCCCGGCAACTTGCCAAAATTTTGAAACACAAATTTGACGATTCGGATTTACTAATCGGCGACACTTTTCCTTTGGACGCAGTTCAAGTGCAGACGGACATTTCAAATCGGAAAGATTTTCAACAACCTCCTGTCATCATTGGCGGCGGTGGCCTCACCTTTGGCGGCGGTTGATTGATATGCCGCACTTAAAGTTACGAATTCAATTATTTCTATGAAAAATCTTTCAAGCTTCGCTATTGTTTTTTTTGCTGCGGTTGCTTCGTTGCGCGCGCAGCCGGCGCCGACCGCCATTCAGCAACAGGAGAATTTCCAACAAAACGCGGCGCAACAGCAGCCGATGCTCGGCCTCAAGGCCGGCACCAACGCGCCTGAAATTTATCCCGGCGAAGATGCGGATGTCGGGCCGCAACATATTTTGAAGTTGATTCCGCGCCGGACTTATTTTGAAGTCAAGGCGGACAGCGAGTATTTCTACACTGACAACGCGCTTTTGTCACAGCATCCCACGATTTCCAGCACATTGTTTGTGAATACGATTTCCGCCGCATTTGCCCCGACGCCTTATAAATTGGGCTATGGACGGTTGGCGCCTTCTGCGGGTGTGATGAGCCAATGGTATAATTATGGTTTGGGCGGCCACGATTTGAGCGCGCTGGATTTCAACGTCCAGACATTTTTCGTCGCTGAAAAATATCTATTGCCGAACAACTGGATCATTTTCGGCGAATTTGATTACGACCGGTTTCTAAGCCAGAACAATTACAACGAATTTTACCATGACTTCACTCCAATCATCGGAGTCCAGCGGCTGGCCAAACTTCGCGACGACATGGTGCTCGCGGTCAGTTTGAAGACGGATTATCACGCTTCATGGACTTCGGGCATTGCAAGTGATTCGGAAGACCGCATGGACAACGCTTTGTCCGTGTCATTGAGTTATCAGGTCATTCCGCAACTGGTGATTCAGCCTTACTACCGCTTCCAATACACCTACTATCGGTTCGACACGGCGCACGCTTCGGATCGCAACGATTACTTGAACAGCTTCGGCTTGTCGGTTGCATATTATTTTACGCCGAATCTTTCGTTGCGAGTGTTTGCAAACGATGATCTTCGCGAAACGGACGACGCTCTGGCGCCGGAATATCGCGCTTATAGTGTTGGCGCGGATCTGGCTTACTCAATCCGGTTTTAGCTCTCCCGCGAAAATAAAAAACGGCGCAATTAACTCGCGCCGGTTTTTATTTTAACCTTGAAATAATTCAGTGGTGGCAGCCGCAGCCGTGGCCGCAGGAACCTTCTTCGAGGTCTGCCGCAACTGGAAGGCGTCCCAATTCAAACGTCTTGGTCACATATTTCTGGATTGAGTTCTGCATTTCGTGAAGTTCTTCCTGCGCGTCGAGAAATCCCCGCGCGACTGGATTCTTCAAAAGCTGGTCGCGATGTTTTTCAAAATCGGCGACTTCCATTCCGTCGAGCGGCTGGCCGCTGTGCTGTTTCTCGTGAAGCGCGTTGCCTTTGCTCATCAACGTTTCGTATTGGCCGCGCGCACCAGTATCCGCCATGAATGTGTCAATGCGTTTGCGGATGACCGCCATTTCGGGCTGTGCGACGATTGTCGCGCAGAGTTCCTGCGTTTTTTCTTCGATTTTTGTAGGCATAAAATAATTCAGTGGCGACAATAAATCACAATTTTGGAAAAAGCAATTGGATTGGTGGAAATGAATTGATCGGCAATTCCTGCCTTCTCGACCTGTAGCGGGCGCAACGCCCATCAGAGGTTGGTTCAATCGCCGAGACTCGTTCCAACGTGCCGGGCCGTTTGCAGCCATGGATGATCGGCTGGAACAATTTTTCGTTTGCCGGCGACTTTTTCCAACGGCACGGGTTCCGTGCCGTCGCCGCGCGCGGCCACCATCACGCCGAAAACGCCGTCATTAATTAAATCCGCACACGCGCCACCGAGCCGCGTCGCGAGCAGCCGGTCTGCGGGAGAAGGCGTTCCGCCGCGTTGGACGTAACCAAGAATCGTCACCCGCGATTCGAGATGCGTCAGTTCCTCCAATTGTCGCGCCAGCCGCAACGTGTTACCCGTATGACGTGAATCAAGCGCGGCGAGTTCGGATTTGGCTTCCTTTTTGTCATGCAACGTCCGCGCACGTTCGCGTTTTGCTTCGGCGGCGGTAAAAGCACGCGCGTCGTCAATGCTCATCGCGCCTTCGGCGACCGCGACGATGCTGAAGTTCGTGCCGCGCCGGCTGCGACGCTTGATGGCCTCGGCAATTTTTTCAACGTTATATGGAATTTCAGGAATCAAAATCACGTCTGCGCCGCCGGCAATGCCCGCGCCCAGCGTCAGCCAGCCCGCGCGATGGCCCATGATTTCCGCGACAATGATGCGATGATGACTATGCGCCGTGCTGTGAAGGCGGTCAATCGCGTCGGTGGCGATGTCCAGTGCCGTCGCAAAACCAAACGTGGCATCCGTCATGGCCACGTCGTTATCAATCGTTTTTGGAAGCGTGATGACATTCAGCCCGGCTTTGGAAAGGTGCAGCGCATTTTTTTGCGTGCCTCCGCCGCCGAGACAGACGAGCGCATGAAGATCGTATTTTTTGTAATTCTCGACAATGACATCGGTCATGTCGCGCGTGCGACCATCAATCAACATACGATGCGGCTTGTCGCGGCTGGTGCCGAGAATCGTTCCGCCGACGGTGAGAATTCCCGCGAGCGCCGCTTTATCCAGCTTGAGCCGCCGTTCTTCGACAAGGCCGCGAAAGCCGTCGCGAAAGCCGATCATTTCCATGCCGTAAAAACCGGACGCGGCTTTGCCCACGCCGCGAATGGCGGCATTGAGACCGGGACTGTCGCCGCCTGCGGTTAAAATTCCGATGCGCTTGGTCTTGGCCATTTGCTGTTATTTGAATGCCAGAAAAAAAATTTGTCGAGAAGAAGTTTTTAATTTTAATCTTTTTTCGCGGGCGAATAATGCCCGCTTCAGATTTTTTTAATGACACTTCCATTCACCGCATGGACAATACGCGCGTCCGCATTTGAGTCGCAACGCATGACCGTCACGCTTTTCATCCCTTGTTTTGTGGACGCGCTGTTTCCGCGCGCGGGCATCTGCATGGTCGAAATTCTGGAACGCCTCGGCCACAAAGTTGTTTGTCCGGCGGAAATCGTCTGCTGCGGCCAGCCACCGTTCAACTCCGGCTATTGGGACGAGGCGCGCGCCGTCGCCGGGAAAGTTTTGGACCAATTGAAAAATGCGGAAGTCATCGTCATCGGTTCGGGTTCGTGCGGCGCGATGTTGAAGAATTTTTACCCCGAACTTTTCAAGGACACGCCGCAATCGGAACTGGCGAAACAAATCTCGTCGCGCACCTGGGAATTTTCCGAATTTCTCGTGAAGAAACTCGGTGTGACCGATCTCGGCGCGAAATTTCCGCACAAGGTTACGTTTCACGACGGCTGCCACGGCCTGCGCGAACTCGGCGTGAAAAAATCGCCGCGCGAACTGCTCGGCCATGTTCGCGGCCTGCAACTCGTCGAGATGGCGGAGGTCGAGACGTGCTGCGGTTTCGGCGGCACGTTCGCCGCGAAGTTCCCGATGATCTCCACCGCGATGGGCGACGTGAAATGCGCCAACGCCACCGAGACCGGCGCGGATTACATCGTCTCAAACGATTCGAGCTGCCTGATGCACTTGCAAGGTCTTCTCTCGCGCCAAGGCAGCAAACTCAAAACGATCCACCTCGCGGAAGTTTTGAATCGGAAATAATTTTTTAGCCACGGATGAAACACGGATTGAACACAGATTTTAATTCTGATTGAACAGAGTTTCAAAATTGATATTTATTCTCAAATAATTAGATATGCTGCCTCGTTACACAGTCGAAGTCAGTCATAACGGCTTGGGTAAATACCGAGTTGTTTCGGGAACGGATCATTACGTCGTTCAAGCGAAGGCAAAGGCATTGCAGTTAAGTTGGGATGAAGAATACAGCCGGAAGCAAGCAAAAGACCGGGAGAAAAATTCAAAGGAACAAGAACGGCGAAGTCGCATTCGCTCACGCGAGGAACGCCAGCAAGATTTAGAAGATAAACTAGAAGAAGCTTCGCAACGAACAGAGGATGCAAAAACGGAGTTGGAACAAATTCAAAATACACTTCGCAGCGCGTTAAAACTTAAACACGCTGTTAAATGGGAAAAGCTAAAACGCGCAGACCCATATCCAACTCCCGAACCGGTCGCGCCGAGCTATCGTGAATATCCATACGAGCCGAAACCCGACGACGTCAAATATCAACCTCTGCCCAATCCAGAACCAGAACCACAATCAGACAATACGCGATATAAGCCAAGCCTCGGCTTCTTCGACAAACTTGTTAAATCGCGAGCCGAAAAGAAAATCCAAATTGCAAACGAACTTTATGCCAGCGAACACGCAGCATGGGTAGAAAGAGCGCAACAAATTGAAACAGAAAATAAAAAGCAGGCCAACGAACTTTATCTTCGTGATCGTGGCGAATGGGAAGAAGCTGTTCCAAAAGTTCAGTTAGAAAATCAAAAAGAAGCGAAGAAAATTTTGGGCGAGAAGGAAAATTGATTTTATCCGTGTTTCATCCGTGAAAATCCGTGGCTAAAAAATTTTGAAATGACTTTCGTTTCGCAATTCATGAAGCAGGCGCGCGTGATGGCGGGCGATTTGCGTCATCGCAAGATCATCCGCGCGGCGCTGGGCAATTACGAGATCGCCCGCGACAAGCGCAAGGCGTCGTTTCAAAGCTGGGAATCCGCGCGCCAGCTCGCCGCCGAAACCAAATGGGACGCGCTCAATCATCTGGACAAATATCTCGTCGAGTTCACCGCGAAAATCGAGGCGCGCGGGACGAAAGTTCATTGGGCGAGCACGGCGGCACAGGCGCGCGAAATCATTTTGCAGATTGTCCGCGACAAAAAGGCGAAGTCCGTCATCAAGTCCAAGGCGATGACCGCCGAGGAAATTCATCTCAACGACGCGCTCGAACACGCCGGCCTTAACGTCGTCGAAAATGACCTCGGCGAATTCATCGTCCAGCTTCGCCACGAAGCGCCGTATCACATCGTGTTTCCCTCGATGCACCTGACGCGCGGCGAGATCAGCGAATTGTTCCAGCGCGAACTCGGCAGCACGCCGACGAACGATCCCGAAGAACTCACAATGATCGCGCGGCGTGCGCTCCGCAAAAAATTTCTCACGGCGGACATCGGCATCACCGGCGCGAATTTCGCCATTGCCGAGACCGGCATGATTTCCATCACCGAAAACGAAGGTAACGCGCGACTTACCGCCGCGCTGCCGAAGACGATGATTTCATTGCTCGGCATCGAAAAGATTTTGCCGAAGCTGGGCGACCTCGCGCTGTTTCTGCCGATGCTCGCGACGGCGGGGACGGGACAGCCGTTGACGTGCTACAACACGATGTATGGCGGCCCGCGCCAGCCCGGCGAAAGCGACGGCCCGGAAGAATGGCACGTCGTGCTGCTCGACAATCACCGCACCGAACTCCTCGCCGACGTCGAGCAACGCGACGTGCTCCATTGTATCCGCTGCGGCGCGTGCCTGAACGTCTGCCCGATTTTCAAAAACATCGGTGGCCACACTTACGGCACGGTCTACAGCGGCCCGATCGGTTCGGTCATCACGCCGCACCTGCGCGGCTTGCAGGATTGGAAACATCTTTCCAACGCGAGTTCGCTTTGCGGCGCGTGCACCGAGGCGTGTCCGGTGAAAATTGATCTGCATCATCACCTGCTGCAAAACCGCCGCAATGCCGCCGTGCAACAACCGACGCTCAAGGAACAGATCGGTTTCAAATCGTTCGTGCAACTGGCGAATCATCCGAAGCTCTGGGCGTTCGCAAAAAAATTCGCACGCCTCACGCAGCCGTTGCAAAAACTCGTGCGCGGCACGCGGCTCGACCCCGGCTATCACTGGACGCAAACGCGCGACTTGCCGGACGTCGCGCCGGAAACTTTCAAGGACTGGTGGAGGAAACGGAAATGACCGAACGTGAAAAAATTCTGGCGCGCGTGCGCGAGGCGTTGAAAGTCACGGCTCCGCTGCCCGGCTCGCATGGCGAAACGCATTTACCCGCTTCCGCAAAAAACATTTCAACCGCGCGTCAATGGCTGCCGAAAGTCGGCGAAAGTTTTGCGGAACAACTCGCGTTGTTTCAGAAAAATGCCGCCGAGTTGAAGGCGGATTTTCAATTGCTCGCCAGCCGCGATGAATTGGAAAACGCGCTCGCCAAAATTTCCACCGCCGAAAACTGGAAACGAATCGCAAGTCATCACGGCGAATTGACGGACTTTGTTTCCGGCTCGCTTGATTTGCCTATTTGTTTCACAGATAAAAATTACGACGTTCACGAACTCGAAACGTGCGACGCCGGCATTTCCGAATGTGACGCGCTCGTCGCGCAGACCGGCAGCGTGCTGGTGGCGAATCGCAGTGCGGGCGGACGCGCCTTGTCCGTGCTGCCGCCGCATCACGTCGTGCTCGCGCGGCGCGAGCAACTTGTGGCCGACCTGCCCGCCGCGTTTGAATTGTTGCAGCAGAAATACGCCGCGAATTATCCGAGCATGATTTCGTTCATCACTGGCCCCAGCCGCACGAGCGACATCGAACGCATTCTGGTCTTGGGCGCGCACGGGCCGAAGAAATTAACGATTCTTTGTTTCTGAAGTAGGAGTCGAGGTGACGAGACTCAAATTAAATTAGAGACTCCTTATGTCGTCTCCTACATTTTCAAACTCCCCCAAACCTGCGGTGCCTTTGCGCATATTCCTCCAGCGCGGCGAAAAACTGCGGCTTGCGGAAATCCGGCCAGAGTGTCGGCGTGATGACGAGTTCAGCATAGGAAATCTGCCAGAGCAGAAAATTGCTCACGCGCATTTCGCCGCTGGTGCGGATCAGCAAATCAGGATCAGGAATTCCACGCGTCCAAAGATTATCTGAAATTACCTTTTCGTTGATGTCCGCCGTTTCAAGTTTTCCGTTTTTTACCTTTTCGGCAATTGAACGAACTGCTTCGACAATTTCAATTCTGCTCCCGTAACTCAACGCCATCACGAGCGTCAGTCCGTTGTTTTTGGAAAGTGTCGCGATGGATTTCCGCAGATGTTCCTGCACATTTTCCGGCAGGCGATAAATCTGGCCGATGACTTCGAGGCGCACGTTGCTTTTGTTCAGCTCGGGCGTTTCGCTTTTGAGATAGTGGATGAGGTATTTCATCAGCGCGTCCACTTCATCCTTGGGGCGATTCCAATTTTCCGCCGAAAAAGCGTAGAGCGTGAGATATTTGATGCCGAGTTCGCCCGCCGTGCGGATGATCGTCCGCGCCGATTCCGCGCCGACGCGATGACCCTCGACGCGCGGCAAGCCGTGCTGCTTCGCCCAGCGGCCGTTACCGTCCATGATGACGGCGACGTGCTGTGGCAACGACGCGCGGGCTTCGGCGCTCAAATGTGAAACTGAACTCATTCAACCGTAGATTACGAAAATTTTTAGAAATGAAAAATGCAAATTAAATCACGCCTAAACCATTTCGCCTTCGCGCGTCAAATTGCCGGCTGCGCGCAGCTTTCTTAATTCATGAATAATCCCACGCCAATTCCGCCAATGTGAAAATATTTTGCAACGCCCAAAGAAAATCGTCCGCCGTTTTTTTGCATTCCGGCTGGTCAAACCATGCAAGCGCAAGTTTGCTGATAATCGGATAATCTTCAAGCCGCTGCGTCTTTTTCAGTTCGACCAGAGATTTGATTCCAACGATGTGAAGTTTGCCCCATTCGGTTTCCATCCAACGCGCCGTTGCCAATGAATCGGCGAACGAACCCGTGCGAGGCGGATTGCCCATCACGTCCAGAAAAATTTCGCCGCTATCGCCGGGAAGAACAAAATGAAACCCATGTCCGTGCTGGAGATTTTCAACAGTCAACGGGGGCGTCAATTTGTAGTAACGCGCCCCGCAATCACGCAACGCTAAAACAAAACGATCACGGTTTTTTTCAGTCGGATTTATCCAAATGTCAATGTCCTCGGAAAAAGTCGCCGCGCCGTAAAGAACGGTTGCCTGCCCGCTGATGAGCAAATACTCGACGCCGTTCCGGTCAAGGCTTTGGAAAAAGTTTGCGATCATGCACAGCCTTCAAATCCGGCAGACGCGAACGCATTTGCCAACTGCGGCGCAGCCGCTCGCGCGGAGTCAAATGCCGCCATACGTCCGCTTTGTAAGGCGAGATAGCCTCCGCCAACTGCATCGGCGCAGTCGCGGCATCAGAGTTATGATGAATGGCCGGCACAGCGACAAGTTATTTGATTTTGATTCACGACACAAGCTGCGACGTGCTGCGGCAACGATGCTCAAATGGGAAATGGCGGAACTCATTTTGCTTGTCCGCAGATTACGCGGATTGCGCGGATTCAAAAATGAATATCCGGCGAACAAAAATTGGCTTTACTTTTAAGTAACCAATGCGGTATGCAATGGTTACTATGATTGAGCGAATGTTAATTCTACATCAAGCGGCGGGAATTTTGAAAGTTTCGCCGGACACAATCCGACGCTGGGAAAAAAAAGGTTTGATCAAATCGTTTCGCAGCCCGCAAAATCATCGGCTGTTTAATCTCGTAGAACTGGAAAGGGTAATCTCGAAACACCAAGGCAACGGTTCAACCGCAGCCTTCAAAGTTCTCAAGAGCCCAAAAACAAAACATACGGTCATCGAATTATTTTCTGGTTGCGGCGGCATGGCTTTGGGATTTGAAAATGCCGGGCTGTCTGCCCAGATGCTGGTTGAGATTGATAAAAATGCCGTTGCGACGCTCAAAAAAAATCGATCTAACTGGAACATTGTTTCCGACGACATTAAAAACGTATCTTTCAAACAATTTGCCGGAAAAGTTGAAGTTGTTGCCGGTGGATTTCCGTGTCAGGCATTCAGCTACGCTGGCAAGGGACTTGGGTTTGGCGATCCGCGCGGAACGCTCTTTATAGAATTTTTAAGAGCTGTCAGGGAAGTGAAACCAAAGATTGCCCTTGGCGAAAACGTCCGTGGCTTGATCCAGCACGATGGAGGACGGACGCTGGCGACGATGATTCATTATTTGGAAAAAGAAGGTTACAACGTCGTTTATCATTTGCTGCGGGCGCAATTTCTGGACGTCGCCCAGAAACGCGAACGGCTGATAATTATCGGCGTGCGAAAAGATTTGAGCATCCCGCACCTTTTTCCAAAAGAACGCGACTACACCGTGTCATTGCGACAGGCGCTGAAGGACGTTCCCGATTCAGACGGTTACGAATACTCAAAACGAAAATTTGAAACGATGAAGCTGATTCCCGAAGGCGGTTATTGGCGCGATTTGCCGGATGATCTTCAGCGTAAATTTATGGGTGCAAGTTATTTTCACACTGGCGGCAGGACTGGAATGGCTCGAAGGCTTTCGATGGACGAGCCGTCCCTGACGTTGACATGCAATCCCGCGCAAAAACAAACCGAACGATGCCACCCAAATAAAACTCGTCCGCTGAATATAAGGGAATATGCGCGCATCCAAAGTTTTCCTGACGACTGGATTTTTACCGGAACGGTCAGTTCTCAATACCGCCAAATTGGCAATGCAGTTCCAGTCAATCTGGCCCATCACGTTGGCCGGGGCTTGATTCAAATGCTCGAAGGAAAAATGCACCCGGATTTCATCAATAAAAAAACGAACGAACCAACTGACATAACGAAGACCGATGACAATCAAATCCAATTTGCGCTCGCGTAAGACTACGGTTCAAAAGTGAGACTGAATAATTCTTCCATCTCCTGCGAAGTCAGTCCTGATTTTAGACTAAAACGGTCTTCCAAAACTTTTGGCAGGACTTTGTAAATTTTCTTCAACGCACCTTTTGCTCCTGAAGCGAGATCATAAAAAGCCGGCCCGCTGATGACGCGAATGTGTTCATTGCGCGGCCTCTTTTTTCCGCCCTTTTTACTGTCAGTCGGCTGGAAAGGCTCGTTGTAAATTTGCCTTTTGCTGGGAATGACCTCGACATAATAGCCAGTGAACGCCTTTCCGTGCTTTTCTTCATGCCGAGCCATGTGAATTTTAAGCAGGTCGTAAATTCCAACCCTGTCCGAACCCTTGACGGTGTTGAATTTGTTTTTAACTTCTGCCACCCAGCCTGCGGAAACATTTTCGACATCAACGCCGCCGCCTGTGCCGAGTCCGTTGCAGTTATCAATCCCGCCAATCAACTCCTGATGAAATGTGCCAATCGAATTTTGCAACGTCTTTTGAGCCTGACGAACTTTCTCGCTCGCCATCCAAGTTTTCAGATTCGAGCCGCTGGCAACACATTCAAACAAAGCTCCAAAAGCATCGAGTGAGTTTTTATGAATATCCACGCTGGCCGTTGTTGCCTGAATTGTGGAAACCACGCCATCAAGAGCCGAAATCAGCTTCGCATCTTCGATGAAATTGAGATATGTCTTTGCCATTTGTTTTCCCAGCGAGAGTAACGAAGCGCGTTGCGAATTCAACGACTTTTCACTTTCAAACAAAAATCGTCTGCTCCCGCGCCGGACCGATGGACGCGATGAACAATTTCGCATTCGTCAGTTCCGCGATCGCCTTCAGATACGCGCGCGCCTTCGGTGGCAGGTCGGCGAACTTGCGCGCCTTGTCCGTCGGCGTGCGCCAGCCTTCAAATTCCACATAGACCGGCTTGCATTCGGCGAGCACCTGCGCGTCGTTCGGCACGAAGTCGTATTGCTTCTTGCCGTGGCGATACGCGACGCAGACCTTGATCGTCTCCACCGTGTCGAGGCCGTCGAGATTCGTGATGGCAAGGTCGTCAATGCCGTTGACCATCGTCGCGTGACGCGTGGCGACGGAATCGAACCAGCCGCAGCGCCGCGCGCGTCCGGTCGTCGCGCCGAATTCGCGGCCCATGCCGTGCAGCAGGTCGGAAATTTCCTGATTCTCCGTCGGCAACGGCCCTTCGCCGACGCGCGTGGTGTAAGCCTTCATCACGCCGACGACGCGATCCATCCGATGCGGCGGCACGCCCGAACCCGTGCAAGCGCCGCCCGCCGTGGTGTTCGACGATGTGACGAACGGATATGTGCCGTGATCAATGTCGAGAAACGTTCCCTGCGCGCCTTCAAACAAAATTTCGGATTGCTCGCGCATTTTTTCGTGCAAAAGAACAACTGTGTTTTGGACGAACGGCTTTAGAAACCTTCCGGCGGCGTTGTATTCGGCGAAAACTTTTTTGAACGAGAGAGGTTTCGCGCCAAGCGATTTGAGGACGATGTTGTTTTCCTGGATGCGGCGCGAAAGTTTTTCTTTGAGCCGCACCGGGTCAATCAAATCATTCACGCGCAAGCCAACGCGCGCGGCTTTGTCGCCGTAAGCTGGCCCGATGCCGCGCTTGGTCGTTCCGATTTTGTTTTTGCCTTTCAGCACTTCGCGCTGTGCGTCCAATTCGCGATGATACGGAAATACGACGTGCGCGGTTTCGCTCAAGACGAAATTCTTCGGCGTCACTTTGACGCCGACTTTTTGCAGGCCGCGAATTTCTTCCACGAGGCCAATTGGGTCAACAACCACGCCGTTGCCGATGACGCATAATTTATTCTTCCGCAGAATTCCAGACGGCACGAGATGCAGGACGTATTTTTTTGCGCCGAGAAAAACAGTGTGTCCGGCGTTGTTGCCGCCGGCGTAACGGACGACGATGTCCGCCTGTTCGGTGAGCACGTCAATTATTTTGCCTTTGCCTTCATCGCCCCACTGGGCGCCGACGAGAATTGTGTTTGCCATAATTTTGAATTAATGGCGGCGCAGCAGCACCGCCCTACCGCAATAAAAATCCCCGGACGAAAATCCGGGGCAAAGCATTTGGCCTTTGCCGGAAGAAATTAGAAAAGCGGTCTGTGCGTGTCAATTCTACAAACAGATTTTCGCTCGAGGATGAAGAGGCCGCTTTGCCATTTAATTTCAGTGAAACGGTCAAGGCATTCGTTGACACCATAAATAATTTGGAATTTCATTACGTCCAACTGAAAAAAGTTCTTGCCATTTGCGGCGCAAAGGAAATTATGACGGCATTCACACAATCCAACGCCATCACTTCCACCATGAATAATAAAAAAGGTCTGTTTGAAATGCCGGACGGCAGGAAATTGACGTTCACATTTTTCCTGGTCGCATCGCTCTTCCTGATTTGGGGATTTTGCAACGGGATGATTGACACGATGGACAAACATTTTCAGGAACATCTGCATTTGACCTTGTCGCAATCCGCGTGGGTGCAATTCGCGCATTACATGGGCTATGCCATCATGGCGTTGCCGGCCGGTTTGCTCACGCGGCAACTCGGTTATCGCGGCGGCATTATCTTCGGATTGATGCTCGTTTCTATCGGCGGAATCTGGTTCGTCCCGGCGACACACATTGATGAATTCTGGGCTTTTCTGGTGGGCGTTTGTTTGATTGCGATGGGACTGGCCGTTCTTGAAACCGTCGCCAATCCTTACACCACCGTTCTCGGGCCAAAAGAATACGGCCCAACGCGCATCAATCTGGCGCAATCATTCAACGGCGTCGGCTGGATTTTTGGGCCAATTGCCGGCAGCGCATTCTTTTATGCTGGCGGTGCCGAAGAAGCGCAGAAACATATTTACATTCCATATCTCGGCGTGGGAATTTTCGTGCTCATCATCGCCGCGATGTTCATGTTCGCGCCCGTGCCGGACGTAAAAGTGGAAGATGAATATCACACTGACGACACCGCGACTGCCGCGCCGACAATTCAAAAAGAAAAAAATCCCGCGCTCGTGCTGTTGATGATTTTCCTGAACGTCGCGGCTGTCGGACTTTCCATTTATCTGGTTTGCAGCACGATTTTGCCCAGCGTCATCAGCGAAGATTCGTTCAACAGCGTGCAAAAATTTCTACCGTGGGTAGTCATCGTTGCCGTTCTCGCCACTTTGCCGGCATTGAATTCCATGGCCAAAAAAGTGACGGCGCACAGCATTTGGGCGCACCCGCATTTTTCGGCGGCCACGCTCGCGCAATTCGTTTACGTCGCGGCACAGGCGGGCATTTTCAGTTTCTTCATCAATTGCATGACTGTAAAAAACGGCTTTACAATGGTTCCACCGATTCCGCAATCGTGGACATCCGGCTGGCTTGGACAAAAATTATTTGCCGCAGGAAGCGACGGTGTGTTTCACATCAGCGACCCGGGCGCGGCGTTGCTCGCGTCCGCTGCCTTTGTTTGCTTCCTGCTCGGACGAGTTTCCGGCGCGGCATTGTTGAAAAAAATTTCCGCGCACAAAATGCTCGGCGCGTATGGCTTCATCAACGCCGTCGTCTGCCTGCTCATCATCGGCAACCTCGGCTGGATTTCCGTCGGCGGCGTGTTCTTGAGCTATTTCTTCATGTCCATCATGTTCCCGACAATTTTTGCGCTGGGCATTCACGGCCTCGGCTCGCAAGCCAAGAAAAAAGCGGCGGCATTTATCGTCATGTCCATCACCGGCGGCGCGTTGATGCCGAAATTCATGGGACACCTCGGCGACGTCCACAATCTGTGCTTCGCCTTTTGGATGCCGTTCGTATGCTTCATTTTGATTGGCATCTACGGCCTTTGCTGGTCGAAATTAAGCCAGTCCGAAGGCGTGCTCGGAGTAAAATCCAGCGGCGGGCATTGATTGTAATTTCAAAAACAAACGGCCTTTGGTTTTTGCCAAAGGCCGTTCTTCGTTTTTGAAAGCTTAACCCGAAATCAAAATCATGTTCGCGTATTGCGTCGTGTCACCGGTGCGAATCAGTCCAATGGCGTTCGGCACGCGGTTCTTGAATCGAATATGCGGCTCGAATTTTGTCGGAATGCCGGAAAGTCCTTTTGCAAATGCCGCACGCGCCGCAGCCGAATTATTTTTCTTAAATTCCTCGGCCATGTAAGCCTGCGTCGCATTAAAATTTCCACGAATCGCCGCAAGCACTTGCAAAACCGTCGGCACGCCGTCCACGAGCGAAATGTCCACCGTTTCAATCATCGGCCAGAACGGAAAGCCGCAGTCGGCGATGACGAGCGCGTTCGTGTGCCGCACGCGCGCGAGCAGCGAGAGCAATCGGGGATTCAAAATGCCGGTGTTGAGCATAATTGGAAACAAGAAATTCAGTGCGTCATGCAGCCGATTTTGGCAAAGGCGACAATGTAGGCGACCAGCGCGACAATAAACAACAGCGGCTTGCCCGCCAGCAACAGCACGATGCCAAAGCTCAAAACCACGGCGATCAAGAGGTAAATAAAAATGGACAGCGCAAATTTCATGGCATGATTTAATTATTTTTGCGAGCCGAATGCAAGCCGCATGAATCAAACCCGTTTCGTCAGCGTCACGCCCAATTGCAAAAGTTTTTGCGCGCCGGCATCGGATTTCGTTTCGGCATAAATCCGCAGAATCGGCTCCGTGCCAGAGCCGCGCAACATCAACCACGAGGAATCTTCCGCGATAAATTTCACTCCATCGAGAGTTTTCATGCCAGCCAGCGGCGAGCGCAATAATTTGTCCGGCGGATTTTTCGCCAGAAATTCCATGAGCGCGCCGCGTTTCTCCAGAGGAAAATGCGTGTCAATCCGTCCGTAACGATGCGGGCCGAATTGCTTCTCCAGCTTCGCCATAATTTTGTTGACGGAAATTTTTTCCGTCGCGAGTAATTCCAGCAGCATCAGGCCGGCGGCGATGCCGTCGCGTTCTGGAATATGGTTTGGAAAACCGATGCCGCCGCTTTCTTCCGCGCCGAGCAGCACGCCGCCTTTCAGCATTTCGGCGCAAATGTATTTGAAGCCGACGCCCGTTTCGACGAGCGGCAAACCGTAAGCCGCGCACATTTTGTCCACCATCGAAGTCGTGGTCAGCGCTTTCACGACGCGTCCCCTGCCCTTGCGGTTCACGACAAAATGATGCAGCAACAGGCAAATGATCTGGTGCGTGGACAAATAATTACCGCGCCCGTCCATGCCGCCAACCCGGTCGGCGTCGCCGTCCGTCACGAGGCAGATGTCGTGCGGATGCGCGCGGAGAAACTTTTGTGTCGGGCCGTAATTTTTCTCAACCGGTTCGGGATTGATGCCGCCGAATAAAACATCATGTCGCGCGTTGAGCGTCGTTACTTTGCAAGTCGTGCCGGCAAGCAATTGCTCAAAGCAACCCGCGCCAACGCCAAACAACGCATCGTGTGCAAAGCGCAATTTTGATTTCGCGATGAGTTTGAAATCCACGAGGTTTTTCAGCGCGGCATAATGCGCGGGACGAATGTCTCGAATGGAAATTTTGAATTTTGAATTTTGAATTTTGAATTGAGGCGGATTTTTGTCCAGGAAACTTTCAACGGCTTTGCAGGTTTCAGAATCACTGGAGCCACCGTAAAAGGATTTGAGTTTGAAGCCGTTGAAAATGGGCGGATTATGGCTGGCGGTGATCATCACGCCGCCAATCGCGTTCAATTTTTTTACAGCGAATGAAACGGACGGCGTCGGCGTTGGTTGGGGCGTGAGGATGACTTGAAAATCATTTCCGGCAAAAACTTCCGCCGTGATTTGCGCGAATTTATCCGAAAAAAATCGGCGGTCAAAACCGACGATGACTTTCAGTTCGCGTCCGAAAGCTTCCGACTTTTGATTTGCGGCTTCCGATTTCCAAAAGTCCGCCGTCGCCTGCGCGACGCGCGCGACGTTGGCGAAATTGAAATCTTCCGCGATGACCGCGCGCCAACCGTCCGTGCCGAATTTGATCTGCGACATAATTATTTTCGGAGCAAAAATAATCCCACGATGGCGAAGACGATGCCAAAAATTCGCGGCAACGAAGGCGTTTCCTTGAAAAAGAAAATTCCGGCAACGGCCATCAATGCTGCGCCGCCGGCAAGAATCATCGGCACGGCGGAAAGCGGACCGCCTTTTTGAAACAGCAGGAAGAAAACGATTGTGCCAACGCCGACACAGATTCCGGTCAGAACGGAATAAAAAATGCCGGTCGAACTGGAGGTTTGATTCCAATGTCCGCCAAATTTCAGCCATGCGAGATAAATCAGAATCGTCAATGCCGCCGAACCTTCGACGACAAATCCGCCGAGGCCGTCGCTGATTTTCTCGGAAGCGAGCTTTGTGAAAATCTGGTGCGCGCCGTATAAAATGGCGGCGACCACGGCATACCAAAACCAGTCGTTCATAGATTTATTTTTGTTGGACGGATTCATTTCAGACTTTCAAGTCCGCGAGCGCAGGATCGCAGGCGTTGACGATTTTCCGCATTTTGGTTATCGCAGCTTTCAAACTGCGCTGGCCGAACAAGCTCGTTCCCGCGACAAATGTGTCCGCGCCGGCGCGGGCGCATTCGGCGGCGGTCTGAAAATTGATGCCGCCGTCCACGCTGATCTGATAGCGCAATTGTTTTTCGCGTCGCCACGTTTCGGCCTGCTGGATTTTCGGCAGCGTTTCATGGATGAATTCCTGTCCGCCGAATCCAGGATTGACCGTCATCACGAGCAATAGATCAATTTTTTCCAAAAACGGCTGCGCCAGAGAGATGGGCGTGGGCGGATTGACGGCGAGGCCGACTTTTTTTCCGAGATGCTTGATTTTCCAGATGAGCGGCTCGATTTGTTCGCCGAGTTCAACGTGGATGATGATTTCGTCCGCGCCGGCTTTGGCAAACGGTTCCAGCAGTATTTCCGGTTTGCCGCACATCAAATGAACGTCGAAAAATAATTTGCTCAAAGGGCGGATGGCTTTGACGACTTGCGGGCCGAAGGAAATGTTCGGAACGAAATGGCCGTCCATGATGTCGAGGTGCAGCCAGTCGGCGCCCGCGCGTCCGGCGCGCGCGGCGTCTTTGCCGAAGTTGGCGTGATTTCCCGCGAGCAGCGATGGCGCAATTGTCATGGCGGCGAGAATAAAGGATTGAGGATGGAAGATGGAAGACGGAAATAATCCATTTTCAATTCTCCATTTCCATCATCGTTGCTTCATTTCGGCTTCCGGTCGAGGCAACGGCGGACGGTCAGCGCGAGCGTTTGCGGATGATACGGTTTCTGCAAAAAGTTCACTTCCGGTTCGAGCTTGAAATCTTTGCCGACAATGTCGGCGCTGTAACCGCTGGTGAAAATGACTTTGAGTTCAGGGCGTTCGTTCCAAAATTTTTCCGCCAGTTCGCGCCCGTTCAAACTGCCGGGCATGACCAGGTCGGTGAGCAACAAACTGACTTCGTCGGCGTGTTGTTTCCAAAGTTCAACGGCTTCGTCGCCGTTGCCCGCTTGAAAAACTTTGTAGCCTTGTTTTTGCAGGACGCGCGCAACCAGATCGCGCACGGGCTTTTCATCCTCGACGAGCAAAATGCCTTCGTCGCCGCCGCGGACAATGATCTGTGTCGTCGGCTTTTCGCTTTCAACTTTTTCATCGCCGACGCGCGGAACGTAAATGCGGAACGTCGTGCCTTTGCCGACCGCGCTGTCCACTTCGACCCATCCTTGATGCTGCCTGACGATGCCATAAACCGTCGCAAGCCCCAGGCCCGTGCCTTTGCCAACGTCTTTGGTCGTAAAAAACGGCTCGAAAATGCGCGACAAATTTTCCTGCGGGATGCCGCAGCCTGTGTCGCCCTTGCTCACGCAGACGAATTGTCCCACGCGCGCTTCGGCGTGATGCTGCACGTGCAATTCATTCACGTCCACAATGGCGATGCGCACGGATAATTTTCCGCCGCGCGGCATGGCGTCCCGCGCGTTGACGGCGAGATTCAATAAAACCTGCTCCATCATGCCGGCGTCGGCTTCGACGATCGCGGGCGACTGGCAATAATTCAATTGCAGAGCCACGTCTTCGCCGAGAATTCGTCCAAGCATGTCGGTCATGTTGCCGACGAGTTTGTTCATGTCGAAACGCTTGGGCTGGATGAGTTGGCGGCGGCTGAACGTGAGCAATTGCCGCGTCAAACCTGCGGCACGCTCGGCGGCCTGTGTGATTTGCTGCGCAGAACGGGCACCGGTGTCGTCGAGGTCGGACATCGAAAGCAACGACGCATGGCCGTGAATGACTGTGAGAATGTTGTTAAAATCGTGCGCGACACCACCGGCGAGTTGTCCGATGGCTTCCATTTTTTGAGATTGTAGCAATTGTTCTTCCAATCGCCGGTGCAACGTGACATCGCGGAACAAACTCAACATCAACAGCGGCCGTCCTTGGATTTCGATGAATGAATCGGTGATTTCCAGATGCACGACGCGTCCGTCGTGAAGCGTATGCTGGCGCTGCCGTTGTCTTTCCGAAGAACGCGCGGCGAAAAATTCACGGAGGTTGTTGAGCATTTCATCCCAATTTTCGGATGTCGCATAAGTCACGGTGAAGGGTTTGCCTTCGAGCATGGCCGCTTCCATGCCCATCAGTTTGCAATAAGAGTCATTGACGGCGACGACAATGCCGCTCTCATCGGTCAACCGCATTCCATCCACGGAATTCTCCCAAACCGAACGGAACAATGCCTCCGAGCTTTCCACCGCCGCCAAAGATGCGCGCCGTTCCGTGATGTCCCGCACATGCAACAGCAACGCCGGCTTGCCGTCATATTCGATGCGCCCGGCGCGGACTTCCACCGGCACAGTGCGCCCGCCGACGGTCAGACTTTCGCCTTCAACCCAGGACAATTTGCCGTCCGCCAGTTTTTGAAAATCCGTGCGCGCGGTTTCGCGACGATGCGGAGGAACCAAATCATCAATCGCACTTTTGCCGATCAACTGGTCGCGCGTCATGCCGTGCAGAACACACGCCGTGAAATTTGCGTCCAGCACCATGCCGTCCAAATCTTCGACGAAAATGGCGTCGGGAGAATTTTCAAACAAATCGCGGAAACGTTGCTGGCTTTCGCGCAACCCCTGTTCGGCGCGAACACGCTCCAGCGCGCCGCTGCATTGGTCGGCAAGCGTCTGGAGCATTTCCAGATCGGATTGCGAATACGAACCGGGCCGATGATTTTGGATCAGGAGAACGCCAATGACCCGGTCGCCTTTGGTGATCGGCGCAAGCATCGTGGCGGCGGCGAATTCACCGGCTTCCTTTGCCGTCAAAAGTTCCGCGCCCTTTTCGATGACGCGGCGGATGAGCGCATTGGCGGTTTTCGGCTGGGGCGACGGCGGGATTTCCGTGCGCTGGCCTTCAACGGTCGTGATATTGAGCAGCGAATGAACTTGATCACGCGCGGTGTCATACAAATCGAGCGCAAAATCGCTCCAACGAAAAAGCGTGTCGGCGGCCTCGCAAATGATCATCGCCGCCTCGGACGCCGTTGTCACCGAACCCAGGCGATGGCTCAATTTTGAAAAAGCCGAATTTCGATGCTCCGCCTGACGCCGTTCGGTCACGTCCACGGCCATCGTCAGCGCAGCGAAATGCTGGCGAAAAACCATCGGCGACCAGATGACTTCCGCATCAATGAAGCTGCCATCCTTGCAAACGTGCCGCCAAATCAAACCGCGTCCGGCATTGTCCGGAACGATTGTTTTACGATGGCCGTTTTTTTCCGGCGGACGGATGTCTGCAATCGTCATCGCCAAAAATTCTTCGCGCGAATAGCCGTAAGTTTGGATCGCCGCCTCGTTGACTTCCAAAAAAGCCTGCGACTCCAGGTCAAAAACCCACATCGGGTTTGGATTGCTCTGAAAGAGCAGGCGATATTGGCGCTCGCTGTCGCGCAATTCCTCCTGCGCGCGCCAGCGGTCTGTCACGTCGCGGCAACTGGCGACGATGCCCTTGATTTCCGGATCGTCCAGCCGGTTTTGGACATACGCTTCGTGATAATGCCACGCGCCGTCCTTTTGTTTGTAGCGATATTCCACCTTTGCCGATTTGCCGGGCGTCTTCAGAAGTGCCTTAAATGATTTTTGCACTTTGGGCACGTCTTCAGGATGCATTTGCTCAAACGCGCTTTGGCCGACCAATTCCTCGGGCTTGAAACCGTGCATATGCTCGACGGACGGGCTGATGTAAGTGTAGACGCCCTCGCGGTTCAAAATGGCGACCACGTCGAGCAAATTTTCCGTCAGTGCGCGGAAATATCTTTCGCGCCGCGCCGATTCAAATTCGGCCTCGCGCAATTTTGCGCGCTCTTCCGCCTCTTTCACCGCGCGGCGGACAGCCGACGGCAATCGGTCCGGCTTTTGTTTCAGGACATAATCGGTCGCCCCGGCGCGCAAGCTTTCAATCGCCGCCTGTTCGCCGATCGTGCCGGAAACCAAAATGAACGGGATATGCGGAAATTTTTGTTTTGCCAGCGCCAGCGCTTCCAGGCCGGTGAACTTCGGCAAATGATAATCGGAAACGATGACATCGAATTCGCGGGTCGCCAAAAGATTTTCAAACGAAGCCCGGTCATTTGCGCCTTGCACATCCGCTTCCAGGCCGTCCTGCGCGAAAAGTGATTTGACCAACTCGGCAAAATCCGGTTCGTCTTCCAAGTGCAGGATGCGCAGCGGCTTATTCATTCATCGGTCACTTAGACTGAATTCACATAACAAAACTAATAAAATGAAAGAAAGTAAAGAGCGGAAGCTGTGTTTCTGCGTTGACATTCGGGCGCATTCATCTAAATTCGCCGCCCTTTTAGCAATTAATTTATGCCGAATACGAAATCAGCCGAACGCCGAATGCGCAACAGCGAGCGCAAAAACCTGCACAATCGCAGCATCAAATCCAATTTGCGCCGCGTTGAAAAAACGTTCCGCGCCGCCGTCGCCGCCGGAAAAAAAGACGACGCCGCCAAATTGCTGCCCGGCGTCTTTTCCGCGTTTGATAAGGCGGTCAAATCCGGCGTGGTTGCCCGTCCGACCGCTAACCGGAAGAAATCGCGCCTGTCAGCCGCTTTGAAGTAATTTGGTGGGGCGAGACTCTGATTGGCCCTGTCTTAATTTGATTTCTTTCTGCCTAAAAAAGCAGTAACAAGGCAAATCACGCCAAGGCATCCACCGAATACAATACATATTCCCATAATTCCTTGCATCCATCCGGGCGTTGGAAAATCAATCTGCATTGTAAATCCATCTGTTACAAACAGAACAACAGAAAAAAACGACGCCAAATAACCAGCCCAACGAGATATTTTGTTCATTGATTTTCCTTTCTTTTATTCACGGGAAACAATTCCGATTTGCACAATCCCCATTTTGCCAGCCGGAATTTCAGCCCGACGTTCAGGCAGCCAAAACCATATTTCACGCTGCGACGGAAATTGATGGACGACGCCTCCTTGAAATACTTTGTCGGGCAGCTCACTTCTCCGATCGTGAATCCGTGCCATAAAATTTGCGCGAGCATTTGATTGTCGAAAACGAAATCGTCGGAATTTTTTGACAAATCAAGCGTTTCCAGGATTTGCCGCGAGAACGCGCGGTAGCCCGTGTGGTATTCCGAAAGTTTTGCGCCGAGCAATATATTTTCCGCCGCCGTCAGAAAACGATTCGCGATGTATTTCCATTTCGGCATTCCGCCGCGCAACGAATAACCGCCAAGAATCCGGCTCGCCAGCACGCACGGATGCACCTCGTTCGCGATGATCGAAGCCATCGCCGGAATCAGCTTCGGCGTGTATTGGTAATCCGGGTGGACCATGATGACGATGTCCGCGCCCGCTTCGAGCGCGAGTTTGTAGCACGTCTTTTGGTTTCCGCCGTAACCTTTGTTGACTTCGTGAACATGAACTTTAACTCCAAGCAATGACGACGCCACCTGCACCGTGTTGTCGCGGCTGCGGTCGTCTACGAGAATGATTTCGTCCACGATGCCCTGCTGCAAAACTTCGTCCACAGTTTTGGTGACGGTTTGCGCCGCGTTGTAAGCGGGCATCACCACGACGATTTTTTTTCCGAAAAACATTTTTTTGAAAATTTCCCCCTCTCCTCCCAAAAAGGAGGAGAGGGAATTCAAATTGAGTCACCAATTTTCGCCAATGCTGCCTGAATGAACAAAAATCGAAAGCGAAAAGCGCTTCAAACGCAAGAAAACCATCTTGCCCACAGGCAAAAGCTGACTTATAATCATTTGTCTGTGGCGGAACAATCCAAGTCATCTGATATAGCCAAAGGCCAGTGCGCTGGCGCGGAAGTCTGCCCGTTGAGCCGCGTGCCAGTCGGCGCGACGGTCTGCATCAAGGCGCTCGCCGCGTCGCCGGAAGTTCGCTCCCAATTGCGCGCGCTCGGCCTTTGCGAAAAACAGGAAGTCAAATTGTTGAGCAGTCTCAACGCGAATTTTGTCTGCGAAGTCTGCGACGCGACACTCGATCTCAATGCGGAACTTGCCGAAGCCATTTTGGTCGAGCCACTCGCCCTGCCCGTCCGGCAACTGAAAAATTTAATAGAAAATTCGGTGGGGCGAGAATCCTCGCGAGCCGGCTCGCAAAATGTTTCAGCAAAACCGTTACAGACAGCCTTCAGGATTTTTTTAGGAATTGCGGCGCTCGCTGTTGCCGGAATTTTGATTTGGCAAGGCGTTACGGCGAAGGGCAATCCAAATCCTGCCGCGCCGAACACGAGTCCAGCGGCGGCAACGCTCGATATTGCGATTCTCGTTTTTCGCGAAGGCTTGGAATCCATTCTCGTTCTCGCAGCAATCATCGCGAGCATGACCGGCGAAAAAAAATCGCATCGCAAACCGATTGTCATGGGCGCATTCGGCGCATTTCTGGCAACGCTGGTCACATGGTTTATCGCCGTCGGCATCGTCAAAAGCCTTGGCCAAAATGTTTCGGCGTTGAATTTGCAGGCGGCAACGGGCCTGCTCGCGGTTGTCGTGCTGCTTGTGGTGATGAATTGGTTTTTTCACAAAGTTTATTGGGGCGGCTGGATCGCTATGCACAACCGCAACAAAAAGAAATTGCTGACCAAAGCGAACGAATCGGTCATTTCCGAAAAAAAATTATTGTGGGGACTCGTGCTGCTCGGTTTCGCGTCGCTCTATCGCGAAGGATTTGAAGTCGTCCTGTTTTTGCAAACTTACTTTTTACAAATGGGCGGAAAAATTGTTTTCACCGGCGCGATGCTTGGACTTTTCTTCACCGGCATCGTCGCGCTGCTGACATTTGTGGCGCACAAACGTTTGCCGTATCGGAAAATGCTCGTGTTCACAGGTGTTTTGCTCGGCGTTGTTTTGCTGATCATGGTCGGCGAACAGGCGCAGGAAATGCAATTGGCCGGATGGATTGGCACGACTGAAATTTCTTCGCTGAAAAATGTGATTCCTGATTGGGCCGGACTTTGGCTCTCCATTTTCCCGACGGTGCAAACGCTCGTGGCGCAGGCAATCGCGTTGATTGTCGTCGTCGGTTCCTATTTCGCGGCGCGGATGCAAAGCGCCAAACTTCGCGAGGAAGAAGAATTGGCCGCGCAGGTTTAATTTCCAAAAAACTTTTGACACGAATTACACTAATTTTCACAAATTAAATTTATTCGTGTTAATTCGTGAAATTCGTGTCTAAATTCTCTCGACAAAAATTTTCGGTGGGAGCAAAGTCAATCAGCAGCTATCTAAAAATTATGAATCCTTGGTATGTCACTATTCGTAATATTTCGGTTTTGATTGGCGTGGCAATTGCCACTGTCGCAGTTTGGATTTTATCCGTGCTGCCTTTGATGCTGCATCAGTCTTGGGCGACTTTTGTCATCCTTCCTACCGGCCATTGCGGTGTCACGTCTATTGATTTGACCATCACAACCATTTTTGCTGGCTGGACTTTTATTTTGGGACGTTTGAGCAGGTTTATTTTCGTCGGACGTTTTGCATCTTGGTTTCGCCTTGCATCTTTGATGATGTCAGTCGCCATGTTTTTATTCGCGCAGGGATTATTTATGCCCGCCAATCTTTTTTCTCCTTGCGTCTTTCCACATCTTGCATTGGCCGCTGGTGTCATTGCTATTGCTTGGTATGTCCACTCGCACAAAATACCGGATGCCTAGGCAGTAAAGACATTTGGCGCGAGTTCTTCAATTCTACCCAAATTTTTTATACAAATTCCGCCAGTTCGGTGTCTATTGGTTGAACTGAATGGAATTTGACTGGTGCTTGCGCACGGCCACCATTTGTTTGAAATGAATTTTAATTGGGAAGCACTTTACAATCGCAAGGCCGCCGGACTGATTCTTTACGGCCGCGCGCTCGGCTTGAGTCACGGCGAAGCCGAGGATGTTTTGCAGGAAACATTCCTTGCGCTGATGCAACTGACACAATTGCCGTCGCAGCCGGAGCATTATTGCCTGCGCAGCTTTCGCAATCGCGCGCTCAATTACAAACGCACTTTATGGCGGCGATTGACGCGCGAATTTGAATCGCATCACTGGTTCGAGAAATCTGCGGACGAAAATCCGGCGGAAAAAGTGGCGATGCGTTGTCTTGCGGAATTGCCGCAAGAGCAGCGAGAAGCAATTGTTTTGAAAGTTTGGAACCGATTGACGTTTGATGAAATAGGCAATCTCTTGGAAATTTCACCGAATACGGCGGCGGGACGTTACCGCTACGGTTTGCAGAAAATAAAAATTCAACTGGAAGGAGTCAATTATGAACGAGAACGAGACGAAACAATTGGAAACGAATTTGCGTTCCTGGCGTCCGCGCCGTCCTTCAGCGACGCTTAAATGGCGGCTGGACATCGCATCAGGAAAATTTTTGCCCAGCGCGGCGCGTTTTGCGAGTGTGCTTGTCCCCGTAACCGCTTGCGTATTGTTGGCGGTTTTGAGTTTGAATTCAGAAAATAGTTTGTCGGGCGGCATTTCGCGCCAGCCGATGATGGCAATGATTTCGAGCAATCAAAATTACGCGACTTACTGGACAAAAATAAATGCACAAGGCGAAAACTCACCACCGGCGCAAATTTTTAAGTGGACAAATGGCAGTGCTTCGCCTTTTAGTATGCGTTTCGCGCCGTCTCAAAAATAACTGATTTGCAACATGGAAAAGCCAAAACCGAACCAAGCCAAACCGCAATCCGGCAAACCCGCGACGACGGCAAAAACCACGCCGCCGCCGGCTGCCCCTCCGCTCAAAGTCGCGCCGCTGTTTCGAAAAATTGACTGGCTGGTATTGATTGTTTGTTTCGCAGCAATTTGGATCGCGTATTTGTGGACGCTCGCGCCGGATTTGACGCTGGAGGATTCCGGCGAACTCTGCACGGCATCTTTTTACGCGGGCATCCCGCATCCGCCGGGTTATCCGTTTTGGTCCGTTTATTCTTATCTGTGGACATTGCTGCCGTTCGGCAGTGTGACGTGGCGTGTGGAAGTGGGCGAATCCTTTGCGGCGGCAATGGCGTGCGGCCTGGTCGGCCTGATGGTTTCGCGCGGGAGCAGCATGTTGATTGAAGGCATCCAGGAGTTGAAGGAAATGAACCGTAAATGGGAAAATGCCATTTGCATCGTGTGCGGCATTGTGGCTGGATTGCTGCTGGGCTTTGATGATTTCATGTGGAAGGAATCGGTCGTCATCAACCGTATTTCAGTTTTCGACGTGCCGTGGCTAATGCTTGTGGCGGTTTGTTTGATGCGATGGATTTATGCGCCACATCAATGGCGTTATGTCTATGCGGCGATGTTTTTCTTCGGCCTGTGCCTGACAATCCATCAAACCATGATCTTGGCGGCAATGGGCATTGAGGTCGCCCTGGCCATGACATCACTGCGACTAGGGCGGGATTTATTTTTAGGCAACAGCATCATTTACGGACTTGGTTTAATGGGAATGGCTTCGGGAAAATTACCGGCCCTTGCAAACCTTGATCCGGTTTTTTTGGCAATTTTTCATGTGGTTGGACTTGGCTCGATTGCCGCCTGTTTTTGGCTGGCTGCTAAAACCAAAGCGCTTGGGACCGAATTAAAAGTGATTATCCTTCTGGGCTTGTTTTGGTTCCTCGGCGCGGCATTTTATTTTTACGAACCGCTTTCGGGCATGACTGATCCACCAATGCAATGGGGTTATCCACGAACGGTCGAAGGATTTTTTCACGCTTTGTCCCGCGGTCAATATGAACAGTCCCATCCGACGGACATCCTTCACGAGAAAACGCGATTCATCATGCAACTGGGACTGCTCGTCAATGGCCTGGCCGAATCTTATAGCTGGGTTTTTCTGTTCGTTGCGTTGCTGCCGTTTTTATTTCTGCGGAAGATACAAAAGCGCGAGCGCAGTTGGATCATCGGCTTGGCCGCAATTTATTTCTGCGTCGGCATTCTGTTGACGATTGTGATGAACACGACACCAGATCGCCAGACGGCAGGCGAGGCTAAAGTGTTCTTCACGGCTTCACACGCGATAGTTGCCATCATGATTGGCTATGGGCTTGCCTTGATGTCGGCTTACATGGCCACGCATTACGCGCGCTTTCGACCAATGGCTTTGGTGTTGGGCATCGTGACAATTATCCCCGCAATGACCCTGCTTTACGACAGTGTCAGCATGATATTTTATGGCGGCACAGGATTGCTGGATTACATCCGAATTTTGGTTTTATTTCTATTGCTGGCATCCGCCTTTGTTTTTGCAGCCTTGTCAGTGCATTTGAGACAAAAGGAAAATGTAAAAAATGATTCGTTGCCATTTAAGACTTTTAGCACCGGGGCAATCATTTTGTTGATCTGTTCAATGTTTGTTGCTTTTGCCAGAACGACAGTTGGCGACATCATGGATGCTTGGCAAAATTTATCATTTGTAGAAAGATTTGTTTCACCATTTAAAATTTTAATTTCCGGCACTCCCGAAATTGTCCATAGCATAGCGCAAATCTTCTCGTCGCTGCCGCGCATCTTCACATCTCACCAATACAGCTTGCCGGTCATCGGAGCATTGATATTGGTTGTCGCCGTCGTCGCATTTGTGGCAAGCGTCTTCGCCTATCGAAATCGCGCGCCGATGGTCATCACTCTGGCATTGTTCACGTTGACGCCTGTGTATTCGGCTTTAACGCATTGGGCGAAAGGCGAGGAGCGCAATCATTGGTTCGGCTATTGGTTTGGCCACGACATGTTCACGCCGCCATTTGTCGGGCCGGATGGAAAATTCAGTTACGACTCGAAACTTCGCGAACAGGCGATGAAAGGCCAGAACGGGAACATGGTTTATCCCGAAATGACGCGCGACGCGATTGTGTTTGGCGGCACCGACCCCGGACGGTTTTGTCCGACCTACATGATTTTCTGCGAAAGTTTTGTTCCGCCGCGCTGCAAACCGATGGACCCGGCTTTCGACAGGCGCGATTGCTATCTCATCACACAAAATGCGCTGGCCGATGGCACTTATCTTGATTATCTCCGCGCGCAGTATTTTCGCAGCGCGCAAATTGACCCGCCGTTTTTCAAGGAATTTTTGGAGCGGTATTGGCAGGCGATTTTTGGACCTATCATTTTATGCCTTATTTGGATTGCGATGGATTTCATTCAAGGCAATCCACGGCGCAATCGCAATGCGATTATCATCGGTTCGGTTTGGATCGTAATCTTCGGGATCATTCTTGCCCAACGCGAAGGATTTGTTAAGGGCATTCCAAAAGCGGCCTTCAATATTCTCGACAAACCGTTGACAAAATTCGGCGCGAATGTCGAAACGCGCCGCCGCGCCGAAGGCGTTTATCCGCCAAAGGAAATTTATATTCCATCGGAATTGGATTTGAACAACGCCTTTCGTGATTACAGCACGGATGCCGAACGACGCAAGGAACTTGGACGGCTTCAACCGGGCGAAAACGTGCAAATTGATGAAATGGGACGGGTGCAAGCGTCCGGTCAAGTCACCGTGATGATGATCAACGGACTATTATGCAAGGTCATTTTTGACAAAAACCCAACCAACGACTTTTACATCGAAGAAAGTTTCCCACTCGAATGGATGTATCCCTACGAAACACCTTTCGGCGTCATAATGAAAATCAATCGCGAGCCGCTTCAATCGTTGTCGGAGGAAGTGTTGAAACGTGATCATGAATTTTGGAGCAAATACTGCGAACGGCTCATCGGCACAAATGTGGTCACCTCCGAAACCACCGTCGCCCAAATCACAAATTTCGTGCAGAAAGTTTATCTCGACCATAATTACAGCGGTTTCAAGGGCGATTTGAAATTCATCCGCGATGACGACGCGCAAAAGGCATTTTCCAAATTGCGCGATTCACAAGCCGGGATGTATGCGTGGCGTTTGAAGCTGTTGATTCCGCCCGAACAATCCCGCATGGCGGATGAATATCAGATTTACCGCCCTAAATCGGACGCGGAGGTTCAGCAGCTTTACAAAGAAGCTGATTTTGCTTTCAAACAATCGTTCGCATTTTGCCCTTACAGCCCTGAAACCGTCATGCGTTATATCAATTTCCTGTTCCAATTCAATCACTTTGATGATGCTCTGATGGTTATTCAAACAGCGCAAAAGCTTGATCCTTACAACGATCAATATGCCGGAACTATCAAACAAATTGAAGATATTCAGGCGCAAGTCGCCGAACGCAACCAGGCGCTTGCTTCGGTCCAAAAAATGGAAACCAAAGCGCGCGAACATCCCGCAAACGTCCAAAACCTTTTGTCATTGGGCGGCGCGTATTACCAAATGCAGCAAACGGATCGCGCCATTGAAACGTTTGACAAGGCGCTGGCAAGCCCGGCGATTTCCTCGGCGGAAGCCGCCGGCCTCGCGCAATTTTACAGCAAGCTTGGTGCGAACTATTTCAACAAGCTGGAAACGGTTCTGGAAAAACTGGCCGTCCTCGCGCCCGACCAGCCGGAATCCTATTACGAACTCGCCGCAATAAAAGCCCTTCAAGGAAAAACCAACGAAGCGCTCGACCAACTGCGCACCACAATGGATTTGAATGCGAAACGTTTGAAAGCCGATCCAACCGCCCGCGACCTCGCCGCGACCAACCGCACTGACGTGCATTTCGATTCGATTCGCAACCTGCCGGAATACCAAAAAATCATCCCGCCACAGTAAATTGGTGGGGCGAGCGTCCCCGCGAGCCGAAAAATTAAAGGTTTTGGCCAATTCGGCTCGCCGTTCACATCCAAGTTGCTGGCGGAGGAAATTTCGTTTAATTTGAAAACTTAATTATTTTGCAGACATGAGCAAAGCCGAATCAAAAATGGAAAATGCCGCCGACGAAACCGATGTCGAACCGGTCGCCGCCATCCCGTTGACGCCTGAACAAATCGAGGAATTAAAAATTCGCGCCGACAAAGCCGGGAAAAATTGGGTGCAAACCGCCGCCGATTTTGAAAATTTCAAAAAACGCGCCGCGCGCGAACGCATTGAGGCGATTCAATTTGCCAATGTTTCGCTGCTTCAAAAACTTTTGCCCATTCTCGATAATTTTGAGATGGCGCAAGCCGCCGCGCAAACGGTGAAAGACGAAAAATCTTCTTCGCTGCAATCCGGCGTCGCCATGATCCAACAGCAATTGAAAGCCGTTTTGCTTGAAGCCGGTCTCGAGGAAATTGACGCCGCCGGAAAGCCGTTTGATCCGGCGTTGCACGAAGCGATTGCGCAGCAGGAAACCGCCGAAGCTCCCGAAGGCCACATCGTCCAGCAGGTGCGCAAAGGTTACAAGTTGCGCGAACGCCTGCTGCGTCCGGCAACCGTGATCGTCGCCAAAAAAGCGGCGGCAAAATCTTAATTCAGAAATTCGCAACTCATTCAATGTCCAAACGCGACTATTACGAAATTCTCGGCGTCAGCCGCACAGCAAGCGAAGAGGAAATCAAAAAATCCTATCGCAAGCTCGCGGTAAAATTTCATCCCGACAAAAATCCTGGCGACCATGCCGCCGAGGAAAAATTCAAGGAACTCGGCGAAGCTTACGAAGCGTTAAGCGAGCCACAAAAGCGCGCCGCCTACGACCAATACGGCCACGCGGCGTTCGACCCGCGCCAACGCGCCGGTCGCGGCGGCGGCGGTTTTCACGATCCGTTCGATATTTTCCGCGAAGTGTTCGGCGGCGGCGGAAGCATTTTTGAAAGTTTCTTCGGCGGCGGCCACGACCCAATGGGGCCGCAGCGCGGCGACGATTTGCGTTATGATTTGGAAATCACCCTCGAAGAAGCGGCGCTCGGCTGCGAGAAAGAAATTTCCGTCAAAAAACTGGATCGCTGCGAAACCTGCCACGGTTCCGGCTCGGAAAAAGGTTCCGGCGTAAAAACGTGCGCGACGTGCGGCGGACGCGGACAAGTCCTGATGGCGCGCGGCATTTTCAGCATCGCGCAAACGTGTCCGCAATGCAAAGGCGCGGGGAAAATTTTGGAAAAACCGTGCAAATCCTGCCACGGCGAAGGACGCCGCGAACACAGTTCAAAGATCAAATTGCGGATTCCAGCAGGCGTGGATGCCGGTTCGCGCTTGCGCTCGACCGGCAACGGCGAGGCCGGATTGCGCGGCGGGCCACCGGGCGATTTGTATGTCGTTCTTCATCTCAAGCCGCATGAAATGTTTCAACGCGACGGCGACGACTTGCTTTGCGAAGTGCCGGTGAGTTTTGTCCAGGCCGCGCTCGGCGCGGAAATTGAAGTGCCAACGCTCGATGGCAACGCGACGATTAAAATTTCGCCCGGCACGCAGCCGAATTCCGTTTTCCGCGTCAAAGGCAAAGGCGTGAAAAATTTGCAAGGCCACGGCCACGGCGATTTGCATGTGCGCGTGCAAGTCGAAGTGCCGGCACATTTGAATGCCGAACAGAAAGCCAAGCTTCTGGAATTCGCCGAATTGTGTGATGAAAATGTAAATCCGATTTCAAAAGGATTTTTCGAAAAGGCGAAAAATCTTTTCAAATGATTTCTGCAGGAGACGAGGAGACGAGGTGACGAGTCTCTAATTGGATTTGCAGAAAAAGAGTGAGACTCCTCACGTCGTCTCCTACAATTTAACCCATGCACCGCTTTTATCTGCCGCCCGAACGCTGCGCCGGAAATGCGCTGCGGCTTGATGGACGCGAAGCGCATCACGCCGTAAATGTCCTGCGATTGAAACACGGCGAACTCGTCTCTGTTTTGGACGGCATTGGCAACGAATTCATGTGCACGGTGGATGCCTGCACGCGCAATGCCGTCACGCTTTCCATCTCGCTCAAAAATTTTATTCCAGCCCCGCCCTGCTCCATCACGTTGCTCGTCGCCATTCCAAAAGGAAAAATTATTGAAGACATCATCCAAAAATCTGTCGAACTTGGCGCGCAGCGAATCGTGCCGCTGCTGACGGAACGCGTCGTCACGCATCTTGACGGCGAAAATGCGGAACACAAGCGCGACAAATGGCAACAAATCGCCGTTGAAGCGATCAAGCAATGCGGCGCGACGTGGCTGCCGAAAATCGAAGCGCCGATGACGATTGAAAAATTTCTCACGCGAAAAGAAAGGTTCGATTTATCGCTCGTCGGCTCGTTGCAATCCGAACGGCGTCATCCAAAAGAAATTTTCCGCGAATTTGAAAAGCAAAATGGCCGCCTGCCCAAATCGGCGGCGGTTTGGATCGGGCCGGAAGGCGATTTTACCTTGGACGAATTGCAAGCAATCCAAAATTCCGGCGCGCAGCCGATCACATTGGGAAAATTGACCTTGCGCGTGGAAACGGCGGCGATTTATTGCCTCTCGATTTTGAATTACGAATTGCAAAACGGGATGTTTGAACGATGAAACTTCCGCCGGACACCTTTATTGCGCCCGAAAAGTTGACCCGTTATCTGCTCGTCCGGCAATCCCGGGCGGACAAATCTAAATTTCTCGCCAAAGCCGGATATAATTTGGAGAACGCCGATCAATTGCTGGCCGACTTGCGCCGCCAGATTTTGCCGCTGGATGCCGAGCCATCTGAAAAGAACCAGTTCGGAGATTTCTTTGAGATTTGCGGACTGTTGACCGGGCCAAACGGAGTTGCCCTGCGCGTTCGCACCATCTGGTTGGCCGACCACTTGTCAGGCCGCGCAAAATTTGTTACCTTGTTGCCGGACAAGAAAATAAACTTATGAATCTGCCTCTCTACACGGAAGCTGCGTTGAGCTGTGATTTGCCCGAACAAGGCTTGCGACGCGGCGACATGGTAAAGTTGGTGGATGAAGTCAAAGCTGCCGACGGCACACCCGGTTATGCGGTGGAAATATTGAATGCCTTGGGCGACACCTTCAAAGTCACCGCCCTGCCTGCCTGGGCGTTGGAACCACTGCGCGTGGATGAAGTCCTTTGCGTCCGACTGGCTGGTTGAAACGCGTGGAAACGGCGGCGATTTATTGCCTTTCGATTTTGAATTATGAGCTGAATCAGAAAATGTCTTGACTTCCCCGGCGCACGGTTTAATCAGGGCAGCATCATTTTATGAAAATCAGGCGGGCATCAGTCGTCATCGTCGCAATTCCGCATTGAGCAAGGGAGAATAATCCGCGCCGCTGAATGTCCTGACGGCTTGGCTGAAACAGTTTTCCATCCGGTAAAATCTTTCCACCAGTCCGCAAAATTGTTTCGCCAGGCTGCAAAGCCATTCCGTCAGACCGTAAAGTTGCTTCACCACGCCGTAAAAGCATTTCGCCAGACCGCAGAACTATTTTACGACGCCGTAGAATCATTCTGCCAGGCCGCAGAATCGTTCTACCAAGCCAAAAACCGTCAAAAACCCTTTGTTTTTGGACATTTCACACAATTTCCCTCACCCCGTCCCTCTCCCATCGGATGGGAGAGGGACGGGGTGAGGGTCGCCCCATCAACTATCAACTGTTAAACATCAACCAACACTATGCCAAAACAATACTTCATGCCGCGCGTTCAGGACGCCTACGTCAAATGGCACGACAATCTTAAAGCAGGTGTCACTGCCGTCACACCCGGCGCAATTGCCGCCGATGTCACCACGCTTACGGCGGACAATGCCGCGCTCCATGCCAAAATGACTTCGGCCACCAATGCCGACAATGCCAGCAAAGCCGCCCATGCGGATTTGAACACCGCCATTGCCACGAGTCAGGCCAACGCGCGCGCATTGGCGCAACGCATCAAGAAAAGCACCGGCTACACGACCGTCATTGGCGACACCTTGCAGCTCGAAGGCGCGGAAGATTCCACCGACATGACGCAGCAAAAACCGACACTCACGGCCAATGTCAAATCCCTCGGAATGGTGGAGGTCGCGTTCAACAAAGTGAAGGCGGAAGGAGTCCACATTTATTCGCAGCGCGACGGCGACGCTGGATTCACTCTGCTCGCCAGCGAAACGCATTCGCCCTATGTGGACAACCGGCCATTGCTGGCGGCGGGCAAACCGGAGATGCGGCAATACAAAGCCATGTTCTTTCTTGGCAAATCCGAAATCGGTCTGCAAAGTGATGTCGCGCAAGCAACAGCGCAGCCGTGATTGGAAATATCAGATGAAAAAAATCAGCAACTTTGCAACCACTGGAACGAAAGACTGGAAAAAACAATGTCTGGAATGGGTAAAAACCAACCAGGCATTCAGGGTTTATGGCATTGAGAAAAAGCATTTGGCATTTTGTGCCGATCTTTGCTTGCTTCAAAATCATACATTCACGTTTGATAACGATTCAACAGTTACATTTACTCCTGAAAATTCAGATTAGGAATTCGCGTGTATGTCCGAAACCGCCGATTTCACAGCTGCTGGAGCCGAATGGCAGGATTATTGCCGGGATTGGGCCAAAACCAGTCAGCCATTCAGAATTCACGACATTAAAGAAGAGCATCTTCTTTTTTGCGAGCAGCTTTGCCTGCTCCATAAATATAAATACTGGCTTACAGGTTCGACTGCCAATTTTATTCCCGATAATTCTTATTAGAGCGCATCTCATAAATAGGGCTTGTGATTTTTGCCATTGATGTGTAGGTGGTTATGGATGGAATTGACCAAAGAAC
>Ga0137403_10000359_pt1 | contig 58416 bp, 56 predicted proteins | sample CZOMad2_1_16fung_FD_122057 | JGI IMG/M metagenome (GOLD analysis project Ga0137403, IMG submission 122057) | Vadose zone soil fungal communities from Angelo Coast Range Reserve, California, USA - CZOMad2_1_16fungal (Hybrid Assembly) | ecosystem: Environmental > Terrestrial > Soil > Vadose zone...
TGAAATGGTCTTACCGACTAGACACAATTTCCGTGACCTGATGTCATTGACACGCTATTATGGAATCGATCTACTAGTCATGAGGAAGACCTCCGGACGATTGGACCGCCCGGCTGGAGGAAAGGTTCCGCTAGAGCTCCTCGAAATTCGTAGTTGACTTCTCCACTGACTCGGTATCAGAATTACGCGTAATGAACCCTGAGACGATCGCGGTGGAGGTCCCGTTCCACCTGGCCGGCGGCCTGGACCCATTGATCCTCGTACCCGCCTCCGTGAACGGCGAGGAGCCGCACCCGTTCATCCTCGACACCGGCGCCGGGCAGTGCCTGCTCTCTCCGGTGCTTGCCGGGCGGCTCGGGATCGAGCCGGAATCCGAGCGGCAGGCGAGAGGCGCCGGCGGACCCCTCACGGTCTCCATGGCGCGCGTCCGCTCGCTCGCCGTGGGCTCGGCGCGAGAGGAGGACGTCCAGGTGGCGATCACGGGCGAGCTCGCGCGGATCGGGACGGCCATCCGCGCCAGGGTGGAAGGCGTCCTCGGCTTCAACTTCCTTCAGCGCTTCCGGGTGGAGCTCGACTACGCGCAGAGTGTCCTCCGGCTCGTCCGCCCCCTAGAACCCCGGGATGAGGGAAGCGGCCCCCGGAGGGCGCTCCTCCCCTTTCATCTCGCCGCGCCGACCAAGCCGCTGGTCCTGGTGCCTGTCTTCGTCGACGGCGAAGGCCCCTTCCAGTTCGCCCTGGATACGGGAGCGAGCCGGACCATGCTCGCGCCGGACCTGGTCCACCGGCTCGGCCTGCAGACCGTCGAGGATGACGCGGCGACCGGGGCCGGCGGGGCGGTGCAGATCGTCGCCGGCACCGTGACCTCGCTCGCGGTGGGCGAGGTCGCGGTCCGCGATCATGCGATCGGCGCCGGCGAGTTCGTACACTGGATCCGCCAGGCCGCCGGGGTGCCGCTCGACGGCATTCTGGGCTACAACTTCCTGAACCAGTTTCGGGTGACGATCGACTATCCTAGGAGCGTGCTGGAGCTCACGGCCCCATGAATCGATGGCGGCTCTTGGCCAGCCTGGTCCTCCTGGCTCTTCCCGCCGCAAGTCAGCCGGCCCCCCCTGCCGGCCACCGGGCGCCGGAGGTGTTCCGGGTACGTTTCGAGACCGGCCAGGGGGCCTTCGTCGTCGAGGCCCACCGGGAGTGGGCGCCCCAGGGCGTCGACCGGTTCCATGAGCTGGTCGCGGCCGGCTTCTTCGACGACTCGCGTTTCTTCCGCGTCGTCTCCGGTTTCATCGCCCAGTTCGGCATCCCCGGCGATCCCAAGGTCACCGCCGCCTGGCAGGGGCGGACGATGCCGGACGATCCGGTCCGGCAGAGCAACACCCGGGGCACCCTCGCCTACGCCATGACCGGCCCCGGCACCCGTTCGACGCAGATCTACGTCAACCTCGCCGACAACGCCCGGCTGGACGCCCAGGGCTTCGCCCCGTTCGGCCGCGTCGTCTCGGGGATGGAGGTCGTCGACCGACTCTACTCCGGCTACGGCGAAACGGCCGGCGGCGGCATGCGGGGCGGCAAGCAGGGGAAGATGCTGGCCGGCGGCAACGCCTACCTGGACGCGGCCTTCCCCAAGCTCGACCGGCTGCTGCGGGCGCGGATCGAGGGCCCGCCATGACCGGCGACGGACCAGCGCAATCCGGGCGTAAATTAGGCCAAATTGTGCTATGCTTTCGAAGGCGGACCTTGTCGCCGGAAGGGAGCAAACCCATGGGCAATCAGCCAACTCTCGATCCAAAGCTTACGGCTGTCCTTGCTCGGCTCTGCAAGCGGCGGGGGACGCTGACCAAGACGCAGGCCGCAAAACTGCCTTACCTGGTTGATGTAGTGGCTCAGCACGTCCTTGGGAGACGGATCACCGCCGCGTCTCACCAGAACTGGAGATGGGGGGTTGTCGCCGCCGAGGTGTGGCATTCTGTCAAACCGGGGACGGGTATACAGCCGTTCTTCAGTATCGTGGAGATGCCTTACTCCGAGGGTAGCGTTCAAATCAGCTTACTCAAAGAGCCAGCAAAGGTCTTGGAACCGGAAGAAGCGGAGATCGTCGATTTCGTCGCTGACGAGTTCGGGGCTTTGGACTATGGAAAGCTCGGTAAACTGACGAAGGCGATGAACTTGGAGGTGACGGATTGGGGCAGCAATACCCCGGCGAAGATCGATGAGGACGCGTATATCAGGCTCATGGGAAGATGGGACACTATTTTCTCTAGACTTGAGCTTTGCAATACCGAGGATGAAAGTAACTGGCAAGAACTGACCGGGGCGTCCGTAGAAGAGCTGCGAAAGAGCCTCGGTGTCTAGGCGGATCTTTAGCTGTAGCGCCACATGGAAGGATCGGAAATTTCAGAAGGACTTCGCTGGGCTGAGCCCACAGGCGCAAGAAGAGTTCCTGCGCGAGCTGCTGGCGCTCAATGCCTGGCTGGAAAAGACTCCTCATCCGGCCACCGACCCGCAACTTCGACAGGCATATCGGGCAAAATCCTATAAGGGTGTCGTCGTCCTGCGAAGTGGGAATTTGATTGAATACAGCCTCGGAAACCTCGCGAGAGTCATCGCTAAATACCCTGCCCGCGAGGGCAGCGGGGACATCCTGCTGATCGCCGTCACTCTTTCCCACGACCATGAACGCCTCAAAAGGCTGATCAAGAGCAACCGCTCAGAGATCGATGATTGGGATGGGGAGTGAGCCGCAGGAACCGACCGGCCTGCGCAAGTGGGCGAGCCTCCTCGTCCTCTCGTTGGCGCTCGCCATCGTCATCATCGACACGACGCTCCTGAACGTCTCGCTGGAGACGCTCATCCGTGAGCTCCATACGACGATCCAGAGCCTGCAGTGGGTGATCTCCGCCTACTCGCTGACGCTCGCCGCGCTCACCGTCACCGGGGGCCGGATGGGCGACCTCTTCGGCCGCAAACGGATGTTCCGGCTCGGGGCGTTCCTCTTCGCCGTGGGATCGTTCCTCGCCTCGATCAGCCACTCGCTACCGACCCTGATCCTCGGCGAGTCGCTCATCGAGGGGATCGGCGCGGCGTTAATGATGCCGGCCACCGCCTCTCTCCTGGTGGCGAAGTACAGGGGCCACGATCGCGCCCTGGCCTTCGGAGTGTGGGGAGGCGTTGCCGCGGCGGCCGCGGCGGTGGGGCCGGTGCTCGGCGGGTTTTTGACCACGCACTACAGCTGGCGCTGGGGCTTCCGCATCAACGTCTTCGTCGTCGCCCTCCTGCTCCTGGGCTCGACCGTCCTGGGCGACGAGCCGGTCGCCAGGAAGCGGAAAATCGACGGGCTGGGCGTCCTCCTCTCCGCGCTCGGCCTCTTCGCCGTCGTCTTCGGCATCATCGAGGCCTCCTCCTATGGATGGGTACGGGCGATCAAGCCTTTCGTCGTCGCCGGCCGGGAGCTCGCCTTGGGCGGGCTCTCGATCGTACCGTTCGCCATTCTCTTCGGCCTCCTGGTCCTCGCCGGCTTCATCCTCTGGGAGCGGCACGTCGAGCGCGCCGGCGGGATGCCGATCGTCTCCTCCCGGATCCTCCAGAACCGCCGCTTCATCGCCGGGGCTTCGGTCACCGGGGTGATGATGCTGGCCCAGAACGGCATGGTTTTCTCGCTCCCCGTCTTTCTTCAGTCGGTGCGGAACCTGGACGCGTTTCACACCGGGCTCATGTTCCTCCCCCTGTCCATCCTGCTCCTCGTCGTCTCGCCGACCGCCGCTGTGCTCTCCCGGAAGATCCCGCACAAGCGGCTCGTGCAGACGGGGCTCGTCGTCAACTTCGTCGCCCTCCTTGCCTTGCGCTGGGCGCTCGGAGTGGGCACCCCGCTCTCCCGGCTCGTTCCCGGCCTCGCGCTCTACGGCGTCGGCCTCGGGCTCGTGCTGTCGCAGATCAACAATCTCACCCTCTCCTCCGTGCCGGTCGAGGAGGCGGGCGAGGGCTCCGGGGTAACCAACACCTTCCGCCAGGTCGGCTCGGCGCTCGGCGCGGCGATCATCGGCTCGATCCTCTTGACCTCGATCGTCTCCGACCTCCAGGGGACGGTGACGGCGAGCGCCAGGATACCGGCCGCCCAAAAACCCGTGATCGACGCCATGCTCCGCCGACAGTCCTCCAGCCTGGCCTTCGGGGCCGGCGGGATGTTCGACCGGCTGCCGCCGGCCACCCGCGACGAGATGACCGCCGCCCGAAGGGCCGCGACGACCGACGGCAACCGCAAGGCCCTGCTCTACGGCGCCGCGTTCATCCTTCTCGGCCTCCTCGTCTCCACCCGGCTTCCCTTGCGGGCCGGGGAGCTCGGGGGTGGTGACGCGGTCACGCGCCGAAACGCCGGCTCAGCTTGACCAGCAGGACGTTGGTCGGCGGATCGCCGGCAAGCCGCGCCAGCGCGCTGCCGGGAGAGAGCGTCACGTCGTGGGACAGCGCATCCCGCTGGTGATTCCAGACCACTGTGAGGAAAGACCCGGGCCGGTACTCCCAGCGCAGGACCAGATTGGCGTTGAGCGACCGCCGCTCTGCATCCGGCGCCAGCCGCGGATCGAAATCGCCCGCCGGCAGCGGTGCGAAACGGCGCCCCGGCACCGGGTCGCGCGGCGCCACCAGGCGCTGGTAGGCGTCGTAGCGGCCGACGCTGCCGAAGGGCTGGGCATAGAGCTGGAGCGCCAGCCGCGGCGAGAAGGTGAGGTCGGCCCGCAGGGTGAATGCCAGGGTCTCCTGCCGCACCCGGGCGACGAGATAGGCCGGCCCAGCGGCACCCGCGACCGTCCCCACCGACTGCCAACCGACGGTATCCCGCTGGTAGGTCGGCCCGAACGATCCCTGGAGCCAGTCGGCCATGCGGAGGTTCCAGAGCGGGCTGACGGTCCATCCCGAGGAGCCGCTCGCCGGCTCGCGGCGGAGGCTGGCGTCCAGGGTGACGTAGGAGGCACGACGCTGGTCGGTGGCCATCGACAGGGCGAGGCTGGTGCGAGGCGGCAGGAGCAGGGCCGGCCCGCCGCGCAGCCAGTCGGTCGACAGCGCCGACATCTCCCGGGTGAGGCCCAGTTTCAGGTTCCAGTAGCGGATCGTATCGACGGCGACATAGCCGTCGACCACCCGAGCGCGCGGCTCGCCGGCCCAGCTCCAGCCCAGGCCGAGGTTGCCCGAGCCGACGGACCAGTCGCGGAGGAAGCGGCCGGGCCGGAAGCTCTCGTATTTCCAGGTGCCGGTCAAGAGGAGCCAGTCGGAGTTGCGCTGGAAGCCGATCTCGTCGACGTCGAACCCCGGCGAGACCGCCCGCCCCACCAGGTCCCAGAGGAAGGAACCGGCGACCTGCGACAGCCGGGTTTCAGCGGCGATCCCCGACAGGCTCGTGCCATAGGGCGAATCGTGGAGGCGCTTCGCGTCGGGCCGCTGGAAGTAGTGCTGCGGAGCCTCTGCCACCCGGGTGATCGCGGCCTCGTCGCCCGCGAGGCGGCTCGCCAGCGCCCAGCTGCGCAGCTCGTACCGGCCGGCGCCGAAGCGGTGCTGAAGCTCGGCGCCCAGGGTCGCGGCGTCCACGACCTCCTGATCGGCGAGCACCGGTTCCAGGGCGGAGCGGTGGAGATCGGCGGCGAAGAGGCCGAAGGAGGAATCGCCATGATCGAAGCTCTTGACCGCCCGCGCCACCGTCGTCGTGGATCGCGCCTCGACCGGCCAGTCCGCGGTCGTCCCCGTCGGCAGGCGCAGGTGGGCGCTCTCGCGATCGGAGAGGGCGGTGAAGACCCCGAGGGTCCAACCGCCTCCGGTCTGGCCGGAGAGCTTGGCCGCGCCGAGGAGCGTGGTGGCGTTGGGGATCGATTCGACCGTGGCGCCCGGCGGCAGGTCGCCGCGCGGCGGGCGGCCGATCCGCCGCGAGTAGAAGGGCGACTCGTCGGCGAAGGAGATCCCGCGCGTGGCGAAGGGGAGGCTCGTGCTCATGCGGAAGAGGTCGACCCCTTCGAGGAAGAAGGGGCGCTGCTCGGCCTGGAAGAGCTCGAAGGCCGTCAGGTTCACCTGCGAGGGATCGGCCTCGACCTGACCGAAGTCGGGGAGGACGGTGGCGGTCAGGCTGAAGCTCGACCCCAGGCCGATTTTCAGGTCGGCGCCGGCCCGGGCCGAGGCCGCCCGGCCGGCGGGGGCGTCGTTGCCGAGCCGGGGGGCGAGGTAGGGCGTCACCTCCAGGCGGTGGACGAACGGCGGCGCCGGCAGGTGGAGGTCGTTGAAGTAGGAGACGACGCCGCCCAGGCCGTGGAAACGGGGCGACCAGTTGGACGTCTCGCCGTGCCCGGGGCTGTTGCGATAGAAATTGAGCCCCCAGACCAGCTCGGCGGGATCGCCGGCGGGATCGCCGGAAGGGCCGCGGGCGGGGAGGCGGAAGGCGAGCTGCGAGAAGGGGATGCGGAGCTCCGCCGTCCAGCCCTCGCCGTCGACCTGGGCGGCGGCCTCCCAGACCGCGTTCCAGGAGGGATCGTAGTTGCTGTCGTCGAACCACAGGCCGTCGACCTGCACCCCGCGCGGGTTGACCCCGAAGGAGAAGCCGGACCGGCGATCGTGGCGGCTGTCGATCTCGACGAAGGCCCAGTCGGAGATCGTCTCGTCGTCCCGCCGGGCGAGCGGCGCGAGGATCTTCGCCGGCTCGGGATCGAAGTAGCGCAGCCCGATATAGAGCGCCTGGTCGTCGACCAGGACCCGTGCCTCGGAGCGCAGGGTGGCCGGCGCGGCGGGACGCGGCGAGCTCTGGACGAAACCGGTCGCCAGGGGAGCCGACCGCCAGACCGGCTCGTCCAGCCGGCCGTCGACGACCGGCGGCGCCCCCGCCAGGCGGCCGGCGACGAGGTTGCGGCGGGCGAGGAGCGCCGGATCGCAGTCTCTCGTCGGGCATTCCGCGGCGGCGAACAGGGGGCCGCCCCCCGCGAGGATCGCCACCAGCGCCGCCCCCATCGTGGTCCTTCCCACCATCGTGCGTCTCCTTCCTGGAAGGAGTTGTCCGCCTGGGGCGAAAAGGTGTCAGCACGGGTTTCGGTGCCGGTGCTACCATCGGGGGCGCGGTGAGGGACGAGCGACAGGACGAGGACGACGAACTGGTCCGCTACATGATCGCCTACCAGGCCGGCGAGCTCGCTGCTTTCGAGCGGCTGTACGCGGCGCTCGCGGCCGAGTTGGAACGCTACTTCTCCGCTGCCGCCCCTACGGGGAGCGTGGGGAGCGCCGCCCAGGACCTGGTGCAGGACACCTTCCTCGCGATCCACCGCTCACGCCGCACCTATTTGCCCCCGCTCCCGGTGCGGCCGTGGATCTTCGGCATCGCGCGAAACGTCCTCGGCCGGCACCGGCGGACGGCCTGGCGGCGGGGGCGTCACGAGGAGCGGACGATCGAGCCGAACGAAGAAGGACGGGAGAGAGTCGAGCCCGGGGCGGCGGTCGAGCCGCGCGACGTTGCCGAGGCCCTGCGGCTCCTGCCCGCGGGGCGGCGCCAGGTCTGGGTCCTCCACCACGTCCACGGCTGGAGCTTCCAGCAGATCGCCGCCCGGTTCCAGATCGGCGTGGGGGCCGCCAAGCTGCGCTCCAGCCGGGCGATGAAGGCCCTGCGGGCGAGCCTGGGAATCGAACGGGGAGCGCGCGATGGGTGAGCCGCGGGTCCCTGCCGGCCTGCTCGACGCCGTCGAGCGCGACCTGACGCCGGTCCGGCCGCTCGCCGCCCCGAGCCGGCGAGCCCTGCTCCTCCTCCCCCTCGGCCTGGCGCTCCTCGTCGGCCTGCCGGCGTTCTGGGGCTGGCGCAACAACCTCGCGGCGCTCGGACCGGCCGCGGCCTGGGGACTGTCGGCGGTGCAGGCGCTCGCCGGCCTGTGGATCGCCGGCGCCGCGCTCCGCGAGGCGGTGCCCGGCCGGGAGCTCTCGGCCACGGCCGTCGCCGGCGCCGTGGGGGCCGCTCTCGCGCTCTTCGTCGGGCTCACCCTGGCGACCGAGCTCCTGGTTCCCACCCCGGTGCCGCCCGGCGCCTGGCTGCGCTACGCCTGGGAGTGCTTCGGGATGGCGACAGTCTGGAGCGTGCCGGCTCTCGTGGTCGTCGCCTGGCTCGCCTCCCGCGCCCTGCCGACTCGGCCGGCGGTCGCCGGCGCACTCTACGGTTTGGGGACGGGCCTCATGGCAGACGCCGGGGTCCGGCTCTTCTGTCGGGTCTCCTCACCCGCTCACGTCCTCGTCGCCCACGGCGGGGCCATCCTCTTCCTCGTCGTCGCCGGCGCCTGCGCCGCGACGGCGGTCGAGAGGAGGAAGGCCCGAGCCGCCTCGAAAGGAGCGTCATGAATCGATCTGTAGGGTCTCTCCGGTGGTCAGCTCTCGTCCTCCTCCTGACTCTCGCCGCCAGCCTGGGCCTCGCGGCCCCCGGCGGGGCGCAGCCGACGGTCGGCTCGTCGAACACCGCGACCGCCGATCCGCCCGTACCGCGGCCGCACACCACCCCCTGCACCGTCGTGCTCTTCGCCAACTTCACCTTCGCCGACTTCTCTCCCAAGCCGTTCACCTACACCCCGCCGGCCGGCTGCCCCGGACCCTGGGCCAAGGTCGTGCTCTCGGCCGATTTCTCGGTCACCGCCGGCCGCCAGTTCGACCGTACGGCGCAGATCGCCCTCGGCCACACCAACATCTACTATGGCACCACGGCCGAGCCGTCCGCCGCGGTCAGCCCCTCCTGGCACGTCGAGCGCGACCTGACCGACTACAGCCCGCTGTTCTTGACCGCGCAGGCGGGCGACGTGAACCTCGGCAACCTGGTCAATCCGACCTTCACCGGCATCCTCCACGGCAGCGCCAGCCTGCAGTTCTATCCCCCCTCCGCCCACGAGCCGGCGCCGCGCGCCGCCGATCTCGTTCTCCCGCTTTCCACGGACCCGGGAGGCGCCGCCCTCCTCGCCACCACGACGAGTACCCTGGCCCCGACCTTCAACCTGCCGGGGAACGTCGAGCGCGCCTACCTCGACCTCATCGCCCAGAGCCAGTCGAGCGACGAGTTCTGGTACGCCTGCGTGCCGGACGACGTGGCGGGCGAGCTGCAGAGCTGCCCCGGCACCGCCTTCCGCGAGGCGGAGGTGACGATCGACGGCCAGGCCGCCGGGGTCGCCCCGGTCTATCCGTGGATCTTCACCGGCGGCATCGACCCGCTCCTCTGGCGACCGATCCCGGACGTGCAGACCTTGAACTTCGTCCCTTACCGAGTCGACCTCACCCCCTTCGCCGGAGTGCTCTCGAACGGCCAACCCCACCAGGTGGGGGTCTCGGTCTTCAACGCCGACCACTACTTCCTGGTCGCCGCCTCGCTCCTCCTCTATCTCGACGCCGGCGCGGCCCACGTCACCGGCGCGGTCACTCAGAACACCCTGGGCGCGCCCCAGCCCACGGTGCAGGAGGACCTCGCCACGGCGGCGGACGGTTCGATCACCGGCACGGTCACCACCGGCGCCCACCGACATTTCACCATCTCCGGCTACGCCAACACCTCGCACGGCCGGGTCGACACCACGGTCCGCCAGGAGATCCAGTTCTCGAACCGCCAGAGCTTCGACATCACCGACACCCAGTACGTCCAGGACATCACCCAGGGAACGGTGGGCGCCTCGGTGACCGAGACCCGGCAGGGCCACTCGGTCGCCATCGCCGAAAGGACGTTCTCCTATCCGCTGACCCTCGACATCTCCTTCGTCGTCAACCCCGACGGCTCGAGCGCCCAGACGACGACCGTCGACCAGCGCTTCCAGAGCCAGGGGGTCCAGACGGGCAAGGGGGGAGCTTCCGTGGGCGTGGTCTCGAACGCCGTCGCCTCCAAGGACACCCTGCTCTTCAGCGCCGCGGGAGCCCTGACCGGCTTCGCGGACCGCAACAGCTCGCAGGACTATTTCTCGGCGAGCACCGACGCCGGCTGCTACAGCCGCTCGATCGCCGCCGCGAACGGAGTCTTGACCAGCGTCACCGACGGCAAAGGTTGCCCGCGATGAGATACGGCCGGCTCCCCATCCTCCTGCTCCTCTCCCTGGCCGGAGGGCTGGGGAGCCCGGCTTTGTTCGCGGTTCCCGCGATACCGGCGGCATCGGCGGCAGTCGAGGGCAACTGCATTCTCCACGATTTCCGCTTCGGCAGCGGCGAGCGTCTGCCCGAGCTGCGCCTCCACTACACGACTTTGGGCACCCCGGTCCGCAACGCGGCCGGGGTGGTCGAGAACGCCGTCCTCCTCCTCCATGGCACGACCGGCGACGGCCAGGGCTTCCTCAAGGAGACCTTCGCCGGCCAGCTCTTCCGCTCCGGTCAGCTCCTCGACGCGGCGAGCCACTACCTCATCCTTCCCGACGGCATCGGCCACGGCAAATCGAGCCGGCCGAGCGACGGGCTCCACATGCGCTTCCCCAAGTACGGCTACGACGACATGGTGCGCGGGGAGCACCAGCTGCTCACCGAGTGCCTGGGGGTCAACCATCTCCGCCTGGTGATGGGCACCTCGATGGGCGGCATGCACACCTGGGTGTGGGGCTACACCTACCCCGACTTCATGGACGCCCTGCTGCCGCTCGCCAGCCTGCCGGTCGAGATCGCCGGACGCAACCGCATGATGCGGAAGATGATGCTCGACTCGATCGAGAGCGACCCCGCGTGGCAGGGGGGCGAGTACAAGACCCAGCCCCACGGCCTGATCGAGGCGATCCACACCTTCCTCATCCTGGTGTCCTCCCCCAAGCAGTGGCAGAAGGAGGCGCCGACCCGCGAGCAGGCCGAGTCGCTCTTAGCGAGCCTCGTCGAGCGCTACAGCAAGACCCTGGACGCCAACGACACGATCTACGCTTTCGAGGCCTCCCGCGACTACAATCCCCTGCCGCACCTGGCGGAAATTCGCGCCCCGCTCTACGCGATCAACTCGGCCGACGACCAGGTCAATCCGCCGGAGCTCGGCCTCCTCGACGAGGCCATCCACAAAGTCCCCCACGGCCGCTACGTCCTCCTCCCCATCACCGCCGAGACCCGCGGCCACGGCACCCACTCGCTGCCGGCGATCTGGGGGAAGTACCTGGCGGAGCTCCTCGCCGCCTCGGAACCGCAGGGAAAGCCCTGAACGCCCGGGCTTACCGGAGCTTCCAGCCGCGGCGGACGACGAGGTCCAGCCAGGAGCCGGCGAGGAGCGAGGTGACCAGCGAGAGCATCACCAGGACGGTGTAGAAGCTCTCGCTGACGATCGCCGATTCGTAGGCCAGGGAGGCGAGGACGATGCCCGGCCCGCCGCGCGCATTCATTGCCACCGCGAGGTTGCCGGCACCCACCCGCGACTCGCCGGCCAGCCGCGCCCCGAGGTAGATCGAGAGCGCCTTGACCACGCAGGCGAAGACCAGGAAGAGGAGGAAGAAGCGGGGCGAGAAGGCGCGGATCAGGTCGAGCTTCAGACCGACGATGGCGAAGTAGATGGGGATGAAGAAGGCGAAGGAGAAGGTGGCGATGACCTGCTGCGGCTTCTCCGACTCCTCGCCGGTCCGGCCGGTGACGATGCCCGCCATCAGGGCGCCGAACATCGGGGTCACGCCGAGCGACGTCGCCATCCCGGTCATCAGGAGGAGGATGACGAGCAGGTAGGCGATCGAGCTCCCCTGGCTAAGGACGTTCCAGCGCAGCGAGCTCGCCCAGCGGTAGGCGATCGGTCCGACGAGGAGCGAGAGGAGCAGGAAGACCAGGGGGACGGCGGTGAAGTAGGCGAGGCCCAGGTGGGAGGTGCCGGCGATCTCCAGGAGCCCGGGCACGCCGTAGGAGCTGCCGTTGCCACCCCCGACCTGGGAGAGGGCGATGGCGACGAGGACGTAGAGCAGGACATCCTCGACCACCGCGGCGGAGAGGACGATGCGGGCGAACGGGGTCTCCAGGAGGCCCAGGTCGTAGAGGATGCGCGAGATGACCGGAATCGAGGTTACCGCCACCCCGATGGCGAAGACCAGGGCGAAGGCGGTGCGGTTCTGCGCCGCTCCAAGATAGGGCGTGGTATCGATGAAGCGGAGCAGCAGGAGCCCGAAGACGAAGGGCAGGGCGGTGCCGGTCAGGGTGATGAGCGCCGCGGCCTTGCGCTCGCCCTTGCGGAACAGGGCGCAGATCTCGGCGCCCGAGCTGAACATGAGGAGCAGGAGCCCGAGCTGGTAGATCGCCCCCAGCACGGTGACGGTCGGCAGGTTGTCGTGGAAGACCCAGCTCTGCCAGCCCGGCAGCAGGCGCCCGAAGACGGTCGGCCCGAGGAGCAGGCCGCCCAGCACCTCGCCCAGCACCGCCGGCTGCCGGAAGCGGCGGAAGAGATAGCCGCAACCGTGCGCGGCGGCCAGCAGCAGGATGAGCGCCGCGACGAGATGGGCGAGGTCGGCGGAGGAAAGAGTCATGGCGCCACCAGCCGGACGGCTGTAAAGGAAACCTCTAACGTCGTGAATAAGGGTAGCGCAATCCGGGCCAGAACCGAAACGATCGCCCTCACCCCCCCTGCCGCAGGCGGAACCGTTGCAGCTTCCCGGTCTCCGTGCGCGGCAGGCTGGCGACGAACTCGACCTTGCGCGGGTACTTGTAGGGCGCGATGTGCGCCTTGACGTGCTCCTGGAGCTCGCGGATCGTCTCCGCGGTAGGCTCGGCTCCCGGGGCGAGGACGACGAAGGCCTTGACCAGCTGGTTTCTCTCCTCGTCCGGCACGCCGACCACCCCGCACTCCAGCACCTTCGGGTGTTCGAGGAGCACGCCCTCGACCTCCGGTCCGGCGATGTTGTGCCCGGAGGAGACGATCATGTCGTCGGTCCGCGCCTGGTACCAGAAATAGCCGTCGGCGTCCCGCGTGTAGGCGTCGCCGGTGAGGTTCCAGCCGTGCTGCACGTACCCCTTCTGCCGCTCGACGTCGTCCAGGTAGCGGCAGCCGGTCGGCCCGCAGACGGCGAGCCGGCCGATCTCCCCGGCCGGCACCTCGGCACCCGCTTCGTCCACCACCTTGGCTTCGTAGCCGGGGACGACCTTGCCGGTCGACCCCGGCCGGATGTCGTCGTCGGCGCAACTGATGAACTGGTGGAGCAGCTCGGTCGAGCCGATGCCGTCGATGATCCGGATGCCGGTCGCCTGCCGCCAGGCCTCGAAGGTCGACGCCGGCAGGGTCTCGCCGGCCGAGACGCAGCGGCGCAGACTCGACAGGTCGTAGTCGCGCGCCAGGAGGCTCATCCCCCGGTAGGCGGTGGGCACGGTGAAGCAGATCGTCGCCCGGTGCGCCTCGATCCCTTCGAGGAGGCCCTTGGGCAACGCCTGTTCGAGGAGGAGGGTCGAGGCGCCGAAGCGCAGGGGGAAGAGGAGCAGGCCGCCCAGGCCGTAGGCGAAGGCGAGCGAGGGCGAGCCGCAGAAGAGGTCGTCCGCCGTGGGTTTCAGGATGTAGCGCGGGAAGCAGTCGGTCACCGCCAGGACGTCGCGGTGGAAGTGCAGGGTGCCCTTGGCCCGGCCGGTGGTGCCGGAAGTGAAGAGGATCGCCGCCACGTCGTCGGCGGCGGTGTCGCAGGGCGAAAATTCGGCGGGCTTGCCCGCCATCAGGGTCTCGAGCGAGCCGAGCCCTTCACCCCCCAAAAAGGGTACGACCTGCGCCCCCTGCCGCGGCGAGCCGTCCCCCCGGGTGCGCATCGCCTGCTCGCAGTCGCCAGCGAACCGGCCGTCGGTCAGGGCGAGGCGGATCTCGGCCTTGTCGGCGATGTAGGTCAGCTCGCGCGGACGGAGGACCGGCATGGTGCAGACCACCACTCCCCCCGCCTTGACCACCGCCAGCCAGCAGGCGGCGAGGAGCGGCGTGTTGGGGCCGCGCAGCAGCACCCGGTTCCCCGGCACCAGCCCGAGGTCCTCGACCAGCACCCGGGCGATGCGGTTGACGTGCTCGTAGAGCTCCCGGTAGCTCCAGCGGCCCTCCGGGAAAAGAATCGCCGTCCGTTCTCCCTCCCCGGCGGCGATCCAGGCGTCGAGAAGTGTCGCGACGCAGTTCAGCCGCGGCGGGTAGGCGAGCTCGGGGATGCCCGAGTAGCTCATCCGCGGCCACAGCTCACGCGGCGGCAGGGCGTCGCGGCAGAAGGTGTCGAGATGACCGGTGGGGGTGGACGGTTCCGCCATGGCGAGTAAGCTTGCCCCACCGCCGGCCCCAGGTCAACGGCGATCCGGTTGGTCTCCTTGACCGCACGCTCCAGCGGGGCCTAGGATCCATCGCTCTCTCTACTCCCACCGCGAAGGAGGATCCGATGCCGACCCGTACGCCGCTCTACCGCTGGTTCCCCCTGCTTCCCGTCCTCTGCCTCTGCCTCGCCGTTTCCGGGGTCTCGGCCCAGGACGCGGAGAAGGCGACCCCCAAGGTGGTCAAGCTCAAGTTCGAGAACGACCGCGTGCGGGTGCTCGAGACGGTGAGCAACCCGGGCGACCAGGAGCTCCAGCACTCCCACCCGGCGAACATCGTCTACGTGATCGAGGGTGGCAAGCTCCGCATCACGACGCCGGACGGCAAGTCCACGGACGTGGAATTCAAGACCGGCGACACCCTCTGGCGCGAGCCGGTGACCCACGCCGCCCTCAACATCGGCACGACCCGGCTGCACGCCATCATCGTTGAGCTCAAACCGCATTGAGCGGGGGGGGAGCGGCGCCGAGTGGCGGAAATGCGGCGGATCTTCGCTGGCCCGATGTGCATCCATCTTCTTAATGTCCCTCTTAATGTTCTCTGGCTACCATAGTCGAGTATTCACTTCCTCGTGAGGAGGTCGTGTTTTCGACAATTCTGCGCAAAGGAGGGACGAGCACCATGACCAGCCGCCACCTACACCCCCGTGAAGAGCCCTACCGCTGGGCCATCGAGAAGCTCGACGAGGCTTTTGGCCAGGATCAGGTGAGGGTCACGCCGCGCAACCACTACCACGTGATCAAGATCGCCGTCTCGACGCCCGCCGGGCGCAGCGACGACCTCGTGTTGCGCGACCCCACGACCGACCTCAACAAGCGGGAGGACCGCGAGCTCTTCCTCAAGGGGTGGATCGCGAAGACCCGCAAGAGCCTCGCCGCTCGGGAGCGCCCGGTCCTGGCGGGCCGCTCTTCGGCGGCGTAGAGGCCGGATCGAGAGAGCCGGGCGCTCCAGAGGGGTGGCCGACCGCCCCTGGGAGCCGTCCTCGCATACACTGTTCGCAGCGTATGTCCCGAGACGGCAGAGACCCGAGCGCGGAGCGCCCGCCCGCGCCTTCCGGCCCGGCGGCGGTGCCGCCGCTCACCCGGCGTGACGTCCTGGGGGGCGGTGCGGCCTGGGCCGGCCGCGCTTCGCGAGCGCCGAACAGGCGGCGGAGATGGTCGAGCTCTACTGGCAGTCGCTCGCCCGCGACGTCCCCTTCGCCGACTACTCGACCCACCCCCTGGTGCAGCGGGCGGGTATGGCCGGGGCCACCCGCCGGCTGGAGCCTGCAGGAGAGAAGCTGTCCTCCAGAGAGGACGTCGCGCCGGCCACCGCTGCCGATCGGATCGCGTAAACCATTGCGCCATCGTCACTTGAGGCAAATGGCGTTGCTGGCACGCCTCTTGAGATAGAGGAGGGTGTCGCCCGACAGCTCAAGGCACCGGACGACGGCAACGGAGGTAATCTCCGCTGTCGAATAGGAGACCAAGACATGCGCAACCAAAAGAAACTTCGGGTCTTCCTCCCCGTGATGCTGGTAGGGTTCCTCTGCTTCGGCGCGGCGGCCCAGGCGCGCGAGAATCATGAGGACCGGGTGGCGAAGGGCGCCGTCATCGGCGCGGCGGTGGGGACTTTCCTCCAGCTGGCCCAGGGCCACAACGAAGGTCGCGAGGTTCTCACCGGAGCCCTCGTCGGAGGCGCCTTCGGCGCCGCCGCGGGCGCGGCCAGCGAGGGTCGCCGGGACCGGTACTACCGGGACGGCTACTCCGGCTACCGCGGTGGAGAGTACTACCCGTCCCAGGGGTACTACCCCTCCCAGGGATACTACCCCTCCCAGGGATACTCCTACCAGGGCGGGTATGGCCATCCGGCCGGCTATGGCGGGTACGACCGCGGGTACTATTCGGCTCCCCGTTCGACGGGCCGGTACGATCGTGACGACCGCTGCTACGACTCGCGAACGGACCGCCGCCGGGACGACCGCTATCGGCACCACTAGACTAGAAAACTAAACCCCTCGGGAGGACCGGCCGCCCGGCCGGTCCTCCCCTGTTGTCGGCCGGTGGCGGCCGCCTCGGCCTCAAGGTCCAGCGCGACCCGCCCCTCTCTTCTGCCGAGACGCCCCTTCGATGACTTCGAGGGCCCCGACCAGGCCCTCCATGCTCCTCTCGTCGAGCTCCAGCAAGGCGAGGACGGCCTCGAAGAGCGCCGCCGCCGCCGCCCGGGCGCCGGGGCCGCATCGCCGGTGCGCCGCCTGTAATCGGGACCCGAGCCCGCCTCTGGTGTCGGATCCTCTCCCCAGAAGGTCCCCGGGCTCCACGCCCAACGTCTCCGCCAGCTGCAAGAGGAGGCGGAACGGCGGCAGCTGTGCCCCGGATTCCCAACGGCTGATTTCTCTTGCGTGGACCTCGAGCCGGCCGGCGAGATCCCGCTGGGTCCAGCGTCGTGCCTCCCGGGTCTCCCGAATCTGAGAGCCGATTCGACGAGCGTAGCGATCCTCGAGGGAGCGTGCTCTATCTGCCATGTTGAGGATGAGAGTGCATCAAAAGAGACAAAATGTCAAATCAAGTGTCTTAGCTTCCTGGGACGCGCTTTTGAATAACGGATGCCGGAGACTAGGGGGCATTCGCCGACGCTTGAGGCGTCGCCCGGCGGGCGTCGCGCCACTGACGGCCTCCGCACGACCCGCCCCTCCCGGAGGTACGAAGCCATGCTGCGCAGACCTGTCCTCTCTCTCCTCCTCGCCGCCGTCCTCCTCCTCGCCCTGGCCGTTCCCTCGGCCGCGGTCTCCGCCCGCGGCTCCCTCCCGCTCGATCTCGGGAGTCTCTGGGGGCAGGCCTGGGCATGGTTGACCTCCCTCCTCCCCCATGCCGGGTGTGAAATCGACCCCAACGGCGCTCGGCATTGCCAGGCCTCGGTCAAGAACCTCCCTCCGGGGCCGAGCCTGGATGCAGGATGCTCTATCGACCCCAACGGCCGCTGCCTTCACTAGCGATGCCTTTCCTGGGAGCCCAGGTACGGGCTCCCAGGTCGTTTCGCAGGAGGATGTGAGAGAATCCAGACAAAGAAGCACTTCTGATAAGGACCTCTCTCTGAGCGCCCACATCGACCCGGGAGATCTGGCCCTCTTTGTCCGCGGCTCCCTCGATTCCGCGAAGACTCGCCGGGTGCTCGCGCATCTGGCTCGCTGCCAGTCCTGTCGCCGGCTGCTCGAGCCTCGCCTTCCTCCACCTCCCGCACCTGATCCCACTGAGGCCCCCGCACGTCCGGGCTCCCAGCCCGGCTCGGCTGCGATCCGCCAGGCCCTCCGTATCTCCGCGGAGCGTGCCCAGGCAGACAACGCCATGGCCGGCGGCCGGCGATTCGAAGACCTGCGGCCGGCCGCGCTCACCCGCCTCGGCGGCTTTGCCCGTGTCGAGATGCTCCTCGAGGCCAGCCGTGCCCAGCGCTACACGTCTCCTGCCAAGATGGTCCGCCTCGCGGAGCTCGCCGTCTGCGAGCTCCGCCGCCTCGCGGGTCGCAGTTACGGCAGTGAGCCACTCGCCGACCTTCGCGCCCTTGCCTGGGCCGAGCTCGGCAACTCCCATCGTGTGGCCGACAATCTCCCTGCCGCTTCCTCCTGCCTGGCGCATGCCGTCCGGTCGGCTCGCCGCGGCACAGGGTCCGATTGGGTGACCGCCCGCCTGGCCGATCTCACCGCCTCTCTCTGGGCCGACCAGGGCCGCTTCGCCGACGCGATCGAGGCCCTGGAGCGCCTGGCGATCCTCTACCGGGAGCTTGGAGACACCCACCTCGCCGGCCGCGCACTTATCAGCCGCGGTATCTTCCTTGGGCACGACAATCAGCACCGGCGTGCGATCGTCTCTCTCACGACCGGCCTTTCCCTCGTCGATGTCGAGCGCGAGCCCGGGCTTCAGCTCTCGGCCATGCACGACCTCGTCAGCATGCTCGTCTTCATCGGCCAGTACCGCGAGGCGCGCCTCCTCCTCTGGCAGGTCCAGCACCTCCACCACCGGGATGGCTCTCCCCTGAACCTCGTCCGCCTGCAATGGCTTTGGGGGAGGGTCTACTCGGGCCTGGAAAACTTCGCCCGGGCCGAAAAGGAGCTCTACGCCGCCCGGGCCGGCATGGCGGACGCCGGCAAGCCCTACCACCAGGCCCTCGTCTCTCTCGATCTCGCCGAGGTCTACGTCCGCCAGGGTCGACGGCCCGAGGCCCGGGCCCTCGCGAGCGAGATGCTGGTGACCTTCCGCCGCCTCGGCATCGCCCGGGAGATCATCGCCGTCCTCCTCCTCACCCGCGAGCGCTGCATGGACCCTCATGTCGGGGCCGAGGCCCTCTGCCTCTGCTTCCGGGAGGTCGCCGTCCTGGTGGCCGAGCTCGACCGCGTCCCGACGCGCCGGCGCCGCGGCGCCAAGTCGGGGAGCTACCCCCCCGCTCTCTTCGTCTGAGCCGCCAGGTCTCTCCCGTTTCGACCGAAGGGAGTCAGGGTCCTATTTGGTGCACAGAGGTCAATTTCGGTGTATATTCATCGCATGTCCTCTCCCAAGGTCGACTCCGAGATCCGTCGCCTCGCCAAGCTCCTCGAATCCGTCCTGCGCTTCCGGGGAGGGTCGGCCGACACGGGCCTCCGCGTCGGAGCCCGGGCCATCGAGCGCAAGCTCGGCTGGTCGGCGGGCACCCTCTCGCGGGTCCTCTCCGGCCGGATCGAGCTCAAGTTCCGTCACCTCTTCGACGTGCTCGAGGCCTTGGAGTTCCCCGCCGCCGACTTCTTCGCGCTGGCCTACCAGAGGCGATCCCGCTCCCCGGCCTCCCAGGACCTCCTGCGCTTCCTCGAGGCCCAGGGGTTCCGCGGCGGCCTCGATCTCGACGGCCTGACCCAGGGGGAGGACGCCATTTCCGACGCCGAGCTCGATCGCCGCATCCTGGAGGCCTTGCGCCGCATCAGCCTCAAGGCCGGCTCGCAGCCGGAGGGGTGAGGCCAGACATCCGCCAGCTGCCATCCTGTCCTGTTCCAAAGGGGGGGACCCTTGAGCGAGTCTCAGGAAAAGATGTCGTTCGCCATGCGCCTCACCCGGTATCGTGAGGCGCGCGGGCTCAGCCAGAAGGAGCTGGCCGCCCGTCTCGGCTGCGACCCGAGCTTGATCAGCAAGTACGAGACGGGACGGCAGGTGCCGCGTACGCCGAAGCTCTACCTCCAACTGTGCGCCATTCTCGCCGTGAGCCCCGGCGAGCTACTCGGCGCGCCGCCGGCCCAGGAGCTCGCCGCCCAACCGTTCGCGGTGCGCGTGCAGGCGCTCGTCGAGCGGCTCGGGCCGGCCCATCTCTCGGCGCTCCTCGACATCCTCGACGCCAGGCTGGCCATGAGCGACGGTGGCCTGCCGCCCGCGCCGGTCCCTCCGCGCGAGCCGCTCTGATCGAGCGCACGAAAACCGCGGGCCGTGATTCCGGCGGCGTCCCTTCCTGACACCGCGCGACCCTGCGCCGGGCGGCTGAGACGCCGCGCTTTTCAGGGATCCAAAAAACCGGGGGGCCCTGCGGCCCCCCGGTTTGCTTACGGCGGAAAAATGCGAGCTGCTTGCTACTTCGCGCCCTTGGCCGGCGCCGCGGGGCTGGTTCCCGGAGCGGCCGCGACCGGCTTCGCCTGGGCCTCGACCGTGGGCGGCGGGGTGGAGTCGGGGCTCTTGCGCCGGCGGCCCGTGACCGGCCTGAAGCCGTACTTGCTCAGGGTCGCGTCGGTGAACCCGAACTTCCCCTTGAGGGTCGAGCCCATGCGCGCCCGGATCTTGTCGCCCTCTTTGAGGGCCTGCGCGACGTTTTTGCTGAGGACGCTCGCCTGGCTCCTCAGGTCTTCCCGCTGGGTCTGCAGGGCGCGGGCCTGGGGCAGCAGCGCTTCGAGCGCCTTGAAGTCGTCCGCGATGTGCGGCATGTCGGACAGACTCGGCCGGAGGTTGTTGAGCAGCACCTCCCAGCGGCCGGTGCGCTGGCCGGAGGCATTCCCTTTGATCGCCATGACGTTTCTCCTGTACACTTCTCGGTGGTAAGGCGGGGAGCGCATCCGCGCCCCCCGCGGTTGTGGTTTCACGGGCGGGAACCCGGTCCAGGGGTTTTCCGCCCGCACTTCCTCTCTCCCCGGGTCACGTTCAACCCAGGTTGCTGATGCGCCGTGCCATCTCCAGGTCCCGGCGGGTGATGCCGCCCGCGACGGGGGTGGTGAGCTTGCACTCCACCGTGCCGTTCGCCGACAGCGTCAAAGTGGGCTGGTGGCCCTCCTTGGCCGCGAGCGCCAGGACGAGCTCGACGAAGGCGAGCGGGGCCCGGTCGGTCGCGAACTTGAAGGTCCGGACGAGCGACTTGCCGTCGCGCGACGGCCGCCAGCTCGGGAGCTTCTTGAGCCCGTCCTGGACGCGTTCCGGCTTCAACCGGGTGAGGGCTCGGGGGACCAGGTTCTCTCGGGGCGACACGGGACTCTGCGTCGACGTGGACATACTTTCTTCTTCCTTTCTGCGCGTTTCTCGCGCATCCGCCGTGAGCGAGGTTGCCCAGCGGCGGGACAAACCGTGAAACTCCGGATACGGTAGTACCGGCCTCGGCCTCAGGTCAATAGATTTGGACCAGGAAAAAAATTCTAATCTAGAATTTTCTCATTCCGATGCATACCTTGAAGAGAAATGCAAGAAGGGAAGTGGAGCGATTTGGCGGGGACTCTGGCGCGCAGCTGGGGGCTCGGGCTTCGATGAGGCTCCCTGGGCGCTGCATGACCTGCTTCTGGCTTGCAGCTGCCGATCCGGCGCTCGGTTTTCCCTATTTCGCGCTCGGATACCCTATCCGGCGCTCGGATACCCTATCCGGCGGCCGGATAGCCTATTTTTCTCCAGAATACCCCTATCCTGGCGCCCAGCTACCTATTTCTGGTCCCGACCTCCCTATTCTCGTGCAGGGTTACCCTACTTGTTTCCAGATCTTCCTATGTTTGCCCTGGAGTTCCCTATATCTGGCGCGGAGCTGCCTATTCCTGCACTTGTGCTCCATCTTCGGTAGAGGGTGGCCGAGATCTACCTCGACACACAGGAGCGGTGGGTTTGCGGAGGCCGTCCCCACATCCGGGGCAGCCGGATCTCCGTGCGGACGATCGCCGAGCTCTTTCGCCGGGGGGAGCCCGCCTCCGAAATCGCGGCGGCGTACCGGCACGTCGAACCCGCGGCGATCTATGACGCCATCAGCTATTACCTGGACCACCAGGCCGAGATCGAAACGGAGATCGAGGCCAATTGACCGTCGATCACGCAATAGCGGGCATGGGTCTCCTCGAGGATCTGGAGCGTCTGCCCGAGAAGATCAGCGTGGTCCCCGGTCACCGTTCGCCAGAAGGTTGCGGCCTGCATGGGCGTCTTACCGGACTCGCGCCCAGGGCCGGGGGAGCAGGGCCGGAACCTCGGCCTGATACTGCTGGTACGCGGGTCCGAAGTGCTCGCGGAGGAGGCGCTCTTCCTGGCGCAGTTTGACGACGAAACTGGCGACGAGGAGGCCCAGCCCCAGGAAAGCCGCCACCGAATCGCGGGCGAGGGCGGTGCCCGCGAAGGCGGCGAGGAGACCGGTGTAGATCGGGTGGCGGGTCAGGGCGTAGGGGCCGGTGCGGATCAGGGCATGCTCCGCCTTGAGCGTCACCATGCCGCTCCAGAAACGCCCGAGATGAATGCGGGCCCAGACGGTGAAACCCAGCCCCGCGGCCGTCAGGCCGACGCCCACCCAGGCGACCCAGGGCGTAGGCGGGAAGAGAGGACGCGCGAGCGGGCCGAGGCGGGTGGGGCGGAAGAGCAGCGCGGAGCCGAGGAGCAGGAGGACGCCATGGGCCAGGCGGGAGGCGATGGACTGGCGGGTGACCGTCCGGGCGGTCCACAGCGCGGCGACCAGCCAGAGGAGGAGCCAGGCGCCCCACAGAAACGAGAGGCAGGTGAGAGGAGAGTCCATGGTGGGCGCGGCGCCTCCAGCGGCAGCCTAGCGCAAATCGTCCCTGGTGCAGAACCACCCTGGTGTGTCAGAGCATCTCGATCGTGACGTCGACGTCGTAGCCACCGGCCTCACAGTCGAGGATGCACACGAAGTAGCGATCGATCCAGCTGGCGAGGAACCTCGTGTCGGCGCCGGGGATCTTCAGGGTGGCATACTTGCGCGCTTCCCAGCCGAGGAGCCTGGGCTCCAGGTCCGGAGAGGTCGCCGGCAGAAGGTGTTCCAGGACGGGAGGAGTCTCCCGAGGGTAGGCCGCGTTCACCGTTCCATCCAGGAACTGCACCCACTTCTCGGGGTCTCCGGTAACCTCGAAGGTGACGCAGGTATCCGGCCCTCCGGCCAGGGCCTCGCGGAGGCCCGGCGCGATCTCGGCGATTTGGTCGGCGCCCATGGACGTGTCGGGCAATTCTATCTTGCGCGCCGCCGCTTGCGGAGGAACCGAACCAGCCGTGCGAACAGGTCTGGGCGCTACTCTTTCTCCCGGAGCCAACCGTCGATCTCGCTAGCTTCGGCGGTCCGACCCAGAAGTTGATACGCGTCTCGCGATCTCCGGAGCACTGGTCGGGCCTGCTCGCGGTCAGTGGCGAGGAGTAACCCGCCATAGAGTGAACCGACGCTTGCTACGGCATCCATACGTCCGATCCGGTTCACCATCTCCCAGGCTTCGGCGAACTGGGACAGGGCTGCCTCAGGCCTGCTCTCTTGCAGATGGCACTGAGCGAGATCGAACTGCGTAGCGGCGATCCCCTCAACATCACCTAGCTCACGAAAGATCGCCAGCCGCTCGCTTAGTAACTTTATGGCACCAACGACATCGCCAGCCTGAGCTAGCAAACGCGCGATGTCTCCCAGGGTTACGGCTCGCTCCCGCACATCGCCGTGTTGCTCGAAAATCGCGATCAGCTCCTCAAAGAGCTTTAGAGCGCCAGAAACATCACCGGTCCGGGCTCGCAAACGCGCGATTTCTCCCAGAACGGTTGTGCGATCCAGGGTGTGTCCACCTTGGGTAAAGCCCGCGAGAGATTTGGCAAGGTTGTCTTCTGCCTCTGCGACCTGAGCAGAGGAGGCCAGCCGGCGGCCTCTTCTTAGCAATAGACTGGAGTAGAAGAAGCCGGCCTCAGGACTGGTCAAGCCCTCCAGAACCTGAAGCGCGTCAGCGAGCGTTTCGTCCGCCTCTGCAATCTTTCCAAGCGGTTCCAAACCATCATGAATGTTGGTCCAGAGCTTTGCCGCCTCGATCCGCTCCGCTTCGGACTCGCCGGTGGCAAACGCGAGGAGACCCTCATGAGCGATCTGCACACAGGCAGCATAGGCATGCCCTTCCCGCATCGCGAGTGCCCAAAGGTTATAAAGCGCCAGCGCCCCCGCCCGGTCCCCCGCGGCATCCCGGTGGCGAGCGGCCGCTCCAAAATCCGACAGCGGCCCGGGTCGTTCCACCAGATGCTCGGCCACCCGCAGATGCCAGCCCCGCGCAGCATCCTCGCCCTCCTGTTCCGCCAGCGCTCCTTCTCTCCGGCTGGCCAGCAGTCTGTGCACGAGATCCCCTCCCCCAAGCGCCGACGGCCCTACCGCCCGGGCCAGGAGGCCATGGTCGCGAAACCAGGCGATGTCCCCTGTCGCATCGGGAAGCCCCTCCGCGGCGAGCAGCGACTCCAGCTCCTCGGACTGCAGCGGCAGCTCAAGCAGGCAGAGCCGGTCGAAGGCGGCCCGGCGAGCTTCCGGGACACTCTCCAGGACGGTATCGACGAGGAGGCTCCGGCCGCGCTCCTGGTCCTTGGCGGAGAGCTTGCCGTCGATGACGCGGATCGCCTCGTCCAGCTGGCGGACGAGCGAGCGGGCACGGTCGAGCCGGCCGCGCAGGTAGCCGCCCAGGAGCTCCAGGGCCTTGGGATGGCCGCCTAAATGGAGCAGCACCTGCTGCCAGGCGCTCTCTTCCAATTGGCCGAGCCCGTCGGGATCGAGGAGCCGCAGCTTGCGGCAGCCGGAGGGGGAGAGCTCGCCCAGGTCCAGGTTGCAGGGCTCGATCGGGGACGGGGGGAGCGCCACGGCGAGCCGGCTGGTGAGGAGTAGGCGCAGGGCGGGGCCGGCGAGCCGGGCGAGGTCGAGGAGGGCGATCCCCAGCTCCTCGTGGAGGAGCCGGCCCTCCGCGTCCTGGTTGTCCTCGAAGTTGTCGAGATAGAGGAGGGTCGGATCGACGGCGCGCAGGGCCTCCCCCAGGGCCGCGCGGAACCGCGCCTCGGCCTCCTCCGGCGCCAGCCCGGCCGGGCGCGCGACCCCCACCTGCGCGGCCACCTCGTCGAGGAACGCGGCCGGGGGCAGGGCGCGGCCGGCGTAGAGGACGAGGACGCGCGCCCCCTCCTCCCGGCGCCGCGCCAGGAACCGGGCGGCCAGGGTCGACTTGCCGATGCCGCCCAGGCCGTGGAGGACGAGCACCCGCTCCCCGCGCTCGAAGGCGCGACGCAGACGGCGCTCGGCCTCGCGGCGGCCGACGTAGCCGCGGTCGAGATAGGAGACCCCGGCGATGCGGAACACCTCCGCCGCCACCTCGAAGGGCGTCTTCTCGCGCGGCGCGCTCCCCTCCGGCGCGGCCAGGGGGCCGGCGTCGCCGCGCAGGGTGAGGGTGGGGATCGCCCACTCGTGCGGGCCGCCGTGGACGGCGAGCTCCGCCCGGCCGGCGCGGAGGGCGGCCGGCAGGTCGGTCCCCCGGCCCAGGGCGGCGTAGAGGCCGAAGGCGAAGGCGGTGGCGCCGCCGTCGCTCACTGTGCTCTGCATGCCGAGCACCCGCGGCAGCCCGCCGCGCACCAAGGCCTCCGCCAGGCCGGCCGCCCGTCCCACCGCGGCCTCCGCCACCGCGGCCCGCAGGCCGGGCTCGGGCGACGACCCCGCGGCCGCTCCGGCGGTGCTGCAGGCGGCGAGGACGAGAAGCTCGGGCGCTCCGCCGGACGCCCGCACCCAGGAGAGCAGCTCCGGGCCGGTGAGCGGCGCGCGGCGGCCCTCGGCGTCCTCCAGGAAGAGCGCCGGCTCGGGTGCGCCGCCCGGCCCCGGCACGGTGCCGCCGTGACAGGCGATGTGGACGACGTGCGGCCGTTCGCTCCGCTGCAACTGGGCCCGCAGCTCCTCCCGGTCGCCGGTGTCGGGGAGGATCAGCCGGCCGCGCCCCTCGCGCAGCAGGCCGTCCAGGGCGGCGAGGAGCCGCTCCTGCTCGCGCTCCCAGAAGAGATCGGAATCCCCGGCGAGGCCGCCGGCCCCGGGCAGGGCGCCCGGCACCTGGTCCTCGGGGGGAGCCGCGGTAAAGCCGAGGATCGCCAGGCGGTCGGGAGGCACCGATGGCGCCGGGTCGCCGGCGGGATCGTCCGGATCGCCGGGCAGGACGAGGCGGCGCACGACCTCCAGGGCGCCGGTGCGGACCGGGAGCGGATGGCCGGGGAGGGAGAGGAGCTCCCAGGGGAAGACCAGGAGGACGTCGTCTCCGGTCCGCACCTCCAGGGTGACGAGCCTGCCGCCGGCGAGGTCGAGGACGTCGGCCAGCGCCTCGCCGAGCGGGCCGGGGAGGGCGCGCGCCGCGAGATCTCCGCCCGCCGCCCGCAGGTCCTCCTCGCGCAGCCGGTTCCGCGAGGCGGGTCCCCGGCGGAAGGCGTCGAAGACGCCGCGCGAGCCGGCGCCGAGCCCCAAGTCCACGGCGACGGGGCCGAGGACCGCCGGCCCGGCCCACGCCGGCTGGAGCCCGCCGAGGAAGAGCCGGGCGCTCCCGCCGGTCGCGCCGGAGCCCAGGGCCAGCACCACCCATGGCCGCAGCGCGGAGAGGGCCGCCGCGATCTCCTGGAGGAGCGACGCCGGCGAGCCGTACGGGCGCGCCCAGACGCCGGTCGCGTAGGCGGAGACCTCGCGCTCCAGGAACTCGGCGAGGCCCGGCTCGCGCGCCGCGGCGCCGTCGCGGGAGAGGAAGACCAGGCAGCGCAGGCCGTGCTCGCGGGCGAGCCGCAGCTCCTCCTCGGTGATCGCCCGGGAGTCCACCGTCCCCGCCTCCGGCACCGTGCCGCGCCGGCGGTCGAAGAGCCCGACATAGAGGTCCGCGAGCGCGATCTCCCGCGCCAGCGCGTCCCGCACCGTGCCCGGCTGCGCCACGTGCCCCTCGGTGAGCACCGCCTCCAGGCCGAGGAGCCGCGCCGCGTCCGCGGCCCGCTGCCGCAGCTCCGACATTCCCCCGAAGACCGACGAGACGAAAACCCGGCCGAGGCGCATCCGCGCTCCTTTGAGAGATCAAAGGGAGGATATCGCAGGGAGGAAGGGGAGGCCAGCGCCAGGGGACCCGCTCCGCACGCCGCTGAATTGCAGGGCCGGGGCGTTGCCCCGGCCTCGCCTGGCGACATCGATCTGGCCGTCTTCGATCAGGAGCGCCAGGCTGCCGTGGTGCGGGGGAGCGACACCAGGATCAGGCCCCCAAGGGGGCGAGGAAACTCCTGACGCGCTCGAATCGTCGTTCTGAGAACGCGCACATTTCCGTCCTGGGGTTTCGGAAGCTGTACATCCCATCGTTGATCCAGCCCAATTTCGCGTCGACGCTCCATCGCACCTCGGGGGAGAAGCGATAGGCGGCGACGTTCTTGGCCAGGGTGTCGATCGCTCTGGGCCGGATCACCGAGAGGGTTTTCCACCACTCGGCCAGGCGAGACTCGGCCTCGGCCTGCTCCTCCGAAGAGGTCAGATAGGTGGCAGGAAACAGAAAGAGAGCAGCCGCCGACGCTTGCGCCGTCCCCTGCTCTCGCAGGGCGGCATGGACGAGCGTCACCTCGTCCCACCGGAAGGCCGGGAGAGCAAAATGCGCGCTGTCGAATCCCAGCAGCTCCGGCTCGCTCCAGGACGCATGATGCAGGAAATAGCGGACTTCGTGGCCGTCGTCACCACAGTCGGCGTACTGAACACCGGCCGAGAAACCGTCCAGCAGCGGAAGCCACAGCGTACGGGCCGTCGCTTCCGGTTGCACCAGGTGACCCAGGTAGTACTCCTCGATCCGATCCTCGCTGATTCCGAACAGCGGTTCCACGAGATCCGACGACTCGTTCTCGTCATCCGCCAACAGCAGGTAGTAGTGCGCCACCCAGAGCTCCGGCGTCTCCAGCTCGGCATCCTTGAGCATCACAGAGTTTCGATCCTCACGTCGACGTCATAGCCACCGGCCACGCAGCCGAGGATGCACACGAAGTAAAGATCGATCCAGCCGGCGAGCGCCCGGACATCGGCCGAATCGAGCGCAAAGGTCGCGCACTTCCGGGGCTCCCATTCGAGGAGCCGGGGCGCGAGGTCCGGCGCCTCCGGCAGAAGGTGTTCCGGATCGGGTGGGGTCTCCCCGGGATAGGCTGCGTTCAGCGTTCCATCCAGGAACTGCACCCACTTCTCGGAGTCTCCGGTAACCTCGAAGGTGACGCAGGTCTCCGGCCCTCCCGCCAGGGCCTCGCGGAGGGCCGGCGCGATCTCGGCGATCTGGTCAGCGGCCATGGAGCGGCACTCTCAGGCAAACGGATCGACGATCTCGACGCCGGCCTTCTCGAAGTCGTGCCGGTTCCGGCTCACGACCGGGATCTCGTGAACCAGAGCCGTCGCCGCGATCAGACTGTCCTTGATCGGCATCGCTAGACCCTTGGCGCGAAGCTCGGCGAGAAGCCGAGCCCAGCGCAACCCGGTGGCCGCCTCCCACGGCAGACAGTGGATGCGCTCGATACCCTCCTCAAACCAACGCTCCAGGCGCGCGCGACGTTTCCCCACCGGCAGCAGGAGGATGCCGTACTGGATCTCGCCGAGGATGACGGGATCGACCGCGATTTCCCGTTCATGGCGCGCCAGCCATGCGAGGACCTTGGGCTCGGGCTCCGGTCGGGTGGCTTCGCTCAAAACGTTGGCGTCGACCAGGAACGTCATAGCGTGTCGGTCGACTCCGACTCGATCGGAACAAAGAAACCCTTGTCGGGGCAGGCCAGCAGCCAGTCCAGGAGACCCTGATTGTGCGGTGGAGTCAGGCGGACGAGCCGATACTCTCCGCGATCGATACGCTCGATTTCGAACTCCTGTCCGGCTTCGATGTCGTCCTGCCGGCGAAACTCCGCAGGGAGGACGATCTGGCCCTTGGTGGAGATGGCAGCTCTCATGAGGGTAAGATAACGTCTTACCCGAAGTGGGTCAAGTCACCGGCATCGACGGCGAACGGCGGCGCCCTTCGGCGGCGGCAGATCGTCCTGCCAGGCGGGAGACCGACTTGACACCGGCATAATGTCTGACTAAAGTCAGACAAGTGGCCGACGACCGCATCGCCCGCATCCGCAACTTCAACCGCGTCATCACGCGCCGGCTCGGGGTCCTCGAGGCCTCGTTCCTCGGCGGTGGCCTCTCGCTGGGCAAGGCCCGGCTGCTCTACGAGATCGCCTCCGGAGTCACTGAGGTGCGGCAGCTGCGCGCCAAGCTCGGGCTCGATTCCGGCCAGATGAGCCGGATGCTGCGCTCGCTCGAGCACAAGCGTCTCATCGAGACCGTCGCCGACCCGGCCGACGCGCGCGCCCGGGTCGTCCGGGTGACGAGGGCGGGAAGGGCGAAGCTCGACAAGCTGGAGAGCAAGACGAACGAGGGGGTCGAGGCGTGGCTGTCCGCTCTCAGCCCGGCGCTCCAGGCCCGGTTCGTGGCGGCCACGGAAGAGATCGTGCACCTGCTCGACGCGTCGGAGATCTCGATCCGCCCGGAAGACCCGCAGAGCGACGAGGCCCGCTGGTGCCTGGAGCAGTTCTTCCAGGAGCTCGCCGCCCGGTTCGAGACCGGCTTCGACCCGCGCCTCACCGCCTCGGCCACCCCGGCCGAGATGACGCCTCCGAACGGCATTTTCCTGCTCGCGACCCTGCCCGACCGGCCGGTCGGATGCGTTGCCTTCAAGCGGCTCAGCGACGACGGGAAGATCGCCGAGATCAAACGCATGTGGGTGTCGCCTTCCATGCGCGGGCTCGGCGTCGCGCGGCGGCTGCTCCTGTCGCTCGAGGCGCAGGCGCGCCAAGCCGGGGCCAAGGTTCTCCGGCTCTCGACCAACGGCGCGCTCACCGAGGCGCAGACGTTCTATCGCGCCAGCGGTTTCTACGAGATCCCCCTCTTCGACGACGACCCGTACGCGCAGCTCGCGTTGGAGAAACGTCTTGACTGATCCCTTGACGCATCCCGAGCCGGCCGCCGTATCCAAGGCCCGGTTCCTCCTCGCCGGGCTCCTCCAGCTCCTCGTCGCCGCCGTCTGCCTCGTGGGGGCGGTCGCCCTCTACCGCGGGCTCGTCGATCCCTGGATCGACTCCGTCTTCTCCTTAGGCGCGCCCACGGCGTCCCTGGTGCGCCGCTGCGGCGTCTTCCTCGCCATCGTCGGCTCCTACTGGGCGTTCGTCCGGCTCTACGAGCGGCGCGCGGTGAGCGAGCTCATGCTCCGCTGGCGCTGGATTCTGCTGACCGCGGCGGCGGGCTCGCTGTCGATCGGTGTGACGATCCTCGTCCTCTACGCGACGGGCCGGTACGAGCTCGTCGCCTACCGGGGCTTCGCACAGGCGGGCGGGGTCCTGGCGCAGATTGGGGTCGCGGCGGTGCTGGAGGAGGTGGCGTTCCGGGGCATCCTCTTCCGCCTGCTCGAAACGAGGCTCGGCACCCTGGCGGCGCTGGTGGGCAGCTCCGTGGTCTTCATGGTCAGTCACCTGGCGAATGGTGGGGTGCGCCCGGTCACCGCGCTGACCGTCACGCTGGCCGGCCTCCTGTGGGCCCTCCTGTTCGTGCTGTCGCGCAACCTCTGGGTGGCCGCCGCCCACCACTGCTGCTGGAACGCCACGATCTTTCTGGTCGGCGTACCGCTCTCGGGTGTCGAGGAGTGGCGTGCCCTGGCGCCGCTCGCGACGGTCGACCACGGCCCCCGACTGTGGACCGGCGGCGGCTTCGGGCCCGAGGACTCGCTGGTCAACCTCGTCGTCATGACCGTCCTCTGCCTGGCGCTGTGGCGTCTCGCGCGGCGAGCCACGGCACCCACGGCGCCACCCGCTTCGGTGTCGTCACCCCCGCCGTCCCCGGCCTAAGGCCGTTCCCCAGCAGGGTGCCGTCCCCGGCCGCGCAGGCCGGTGGGCAGGGGAGAGTCGGGAGCGTGAGTCTTTTCTACAAGAAAGGGGTTGACACCTCCCCGCTGGCTGCCTACACTGTTAGCAGTCGCCGCCAATGAGTGCTAACAATGGCGGTGAAGCGAGCCGGTACATCCCCTGATCCTCTTCACCCAAGTCTTTGATTCCAAGGAGGTAGAACCGTGAATATCCGTCCACTGCACGATCGGGTTCTGGTACAGCGCATCGAACAGGAGGAGCAGGTCCGGGGCGGGATCATCATCCCCGACACCGCCAAGGAGAAGCCGCAGGAGGCCAAGGTCATCGCCGTCGGTCCGGGCAAGGTCGGCGACGACGGCAAGCGCGCGCCCATGGACGTCCAGGCCGGCGACCGCATCCTCATCGGCAAGTACTCCGGCAGCGAGATCAAGATCGACGCCGAGGACTACGTCATCCTGCGCGAGGACGAGATCCTCGCCGTCGTCAACGTCAACGGCAACCAGTAGACCCCGCCCCCCGACCGCAATCCGTTCGTATCAATAGGAACTTTAGGAGACAGACGAGACATGGCTAAGCAGATCACGTACTCCGGGGACGCGCGCGCCGCCATCCTGCGGGGTGTCAACAAGCTGGCCGATGCGGTCAAGGTGACCCTCGGCCCGAAGGGCAGGAACGTCGTCATCGAGAAGAAGTTCGGCTCGCCCACGATCACCAAGGACGGCGTCACCGTCGCCAAGGAGATCGAGCTCGGCGATCCGCTGGAGAACATGGGCGCCCAGATGGTGCGCGAGGTGGCCTCGAAGACCTCGGACGTGGCCGGCGACGGCACCACGACCGCCACCGTCCTCGCCCAGGCGATCTACCGCGAGGGCTCGAAGAACGTCACCGCCGGCGCCAACCCGATGGAGATCAAGCGCGGCATCGAGCTGGCGGTCAAGGCCGCCGTCGAGGCCATCGACCTGCTGGCCAAGCCGGTCGAGGGCAAGGACATCGCCCACGTCGGCACCATCTCCGCCAACAACGACGTGGAGATCGGCCGCATCATCTCCGAGGCGATGGAGAAGGTCGGCAAGGACGGCGTCATCACGGTGGAGGAGGCGCGGGGCCTGGAGACCACCCTGGAGGTGGTCGAGGGCATGCAGTTCGACCGCGGCTATCTCTCCCCCTACTTCGTCACCGACGCCGAGCGCATGGAAACGGTGCTCGAAAACGCCAAGATCCTCCTCCACGAGAAGAAGATCACCTCGATGAAGGACCTCCTCCCGGTGCTCGAGCAGACGGCCAAGCAGGGCAAGCCGCTCCTGATCATCGCCGAGGACGTCGAGGGCGAGGCGCTCGCCACCCTGGTGGTCAACAAGCTGCGCGGCACGCTCCACGTCGCCGCGGTCAAGGCGCCGGGCTTCGGCGACCGCCGGAAGGCCATGCTGGAGGACGTCGCGGTCCTGACCGGCGGCCGGATGATCACCGACGACCTCGGGATCAAGCTGGAGAACGTCCAGTGGCAGGACCTGGGCGACGCCAAGAAGGTCGTCCTCACCAAGGACGAGACCACCATCGTCACCGATTCGGACGACCCCAAGCGGCGTGAGGCGATCGCCGGCCGGGTCAAGCAGATCCGCAACCAGGTCGAGGAGACGACCTCCGACTACGACCGCGAGAAGCTCCAGGAGCGGCTCGCCAAGCTGGTCGGCGGCGTCGCCGTGATCAAGGTGGGCGCCGCGACCGAGACCGAGATGAAGGAGAAGAAGGCCCGGGTCGAGGACGCCATGCACGCCACCAAGGCGGCCGTCGAGGAGGGGATCGTCCCCGGCGGCGGCGTCGCCCTGCTGCGCGCCATCCCGGCGGTCGACCAGGTGGTCGGCGAGGGCGACGTGCGGGTGGGCATCAACATCGTCCGCCGCGCGCTCGAAGAGCCGGCCCGCCAGATCGCCAACAACGCCGGCGAGGAGGGCTCGGTGGTCGTCAAGCAGCTCCTCGCGGGTAGCGGCAACAACGGCTTCAACGCCGCCACCGGCAAGCATGAGGACCTGGTGGCCGCGGGCGTCATCGACCCGGCCAAGGTGACCAAGACCGCGCTCCTGAACGCGGCCTCGATCGCCGGCCTCATGCTCACCACCGAGGCCATGGTCTCCGAGATCAAGGAGAAGGACGAGAAGGGCGGCGGCGGCATGGGCGGCGGCGGTGGCATGGGCGGCGGCATGGGCGGCATGTACTAGAACCCGCTTCCGTCGGCGGCTCCGGCCGCCGGCTTCGCAGAATAGAGGAAAACGGCCGGTCCGCGCCAGCGGGCCGGCCGGTTGTTTTCTGGGGAGGGCGGCAGGTCGATACGATAATAGGTCGGTTGCGCAACCGATCTCTTTGGAAAGGACTTTAGAGATGAGACATCGTCGAAGCTCCCATGTCCCCCCGGTTCTCGCCCTGCGACGGCTCGCCACGCGCCTGTTCATCGCCCTGGCTCTCGCCGCGCTCCTGCCCTCCCTCGCCGTGGCGGACCCGGGGGGGCTGCGGTGCCGGAAGGTGTCGTTTCCCGTCACCCTCTCCCCCGCCGACCCGACGGCCTACGAGGTGGTCGGGGTCCTCTGCGCGCGCGGCAGCGTCCACGGCAAGACGATCCAGATCACCCTCCATGGCGCGACCTACAGCCATCTCTACTGGGATTGGCCCTTCGAGCCCGAGACGTACTCCTACGTGCGGCGCGCCACGGCGGCCGGATACGCGGTCTTGAACCTCGACCGGATCGGCGTCGGCGAGAGCGATCGTCCGCCGGCCGCGGCGGTCACCATCGGCGCCAACGCCTATGTCGTCCACCAGATCGTCGCGGTGCTGCGCTCCGGGAATCTTGTCGAGCCCGCGTTCGGCCGCATCCGCGCCGGCCGGGTGGCCCTGGTCGGTCATTCCCTGGGCTCCGTGATCTCGATCGCCGAGGCCGGTACCTACGGCGACGTCGACGGCGTGGTGTTGACCGGGGTGTCCCACGAGATCTCGCCCGTCCTGGGGGAGACCCTCTCGACCCTCTATCCGGCGAGCCTCGACCCGCATTTCGCCGGCCTCGCCATCCCGGACGGCTATCTCACCAGCCAGCCCGGCCTGCGGAACGTCTTCTACCAGTCGCCGTTCTTCGATCTCCAGGTCCTGGCGCTCGACGAAGAGACCAAGGAGACGGTCACCACCGCCGAGCTCGACACCGCGGTCCCCGCCCTGGGCCTGTCGACTGCGATCCACGTGCCGGTCCTGGTGATGGTCGGCGACTACGACGCGGCCTTCTGCGGCGCGCCGACTTGCTCGGCCTCCGGCAGCCTCGCCGGCGAGCCGGCCTTCTATCCAGCGGACGCCTGCACGGAGACCGCGATCGTTCCCGAGACCGGGCACGACGTGAACCTGCACTTCCATGCGCCGTCCGCGTTCGGCACGATTCTGAGCTGGATGGATCGACGTGTGGGCCGTGAGGCGGAAGGGCCGGCGCCTCAGCCCTGCCAGCCGTAGAGGGTCACCTGGCGCCCAGGCAGGGCAGGCACAGGGGCTCTGCCCCTACGCTGCCCTGCCTCGGAGCCTTCGCCCGAGAAATAGGGCAATGGGCTCGTGAGAGGAAGGTAGCAGCAGGGCAAGGTAGGGGCAGAGCCCCTGTGCCTGCCCTGCGCGGGCACCAAGGTAGCGCCCCCGCGCCGTGATAGCCTTTCCCTTCAGCGTTTCACCAGTATCGGGCCTTTTCGGAGGAGTCTCCCCCATGAGCCGCCGCGCCCTCTTCCTCCTGCTCTTCCTGGCCTCTCCGGCCACTTCTGCCATCGCTGGGCCGATCTCCCGCGAGCGTATCCCCGAGCCGCTCAAGCCCTGGGTGGGCTGGGCGCTCCATGGGCATGAGGAGGAGCTCTGCCCGTTCCTTTCGGGCTCCGGGGAGACCCAGTGCCTCTGGCCGGGGCGCCTCACTCTCGATCTCGGGGAGCGCGAGGGGAAGTTCACCCAGACCTGGACGGTCGATGCCGAGGGCACGGTGCCGCTGCCGGGGGAGGAACGGCTCTGGCCCCAGGAGATCCAGGTGGACGGCAAGCCGGCGGCGGCTCTCGAAAGCGACGGCGCTCCCGTCCTCTTGCTCTCGATGGGCACCCATACCGTTTCCGGGAGCTTCCACTGGGACAGCCTGCCGGAGTCGCTCGCCGTGCCGGCCGAGACCGGGCTCCTGGGGCTCACCCTGCGCGGCGCCGCCGTCCCCTTCCCCGAGCGCGACGCCGGCGGCCGGCTCTTCCTCCAGCGACGTGCCCAAGTGGCCCACGCCGAGGCGGACCGCCTGGAGGTCGCGGTGACGCGGCGGGTGGTCGACGAGGTGCCGCTCCGGGTCGAGACCCGGGTCGAGCTGTCGGTCTCCGGCCGGGCGCGCGAGGTGGTGCTGGCGAGCCCGCTCCTCCCCGGTTTCGTGCCGCTCGCCCTCGCCGGCCCCCTCCCCGCCCGGCTGGAGCCCGATGGGCACCTGCGGGTCCAGGTGCGGCCCGGTGCCTGGACGGTCGAGGTCACGGCGCGGAGCACCGGTCCGGTCACCGCTCTTTCCCTCTCCGCTCCCCAGGGACCCTGGGCCGGCGAGGAGGTCTGGGTCTTCGCGGCCCGGCCGAGCCTGCGCCTGGTCGAGGTCGGCGGAGTCCCCGCGATCGACCCGCAGCAGACCCGGCTTCCCGAGGAGTGGAAGAAGCTCCCCGCCTTTCGCCTTCGCCCCGGCGAGACCCTGAAGCTCGCCGAGCGCCGGCGTGGCGACCGGCCGCCGGCCCCGGACCACCTCGATCTCCAGCGGGCGCTCTGGCTCGACTTCGCCGGCACCGGCTACACGTTCCGGGACAAGGTCGACGGCGTCCTCCATGGCAGCTGGCGGCTCGAAATGACCCCGCCGGCGCGGCTCGGGCGGGTGGCGCTGGACGGTCGCGACCAGGTGATCACCCGCCGTCCGGGGAGCGAGACGACCGGGATCGAGACCCGCCTGGGGCAGCTCCACCTCGTCGCCGAGGGGCGGATCGAGGGGACCGGCGGCTCCGCGGTCGCCGTCGGCTGGGATCACGACTTCGCGAAGGTCTCGGGCGTCCTCCACCTGCCGCCGGGCTGGACCCTCCTCGCCGCGACCGGCGTCGACCACGCCCCGGGTACCTGGGTGGGGCGCTGGAGCCTCCTGGATCTCTTCCTCGTCCTGATCGCCGCCCTCGCCGTGCGCCAGCTCTGGGGGACCCGCTGGGGGGCGGTCGCTCTCTCCACCCTCGTCCTCACCTGGCAGGAGCCGGAGGCCCCGCAGTGGCTCTGGCTCGCCGTCCTCGCCACCGCGGCCCTTCTGCGCCTCTTGAAAGAGGGGTGGTTGCGCAGCCTGGTCCGCCTGCTCTCCCTGCTTGCCGCGGCCGCCCTCGTCCTCGTCGCCGTCGCCTTCCTCGTCCGCGAGTTGCGGCAGGGACTCTTCCCCACCCTGGAGCACCCCGAGGTCGCGGTCGGCGAGCCGGGCGCGGCGCCCGCCCCGGAGGACGAGGGATTCTCGTTCGTGGCGCACAAGCGGGTGGCCGTGGCCGACGAGGAGGAGGCGCAGCCCGTAGCGGCGCCGGCTTCTCCCTCTCCGGCCGCGGCTCCGGTGCCCGAACGGGAGCAGAAGGAGTACCTCTCGTCGCTCCGTTCCATGGGTATGCCGAAAGTCCTCCCCAAGCCGGCCCCCCCACCGCGGGCTCTCCAGGAGATCGACCCCACCGCCGTGGCCACCACCGGTCCAGGGCTGCCGCGCTGGCGCTGGAACCGGGTCGACCTGACCTGGAACGGTCCGGTCGAGAAGACTGAGCGGCTCCATCTCTTCCTCCTGCCGCCCGCCGCCAACCTCGTCCTCGCCCTGCTGCGGGTGGCGCTCCTCGCCCTTCTCCTCCTGCGTCTCCTGCCGCTCCCGCAGGGCCTCCCGCCGCTGCGGCGTTGGGTGGCCGCCGCGCTCCTTCTCTTCGCACTCCTCCCCTCTCCGGCGCGCGCTCAGGGAAGTTCCGCAATCCCGCCGCAGCCGCTGCTCGACGAGCTGCGCGACCGCCTGATCGCCCCGCTCGACTGCCACCCGGACTGCGCCGCGGCCTCGCGGCTCTTCCTCGACTTCACCCCCGGCGCGCTCACCGCCCGATTGGAGGTGGCGGCGGCGAACGTGCCGAACGGAGTCGGAGTGCCCCTCCCCGGCGGCGCCCAGCAGTGGGTGCCGGCCCAGGTCTCCGTCGACGGCAAACCGGCCGGGGTGACCCGGGACGGCGCCGGCCGTCTCTGGGTGTCGGTGGGCCCGGGCCGGCACGAGATCCTCCTCGCCGGGCCGCTCCCGACGCGGGAGACGGTGGCCCTGCCGCTCCCCGGCAAGCCGCATCGGGTGACCGCAAGCGGCACCGGCTGGACGGTCTCCGGGCTCCACGAGGACGGCGTTCCCGACGACAGCCTCCAGCTCAACCGCGTGAGCGCCGGAGGCGGGACCGCCGGCGCTACCGGCGGGGCGCCGGGCAGCTCGCTCGCCCCCGCCACCCTGCCACCGTTCCTTTTGGTCGAGCGCACCCTCCACCTGGGCCTCACCTGGCAGGTCGAGAGCCGGGTCCTGCGCCAGAGCCCGCCCGGCATCCCGGCAGCGGTCGAAGTTCCCCTCCTGCCGGGCGAATCGGTCACCAGCCCCGGGGTGCGGGTGGAGAAGGGCCGGGTGCTGGTGAGCCTGGGGCCGCAGGGGGACGATTTCGCCTGGACCTCCGCTCTCGCCGAGCGGCCCCGGCTCGTCCTCGAAGCCCCGCGCACCCTCGCCTGGACCGAAGTCTGGAAGCTCGACGCCTCGCCGGTCTGGCACGTCGATTTCTCCGGCATCCCCGATATCGCCGGCGTCGCGCCGACCGCTGAGGATACTGGCGATACCGGAGCGCGGGTGCCCGAGTGGCGCCCCTGGCCGGGCGAGCGGCTGGAGCTCGCGATCTCCCGGCCGGCCGGGGTGCCCGGCGCCTCGCTGACGATCGACGGCAGCCGCCTCACCGTCGCCCCCGGGGCGCGGACGACCGCCTCGACGCTCGACGTCGACTTCCGGAGCAGCCGGGGCGGCGAGCAGACGATCACCCTGCCGCCGGGGGCGATCCTCGAAACGGTGACCCTCGGCGGCGCCGCCCAGCCGCTGCGGCAGGAGGGGGACAAGGTGACCCTCTCCTTCGCTCCCGGTGCCCAGAAGGCCGGGATCACCTGGAGGGAGCCGCGCGGCGTCTCCCTCCTCTTCCGTGCTCCGCGCCTCGACCTCGGAGCGCGGAGCGTCAACGCCTTGACCGTCCTCCATCTGTCGCCGGACCGCTGGGTGCTCCTCGTCGGCGGCCCCCGGCTGGGGCCGGCGGTCCTCTTCTGGGGCCTGTTCCTCACCCTGCTGGTGGTCGCGGCGGGATTGGCGCGGACCGGTCTCACGCCACTCCGCTTCCGCGACTGGGTGCTCCTCGGGCTGGGCCTGTCGCAGATCCCGCTCGCCGCCGCAGGCGTCGTCGCCGCCTGGCTCCTCGTCCTCGGCTGGCGCCGCAACCAGAAGCCGGAGGCTCGCCGGCCGGCCGTCTTCGACCTCCTCCAACTCCTCCTCGTCGGCTGGACCGCCGTCGCCCTCGGCTTCCTCTTCTGGGCGATCCAGCAAGGGCTCCTCGGCAGCCCCGAGATGCAGATCGCCGGCAACGCCTCGACCGCCTTCGAGCTGCGCTGGTTCGCCGACCGCGCCGGCCGGATTCTGCCCACGACCTGGGTTTTCTCGGTGCCGGTTTTCGTCTACCGTCTCGCCATGCTCGCCTGGGCGCTCTGGCTCGCCCTGGCGCTCCTGCGTTGGCTGCGCTGGGGCTGGGAGAGCCTGATCGCGGGCGGCGGCTGGCGGCCGCTGCGCCGGCCGCGACCTGCGCCGGCACCCGTACCCCCGCCGGCGCTCGCACCGGTGAAGGAGGAAACGCCATGATGGACCGGGAACCGGACTTCTATAAGGTCTGCCCGGAGTGCGCGGGCGAGTACCGGCCCGACGTCCTACGCTGCGCCGACTGCGACGTCCCCCTGGTCCATCCGGAGGAGATCGCCTTCCGGGATGCCCGGGAGCTGCCGCTGACCGGCGGTCTCGTCGCCCTGCGCACCGCCCCCATCGCCTGGGTGCGCGCCCTGGCCGAGGATCTGGCCGGCCGGGCCATCCGCTATCGGGTCGACCGCCGCGAGGCGCGGAGCGAGGGGCGCCTCACCCTCTACGTGCGGCGGCAGGACCGAGCGACGGCGGAGGCCCTGGACGCGGCGCGCGAGCGGATCGAGGATCCGCTCGATTCGGAGGAAGAGGAGGCGATCGAGGAGCCTTCGAACGTAGCGCCGTTCCGCGCCCTGCCGGTAACCCACAAGGTCTGCCCGCGCTGCGGCGGCGAGTACCGGCTGGACGCCGAGAGTTGCGCCGACTGTGGGGACCGGCTGGTGTACCCCGAGGAGGCCGCGGCCGAGATCGCCTTGCGGGCGGCACCGGGGACGGAGGACGCCGAAGACAACTTCTCCTTCACCGGCCCTCTCTACGGGCTGCCGCCGAGCGACGACCTCGTGTGTGTCTGCTGCTCCGGAGAACGATCGATCCAGGCCCTCTCGGGCATGCTCAACGAGGCCGGCATCGCCCATCGCCTCGATCCCGCGCCCTACGGAGAGTCCTTCCATGATTGGTGTCTCTACGTGCTGCCGGAGGACGGCGATGCTGCAGCGGCCATTGAGGCTGACGGTTGGGGACCGTCTATCGAGAAGGTCGATCCGGCTGACCCCTCCGTCTGTCCAGCCTGCGGCACACCGCACCCGTCGGGGGCCCTGGAGTGCGCCAACTGCGGCCTCGGGCTTGGGTTGCCCGCGGATTTCTACGCGCGGGACCCTGACTGCCCGCGCTGCGGCGCCGTGGTGGGGAGGCTTGTCGCCCGCTGTCCGAACTGCGGGATGCCTCTGCCCGCCGCCTGATCTTCCGCGGGGAAGGATAGGCGATCAGAACAAGGCAGGACCCCGCAAGAAGGCAGCCCCGAGGAGCGACGGTAAGCCAGGCGCGGACCTCCGCCCGGAGATAAATCTCCGGACTAGGAGCTGCGCCGGATGAATCCGTCTTCGCGCGGCGGACGCTGGGTCAGAGTCTTGACCGCCAACTCAGGGTCGCGGGACTTTGGCGAGAGTAGGCGGACTCCAGCCTGCTGGCCCAGACTCTGGCCGCTGCGCTCGCGCCCACTCTCAAGTTTCCCGCCCCCAAGTTTCTGGCGCCCGGGAGGATGGTCTCCCGGAGACCTGGGCGACGCTCCTCGCCTACTGCCATCTACCGGGCGCGGCCAAGGCGGTCGAGAAGGATCGCAAGGGCCGGCTGGGCAATGCCAGACCCGCCGCCGGAGCTGGCGAAGATCCACTTCGCGTTCTATGAGGTCACTGGAGTCCCAGTTCCTCCAGAGACCCGGCAGTGAAGGAACGGCTGAGAAGCCTTTGCAGCTCTTCAGACGAGGCGAGCGCTACGACCTTGCGGCGGACACGCTGTGGCAGTCTGCCGAAGCGTTCCTCGAGAAAGCCGAGGAGCATCTGGCGCATCCCCTCGATCCGTCCTTCCTGCCGTCCTTCCTGCAGGCCTACCTGCAGCCCTTCCTTCCGGGCGCCGTCGAACCACTCGCGCAAGGTCTCTTCAAGCATGGGCATCTCCTCCAGATCCGCCGTCTCTGGAATTGTAGCTCCTGGAGCCAGCCGATGCAGCAGCCGGAGGAGCCATTCGGCGAAAGCATGGCGGAGCCGCTCTTCCCTCCCTCGTGGGAGCAGGGCGGCGAGGCCGGCGGTAAGCCGGGGGAGGTCCTCGGGCGTACAGGTCTCAAGCTGGAAGAGGCTCGCCGCCAGATTGCCGGGCAGCGCGAGCTCGGCCGTGCCCAGGCGGTTCTCGTCGATCAGGAGGTACTGGAGCTGCGGCACCAGATGCTCGGCCCCCGGGGGAACGGCACGGAACAGGCTCGCCAGGTCGAGAGGCGCCTTCCAGGGCCGGCGGCCGTTGTAGAGGACGAGCGGCAGCACGAGGGGGAGGCCCGTAGCGACGGTGGCCGTCTTGGAGCGGATCAGCTCCTCCCAGAGGAGGGCGACGTACCCCTGGAGGCGCACGGGCATGAACGGGTCGGGGGTCGACTGAAACTCCAGGAGCAGGTAGACGTAGAACCAGCCCGGTTTTGGACCGCGCCAGCGCAGGCGCCAGATCGTGTCGCTGTGGCGCTCGCGCAGGTCGTCGCTGACGAAACTGCCGCCAACTTTCTCCAGAGTGCTGAACTCCAGGTTGGAGATCCAGCCCTCCCGGACGAAGCCGCGCAGGAGCGCCTCGACCATCTTTGAGTGGGAAAAGAGAAGCTTGTAACCACCATCGTGATTCGCCATCCTGCCCTCCTTGGTTTGAGCCTTCACAGGTAGGGACGGAAAGCGACCGGGGCAATCGCTCAATCCAAAACGATCGCCAGATTTTGCTAAACTTGAAGCCTCCTGAGGAGCCTATCGGATGGACATCTCCCTGCTGGCCCAGACCCTGGCCGCCGCCCTCGCGCCGGCTCTCAAACTCCTGATGACCATGGGGGTTGTCTCGGGAGTACCCGCCAAGACCCGCGCCCTGTGGAGCCGACTCCGGCCACTCGTGGAAAGCCGGCCGGCCGCCCGCGCAGCGGCGGAAGACCTGGCAGAGCGGTCCGAGGCTCGCCCAGCTCGGGAAGCCTTCGCGAAGCACCTGAAGGAGATCCTGGAGTCCGACCCCGGCCTGGCTTCCGAGATGGCGGATCTCCTGGGGGTCAACCGCACCCGAGACACCACGCGGTCCCGGCCGGGGCGGGGGGATCGCAGTTTCGAGGTGACGCGGGAGCGCGGGTGCGATCTCGATTCCGGCGCCGGCCCCGGCGCCGAGAGGCTGGAGAGCCTCTCTCTGCCCACCTTCGACCTACCCCCGCCGGCAGCCGCCCCCGAGCCGACGACCGAGGTCCAGTTCACCACCTACACCCCCGCCGCGGTGCGGCCGGAGACCTGGGCGACGCTCCTTGCCTACTGCCATCTTCCGAGCGCGGCCGAGGCGGTCGAGAAGGACCGCAAGGGCCGGCTGGGAGGGAGCCCGCTCCGTAGCGAAGGGTCGGCCTGCAGAGGATCGCCCGCGGGACCGAGATCACCGTCGTCCCCGAGGTCCCGGGCTGCCGGTTCAACCCGCCGCGCGCGAGCTTCCTCTGGCTGGAGGACTGGTACCGGGCGGAGTTCCGCTTCCAGACCACCTCCGCGCCGGGCGGCGCCACGGAGGCCCGGCTCTCCGGTTGGGTGAGCTTCTACGCCGGCCCGGTGCTGGTGGGCGAAACCCCGATCGGCTTTCGGGTCTCTCCTCAGGCCGATTCCGAGGAGGCACGGCCGGCGGAGCCTTCGACGGCGTCGCCCTACCAGCCGATCTTCGTCTCCTATTCGCACCAGGACACGGTCATCGTCGAACAGTTGGAGAAAGCCTACAAGGCCCTCGGGAACAGCTATCTGCGCGACGTGGAGATCCTGCGCAGTGGCGAGGAATGGAATCCGGCACTTCTAAAGAAGATCGACGAGGCCGACATCTTCCAGCTCTATTGGTCGAAGGCCGCCAGTGTTTCGGAGTATGTGACCCAGGAGTGGCAGCACGCGCTCGCGCGCGGCAAGCCTTCCTTCATCCGCCCGCTCTACTGGGAGAAACCGATGCCGGACCCGCCGCCGGAACTGGCGAAGATCCACTTCGCATTCTATGAGATCGCCAAGTAGCCCTCGCTCCACCCGTGATACCAGACCTCGACCGCGGCGGTGGTGAACCCCTCTCGCTGGTAGGCCCGCTGCGCCCGTACGTTGCGACCCTGGGTGACGACGCTCACCCGCTCGATCCCCTCTCCAGCGAACCAGGCGAGGGCTTCCCGGATGAGCTGGCCGCCCAAGCCCTTTCCCTGGGCCGCGGGGCCGATCCCCAGGAGCCCGATGCGCGGCGGCCCCTCGCGGTGGCAGGTGATGTAACCGGCGGCTTTGCCCTCGATCTCGGGGACGAGGACGCGGTCGGCCTGGCCGCGGATCCCGTTCTCGATCCAGAGGGCGTAGAGGGCGTCGCAGCGCTCTTTGGAGAAATGGCCGTCGTAGTAGAAGCGGGTATCGGTGTGGTTCTCCCGGGCGAGAGCGGTGAGGATCGGCAGGTCGCTTTCCTCGGCGAGACGGATAAGGACATCGCCGGCTTGGAGTGGCGAAGGGCCACGGCGCTCCAGCGTGACACGGACGTCCACCAGCCGGAAGCCCTCGTCCTCCGCCCGGCGGAGGGTTCCGGCATCGCCCAAGTCGGCCAGGAAGTAGAGGCAGTCGATCGGCTCCGCCTGCCGGAAGGCGCGGATCGCTTCGACTGCCGCAGCGTCCAGCCGGTGCGGGATCACACTCCCGATCCGCACCCCGAAGAAGTCGGAGTCCCAGGGGAGGTGGCGGCAGATCTCGCCGGTCATTCCTGGCGGTGGGAGACGGTGGCGCGCACGGTGTAGGGCGGGCTGTCCATGAGCCGCAGGTGGATGCGGGCCACGTACTCGCCCAGGATGCCGAGCGAGAGGAGCTGGACGCCGGAGAGGATCGCGACCAGCGAGGCGATCATGGCGAAGCCGGGCACCTCCACCCCCTGGATCAGGGTCCGGCCCACCACCCAGACCAGGGCGCCGAAGCCGAAGAGGGTGAAGAGCAGGGCGAGGAGGCTCGCCAGGCGCAGGGGGAGGACCGAGAAGCCGGTCACCATGCTGAGCCCGTGGCGGACCAGTTTGCGGAAAGTGTAGTTCGACACTCCCTCCTGGCGCGGCTGGTGGCGGATGGGGGTGGCGCGGAAGCGGGTCGTCCCCCAGGTCAGGAGGACGTCCAGGGGAATTCCGCCGTGCGCTCCGGCGAAGGCATCGCGCAGCCGGGTGCGGAAGAGGCGGAAGGCAGAAACCTGGCGCGCCGTTTCGGCTCCCATGGTGCGCTCCAGGGCGAGCTTGGTGAGGCGCGAGGCTGCATCGCGCAGGAGCCCGTGCTGCTCCTCCTGGGCGGTGCCGTAGACCACGTCGGTCGCCGGGTCCAGGAGGGCCAGGAGCGTGGGGATGTCCTCCGGCCGGTGCTGCAGGTCGTCGTCGAGCGTGATCGTCAGCTCGCCCGTGGCAGCTCGTATCCCACAGAGCAGGGCGTTGTGCTGGCCGTAGTTGCGCATCAGGTCGATGCCGGTCACCCAGTCGTAGCGGGCGGCGAGCTCCTCGATCACCGGCCAGCTCCCGTCTTTGCTGCCGTCGTTGACCAGGATCGCCTCGAACCGCTCGAATTCGCGCCCGAGGACCGCCTCCAGCCGCTCGATCAGCTCGGGGAGGATGCCGGCGCTGTTGTAGACCGGGATGACCGCGGAGGCGGAGGGGAGGCTCATACGGTCGATATCCTATCGCCCTATCGCCCCGACTGCCGGCGACCGCCGGCCCGCCGCCCCTCGATCAACACGTTGGCGTAAGGGGTTCCCGCCGACATCGGCAGCGAGCCGACGACGAAGCCGCGCTCTTCCAGAAGCCGGCGCCACTCGGCGTCGCTCCGGAAGTGGAAGCGCTGGCGGAAGTGGCCGCGGGCCAGGGCGCAGAACTGCTCGGCCAGCCGGGTGCGCACGAAAGCCGCGCCGCCCGCGGCGTCGGCCTCGCGCAGGATGAGGAGGCCCCCTCCCCCCTTGGGCATCGCCGCCGCCACCCGGTCGAGGAGGCGCTCCTGCTCCGCCGCCGGCAGATAATGGAGGACGTCCAGGAGGTAGACCGCATCGGCATCGGGCAGCGGGGTCTCCCGCAGGTCGCCGACCTCGATCGTCGCCTCCTCCCCGAGGGCCAGCCGGGCGGCGCGGGCAATCTTCAGGCTGCCCTCGATGCCGTGCAGCTGGAGCCCGGGCGGAGGCGTCGGCCAGCTCTCCGGGTAGACCCCGCGCGCCGCCTGCGCGCGCGCCGTGGCGAGGAGCGAGAGGAGGATGCCGCGGCCGCAGCCCAGGTCCAAGAGGCGGCCTGTGGGCGGCAGGTCGCCGCGCGCCAGGAGGGCGAAGTAGACCGGGTCGTGGCGCAGCTTGCCGCGCACGAACTCCCAGGAGAACACCCCGGCGTCGATGTAGCGGCGGGAGGTCTCGTCGATCAGCGACTCGACCGCCGAGGCCCGCCGGCGCCGGCAGACCAGCAGGTAGGTGAGGAGGGCGAAGCAGATCGAGAGCACGCCCCCCACCACGGCGCTGCCGGCGAGGAGGTCGAGGCCGAAGGTGCGCAGGCCGACCCGGCGCAGGTCGGCCAGGTGGAGCGCCAGGAAAGGCGCGCCGCGCAGGCGCCGGCCCACCTGGACCTCGGCGAGGATGAGGAAGGGCCAGATCACGGGGATGCTGATGTGAGAGGCAAGATAGGTCTTGATCTGGTTCAGCCGGAAGAGCCGGGCGAGGCCGACGCAGAGCGCCAGGTGGAAGCCGAAGAAGGGGGTGCAGCCGATGAACACCCCGACCCCCACCGCCGCCGCCTGGCGCCCCGGCGAGTCCCCCGCCGTGCGCAAGTTGTAGAGGAGCTCCAGGAGCGGCCGGGTGAACCGGAAGCGATGAGCGCGGGGCTCTGCCGCGAGGATTTTGCCCACCGCGCTACTCCGCCCCGGCCGCGAGCGGCACCGCGGTCAGGCCGCGGGCGGCCAGGACGTCGAGCACCCGCGGCAGGACCTCCAGGACGACCGGGCTCCCGCCGGTCGTGCGCGCCACGGTGGGGCCGTCATGGAGGAGGAGGACGTCACCGGCGGCGACACCCCCCAGGAGGCGGGCCGCCACCCGTTCGGGGCGGCGGTCGACGGTGTCGTAGCCGCGCCGGGTCCAGGAGGCGAGGGTGAGGCCGGCCTTGGCGAGGACCGGGTCCAGGGCAGGGTTCCGGAAACCGGCCGGAGCGCGGAAGAGGGTCGGGGCGCAGCCGGTGGCCCGCTCCAGGGTCTCCTGGGCGCGCCCGACCTCACGCCCCAGGGCTCCCGGCAGATAGAGGGCGAAGCTGTGGGGGTGGCTCCAGGTGTGGTTCTCCACCCGGTGGCCGCGGCGGACGATCTCGGCGGCGAGCTCCGGGCAGGCCGCGGCGCGCTGCCCGACGAGGAAGAAGCTCGCCCGCGCCCCGCGCTCGGCCAGCCGGTCGAGCACCCGAGGCGTCACCGCGGGATCGGGACCGTCGTCGAACGTCAGGGCCACCTCGCCGCGCCGGGCCGCCGCCGCGGGGAGACGCACGAGGTTTTCGCCCAGCCAGCGCGACTGCGGCCAGAGGCTGAGCCCGGCGATGGCGCAGTGGTCGGCCAAGAGGGCGCCGACGATCCACCGCCACTGCTGCGGGGCGGCGACCAGGCCGGCGAGACCGGCGGCGTGAAGCAGGCCCGAGCCGAGGAAGAACGGGGTGGGGCGCCAGGTCCTCGCCATCAGGATTTGGCGGCGGCGTCCGGACCCGCCAGGGAGAGGAGGGCGGGGCGGTCGAGCTTGCCGCGGGCGGTGCGCGGCAGGGTGGGCACCAGGATGACGCTGCGCGGCACCTTGTGGGCCGCCAGGTGGCCGCGGCACCAGCCGGCCACCTGCTCCACGGTGAGCTGCCCCGGCCGGCAGGCGATGACCGCGCGCACCACCTCCGCCCCGCGCTCCGGCACCGGCAGGCCGACCACCGCCACCTCGTCCACCCCCGGGAGCTGGGCGAGCACGGTCTCGACCTCGCGCGGGTCGACCTTCTTGCCCTTGACGTTGATCAGGTCGTCGAGGCGGCCGGAGAGAGCGAGCTCGCCACCCTCCGACCAGCTGGCGAAGTCGCTGGTGACGAAACGGCCGTCCGCCAGGCGCGGGTCGGCGGCGGGCACGTAGCCGCGGGCGACCGCGGGCGACCGCACGGCGACCCTTCCCCCCCGCTCCCCGGCCTTCGCCGGTTCCCCCGCCTCGCCGCAGGCGACGAGCTCGACCTCGACCCCTTCGATCGGCGTTCCCACCGTCCCCCGCTCGCCGGCGCTCCCTTCGCGGTCGTAGCAGATCCCACCGCATTCGCTGGCTCCGTAGAAGACGTGGACCGGGAGGCCGAAAGTGGCGCGGAAGCGGCGGGCCGTGGCCGGCTGGAGCGGCGCCCCGGCGGTGATCACCAGGCGCAGGGAGGGCGGCCAGGCCGGCGGGTGGGAGAGGTTGAGCAGGGCCTCAATATAGGCCGGCACGGTGGGGAAGACCGTGGCCCCGGCCGCTTGGGCGGCGGCGAACGGGGCGAGCAGGCCGGTCTCCTCGGGCAGTACGAGGGGCGTGCCGCGCAGCAGGGCGGGGAGGACCAGGCTCGACAGGCCGTAGGAGTGGGAGAGCGGGATGGCGGCGAGCAGCCGGTCGTCGGCGCAGAGGCCCATCGAGGCGGCGAGCGCGGCGTCGTCGGCGACCAGGGCGGCCGAGGGGGTGGCGATGCCGCGCGGCGTGCCGGTCGACCCCGAGGTGAGCTTCAGGACGCCGATCCCGGGCAGGCAGAGGGGGCCGCCGGTCGCTTCACCGGCCGCTTCAAGGGCGAAGCTCGCCGCCCCGGTGGGCCAGCAGTCCCGGCAGCGCAGGAGGGCGGCGGCGCCGAGCGAGCGGGCGGTGCGCCGGGCCTCGGCCTCCGGGGCATGGGCGTCGAGCAGCAGGGCGGGGAGGCCGGCACGGAGCAGGGCGAGAAGGGCCGCGGGGAGCCCCGGACCGTTGCAGGCGGCGAGGGCCACCACCTCCCCCGGCGCGAACCCCCCCGGACGCGCGGCGAGGACCGCGCCGACGACGCGCGCCAGCGCCGCGACCTCTCCCACCGTCGCCGTGCGCCGCGGCGCGATCAGCAGCGGAGCTTGGGCGGCCGTCGCGAGGAGGCCGTCGAAAGCGGTGAGAATCGGGTCCTGGGCCATGGCCGACACGGGGTGCTCGGGTTCCTCAGAAGGTCGTTCGAGGGGCCGATCCTAACATTTCTGCCCCAGCTTCCCCATCCAACCCACCCCGGGGCTCTCCCCCGGCCCCCGAGGGCGTGGGGATTGCATGGGGGAGCCAAGGCACGGTAGCATAACCGGCTTGTGCACCGGTCAATTTGAGGGGTTGACCGCACATTCCAACCGTGTGCGTAGATTCGACTTGTGCCTAATGCCAGAGGTTCCGATATGCCTGAAGCTCAAGCCACTCCGTCCCGTATCAAGCGGCTGATCGTCACCAGCCTGAACCTGGACGGGGTGAAACCCGAAATGATCGAGGACGATGCCCCGCTCTTCGGCGAGGGCCTGGGGCTCGATTCCGTGGATGCCCTGGAGCTGGTGGTCGCGCTCGAGAAGGAGTTCGGCATCAAGATCAAGAGCCAGGAGCTCGGTCGTGAAGTCTTCTCGTCGGTCGCCAGCCTCTCCCAGTTCATCGAGGGCCGGAGCTAGTCTGCAACCTTCCTTTCCTGCGCGGGGGAGTCGTTCGAGCCGGCGCGTCGTGGTTACCGGCTTGGGCGTGGTCTCGGGGCTGGGCTGGGGGGTGGCCCCTTTCCAGGCGGCCCTGCGGGCGGGCCGCACCGGTCTCGGCGCCTTCACCCGTTTCGACCACTCCGGCCATCGCACCCACATCGCCGCCCAGGTCCCCGAGCCGCCGCCGGCGCTCGCCGCCCGCTATCCCCGCTGGCGGCGCCTGTCGCTCGCCGACCGCTTCGCCCTCGCCGCGGCGGACGAGGCCCTGGCCCAGCCCGGGCTCCTGCCGCTCTCCGAGCGGGCCGATCCGTCCCGGGTGGGGGTCTTCTTCGGCAGCAGCACCGGCGGGATGTGGGAGGGAGAGCTGTTCTTCGCCGATCTGCTCGCCGGACGGGCGCGGCTGGCGCTCCTCGCGTCGCAGCCGGTGTCCGGTCCGGGGGACGCCGTCGCCCGCCACCTCGGGGTGACCGGGCCGGTCGAGACCCTCTCCTCGGCCTGCTCCTCGGCCTCCCTGGCCTTGGGCACCGCCCTCGACGCCCTGCGCGCGGGCGAGGTCGACATCGCCGTGGCGGGGGGCGCCGACTCGCTCTGCCAGCTCACCTATGCCGGGTTCAACGCCCTGCGGGCGGTGTCCGAGATCCCCTGCCGGCCCTTCCGCGCCGGGCGGGAAGGCCTGTCGATCGGCGAGGGGGCGGCGGTCCTCCTCCTCGAACCGCTCGACCGGGCCGTGGCGCGCGGCGCGGTCCCCCTGGCCGAGCTGGCGGGCGCCGGCGCCTCCTGCGACGCCCACCACATGACCGCTCCCGATCCCAGCGGGCAGGGGGCGGCGGCGGCCGTCGCGGCCGCCCTCGCGGACGCCGGGATGGAGTCCGGGGAGATCGACTTCCTCAACGCCCACGGCACCGGCACGCCGCTCAACGACGCCGCCGAGTGGCGGGCTTTCGAACGGATCTTCGGCGAACGCCTGAAGGACCTGCCGCTCGCCGCCACCAAGGCGAACGTCGGCCATCTCCTGGGATCGGCCGGCGCCATCGAGGCGGTGGCGACCGTGCTCTGCCTGACGGCGGGGGAGGTCCATCCCACCCCGGGTGCGGGGGCGGTCGACCCGGACCTGCCGGTACAGCTGGTCCAGGGCACGCCGCTGGCGCTCGCCGCCCGCGCCGCGGTCTCCACCAACCTGGCCTTCGGCGGTTCGAACGCGGCCCTCGTCTTCTCCCATGCTCCGGTCGGCCAGGCCACCACGGCGGGCCGGGACTCTTGAGCCATGAGGTCGTGGTGACCGGGCTCGGCGCCATCGGGTCGTTCGGCGGCGGCCGCCAGGACCTGGCGGCGGCGCTCCTCGCCGGCCGCCCGCACCTCGCCGCGGTCGACCGTGCCGCCGGCTACCACCGGTCCGGGGGGGCGCGGCTGGCCGCCCTGGTCGGGGGCTACGACCTCTCCCCCTGGGTGCCGGCGCGCGAGGGGCGACGGATGAGCCCGCCCTCGAAGCTCGCCCTGGCCGCCGCCCGGATGGCGCTCCATGACTCCGGTCTTGCCGGCCTCGCCGGGGAAGACGGCCTGCCGGGAGCGGCGGTGGTGATCTCGACCTCCTTCGGCCCCGCCTCCTATACCGAGGGCCTGCTGAAGCAGATCCTCGACCGCCCGGAGTCGGCCTCTCCCTTCCTCTTCACCGAGAGCGTCGCGAATGCCCCGGCGGCCCAGATCGGCATCGCCACGGGCGCCACCGGCGCCGGCCTCACCATCGCCCAGCGCGAGGCCGGCCCCCTCCTCACCGTCCTCCGTGGAACGGCGGAAATCGCCGCCGGCCGTGCCCCCCTGGCCCTGGTCGGGACGGTCGAGGAGATGACGCCGCTCCTCCACGCCGTGCTCGACCGCTTCGGCGCCCTGGCCCGCCCCGGCGACTCTGGCGATTCCGGCGATGGGACGGAGGTCGCCGCAGAGGTCGCCCGTCCCTTCGACCGCCGGCGCGCGGGCTTCCTGGCCGGCGACGGGTCCGCCGTCCTCGTGCTCGAGGACGCGGCAAGGGCCGCGGAACGGGGGTGCCGCCCGCTCGCCCGCCTGCTCGGCGGGGGGCGCGCCTTCGACCCCTCGGCCCCCCCCACCGGCTGGGGGGAGGGGCACGCCGCGCTCGCCCGCAGCCTCCTCGGCGGCCTGGAGCGGGCGGGCCTGACCCCTGCCGACGTCGACCTGATCGTCTCCGGCGCCTCGGGAGCGCGGGCTGGCGACCGGCTGGAGGCGCTGACTTTGAAGGCGGCCTGGGGGGAGCGGCCGCTCCCCCCCATCCTGGCGCCCAAGGCGGTGGTCGGGGAGTACGGCGGGGGGTTCCTCGCCGCGGCCATCCTCGCCGCGGCCGGCGTTCCCTTCGGCCCCACCGCCGGCTTCGCCGAGGTCGACCCCGAGCTGGGGATCGTCCCCCACCGCGGTGGGCCGCTCCCGGCTCCTGCCCGGGTGCTGGTCTCGACCCTGGCGGCGGGGGGCGCCGCGGCCTGGCTCCTCCTCGGGGCCGCGGAGTAAGGAGGCGCCATGACTTCGCTCGAACGGGTCGCCGTCGCCATCCCCGCCTACCAGGCGGCGCCCACCGTGGGCGAGGTGGTGCGCGGCGTGCTCGATGCAGGATCGTCGGGGCTTCCCATCCTGCCCGAGGTGCTGGTGATCGACGACGGCTCGACCGACGCCACCGCCCAGGTGGCCCGGCAGGCCGGCGCGCGGGTGATCTCGCTGCCGAAGAATCAGGGCAAAGGCAACGCTTTGGCCGTCGCCTTCGCCGACCTCTTCGGCCGCGGCGCGACCGCGGTGGTGACGCTCGACGCCGACGGCCAGCACCTCCCCGAGGAGATCCCCAAGCTTCTGGCCGCGGCGGCGCCCGACGCCGACCTGGTGCTCGGGGTGCGCGACCACCTGTTCACCAAGATGAGCCGGGTGCGGCGGGCGAGCAACCGCCTCTCCTCGCGCGCCATCTCCTTCGCCGCCGGCCAGCCGCTGGCCGATGTGCAGACCGGCTTCCGCTTCTACTCACGGCGCCTGATCGAGCGGGTCGGCTTCCCCGAGGCGCGCTTCGAGGCCGAGAGCGCGGTGGTGGTGCGGGCGGCCCGTGCCGGCTTCCAGGTGCGGACCGTGCCGGTCAAGCTGGCCTTCGCCGACGGCCGCACCACCAGCCACTACCGCCCGCTGCTCGACAGCCTGCGCATCGCCCGGGCGGTGACCTGGGCGCGGTTCGACTCGCCCCGGCCTTCCCGGCCTTCGGATCGATGATGGGCACGATCCTCGTCACCGGCGGCAGCCGTGGGATCGGCCGCGCCATCGTCGAGGCGCTCGTGGCGGCCCCCCCTGGGGACGGCTGGGACGCGGTGGCCTTCACCTACCGAACCGACGAGGCAGCGGCGCGGGCGGTCGAGACGGCCACGGGGGGTCGAGCCCGCGCCTTCCCGTTCGACCTCGCCGACCGCGCCCGCCCGGACGAGCTGGTGGCCGAGGTCGAGGCCGCCCTGGGACCGCTCGGCGGCCTGGTCAACAATGCCGGGCAGCTGCGCGAATCGCTCCTCGCCTTCACCCCGGACGCCGACTGGGACGCGGTCGTCGACGGCAACCTCGGAGGGCTCTTCCGCTGCTGCCGGGCGGTGCTGCGCGGCATGATGCACCGGCGGCGGGGGGCGATCGTCAACGTCGCCTCGCTCTCCGCCCTCCATGGCGTCGCCGGCCAGGCCGCCTATGCCGCGGCCAAGGCGGGCACCCTGGGGCTCACCCGCTCGCTCGCCCGCGAGGTGGGGAAGCGCAACGTGCGGGTGAACGCCGTCGTCCCCGGTTTCATCGCCACCGACATGACCGCCGCCCTGCCGGCGGCGGCGATGGCGGCCCTGCGCGCCGGCGAGTGCCTGCCCGGGGGGACCTCCGCCGCCGCAGTCGCCGACGCCGTCGTCTTCCTGCTCTCCGAGCGGGCCGCCGCCATCACCGGCCAGGCCCTGGTGGTCGACGCGGGGGCCTCGGCATGAAGGGGAGAGAGCTCGCCGACCTCCTCGTGCGCCGGCCGCGCACGGTGCTCGGGGTCGTCCTGGCGCTCACCCTGGTCGCCCTCGTGCCCGCCCTGCGCCTGCGCCTGCTGACCGACCTCACCGCCCTCCTGCCGCGCGACGCCCCGGCCTCGCGCGACTACCGCACCTTCCTGACGACCTTCGGCGGCTTCGAGAAGCTGTTCGTGATCGTGCAGGCAAAAGGCGGCAGGCCGGAGGACCCGGGAGTCCTCGTCGACGCCGCCGAGCAATTGGCGACCGAGCTGGCGAAGAGCCCCCTGGTGGCGAACGCCCGCTACGGCCTGACGGCGGAGGACGAGGCGTTCTTCCTGCGCTGGGTGGCCCCCCGCGCGCCTCTCCTTCTGAGTGGCGATACCGAGCAGGTCCGCCGCGAGATGGCGCGGCGCCTCGACCCGGCCGTCCTGCACGAACGGGTCGGCTACCTGCGCCAGACTCTCACCAGCCCGGCCGGGAGCTTCGCCGCCCCCTTCTTCGCCGCCGACCCGCTGGGCTTCTCGGAAGGCTTCCTCGCCGCCGCCGGCTCGGCGCTCCCCATCGACCTCGCGACCGGGGCCTTCCTGTCGCGCGACAAGGACGCCGTCCTCCTCATGGTCACCCCGGCGCGCTCGGAGCTCGACCCGGCGGGCGGCAGGGCGCTCCTCGCCGCGCTCGACCAGGCCTATTCGGCGGTTACCGCGGTGCGCCGCGAGTCCGGTGTCGCCGGGATCCCCCTCGTCTTCCGCGCCGTGGGAGGGCCGATCTACGCCGCCCATGACGAGAGGATCATCCGCGAGGACATGATCCGCATCACCTTCTCCTCCATCCTCACCGTGGGCCTCCTGGTGCTCTCCGGCTTCGAGGGGCTGGTGATGACCGCGGCGCTCTTCGCCACGGTGACCGTCGGCCTGGTCTGGGCGGCGGCGGCCACCAGCCTCCTCCTGGGGAGCCTGACGGTGGTGGGGATCGCCTTCATCGCCACCCTGCTCGGGATGGGGATCGACTACGGCATCCACGGCGGCGCCCGCTTCCGCCTGCTCCTGGCCGGCGGCGAGAGCCGCGCCGCGGCGATCCTCGGCGCCCTCCGCCAGACCGGGCCGGCCATCCTGGCCGCCACCCTGACCACCGCGGTGACCCTCTCGGCCCTCGGGCTCGCCCACTTCCGCCCTCTGCGCGAGATGGGCCAGGTCCTCGCCCTGGGCATCCTCTCGATCCTCGCCGCCACGGCGATCTTCCTCCCCGCCCTGCTCGCCGCCTTCCCAAAGGCGAGCCGGTATGGCGGCACGGTCCTCCTGCGCCGCTTCTGGACCCCGCTCTTCCGCACCCTGGTCGGCTTCACCCGCCGCCGGCCCCGCCTCGTCCTCGGCGCCACCCTCGTCCTCTCCCTCGTCGCCGCCGCCGGGCTGCCGCGGCTGTCGCTCAACCCGGATCTGCGCACCCTGCGCCCGGAGGACCCCGAGGCGACGACGGCCGAGCGGATGCTGTTCGAGAAATTCGGCCTGGGGCTCGACACCACGACCGTGGTCCTCCGCGACCGCGACCTGGAAAGCGCGCTCTCCGACGCGGCGCGGGTGCGGCAGATCCTCGAAAAGGCCCTGGGACAAGGCGCCGACATCACCTCCCCCGCCGACTGGATGGTGAGCGCCGCGCAGAAGACCGCACGCCTCGCCGCCCTGCGCTCCCTCCCCTTCGCCGCCGCGGCGGACCATCTGGAGAAGGAGCTCCAAACGGCGGGCTTCCGGCTCGACCGCTTCGCCGGAGCGCTCGCCGCCCTCCGCGCCTTCGGCCGGGGCGAGGACCCGGGAACGCCGCCCCCCGGGGCCTGGCCCTCGGCGATGACCGAGCTGGTCCGCGCCGTGCCCGGCCCGCAAGGGGAGACGGCGGTCGCCGTCCACGTCCGCGCGCCGGCCGGCCGCTGGGCGGCGGAACCGCCCCCCGAGGTGCTCCGCGCCCTCTCCGCCGCAGCGCCCGAGGTGGCGATCGCCTCGACCCCGCGGGTGGGCGCGGAGCTCCAGGCGGTCGGCCTCTCCGACATGCTGCGGTCGAGCGTCCTCGCCGCCCTCCTCCTCGCCGTCGTCGTCGCGATCGCCTTTCGGCGCCGGCCGATCGAGGCCCTGCTCGCCGCCCTGCCGCTCGCCCTCGGCTGCCTGTGGGTCTTCGGCCTCTGGGGGCTCGCCGGCCGGAGCATCGACCTCCTCTGCATCGCGACTCTCCCGGTCCTCCTCGGCAACGGCATCGACCTCGGGGTCTACGCCGTCTACGGCGCTTTGGGCGATACTTCAGGGACCATGGGAGGAATCGCCGGGTCGGTCGAGCGTTCCGGGGTGGCGCTGTCGCTCGCCGCGCTCACCACCACCGCCGGTTTCGGCAGCCTCGGCTCGTCGCGCATCCCGGGCCTCGGCAACGCCGGCCTGATCGTCGCCCTGGGGGTCTTCTTCTGCCTGGTGGCGACGGTCTTCGTCCTGCCGGCGCTCGAAGCCCTCCGTGCCGGCCGCCCAGGGAGAGGGGAAGCGGCATGACCACCGCGGCGCCCGCGGCGTCCCCGGCGTCCCCGCCGCACGCCCCGGAGGCCGGTGTCCTCCGCCGCCTCCTGGGGCCGCTCTACGTCACCGGGGTCTTCTGGTTCCGCCTCCACTGCTGGGGGGTGTCGGCCCTCCCCGACTGGGCCGTGGGACCGGTCATCTTCCTCTTCACCGCGTTCTTCTTCGTCTGTCTGCGCAACATCCGCAACGCCGTAGCCGCCAACCTCGAAGCCGTCCTCGGCCCCTGCTCCTGGTGGGAGCGGGAGAGGCGGATCTGGCGCACCCTCCACAACTTCGCCTGGTGCCTCTCCGAGCGCTACGAGCGCCTGGCGACCGACCGCACCTTCGACATCAGCGTCGAGGGCGGCGAGACCTGGCACCAGCTCCTCGACTCGGGGAGGGGGTTCATCCTCCTCTCCGCCCACCTGGGAAACTGGGAGGCGGGCTCGATGTCGCCGTCCAACCGCGAGGGCCGGCGGGTCCACGTGGTGCGCGAGGCGGAGACCGATCCCAAGGCCCAGGCCTTCATCCGCGAGCTGATCGACCGCCAGGCCAAGGGGCTCTACATCACCCACTTCGCCGTCGACGACGCCCACCTCGGGATGGCCATGCTGGAGGCCCTGCGCGACGCGGAGATCGTGGCCCTCCAGGGGGATCGGCCGCGCACCGGCGGCCGGGCGATCGAGATCCCCCTCTTCGGCGGCCGTCCGTTCCCCCTGCCGGTCGGCCCAGCCGCCCTCGCCCGCGCCGCGGAGGTACCTCTGGTGCCGGTCTTCATCGTCCGCGAGGGACGGCGCCGCTACCGCTCGTTCCTCCGGCCGCCCATTGAGGTCGCCGTCAGCGGCGACCGCAAGGCCGACCTCTCCGCGGCGATCGGCCGCTTCGGCGCCGAGCTGGAAGCCGCCATCCGAAGAGACCCCCACCAGTGGTTCTGCTTCCGCAAGATCTGGCCGGAGCGCTGAAAATCTAAGCAGCGACGTAGGTGCTGAGGGTGGCGGTCACGAGGAGATCGCCGTCCGGATCTTCGACTCGGACCTCGTAAACGGCCAGCGGCGGAGCGCTGCCGGCGGCCTGGACGGTGACCGCGAGCGGCGCCGCCACCGGGAGGTCGGGAGCGTGGAAGGTCGCCTCGCGCACCCCCACCAGGTAGCCGAGCCGCGGGCCTGCGGCGGCTGGTTCCCGTTGCCGGCCGATGGCTTCCAGGGCCGCGGCGGCCTGGGCGGCGGCTTCGAGGCCGATAAAGGCGGGCGCGCGATCTCCCGCCGCCAGCGGGTTGTCCCCCGGGATCACCGCGATGCAGTGGATACGGCCGCGCTCGACGTCCGCCTCGACGATCACCCGCACCAGGCGCATGGGGTCCCGGTGGGGGAGGAGCGACTCGACCGCCGGAGGCCCCTCGATCAGCGCCAAGCGCCGGCCCCCCCGGGCTCGCCTGGAATCACCGTCCCGCGGCTCAGGGACAGGCCGTCGCGCGTCAGGCTGAAGCCGACGCTGCCGTCCTCGCCCGGCGCGGCGAGGCACACTTCCACGGTCTCGCCCGGCCCGACCGGCCGGCGCAGCTTGAGCGCGGGCACCGCCGCCAGGGCGACCTCCCGCCCTCGCCAGTCGGAGAGCGCCCGGGTGACGAGCCCCAGGTGGGCCACCCCGGGCAGGATGGGATGGCCGGGAAAGTGGCCGGCGAACAGGGGGCTGTCGGCAGGGATGCGGACGGCGAGGACCCAGCCCTCCCCCGCCGGTTCCGAGCCCAGGACCTCGTAGCCCGTCACGCGCGCTCGGGGCGCGGCAGGCCGGCGGTGGAGATCACGCCGGTGATCGGCTCCCCGGAGGCGAACAGCGAGAAGCGCTCGTGCCGGGGGACGATCTGGAAGTTGCGGTTCAAGAACAGCAACAGCTCGAAGTACCACATCCGCCAGCGCAGCGACCAGGCGAGCTTGGGGAAGACATGCCCGGCGAGGATCGAGATGATCGCCCGGTGCACCCCGAGCGGCCCCTGGCCTTCCAGGAAGAGCTCGCGGAAGGCGTGCTGGTAGTAGAGGCCGATCATGCGGAAGAAGGGTGCCGTGCTGCGGCGGATGAAGCGGCAGTAGCGCTTGCGTACCGCGTTCTTCGTCTTGCCGCGCAGGATGGCGGCGATGCCGCGAGCGGCCTCGCGCCCGCTCATCATCCCCAGACAGACGCCGGTCGAGAAGACCGGATCGACGAAGGTGGCGGCGTCGCCGACCAGGAAGTACCCGGGCCCGGCATAGGGCTCACAGCGATAGCTGAAGTCGGCGAGGATGTGGTTCTTCTCCGGGGCGGTGGCGTGCGCCGTGCGCGCCGCGAGCTCCGGGCAGCGCGCGATCCCCCAGGCGAGCATGCGATCGGGCGGGATCGCCACTCGGCGCGCGATCTCGGCGTGCATGACGAGACCGATCGAGGTCCGCGTCTCGTCCAGGGGGATGCTCCAGAACCACCCTTCCTCGCAGAGCACGAGCAGGGGGTAGCCGCCCGCGTCGCCCGAATCGCGGACGACGTTTTCGAAGTGGCCGAAGTAGGCGACCTTCTTCAAGTGCGGCAGGACGCGGCGCAGGCGCAAATGCTTGCCCACCAGGGTGGCCTGGCCCGAGGCGTCGATCAGGTAGCGGGCGGCGATCTCGCCCCCCTCGACCGCCAGCCGCACGTCGCCGTCCGCGAGCTTCAGAATTCCCTTGACCGGGGTCTCCAGGCGCACCTCGGCCCCCGCCTTTCTGGCCGCGTCGAGCAGCATGGCGTCGAAAGGAGCGCGCTCGATGTTCCAGGCGATGCTCTCGGCTCCCCATTCGGTGGCGAGACCCAGGCTGAAGGGGAAGGACATGCGGTCTTTGCCGGAACCGGTGACGAAGGCGGCGCCGCGTTTCTCGACCTGCGGGATGCGGGAGAGCTCCTCGCCCAATCCCAGTTCCTCGACGAGCGTCCGGTTGTAGGGGAGAAACGATTCGCCGATGTGGAAGCGCGGGAAGGCGGCGCGCTCGAGGACCAGGACCCGGAATCCCTCCCGCGCCAGGACCAAGGCCGCGGTGGACCCGGCCGGACCCCCGCCGATGACAACCACATCGTAAACTTCCGCACTCATCCTCGATCTCCAATCTTCCTCTTTGCGTACATCCGACCGTGGAGCTTACGGTCCTACCGGCCGGGCGTCAATCCGGAAACTTCGGGCGTCGTTCTGCCGACTTGCCTTGGTACGCCGGTTGCGACAAGGTTGCGGCCGGCATGGCGACCTACGCGATCGGCGACGTCCACGGCTGCTTCGCCACTCTGGAGCGCCTGCTCGCCCGCATTGGCTACTCGCCCCGGCAGGACCGGCTCTGGCTGGTGGGCGACCTGGTCAACCGGGGCCCAAGCTCGCTCGCCGTCCTGCGCTGGGCCGCCGGCCAGGACGAGGACCGGGTGATCGCCGTCCTCGGCAACCACGACCTCCACCTCTTGGCCCGCGCCGCCGGCCTCGCCCGTGAGCGCCGGCGGGACACCCTGGACGAGGTTCTGGCAGCGCCCGACCGCGACGACCTCCTCGCCTGGCTCCACCGCCGGCCGCTTCTCCACCTCGAGGGTGAGTACGTCCTCGTCCATGCCGGGCTCCTGCCGGAATGGACGGTCGAGGAGGCGGCGGCGCTGGCCTGGAAGGTCGAGGGAGAGCTCCGCGGCGACCGCTCCGACCGCCTCCTCGGCACCCTCCGCGACGAGCCGCCCGGTCCCTGGAGCGACGACCTCCCGGGGGCCGCCAGGAGGCGTCTGGCCCTCGCCGCCTTCACCCGCCTGCGCACCCTCGTCCCCGGCCGGGGCCTCTGCACCGACTTCAGCGGTCCCCCGTCCGAGGCGCCCGACGGCTGTCTCCCCTGGTTCGAGGTCCCGAAACGCCAGAGTCGGGGTACCACCCTCCTCTTCGGCCACTGGGCCGCCCTGGGCTATCTGCAGAAAGAGGGGATCGTCGCCCTGGACACCGGCTGCGTCTGGGGTAGGGCGCTCACCGCGCTGCGGCTGGACGACGGGAAGGTGTTCCAGGTGGCGGCGGTGGGGTGAGCCTCGGCTCTCACGTACCGGCGCTGCCGTAACTGCGAAGGGGTGGGGTTTCCTCCCCCTGGGAGGGGGCCGGTTGGGCATAGGCGCTAACTTACCGGCGCGGTGTCTTCGTAGAGACGCCCAGCCGCTACCACAAAATCCCCCGGAACCAC
>Ga0137403_10000360_pt1 | contig 58324 bp, 49 predicted proteins | sample CZOMad2_1_16fung_FD_122057 | JGI IMG/M metagenome (GOLD analysis project Ga0137403, IMG submission 122057) | Vadose zone soil fungal communities from Angelo Coast Range Reserve, California, USA - CZOMad2_1_16fungal (Hybrid Assembly) | ecosystem: Environmental > Terrestrial > Soil > Vadose zone...
CGGCGCGGCCCCGAGAGATTGCAGGACAGAACGCCGCCGATGGTGCCGGCGCCGGGAACACCCCCATAGAGCGGCGACAGATCGGCCGGCTCGAAGGCGAGCTGCTGATTGTTTTCCTTGAGCGCGGCCTCGATCACGGCGAGCGGTGTGCCGGCGCCGCAGGTCAGCACGAGCTCGTTGGGCTCGTAGAGCGTGATGCCGCTGAGGCCGGAGAGATCGAGCTGCTGCGCCGCCTGCACCGGCCGCCCGAGGCCGCGCTTCGTTCCCTGCCCGACGATCTCGATCGGGGTCTCATCGGCCACGGCTTGGGCGACGATGTCGACGACTTCGGCTGGCGTAGTCGGCTTCAGCACGGCAGCCATGGGTATTGAGTCGCAGATGAACGCAGATGAACGCGGACGGCTTCTTTGAATCCGCATCTTTTTTTGATGTCATTCCCGCGAAAGCGGGAATCCAGGGTTTCAAGACTCGTCAGTCGCCCTGGACCCCCGCTTTCGCGGGGGTGACAACCGAGTGTGGGGGCGCTGCCGCAGCGAAATCCGCGTTCATCGGCGTTCATCTGCGGCTCAAAACCTTGGCAGGTCAGGATGCGGCACTTGCCCGCGGTGGATGTGCATCCGGCCGAGCTCGGCGCAGCGGTGGAGTTCGGGGAAGACCTTGCCGGGGTTGAGCAGGCCGGCGGGGTCGAAGGCGCACTTCACGCGCTCCTGGTGCGCGAGATCGATCGCATTGAACATCGTCGGCATCAGATCGCGCTTCTCGACTCCGACGCCGTGCTCGCCCGTGAGTACGCCGCCGACCTCGACGCACAGGCGCAGGATGTCGGCGCCGAAGGCTTCCGCCTTTTCCAGTTCGCCCGGCTTGTTGGCATCGTAGAGAATCAGCGGGTGCAGATTCCCGTCGCCGGCATGGAAGACGTTGGCGACGCGGAGGCCGTGGCGCACGGACAGCTCGCTCATGCGGTGCAGCACCTTCGGCAGCTGGGCGCGCGGGATCGTGCCGTCCATGCAGTAATAGTCGGGCGAGATGCGGCCGACCGCGGGGAAGGCGGCCTTGCGGCCGGCCCAGAATTGCAGGCGTTCCTCTTCGTTCCGGCTGATGCGACAGGAGACGGCGCCGCAGCTTCGGGCAATTCCCTCGACCTGGGCGATGAGATGATCGACCTCGGCCTGCGGGCCGTCGAGCTCGACGATCAGCAGCGCCTCGACGTCGAGCGGATAGCCGGCATGGACGAATTCCTCGGCGGCGCGGATGGCCGGCTTGTCCATCATCTCCATGCCGCCGGGGATGATGCCGGTGCCGATGACGGCGGCGACGCAATCGCCGGCGCTCTCGTTCGAGGGGAAGCCGATGAGGAGCGCGCGCGCCGTCGCCGGCTTTCGCAGGATGCGCACGGTCACCTCGGTGATGACGCCGAGCAGCCCTTCGGAGCCGTTCAGCAGGCCCAAGAGATCGTAGCCCTCGGAATCCAGATGCTTGCCACCCAGGCGGACCACCGTGCCGTCGATCAGCACGATCTCCAGCCCGAGCACGTTGTTGGTGGTGACGCCGTATTTCAGGCAATGCACGCCGCCGGAGTTCTCCGCCACATTGCCGCCGATGGTGCAGGCGATCTGGCTCGAGGGATCGGGCGCGTAGTAGAAGCCCTCATGCTGGACGGCATGGGTGATGGCGAGGTTCGTCACGCCGGGCTGCGCCACCACGCAGCGGTTGGCGAAATCGATATCGAGGATGCGATTGAACTTGCCGAGGCCGAGCAGGATGCCGTCGGCCAGCGGCAGCGCGCCGCCGGAGAGCGAGGTGCCGGCGCCGCGCGGCACCACCTTCAGCTTGTGCTCGCTGCAATAGCGCAGGACGCGCGAAACCTGTTCCGTGTTGCTGGGCAGGACGGTGAGCAGCGGCAGCTCGCGATAGGCCGTGAGACCGTCGGATTCGTAGACGCGACGCTCGTCTTCGTCTTGGATCACGCCCTCGCCCGGCACGATCTGCCGGAGATCGGCGGCGATCGCGGCGCGGCGGCCGATGACATCGCGGTCGGGAGCGGGCATGCGCATGGCGGCGACCTCCTGTCCGCAATCTGTGTTGCGGCACGCAGCCGGTCAATAGACGCGACAAGGGCGGCCCTGGGGCCGCCCCTCCGACAATTCAGAAAATCCGATGGGCGGCCGTGGCCGCCGGCGTTAGCCCTGGCGGGCCTTGAAGCGCGGGTTGGTCTTGTTGATGACGTAGACCCGGCCCTTGCGGCGTACGATGCGGCTGTCCTTGTGCCGCTTCTTGGCCGATTTCAATGAGTTAACGACTTTCATGGCAGGCCTCGGACGCGCTCACTTCGAAAATGGAGGGCGGAAAATAGGGATGCGCCCCCGCGCTGTCAACCCTGGGTCCGCTCAGCGCACCAGGCGCTCGCGGCCGTAGAGGAGGAGCATCACGATGATCACGACGCCGTAGATCACCTGGCGGCCGAACTCCTCCATCTGCATCACCGACAGGATCGACTGCAGGAGCGTGATCAGGATCACGCCGGCGACGGTACCGAGATAGGAGCCGCGGCCGCCGAGGATCGAGGTTCCGCCGAGCACGACGGCGGCGATCGACGGCAGCAGATAGGGATCGCCCATCGCCTGCGCCGCCTTGCTGGCATAGCCGGCGAGCAGCACGCCGCCGAGGGCCGAAAGCCCGCCCGAGATCGCGAAGGCGATCATCACCACCCGTTGGGTACCGATCCCCGAGAGGTAGGCGGCCCGCTCGCGGTTGCCGATGGCGTAGATGGCGCGGCCGAAGGTCGTGCGCGTGAACAGGAACACCGCCCCCGCGCCGATCAGCACCCAGACGATCAGGGCGTTGGGGATGCCGAAGACGACCTCGCCGGTGGCAATGAAGCGCATCGCGTCGGACGCCGAATCCTGCGGCGAGAAGCCGCCGGTATAGGCGACCATCAGCCCTTGCGCGACGGCATTGACCGCCAGCGTTATGATCATCGAGGGGATGCGCAGATAGGCGACGCCGATCCCGTTGACGATGCCGAGGGCGACACCGCAGAGCAGGCCGAAGGGGATCGCGAGCACCATGCCCGCCTCGCCATGGGCGGTCGCCGCGCACGCCATCATCCCGCCCACCGCGACGACCCATGGCACCGACAGATCGATCTGGCCGAGCAGGATGACGACCATCATGCCGGTCGCGATCACGCCAAGAAACGAAGCGACTTTCAGCTGCTGCAGAAGATAGTCCGGCGAGAGAAATTCGGGGGAGTAGAGGCTGCCGAGAAAGAGCAGCAGGATCGTGCAGCCGAAGGCCGTGGCGACCGCAGGATCGACGCGGCGCAGCCTTGCCGGCAGACGCATCATCAGCGGGCGCGATTCATCGGAACTCATCGCCCGCCCTCATGCGAACAGGTCGAGACGGTTGCGGACCTGGAACAGACGTGCCGACCCGATGCAGACCGCGAGGAGCAGAACGACGCCCTGAAACAGCGTCTGCCAGAGCGGCTCCAGATCGAAGACGAAGATGAGGTCGCCGATGGTGCGGAAGGCGAGCGCGCCGAAGATGGCGCCGACCGCGCTGCCGACGCCGCCGAACAGCGAGACGCCGCCGAGCACGACCGCGGCGATCGAATAGAGCGTATAGGTGCTGCCGTCGGCGAATGACGCCACGCCCGAATAGGTGATGAACGTGAAGTAGAGCCCGCCCATCGCCGCCAGCAGGCCGGACAGCGTGTAGGCGGCGAACTTCGCCCGCCGGATGGGCACGCCCGACATGTAGGCCGCCACCTCCGACGATCCGATGGCGTAGACCGCGCGGCCCACCGGCGAGCGGCGGAACGGCAACCAGACCAACACGACGATGACGAGAAGCGCGACCAGACTCATGGGTATGCCGCCTGGCAGTTGGCTGGTCATGAGGTCGGCGATATCCGAGTTGAAGTCGTCGGAACTTCCGGGCTGCGGCCGCAGCCACAGCGCGATGCCGTAGAAGATCGAGCCGGTCGCGATGGTCGTGACGATCGGCTGCAGCCGTCCGTAGATGACGATCAAACCGTTCAGCGCACCGCAGGCGAGCCCGAGGACCAGCACGCCGATCACGCCGAGCAGCGCCGTCCCCATCGAGCCCGTGACGATGTACGAGCCCACGCAATTCGTCAGGATGAAGATCATGCCGACCGAAAGGTCGATGCCGGCGGTGAGCACGACGAACGTCTGCGCCATCGCCACGAGGGCGAGAAGCACGCCCTTGTTGGCCGCGGTCTGCACAACATTGGCGGTGAATCCGGCGGGATGGTTGCTGACGTAGATTGTGAACATCAACAGGAAGATGGCCACTCCAAGCAGCGTCCCGCGCTGCTCAGCGAGGCGATAGCGCCAGTCGCTCACGCGTTGACGGCCGGCTTGAAGCCGGCCTCCCCCTGGTCGGCGGCGATGTTGAGCGCGCTCGCGATCAGCGCCCGCTCGGTGATCTCCTCTTCGACGAGCGTGCGTTTGACGGCACCGTCATAGAGCACCAGGACGCGATTGCAGCACCCGATCAGCTCGTCATAGTCGGTCGAATAGAAGATGATGGCGGCCCCGGAATCGGCGAGCTTGCGCAGGAGTTGGTAGATCTCCTGCTTGGTGCCGACGTCGATGCCGCGCGTGGGATCGTTGAGCAGGATGATGCGCGGCGACACCATCAGCCACTTGGCGATGACCACCTTCTGCTGATTGCCGCCGGAGAGCGAACCGACGGGCTTGTCGACGCCATCGGTGCGGATGGCCAGCAGCCTGATCATCTCCTCGATCGCCTTGCGCTCCGCGGCGCGGTCGATCACGCCGGCATTGGACAGGCGATCGAGCGCCGCGAACGACAGGTTGTCGCAGACCGCCATCGGCAGCATCAGGCCTTCGGTCTTGCGATCCTCCGGGATCAGCGCCATGCCGATCGGCTTGCATTTCGCCGCCTCCGGACTGGCGATTGGCGTCGGTTTGCCGTCGATCAGCAGTTCGCCGCTGACCCCCTTCAAGACGCCGAACAGGGCGAGCAGCAACTCGCGCTGTCCCTGGCCGTCGAGACCGCCGAGCCCGACCACTTCGCCGGCGCGCACGGCGAGGGAGATGTCCCGCAGACGCTGCGTCCAGGAGAGATTGCGGACCTCGATGACCGGCGGCTTGTCGGGAGGTACGCTCTGCTTGGGCGGAAAGACATGGTTGTATTCCCGCCCGATCATCAGTTCCACGACCTCATTGTCGGACTTAGTGCCGGCCCGGTAGGTGGCGACGTTGTGGCCATTGCGGAAGACCGTGCACTCGTCGGCGATCTCGGCGATCTCGTGCATGCGATGGGAGATGAAGAGGAGGGCGAGGCCCTCCGACCGGAGGCGCTTGAGGACGGCGAAGACCTTGGTCACGTCGGCGGCCGTCAGCGCCGAGGTGGCCTCGTCGAGGATGAGGATGCGCGGCCGCCGCGCCAGTGCCTTGGCGATCTCGACGATCTGCCGCCGCGACAACGGCAGGTCCTTCACCGGCGCCATCGGGTGGATGTCTTCGCCGCCGGCGCGGGCGAGGGCCTCCTCGGCCATCCGCCGCTGCGCCCGCCGGTCGATGAGCCCGAAACGCTTCGGCGGATTGCTGATGGCGATGTTGTCGGCGACCGAGAGGTCGGGGATGAGCGAGAGTTCCTGGAAAATGCAGACGACGCCCGCCTGGTTTGCGGCCGCCGGGTCGGGAAAGCTGACCTCGCGCCCCTCCAGCGTCATGCGCCCCTTGTCCGGCGCAACCACGCCGGCCATCACCTTGATGAGCGTCGATTTGCCGGCGCCGTTTTCGCCGAGGATGGCATGGACGCGGCCGCCATGAACGTTCAACTCGGCCTCTTCCAACGCCCGGACACCGCCATAGCGCTTGGAAACACCCTCCATGCGGAAGAGCGGAACTCCGGCGTCCATCCCCCACCTCGATCGAAAGCGCCGGGGGACGAACCCCCGGCGCCGAGGCTGTAGTCGTCAGTCGTTCTTATATTACTGGTTGGCTTCCGACTGGCCCATGATTTCCTGGGCCGTGAAGTTGATGCCGCAGGTCGGGAAGGCGTTGCCGACGAAGAAGTTGTCGGACTGGGCCGAGTAGAAGTTTTCGCCGTCCTTGAAGTCCGGATCTTCGACGATGGCGAGCGGCAGCTTGACGGACTGCGGTACGACGTTGCCCTGGAGGGCGTCGAGCGCGGTCTTGATGGCCACCGCCACCTGCGCCGGGCCGGTGCCGGCCGACGAGCAGACGAGGCCGTCCTTCGCGTGGGCGCCGCAGAACTTGCGGAACCCGTTCTCGGTCTCGCCGCCGAACGGCACGAAGGGATGCTTGGCGTCGATCATGGCCTGCACCACGCCGGTGTCGCCGCCCTGGGCGGTGAAACCGTCGAAGTGCTTCTGCACGGCGATCGCGTCGGCGGTCGCCTTCTGCGCGGTCGGGTCATCCCACTTGCCGACCACCTCGACCACGTCCCACTTCTTGCCGGAGGCGTCGAGCGTCTCGTGGATGCCATTGTGGCGGTCGGTGTCGACCGAGGTGCCGGCGACGCCGCGCACTTCCAGGATCTTGCCGCCGTTCGGGATGTGCTTGATCAGCCAGTTGGCCCACAATACGCCCAGGCCCTTCTGGTCGACGTCGACGTTGATGGCGTCTTCGGTATCCAGGATGTTGTCGAAGGCGACGAGGACGACGCCGGCGGCCTTCGCGCGCTTGATCACCGGGCCGAACGCCTTCGGGTTCTGGGCGTTGACGATGATGGCGTCATATCCGGAATCGATGAAGTTGTTGATCGCGGCGATCTGCGCGGCGACGTCTTCGCCGGTCGACACGACCTTGAACTCCTTCAGCTTGGCCGCGACGTCAGGCTGCGCGGCATAGGCCTTGGCGGTCTTGATCATCTGGATGCGCCAGGTGTTGGCGATGAAGCCGTTGGCCAGCGCGACGCGGTAGGGGCCGGGCTTCGGGGCGAACTTGAAGTACTTCGTCTTGTCGCTCCACGGCACATAGCACTTCTGATCGGCGGCCGGGCCGGCAACGATCTCAGGGCCGGCGGCCCAGGCAGTGGTCGTGGTATTGAAGGCAAGAACGGCGATGACCGTTGCGCCGACACTTGCCATAAGGCGCAGATATGACGTGCATTTCATTCGGAACTCCTCCCTATTGATCGGTGTTTCTTCGGCCGCAGCCACGGTGCGGGAAGCGGGCTCGCCGCTTGTAGCGGTCGACGGACCTAATTCTTGCAAAGCCCCACTATCCTCCCGCGGATCGGGCACATGAGCTATAAAGTCTGATGAAAGCGCTGTCAACGGCCGCAGCACGAGGGTGCGGAGACTTAGGACGACCGACCGGTTCGGCGACTACTCGGGCAGATGTCTATTGAGATCCATCGTGAGATGGAGAACGCGCACAACAAAGACGCCGTCATCGGCCGTGATGTAGAAAATGCCGTGCCGCTGACAATTGTACTGAAAGAACGTACGGCTCCGCCCCACAACCATCCGGCCCAACGCGGACGCTTCGGCGACGCGCTGGAGACACTCCTCAAGAGCAAGATAGTAGCGCTCGGCTTGCTTTAGACCGAAAGTCTCAATCGAATAGCGGAAGATGTCGTCGAGGTCTGCTTCAGCCTCTCTGGAGAGGCTATACCTTGGCACTCGCCGCCTTCCGCTTCGCCGCCTGCCAGATGTCGTCAATCGTGCGACGGCTCTTTCCGCTGGCAGCGCCCTTTTCAAGCGCGTCGATCAGAGCATCCTTGGTTTCTTGATCGCGACGGATCAGGTCGCGAACGTAGTCGCTGGCATTGGCGTAGCGTCCGGTCTTTACCTGCGTCTCCACCCAATCCTTCAGGGGATCGGGGAGCGATACGTTCATGGTCGCCATCATCGCCTCGCGCAGTTGGCTCACCGAGACGATGGCAAATCTTGGCAATCTTTGTCAAGTTCTTCCGTTTCGAGACTACAGCACCTGAAACACCTCCAACTCGGCACCGCTGGCCGTGATGGCGCCGATGCCGACGGCGATGATGCGGTTGAGCCAGGCGTACTTCTCCGATCCTGTTTCGAAGACCGGCGTGGTGCGAAAGTAGAGATCGGCGGCCGGCACCGGCTCGCCGCGCCCGAGCCGCGCCATGGCGTCGGCGCTGCCGGCGAGGATGCCGCGATAGTGGGCGTAGATGAAGTGGCCGTCATCGGTGCGCAGGGTGCGGCGCACGTCCAGTTCCATGACACCGTCTGTGCGTTGGAGCAGCCAGTCGCCGCCGGTGACCAGCACCTCGCCGCGCAGCTTCGGCCCCTCGAAGCGGCCGCCCTTGAACGGAATCACCATGCGGTGACCGCGCGGTCCGCTGCCGATATCGAAGGGCGGCCCGACCTCGAGCCTCATGCTGTAGAGCAACTCGCCCGCCAGTTTCGCCATCGCCGGATCTCCCTTTACGGCTTCAGCGCGCCGCTGGCGCCGACATAGACGGCGTAGAGCGACGAGGTCGCCGCGATGAACAGGCGGTTGCGCTTCGGCCCGCCGAAGCAGACGTTCGCCACCACCTCCGGCACCAGGATCTTGCCGAGCAGCTCGCCCTTGCGCGAGTAGACATGCACGCCGTCGCCGGCCGAGGTCCAGACGTTGCCGTCGGTGTCCAGGCGGAAGCCGTCGGCGAGGCCGGGATCGATCTCGGCGAAGACGCGGCCGTTGGCCAGCTTCTTGCCGCCGACCACGTCGAAGGCGCGGATGTGGTGCGCGCCATTGGGGTCGTGCGAGCCGCCGGTGTCCGCGATATAGAGCGTCTTCTCGTCCGGCGAGAAGGCGATGCCGTTGGGCTTGTCGAAATCGTCGGCGACCACGGTGAGCGCGCCGCTGGCGGGATCGAGGCGGTAGACGTAGTTGGCGCCGATGTCGCTCTTGCTCTTCTTGCCCTCGTAGTCGCTCATGATGCCGTAGGGCGGATCGGTGAACCACACGGTGCCGTCTGACTTCACGACCACGTCGTTGGGCGAGTTCAGCCGCTTGCCCTTGTAGCGGTCGGCCAGCACCGTGACGGAACCGTCGAGTTCGGTGCGGCTGACGCGGCGCCCCCGATGCTCGCAGCTGATGAGGCGGCCTTCGCGGTCGCGGGTATGGCCGTTGGTATTGTTGGAGGGATGGCGAAACACGCGCACGCCGGCCCCCTCGCAATATTGCAGGATGACGTTGTTGGGGATGTCGCTCCACAGCAGGTACTGGCCGTCGGCGAACCACACGGGACCCTCGGCCCATAGCATGCCGCCATGCAGCTTCTCGACCCGGGCGTTCCCCAGAATCATGGTGCGGAATCGCTCATCGATGATTTCGAAGTCCTTCATTATCAGTATCCCCCTTGCATGCACGTCTCGCGGCCGCGATTTGAAACCAGTTTAAGCGGGCGGGCAAGGGATCAAGGCGAAGGAAGAATCACCACAGAGATCACAGAGGGCACAGAGAAGATATGAAACCGCAGATGAACGCAGATGAACGCCGATAAGGGATTCCTGCGCGCCTTCGGCGCGCGATAACCTCATCTGCGTTCATCCCTTCTGATCTGCGTTCATCTGCGTTCCCCTTCCTTCTCTGTGCCCTCTGTGGTGAAACCTTTCTTGTCCGCCATTGCCTTGGCCCGCCGCGATCGCTAGGTTCGCGCCGCAACAACGCCCCCTGCCCGCACATGACCACCGCGCCCGCCCGCGCCCTGCCCCTGCGTCCGCCGGCGCGCACCCTGCCCGAGCACGTGACGCGCACGTTCCAGCTCGCGCTTCCCGTGATGTTCGGGCGCGCCGGGCTGCTGGTCGTCATCACGGTCGCGCTGGTGATGGTCGGTCATGCCGGGCCGAACGATCAGGCCTATTTCGCCGCCGGCTTCGCGCCGCACATGCTCGTGCTGATCTTCGGCATGGGCGTCGTCGCCAGCGTCACCGTGCTGTCGGCGCAGGCCGACGGTGCCGGCAGGCCGGAGCAGTGCGGCCGCATCTGGCGCCTCGGGCTGCTGCTGGCCGCCCTCTGCGGCGCCGGCGCCGCCGTCGTCATGCTGTGGGGCCGGGAAATCCTGCGGCTCTCCGGGCAGAGCGACGACATCGCGCTCCATGGCGGCGAGGTCATCTGGATGTTCGCGCCGGGCATGCCGGCCATCCTGATGTTCATCGCCACCTCGTCCTTCCTCGAGAGCATCGGGCGGCCGCGGCCGGGCATGATCGTCTCGCTCGCCGCCAATCTCGTGAATCTCGTGCTGTGCTGGGCGTTCGTATTCGGGAAGTTCGGGCTGCCGGCCATGGGTGCCCCGGGTGCGGCGCTCGCGATCACGATCACCCGCTGGTGCATGCTGGCCGCCATCGTCGCCTACGCCCTGATGCTGCCGGAGCGCGAGCATTACGGGGTGCGCGCGCCGCTCGCCGGCCACTACCACAGCATGAGCAAGCTGCTGCGCGTGGGCACGCCGCTGGCGCTCGCCATGGGAATCGAATCCGTCGCCTTCACGGCCACCACCATGTTCGCCGGCTGGCTCGGCAACGATGCCCTCGCCGCCTATCAGGACGCCATCAACGTCAACGCCTTCGTGTTCATGCTGGCCCTGGGATTGCAGACGGCGACCTCCGTGCGCGTGGCCAACGCCGTCGGCCGCAACGACCAGGTCGGCCTGCGCGTCGCCGGCTGGGTCGGGGCCGGCCTCAACGTCGCACTGCTGGCGTCGGTCGGCGTCGTCATCTGGTTCAACCGCGGCGCGATCGCCGCCGTCTTCACGAGCAATCCCGCCGTGCACGCGTCGCTGGTGATCGCGCTCGGCCTCGTCTCCATCATCAGCATTTGCGACGGGCTGCAGGCGGTGCTGATCGGCGCCACCCGCGGCGCCGGCGACACCATTGTGCCGACGGTGCTGCAGGGCGTCTCGTTCTGGATCATCATGGTGCCGCTGAACTATTACTTGAGCACGACCGTGGGTCTCGGCATCCACGGCCTCTTCTTGGGCATCGGCCTCAGCGTGCTGGCGGCCAGCTCGTTTCTCGCCATCCGCTTCGCGCTACTCACGCAGCGGCACATACGACCGATTTGAGCGGCAATTGGTGGAAATGGCGTCCGCGCCTATGATGGAGTTCTGAACAAGCTGAGGAGCCCGGGCCTATGATGCCCCAACCCGCGATACACAACATCCTCTCCGACGACCAGCAGCGCCGCATCCTCGCCCGCTATGGCGAGCGCACGCCGGAATCGCGCAAGGCCCATGAGCGGGCGGCACGGGTCCTGCCGGGCGGCGTCAGCCGCAACATCGTGCACCACGGCCCCTACCCGCTCTTCATCGAGTCCGGTCGCGGCGCCCATCTGACCGACGTCGACGGCAACGACTATCTCGATTTCATCGGCAATCACACCGCCATGATCGTCGGCAATTGCGCGCCGGAGGTCCTGGCAGCGGTCGAGGAGCAGCTGACGCGCGGCACAGCCTGGGCGGCAGCGACCCGCGCCGAGGCCGTGCTGGCGGAGCAGATCGTCGAGCGCCTGCCGAGCGTCGAGCGCGTGCGCTTCACGGCATCCGGCTCCGAAGCGGCCATGCTGGGGGTCCGCGTCGCCCGCGCCTTCACCGGCCGCAGCCTGGTTGCCAAGTTCGAGGGCGGCTATCACGGCCTCAGCGAATTCGCCATGGTGAGCGTCGCGCCGGATCCTGCAAAGGCCGGACCGGCACATGCGCCGATCGGCGTGGCCGCCAACGGCATTCCGGCGGCCGTGCGCGACGGCGTCGTCATCTTGCCGTTCAACGATCCGGCCGCCGTGGAGAGCATCGTCCAGCGGCACGCCGCCGATCTCGCGGCCATTGTCGTCGAGCCCGTGATGGGTGCGGGCGGGGTCATCTCGCCCGCCGGCGATTTCCTGGATTTTCTGCGCCGCCTGACGCAACGGCACGGCATCCTCCTCGTCTTCGACGAGGTGATCACGATGCGGCTGTCCTATGGCGGCGCGCAGGCGCTGTTCGGCGTCGCCCCGGATCTGACCTTGCTCGGCAAGATCATCGGCGGCGGCTATCCGATCGGCGCCGTCGCCGGGCGTGCCAACGTCATGGAAATGTTCAATCCGACGCGGCCCGATGCAGTGCTGCTGAGCGGCACCTTCCATGCCAACCCGGTCGCGCTCGCCGCCGGCTCGGCGACACTGCGGCTGGCGACGGCCGAAGCGCTGGAACAACTGAACGAACGCGGCCAGCGTCTGATGCGCGAAGTGGAGGCCATCCTCGATGCCGCCCGCACGCCGCTGCGGGTCACCTCCGTCGGCTCGCTGTTCAACCTGCACGCGACGGATGCGCCGGTCACCGACTACCGCAGCAGCGCGCGCAGCAACAAGGAGATGATGAAGTGGCTGCGGCTCGCCCTGCTCAACGAGGGCGTGATGCTGTCGCCGCGCGGCATGGGCTGCCTGTCCCTGCCGATGACCGACGCCGATCTGCGGTCGTTCACCACGGCGCTCGAACGGGCGCTGGTTGCCGTGGGCGCCGCCGCCAGTCCGGCCGCCGCTGTCGCCGAGTAAGCCGATGCTGAACGACGACGAACGGCGCTTGCAAGCAGAATTGGACGAGACGCGGCTCGTAGCACTGCTGACCGAGCTGGTGCGCCGGCCGAGCGTGAGCGGCGAGGAAAAGCCGACCGTCGAGCATCTGGCCGGCTTCCTGAGCGATCACGGCCTCGCCGTCGAGATGACCGAGGCCGCGCCCGGGCGGCCCAACCTGGTCTGCCGCTGGGGCGCCGACGATGGCCCGACCCTCCTGCTGACCGGCCACAGCGACACCGTTCCCATCGGCAACGGCTGGTCGCGCGATCCCTTCGGCGCCGTCATCGACGACGGGCGGCTCTACGGCCGCGGCTCCTGCGACATGAAGGCCGGCCTCGCCGGGATGGCGCTGACGATGGTCGCGATCAAGCGAGCTGTCGCGAAGCCGAAGGGCAGCGTCGTGTTCGCCGCCTGCGTCGACGAGGAAGTCAACGGCATCGGCACCCAGGCCGCGATTCGCGCGGGGCTGCGCGCCGACTGGGCGGTCATCGGCGAGCCTACGGAACTGCAGCCGATCCGCGCCTGCCGCGGCAATTGCTATTTCGAGGTCGAGATCGGCGGCCGCGCCGCCCATGCGGGCTCGCCCGAAAAGGGCGTCAACGCCATCTATGGCGCCATGCAGGCGATCGCGGCAACCCAGCGCCACGGCGCCGAACTGGCCGGCAGCCGACACCCTTTGCTCGGCATACCCACGGTCAGCGTCGGCACGATTGCAGGCGGCTCCGGCGTCTCCGTGGTGCCCGACCAGTGCAACTTCTGGGTCGATCGCCGGCTGCTGCCGGGCGAGACCGGCGAGCAAGCCCTCGCTGATTTCCGCGCAGCGCTGCAGCGGCACATGCCGCCCTCGAACGAACTGCGCCGGCGGGAATGGCTGCGCATGGAGCTGCCGCCCTCGGAGGTCGATGGCGACCATCCGCTGGTGGCCGCATTGGCGACGGCGGCGGCGGACAGCGGCGTGCCCGCGCTCCCCGTCGGCGGCTGGAGCGCCGCCAGCGATGGCGGCTACCTGATGCGCGACGCCGGCATCCCGACCGTCCTGTTCGGCCCCGGCAGCATCGTGAATCAGGCGCATCGCGCCGACGAGTCGGTTCCGCTCGACGAAGTGATCGCGGCCGCGCGCACCTATCTGACCATGGCCGCGCGGACGCTGGCCGGTCAGCCTCGCAGCGGAGCGCCGTCGTCCCCATAGCGGAGCGCCGTGCCCATCAGCAACCAATCAAGAGGAGACCCGGGAGCAATGCAGCCGTTCGACAAGAGCGAATATCTGGACCGCATCCGCCGCACCAAGGAGCGCATGGCGGCGCGCGGCATCGAGGTGCTGCTGGCCGCCGATCCCGCCAACATGAACTATCTCACCGGTTATGACGGCTGGTCGTTCTACACGCCGCAATGCGTCGTCGTGGCGCTCGATCTCGACGAGCCGCTCTGCATCGTGCGCGGCATGGACGCCAACGGCGCCAAGGTCACCACCTTCCTGAAGCACGAGAACATCATCGGCTATCCCGACCACTACGTGCAGCATGCGGAGCGGCACCCCTACGACTATGTCGCGCAGATGCTGACCGAGCGCCGGCTCGACGCCAAGCGCATCGGCGTCGAGATGGATGCCAATTTCTTCACCGCCGCCTGCTTCGATTCGCTGAAGCGCAACCTGCCCAACGGCCGGTTCTCCGATGCCAACCTGCTGGTGAACTGGGTGCGCATCGTGAAGTCGCCGCGCGAGATCGAGCTGATGCGCCAAGCGGCGCAGATCATGAACCTGCTGATGGTGAAGGCGGTCGACGCCGTGCGGCCGGGCGTCCGCCAGTGCGACGCCGCCGCGGCGATCTATCACGCGCAGATATCCGGCACGCCCGAATATGGCGGCGACTACACGTCGTTCGTGCCGATGCTGCCGACCGGCATCGGCACCTCCACGCCGCATTTGACCTGGAGCGATGCCGAGTTCGTGACCGGCGAGGCGACGATCCTGGAGCTCGGCGCCTGCCGCCATCGCTACCACTGCCCGCAGGCGCGTACGGTGTTTCTCGGCAAGCCGCCGCAGAAGCTCGTGGATACCGAGAAGGTCGTCGTGGAAGGACTCAACGCCGCGCTGGCCGCCGCCAAGCCCGGCGCTCTCTGCGAGGAGGTCGAGGCCGCCTGGCGCGCGGTGATCGCCAAGCGCGGCATCGTCAAGGAATCCCGCATCGGCTATTCCGTCGGCTGCAACTATCCGCCCGACTGGGGCGAGCACACGGCCAGCCTGCGGCCGGGCGACAAGACCGTGCTGGAACCGAACATGACGTTCCACTGCATTCCCGCCATCTGGATGGCCGATTGGGGCATCGAAATCAGCGAATGCTTCCGCGTGACCGAGGACGGCGCCGAGCCCTTCTGCGACGTGCCCCGGCAGCTGTTCGTGAAGAACTAAGTTAACCGGAAGGCACGAAGAGACCGAGTTGACCCTTTCAGCCTAGGCAGGGATTCGTTGGTTCATAGAAACTTATCTTGTCATTCCCGCGCAAGAGCGTGTGAAGAAATCCAAAAGACGACCTCTGCGAGAATTGCACGGGCGTCGTGCGTCCTTCGAGACGCGCCCTGCGGGCGCTCCTCAGGATGAGGCAGATCTTTGATGGCACTAAGGAAATTCCTCATCCTGAGGAGGCCGCGAAGCGGCCGTCTCGAAGGACGCACGATGCCGATCCAGCGCCTCCGGGGATTTCTTCACAGCCTCGCAAGCGGGGGGGACAATCTCAACTGTGGCATCTGAAAATGAATCCTGCTTAGAACCTTCATCTTCGTGTCCTTCGTGGCTTTGTGGTGCATCATCTTGTGGCAGCGCGATCAATGACGACATGTGATTTCCTCGTGATCGGCGCCGGCATCTCCGGCGCGGCGGCGGCCTATGAGCTGGCGCCGCACGGCAAGGTGATCGTGCTCGAGGCCGAGCCAGCGCCCGGCTATCACAGCACCGGGCGGTCGGCTGCGCTCTACACCAAGAACTTCGGCAGCCCGACCGTGCGCGCCTTCAACGGCGCCAGCCTGCCGTTCCTGTCGGCGCCCCCGCCGGGCTTCGCCGAGCATCCGCTGCTGACCCCGCGCGGCGCGCTCACCATCGGGAGGGCGGACCAGCAGCGGGAGATCGAGGAACATGTCGCGCTCGGCGCCGCCGACGGCTCGATCATCGAGCTGTCGCAGGCCGAGGCGCTCCGGCGGGCGCCGCATCTTAAGCCGGAGGCCGTGGCGTTTGCCGCCTACGAAGACGGCGTGATGGACATGGATGTGGCCGCCATCCATCAGGGTTTTCTCAGGGGCCTGAAGGCGCGCGGCGGCACCGTGGCGTGCGACGCCGGCGTCACCGCCCTCGATCGCCGCAACGGCGCCTGGCAGGCGGAGACGCCGGCCGGCGCATTCACTGCGCCGATCGTCATCAACGCCGCCGGGGCCTGGGCCGACAACGTGGCGGCGCTGGCCGGCGCGAAACCGGTCGGCCTGGTGCCGAAACGCCGCACGGCGATCATCGTCGAGCTGCCGAACGGCACGGATACGCGCGGCTGGCCGGCCGTCGACGAGGCCGGCTACGGCTGCTACTGCAAGCCGGAGACCGGCCGCGTGATGGCGTCACCGGCCGACGCGACGCCAGTCGAACCCTGCGACGTGCAACCGGAAGACCTGGATGTCGCGATCATCGCCGACTGGCTGGAGCGCAGCACGCTCATCCCCGTGCGCCGCATCGCGCGGCGGTGGGCGGGCCTGCGCTGCTTCGTCGCCGACGACGGGCCGGTCTGCGGCTTCGACGACGAGGCCGACGGCTTCTTCTGGCTGTGCGGCCAGGGCGGCTACGGCATCATGATGGCCTCATCCCTCGGCCGCGCCACCGCGAGCCTGATCGAGCGGGGGGAGTTGCCCGCCGATATCGCAGCGACCGGTGTCGCACCATCGGACATCGGACCGGAACGAACGAGGCGCGCATGACATCCACGCGACCCACCTTCGAGGGCGTCAAGCAGGCGGCCGAACGCCTGCGGCCGCATGTGACGCTGACGCCGCTCTATCGTTCGGAAACCTTGTCGCGCGCGCTCGACGCCGACGTCTGGCTCAAGCTCGAGACGGCGACGCCGATCGCCTCCTTCAAGCTGCGCGGCGCCCTCAATCATCTGCTCGTCGCGCAATCGCAGACGCCGGTCAAATCCGCCGTGACATCATCGACCGGCAATCACGGCCAGGGCGTGGCCTATGCCGCGCGCCTGCTGGGCGTGCCGGCCGACATCTTCCTGCCCGATGGCTGTCCGATCGTGAAGCAGACGATGATCCGCCTCTTCGGCGCCACGCTCCATGTCGGCGGCGTCGACATCGACGACGCCAAGGAGCGGGCGCGCAAGTTCTGCACCGAGCGCGGCGGCAGCTTCGTCGACGACGGCGAGAGCGCGCGGCTGATCGAGGGCGCCGGCACGATCGGCCACGAGATCGGCGCCGCCCTCGACGACGTCGACTACGCGTTTCTGCCCATGGGAAGCGGCTCGCTCGCCGCCGGCACCGCCATCGGCCTCAAGGGCGCGCAGCCGCGGGCCAAGGTGATCGCCGTGCAGTCGGCGGGCTCGCCGGCCATGGTCGAGAGCTTCCGAGCCAGGCGCGCCGTCGAACGGCCCGTCAACAGCCTGGCCGAATCCATCGTTTGCCGCGTACCCGCCGCCACTGCGCTCACGGCCGTGCTCCGCTATGTCGACGACGCCCTGCTGGTAAGCGACCGAGACATTCTGGCCGCGCTCAACACGTTGCTGACCTGGGGCCACGTCCTGGTCGAGCCCGGCTCTGCCGCCGGGCTCGCCGGCGCCTGGGCGCGCCGCAAGGACCTCCGCGGCAAGCGCGTGGTGCTGGTGCTCTCCGGCGCCAACGTCGACCCGGAGATGATCGGCCGCGCCCTCTTCGTGCCGGCCCTGTTCGACCCGACGAGCAAGCGGTGACGGCGTAAGCTAAGGAGTCGCCGTCCACGGATTGAGGAGTTGCACGCCCGTGACGTCCATGCCCCGCACGTTGCGGGTGACAAAGACAAGATCGTGATGGAGCGCCGTCGCAGCAAACAGGGCGTCGATACTCGAAATAGGTGTGCCACGCGCTTCGGCTGTACCGACAATCTGTCCCCATCGGTCAAGCACGTCGTCGTCCAGCGGCAGGATGCGGCCAGCGAACCGCAGCCGCAGGGCCTGAAGTCGCGCTTCTATCTTCGCAGCGCGTAGATCCGGGCCAAGCTTGACGATACCCTTTCGCAGCTCTGCCGGCGTGAAGGCGCTGAGATACAAGAGTTGCTGTTCGGCTTCGGTCAACCAACGCATCACGTTGGCGTCGGGCCGGCGACGAGCAGGCTCCGAGATGACGTTGGTGTCGAGAAGAAAACCACTCACAGTTCGATATCGCGACTCGGCTCGAATCGACGTTCGAGATCGAGTTCGCCGAACCCAGTATTTTTGAGAAACTCGACGAGGCTCTGTTTCGGCTTCAGTCGCTTCTGCAACCTGTCATACTCCGCCGCCGAGAGCACGACAACTGCGTCCTCGCCGCGGCAGCTGACGCGCTGAGGCTGTTTCTGGGCCAAGCGCACGAGTTCGCTGAATCTGGCCTTGGCCGCGCGCAGAGTCCAGCCCTTGGTCGCGACGCTCGGCGCCGGCTTGCGGGCCGCTCTCGTCCGCAACGATGCCGCTCTTTGCGACTTCTTCTTCACGGCCGCTCCGTCGATGTAGTCACGGTAGTCACATACTAACCGGATTGAATGCTCGTCGCAAGCCGCGCTTGCCCGACATGCGCCCGCCCCCTATGATCGCCGCCTTGCTTCCAAGGAGAGCCCGATGACGGCGCTGGCAAACGAGCGGGTGGCCTATTTCAACGGCAAGATCGTGCCGGAGAGCGACGTGCTGATCCCGTTCCGCGACCGCGGCTTCATGGCCGGCGACGCGGTCTTCGACACCGCGCGCACCGTCAAGCATCGGATCTTCAAGCTCAAGGAGCATATCGACCGGCTCTACAACTCATTGCGCTACATCCAGGTCGATCCGCGGATTTCTCCGAAGGAGCTGACCGCCATCACGGAAGATGTGGTGGCGCGCAACCTGCACCTGATCGACGCCGACGACGACTATTGGGTGAGCCAGCGCATCTCGCGCGGCTCCGACTCCGCCGACTCCGTCGCCGGTCGTGGAGCGACACCCACGGTGATCGTGGAGTGCCGGCCGCTGCCGCTGAAGCAGCGGGCGCGGCTGTTCCGCGACGGCATCGACGTGATCGTGCCGGCGATCCGCCGCACCGCGCCCGACATGTTGTCGCCGCGGGCGAAGACGCACAATTATCTCAACCTCGTCATGGGCGATCTCGAGGCCAAGGCCGCCGACCCCGAGGCTTGGGCCGTGCTGCTCGACGCCAACGGCAATCTCTGCGAGGGCACCGGCAGCAACATCTTCGTCGTGCGCGGCGGCACAATCATGACGCCGCGCGAGCGCTACGTGCTGCCGGGGATCAGCCGCGAGACCGTGATCGAGCTGGCGCATGAGATAGGCCAGCCTCTCGTCGAGGCCGACATCGACCTCTATGACGCCTACACCGCGGACGAGGCCTTCCTCACCTCGACCTCGCTCTGCCTCTGCCCGGTGCGCAGCCTCAACGGCCGCCACGTCGGCGTCGACGCCATTCCCGGACCGGTGACCCAGCGCCTGGTGGACGCCTTCGCCAAACTGCTCGATTTCGATTTCGTCGGCCAGTACAAGCGGCGGCTGAACGGCTGACAGCGGGCCGCTCGTCCGCGAGATCAGCTCTTGCGCGCCAACGCGAGGCCGACGCCCGCGCCCACAAGCAGGCCGCCAGAGATCCTGTTCCTGAGGCGCCCATGGACGGCGAGGAGCCCGCGGGCGCGTCCGGCCACAAGCGCCCAGCAGCCATCGAGCAGGACGGCCAGCAGCAGGAAGGTGGCCGACAGAGTGGCGACCTGCGCCCCGACGTCGTGGCTCGTCACCACGAATTGCGGAAAAAACGCCCCGTAGAAGAACAGCGTCTTCGGATTGGTCAGTGAAACCAGCAGTGCCCGCGTGAACATCGCGCGCGCGGATCTGGGCTCGGGCGCAACCTCGGCCAGATTCACCGGCGGCGCCCGCCATTGGGTGACGCCGAGATAGATGAGGTAGGCGACGCCGATCCAGCGGATCCACTCGAACCAGGCGCCCAACGTTCCCAGCAGCTCCGTCATGCCCAGCACCGTCAGGCCGAGCTGCACGACCATGGCGGAACTCGTCCCCGCCACCGTCAGCAGGCCGTAGCGGAAGCCGTAGGTGACGCTGTTCGCCACGATCAGGGCGACGTTCGGGCCCGGAATCAGCATCAGGACCGTCACGGCGAGGATGAAGGCGAGAAAAAGGTGCGTATCCAACATCGGGCCCTCCTTGGCAAGCGGGCCGTCGGCGGCAGCACCCCCGCCGCGACGCTTACGCCGCCATCTGACCCAGATATGCCTGCTGCACCATTTCATTGTCCAGCAGGCTCTTGGCGGTGCCCGACAGCACCACCTCGCCGGTCTGCAACACATAGCCGCGATCGGCGATGGAGAGGGCCATGGCGGCGTTCTGCTCGACCACGAAGATCGTGGTGCCCTGCTTGTTGATGGTCTGGATGATCTCGAACACCTGATCGACGAAGGCCGGCGACAGGCCCATGGACGGCTCGTCCATGCAGATCAGGCGCGGCCGCGCCATCAGGGCCCGCCCGATGGCGACCATCTGCTGCTCGCCGCCCGAGAGCGTGCCGGCGAGCTGCTGGCGCCGCTCCTTGACGCGCGGGAACAGGCCATAGACCCGCTCCAGATCATCGTTCAGGTTCTGGCGATCAAGGCGCGTGTAGGCACCCATCTCGAGGTTCTCGAGCACGGTCATGCGCGGGAACAGCCGGCGCGCCTCGGGCACCGGCGCGATGCCGAGCCTGACGCGCGCCGCCGTGGGCAGCGTATTGATCTGTTGGCCTTCGTAGAAAATGTCCCCGCTCTTGGGCTGCACGATGCCCAGCACCGCCTTCATGGTGGTGGATTTGCCGCTCGCGTTGCCGCCCAGCAGACAGACGATCTCGCCCTGCTTGATCTCGTAGTTCACGTCCTTCAGGACGTGCAGCTCGCCGTAATAGGTATTCACGCCGCGGAACTCAAGCATGGGCGGCTTTCCTCCCCAGATAGGCTTCGAGCACCTGGGGGTTGCTGTGCACTTGCGCGGCGGTGCCCTCGGCGATCTTCTCGCCGTGATCGAGAACGATGATCTTGTCGGCGATGTCGTTGACGACGTTCAGCTTGTGCTCGATCAGGAAGACGGTCAGCCCCATCGTGCGCAGGCTTCTGATCTGGTCCGACAGCTCCATGGTCTCCGCCGGATTCATGCCGGCCGTCGGCTCGTCGAGCAGCAGCACCTTCGGCCGCGACGCCAGCGCGCGGGCGATCTCGACGCGGCGGCGGTTGGCGTAGGAGAGTTCCTTGACCAGCTGGTTGGTGCGCGGCAGCAGCCGATTGCCGAAGGCGCCAATGATCTCGATCGCGCGCTCCTCCGCATCGCGCTCCTCGGCGCGGCTGCGGGCAGTGCGCAGGACGGCGGCGACCGGGCCCGTCGTGGTGCGGGAATGCATGGCGACGAGGATGTTCTCGCGCACGGTCAAGTTGCTGAACAGGCGCAGATTCTGGAACGTGCGGGCGATGCCGCGCTCGGTGATCAGGTGGGCCGGCAGGCCCGTGATGTCCTGGTCGAGCAGGAAGACCTTGCCGGACGACGGCTCGTCCATCCCGGTGATCAGGTTGAACGTCGTCGATTTGCCGGAACCGTTGGGACCGATCAGCGCGACGATCGAATTGCTTTCGACGACGATATCCAGGTCCTTGACCGCGATGATGCCGCCATATCGCCGGCTCAGCTTGCGGATCTCGATCATCGCGCGCTTCGGCTCGGCCTTGGCCGGTTCGATGCCGCGGATCGGCAGGGCGAAGCCGCCGCGGCCGGCGTGCGCCGTCTGCTGCTCGAGGGTGAGGGCGGGCGTCGGCCGCGTCGCCGGTATGAGGCCCTGGCGTCGGAACAACATCATCGTGACCAGGATGATGCCGAAGATCAGCTCGATGGACTGGACGAGATCGATGCGCTGCAGCCACGCGCTGTCGAGCCACTTGCCGAGCTTGTGGACCCAGCCGGTCAGGTCCTGGAGGAACCAGGACTGTAAAAGCTGCAAGATGATGGCGGCCAGGACGACGCCGTAGACGCTGCCCATGCCGCCCAGCACGATCATGACGAGTATCATGACGGAGACCGGGAACATGAACATGTCCGGCGTCGCCGTCTGCAGCTTCGAGACGTAGAAGGCGCCGGTCATGCCGCCGAAGGCGGCTCCCACCGCGAAGGCCAGCAGCTTCAGGCTGACCCGGTTGATGCCCATGGCCGACGCGGCGATCTCGTCCTCGCGGATCGCCATCCAGGCCCGCCCGATGCGCGAGTTCTGCAGCCGCAGGCTGATCAGAATCAGCGCCGCGATCATCAGCAGGCCGAGATAGTAGAACGGTTCGGAATCGACGCCGAAGGAGTAGCCGAAGAGGCGCGGCGGAGCGACGCCGTTGAGGCCGATGGCGCCATTGGTCATGTACGGCCAATTGCGGGCGACGATCGGCACGATCTCGCCGAAGCCGAGCGTCACGATGGCCAGATAGTCGCCGCGCAGCCGCAAGGTGGGCGCCCCGAACAGCACGCCGAAGATGGCGGCAACGAGGCCGCAAATCGGCATTCCCAGCCAGAATGAAACGGTCATGTGCACGACGTCGGGCACGCCGTCGGCGTGGATGCGGCCGACCAGGCCGAGCCACTCGAACGGCTCCCAGAATTCCGACCATTGCGGCTGTATTTGCCAGGACGAAAGGGCGCCATAAGTGTAGGCGCCGATGGCGAAGAAGGCGGCGTATCCCAGATCCAGCAGGCCGGCATAGCCGACGACGATGTTGAGACCGAGCGCCAGCGTCGCGAAGGCGCAGGCATTGGCCGCAGCATCGATGTCGCCGCCGTTGCGGTCGATCAGCGGGAAGGCGAGGAGGAGGACACTGACGGCGGTCAGGATAGCCACACGCCGCTGCGCCGTCGGAATCCGGCGCAGCTGTGCTCCGATGGCGCTGCCGACTTGCGCTTTCGCGCCCGCGGATTCCGTCATCGGCCCTCTACGACTTGCGGATGATCATGCGGCCGAACAGGCCGGTGGGGCGGAACACGAGGACGATGACCAGGATCGAGAAGATGATGACGTCGGTCCAGCGCGTCGCAATCAATTGCCCGCCGAGGGACTCGATCAGCCCGATCAATACCCCGCCCAGCATCGCCCCGGGAATGCTGCCGATCCCGCCGAGGACGGCCGCGGTGAAGGCGCGCAGCCCGGCCGTGTAGCCGATGACATAGCTCGTGAAGTTGTAGTAGAGGCCGAAGATCAGCCCCGCCGCGCCCGCCAGGGCGGAACCGAGAAAGAACGTGGTCATCACCACGGTATCGACCTCGATCCCCATCATCCGCGCCGCTTCCTGGTCCTGGGCGGTCGCCTGCATCGCCTTCCCCAGGCGCGTTCGGCGCACGAAGAAATGGAGCCCGAGCATCAGCAGCGAGGAGATGCCCCAGAGGAGGACCTCACGCAGACGCAGGTCCGCGCCCGCGACCTTCCAGACGACGACGGGCATGGGGTTGGGGAAATTCTTGGCGTCGGCGCCTTGCGTCAACAGGATGACGTTGAAGAGGATGTAGGAGACGCCGATCGTGGTTATCATCGCCGCCGTGCCCGGCACGTTGCGCAGCGGGCGCAGCACGGTGCGTTCGATCGCCACTCCCAGAAGACCGCAGAACAGCATGACGCAGACGAGGGCCAGCAGAAGGGTTCCCACGAGCGGGAATCCCGAGAGCATGACCCGCTGGCCCACCAGGCCCGTCAGCTTCAAGACCCACATGGAGAAGAACGCGCCCACCATGAAGACGTTGAAGTGGGCGAAGTTGATGAGCTCGATGATGCCGTAGACCATGGTGAACCCGAGCGCGAGGAGCGAATACATCGCGCCCAGGCTCACCCCGTTGATGACCTGCTGGAGCAGGACATCATTGTACGTCACGACGGAAGATCCGGTCGTTTATTGCCGAACTGATCCTCAGCTCGTCGGCGATTCCGGCGCCACGCCGATGTACTTGTACTGATGCTGGACGTCGTCCTCGGCAGAGCCGGTGTCGTGATGGATCTGGAAGACGCTGATCACCTTGTTCAGCATGTCGCCGTTCTCGTCAAACGAAACCGGGCCCTGCAGCGTATCGATCTTCGTGCCTTGAATGGCATCGCGCACCGTGTCGCGATTGACCGGCTGACCGCTGGCGGACACGCGCTTGATGGAGTCGACGATCACCGAGACGGCGTCATAGGCCGTGATCGCGTAGTCGCTCGGCGTCATGTTGTAGTTCTTCGTGTAGCGCGCCACCCAATCCGACATCGCGGCATCGTCCATGACGTGGGGCGAAGCCTGGGTCACGTACCAGCCTTCGATCGCCGGGAAGCCGACGCCGGAAAGGATGCCGCCGTCGACCATGCCGTCGCCGCCGCCTTTGATGACCGTGGGGAAGATGTCATAGAGCTGCTTGGCCACCTTCACGCCGGCCTGGGCAACGCCGCCGTAGTAGACGGCATCCGGATTGAGCCCCTTGATCTTGGTGATGATCGTCGTGTAGTCGGCTTCCTTCGGATCGAGTTGGTCGTGGCCCATCACGTTCATGCCGATCTTCTTGGCCTGTTCCTCGTAGTGGTTGGCAATGCCGACGCCATAGGCCCCGGAGTCATCGAGGATATAGACCGACTTCACCTTCAGGGTGTCGCGCATATAGTTGGCCATGTTCGGGCCTTGATAGGCGTCCGTCGTGACCGTGCGGAAATAGATCGCCTTGCCGTTCGGCTTGTACTGAGCGGCGAACTTCGGATCGGTGATGTCGGGATTGGTCGAGGACGGCGTGACCGCCGCCAGATTGGCGGCCGACAGGATCGGCGTCATCGCCTTGCCCTCGCCGCTCATCTCGGGGCCGACGATGGCGACCACGCTCGGATCCGCGACGAATTTCTTCGCGTTCGTGGCGGCCTGGGCCGGGTCGTACTGGCCGGCCGTCGACGTGCCGCTGTCGAGCACGGTGACAGCAAGCTTGTAGCCGCCGGCGCCGCCCTTACCGTTCGCGTCCTCGATGGCCATGATCGCGCCGTTCTTGATGCGCGTGGCCGAATCGGCATCGGCGCCCGTCAGCGGCAGTTCGATGCCGAGGGTGATGATTTTTTCATCCGCTTGAACCGGAGCAACCCCGGCCGAACCGGCCAGCGTCGCGAGGGCGATCGCGCCCATCGTGGTCATCATTAGTTGTCGGCGATGTATCGTGGTCATTTTGCTGTCTCCCTGCTTATGTTGTGTTCGAAGGCTTATCTGCGGCACCCATCGACGGTGTCGCGAAACCTCTTTGCTGGTACGCTTTTGCGCGTGATCGCCAAGCGTCGCCGTCACCTCCCATGCCGGCAGGCATGCCTAGTCATCCATATCCCAAGCCGCCTTTACGCCATCAGCGACGGTCAGGCAGTTCGCTATACTCTACGACTAGCTAAATCTAGTGCCGTCTCTGCTGCGTCCGCAACACGTTTTATAAGCGGAGTGCCCGCCGGGTCGCCGATTTCTCTGTCCGGCGGCGAGGGAGTCTCGGGCTTCACTGGCTGCGATCTCGGGGTGCGGACGGCTCCCGTTGCGGAATATCAGGCAATCTCAAATCCATAGCAGCCTATGCGCCACGCTCCTCACAGTCCGTCCAGCACGCCAAGAAGGGCGTCGAGGTGGGCGATTCCGAGCTTGCGGCAGCGTGTCGGGGACCAGCCGGCGCGCTCGTCCTGGGCGGCGCGATTGTCCTTGAAGGGCATCTCCAGGGTCATGGCGAGGCAGCCGAAAGTCTCGGCGACGTAGTTGCTGCACATCGTGAGGTTCGCCTTGCCGGGCGCGCTGTCGGGATAACCGTGCTCCGTCTGGAAGTCCGGGTTGGCGCGGGACAGATTCCCCGCAAAGGCCTGGTGCAGCGCCTTCTGCTTGGGCGTGATCGAGGGGATTCCCGCCGCGCTGATGAGGAAATTATAGGGGATCGTCTCGTCGCCATGCACGTCCAGGCAGAAATCGACCCCGGTCTCGGCCATCGCCTTTCGAACGACGAAGACCTCGGGGCTTCGCTCCAGGCTCGGCTCCTGCCATTCGCGGTTGAGGTTGGCGCCGGCGGCATTGGTCCGCAGGTGACCGCGCCGGCTGCCGTCAGGGTTCATGTTGGGGACGATGTGGAACACGGCGCGTCGCAACAGTTCCCGCGCAACCGCGTCGGCCGGGTCCAGCAGCCGTCCGATGAATCCTTCCATCCACCATTCCGCCATGGTCTCACCCGGATGTTGCCGGCCGATGACCCAGCAATGTCGCTTGCCTCCGCCGGCCTCGCCCACATGCAGGAGATCGATGTCCTGGCCGTCGAGCGTGATGCCGGGGACGTCGAGGCGGACCTGCGATCCGGCGAGCGCCCCGGCGACGAACCGCGCATGCCGTTCCATCGAGTAGGGCGCAAAATAGGCATAGTAGACGGAGTCGTAGTCGGGCCGATGGTTGATCGTCAGAACCGTCCCATCGTACGTCGTCGCCACGCGGAACCAGTCCCGGCGATCATAGGAAGCGCAGGCGCGGTAATCCTCCCAGCCCTTCGGATAGGCGGCACTCCCCGCATTCATGATCCGGAGCGTGCAATCCTGGCCGCGGGCCCCGACAAGGCGGAAGTGAAACCATTGATAGAAGCTGGAGTTATGGTCCTTGTTGATGGCGAGCCGGATGTCCGTCGGGTTCGCACAATCGAGGCACTCGATATTGCCGGAATCGAAATTGCTGCTGATTCGCATTGCCGATGGCTCCCAAGGCGTTTCTGAGGGACGCTGGCTTCATCCCCTGGCCCCCTGAGAGTTACACCGCGCCGGGTCCGTGCGTCACGCGCCACTTTGGTGATCCCGGCCATGCCGATACCAGGGCCGTCGCGCCCTCGCCATCGCCGCCCTCACGGCGGCGCAGGCCTCGCGCGATCCGAGCGTGCGCCGGACGTTGCTGCGCAGCACCCGCCATCCACGGGCGCTGACTCCGGCTCAGACGCTGCCGGAACGGACGTTGACGTCCGCACACCAACGCCAAGGCGGCAGGGTGACACTGACGGTCGTGCCGAGGGCGACTTCGCTGTCGAGCCGGATCGTCCCGCCATGCAACTCGGTGAGCTTCTTCGTCAAATGCAATCCCAGCCCCGTGCCGCTATGCCGCCGGGCGTAGGAACTATCGACCTGGCTGAAGCGGTGGAACACCTTGTCGATGTCTGCCGGCGCGATACCGATGCCGTTGTCGATGACTTGCATCAGAAGGCTCCCGTCGGGCGCGACTTCGGCGATCGCCGTCACCCTGCCGCCCGCAGGCGTGAACTTGACCGCGTTGCTGAGCAGATTGAGGAGTATCTGCCTGCAGACGCGCTCGTCGGCCAGGATCGGGCGCAGCCCTGGAGCCACGCGGTGTTCCAGCAGCAAGCCCGCGTGATGGGCGCGCTCCTCGACCATGCGCATGGCCACATCGACGATCTCCGCGATATCGCAAGGCCCTTCGTTGAGTTCGAAGCTGCCGGCCTCGATCTTCGAGGTGTCGAGGACGCTATTGACGATGCCCAGCAGATGCTCGCCGCTATCCCAGATATCGCGGGCGTACTCGAGATACTTGTGCGCGCCGACCGGTCCATACAATTGCTTGCGGATGATTTCAGAGAATCCGAGGATGGCGTTCAAGGGTGTGCGCAGCTCATGGCTCATGTTGGCCAGGAACTGACTCTTGGCGCGGTTCGCGAGCTCGGCCTGCTCCTTGGCGCGCATCAGTTCCTGTTCGGTGTGCTTCTTCTCGGTAACGTCGAGCGCGACGCTCCCGATGGCGATCACCCGGCCGGCGGCGTCCTTGATCGGGAATTTCACGGCATAAGCCCATTCGCTGCGCCAGCCCGGGAAGTGAATCTCCTTGGCCACGCTGCGGCCGGTCTCGACGACCTCGCTATCCATCGCCTCCGCGATCGTGGCCCCGGCACTCTGCGTTATTTCACTGGCGCGCCGCCCGAGAATTTCTGTCGCCGTCTTGTCCCATATCTCTTCGACCGCACGGCTGATCATGACGTAGCGACCCTCGAGATCCTTCACCACCATCTCGACCGGCGCGTGCTCCATGAAGCCGCGGAAGCGCGCCTCGCTCGCCTGGAGCGCAAGTTCCGCCTTCTTCTTGTCGCTGATGTCGACGGCGACGCCGCCGATGGCAATGATTCGCCCGGCGGAATCCTTGATCGGGAATTTCACTTCGTAGTTCCATTCTTCGCCCAGATCGGCGAAGTAGACCTCTCGCGTCACGGCCCTGCCGGCTTCGATGACCTCGCGGTCCATCGCCTCCACGACGTCGACGCCCGCGCCTTGTGACAGGTCGCGGACGCGCCGTCCCAGGATCTCCGCCGCCGTCTTCCGCCAGGTCGCCTCGATGCCGCGATTGACCATCAGGAATCGGCCATCGAGGTCCTTTACCAGCATGCTGAACGGCGCATGATCCATGAAGCCGCGGAAGCGCGCTTCGCTCTCCCGCAACGCCCGCTTGCTGCGCTGCTGCTCCTCGAGCGCATACTTGGCCCGGGCTGCCGACCGCAGGGCGTGCGAAAGCCCGCCCGTAAGCGCGAGGCCGCCGAACAGAAAGACCAGCGGCAGCCATGGCCGATCGGGGCCCGACGCTGATGCGCGCGTCAGCCCCAAGGTCAATTCGAGATCACCGATCCGCAAGCGCTGCTCAGCGGTTTGCCCTCGGTCGGGCGCGGTTCGTTCAGCCATCATTGGCGATGGTCCGACGTTACCGGCTGACACAGTCGCGTTCGGCTGTCGGCCGACTCCGGAACTGCTCAGGAAGACCCGAAATAGGGTCTCGTCTTCGCCGCGCGCATTGCGAAGGTATCCGATCAGCTCGTTCGGGAGGAGGCGGGCCACGACGATGCCGACCACCTCCTGCCGTGGATCGCCATTCGACGCACGCATGATGGCCGGCGACGCGATCGGGATCGCCACGAGCAGCCCCAACCGGCTCCCGTTTTGCGGGACGGCGGCCCCCTCTGCTGCCGCTGCAGGGCGGCCGGTCGACAGCGCCTTCGATAGAACGGATACCAACTCGGGCATCGCCGTATCGGTCAGAGCCGTCATTGCGCCTTTCGCCGACGCGTTACCGGCACGGATCTGCTCGGCCTCCGGCCGGGCGTACCAGACGATGCTGGTCACGCCGGGCGGTAGCAGATCCTCCGCCGCGCCGGCCTCGCGGGCGATGACCGTCGTCGGCGAATTTGCCGCTGCCGCCGATAGGCCGATGAGTTCGAGGTTGCGCAGGAGCCCATCGATCCCTTCCCCGACGTGATGGACCTCCAGCTCGAGCTGCTGCGATACGGCTTCGGCAGCCGCATGCTCATCGAACGTGCGAACGAGGACAAAACCCGAGAGCGACAGCAGCACGCCAACGGCGGCCGTCATCGCAGTGAGCAGCGACAGGTAATGCCGGCCAGCCATTCGCGAGAGGCTTCGCCAGGTCATAGCCACAGGGGCGCAGTTCTGCTGTCAGGTCTTGCGGCCGGCTGGTCTTTGCACCGATCGCAGGCGGCCTCTCGCAAAGTAAACACTCGCTCTCGTTGATGTGTGCGACGCCGCGAGGTGTCCCGGGACGGCTTGCCTTTGCGAACATCTTCGGTTGCCGAATGACCATTTATCGGCCGGATTGGTTAACAGGCGCTTATGATCCGCCGATCGCATCAAAAGCCGCGATCATTCGTCGCGAACTCGCGCAATTCGCAACGGGTTGGACGCCCGGATCGCGCCAGCAAGCGCGGCCTGGGTGTCGGCGCAACGAACGCTTGGAACGCGGCCAAGCGATGGCGGCTTTGGTTCAACAGGTACGACGACTCCGTCCACAAGAGTTCTCGGCACTCACGCCGGTTGAAGAGGCTCCGAAGGCGCTTCTCGGGGTGTGCCGATTCATCCGGCGACCCGCTAGAGTTACACCGCCTCGGGTCCATGCGTCACGCCGCTTGGTGTCCTGGGCGTGCCGCATGCATGGCAGTAGCGCTCTCGTTTCCTACCTCGCGGTGTGTGGGAACATGCGCTTGACCTGCTCGTTCACGGTGCTCTTGCCGGTGTAGGCCCAGAGCTCCTCGAGCCGGGGATGGCCGATGAAGCAGCGGAAGCTTTCCGCTGCGAGCTGAGGCATGCTGGTAACGGAAAGGCGGCGCAGCGTCGGGGCGGCGGCGAGCGGCGATAAATCGGCCAGGCCCTTCATCGTGTCCAGCGTGACGTTGTCCAGCCGTAACAGTCCGGCGAAGCTTGGCAGCGACGTCACATTGCGCATCCAATCCAAACGAAGCGTCTTCAAACTCTGGAGGTCGCCGAGCACGTCGAGATCGAAGATCTTGGTGATCCGCATGAGGAAGAGATCTTCCAACTGGGTAAACCGCGGCAACAGGGCGAGGTTCGTGGTGCCGCCAAGCAGAATGGACAGCTTGCGCAGTCCGGCGAGGGGCAAAAGCAGGGAAAGATCGGGAAGGGTGATTCCGCTGAGGCCGAGGCTCGTCAACTCACCGAGACCGCCGATGGCGTGCAGATTGTTCTTATGCCCGACCAGGAACAATTTCCTGAGCCGAGGCAAACCCTCGATGAAACCGAGGGAGAATTTCTTCTTCGTCTTCCCGAAGATGAGCTCTTCGAGACCGCCCTGCAGATATGAGAAGCCGGCAATGTCATCCAATTCGTAGAGCGCGAGGTGAAGACGCCGCACCGTCTCGAAATACCGCAGAAAGCCGAGATCCTTGCTCGCTCTGCCGTACACGTAGAGCTCGACATCGGGCCGGTCAGCGATGAGGTCGCCAGCCCGCTGCAACTGCGCCGGCGTGAGCGGCTGGCTGAACTGGATGACGCCGCAATCCGGCTCCAGCGGCCGGAATGGGTCGCCGAACCGCTCGACCATCCCCCGATCGGTGCTCAGGAAGCGGCGACGGAACGCCGCCGTGGCGCCGGGAATGGGCAGTTCCTTCTCTGACATAGCGGAGCAGGCTGGGTTCCCGCGGCATGCCCGTCAACAGCTATTCTCCGCGCCAACGCCGGCCTTCTCCAACTTGAGTAAAATACCCGGCTAATTTATCGTTAATCACATCGGGGTGTATGAGTCCGATCGATTCCGGACTCCGCCGGCGCGGCCGCCGCGTGTAAGATGCGGGCCACATTAAAAAAAAGTGTGTGGGTGCCAACAATGGATCGCAGCACCCCCGGCGTCCCTCCCCCCTGAGAACGAGTCGCCGGGGAAAAGATCAACCGCCACGAACCTGGCGGGCGATCGCGGCACTCGCGAGTATCCCTCCCTCCGGCGCGGGTTTTTACCGCGCCCGCGACAAAGGCCCCGATCCCCCTCGGGGCCTTTGTCCGTTTCTGGCGACCGCTTCCGCAGCGGCGTCGGCGCCCCCATATAGAGTCTGCGAGCCGGCGCGTGCCGCCGGTTAAGACGTTGTAAACCAAGGCCCCCGATAGTCGCCGGGGCCGGACGGGCCCGCCCGCCGAGGGGGCTGTCCAGGGGCGCCGCGGCGTGTAAGATCGCCGTGATTCGCGGCTTTGGCGGGGCACAGCCCGCCGGCACTTCGGTTTGACAGCCTGAGAGGACGCGCGGATTAGATGACGCCCTTTGCCATTGCCGGCGTGCAGATGCACGTCTCCACGCACAGCAACATCGACGCGATGCGCCATCGCCTCGACCTGTTGATGCATCTCTATCCCTGGGTGCAGATGGTGCTGTTCAGCGAGCTCGCCTGCTACGGCCCGCTGCTGCAGAACGCCCAGCCGCTGCCCGGCGCCGCCGAGGAAGCCTTCCAGGAGATGGCGGCGCGGCATCGCATCTGGCTCGTCAACGGCTCCATGTATGAGCGGCGCGACGGCGCCATCCACAACACCACTTCGGTCATCGACCCCCAAGGCAAGATCGTCGGCCGCTACCGCAAGATGTTTCCGTTCCTGCCGCTGGAGCAGGGTGTCGCGCCCGGCACGGAGTTCCTCACCTTCGACGTGCCGGAGGTGGGCAAGTTCGGCGTGCTCAACTGCTACGACATCTGGTTCCCGGAGGTCGCGCGCACGTTGACCGCGATGGGGGCGGAGGTGCTGCTGCATCCCGTGCTCACCCACACCATCGACCGCGACATCGACCTCGCCGTCGCCCACGCGACCGCCGCGATGTTCCAGTGCTACGTCTTCGACATCAACGGGCTGGTCGCCGGCGGCAACGGCCATTCGGCCGTGTTCGATCCCTCCGGCCGCGTGCTCTACCGCGCCGACGTGCTCGAGCAGTTCATTCCCATCGAGATCGATCTCGAGCAGGTCCGGCGTCAGCGCCAGAACGGCATCCGCGGCCTCGGCCAGATGCTGAAGAGCTTCCGCGACCGCCCGGTCGACTTCCCGGTCTACGACCGCGCCCGCTTCGATGCCGGCTTCCTCAACTCCCTCGGTCCCATCGCCCAGCCCCGCCGTGACCAGGCTCCGAGCAACGTCGCGCCGATCCCGACGCGGCCGCGCATGATCGGGTGAGACCTGCGTCACGATTCGTGCCGCAGGCCGGGTGACACCGATCGCGGGATATCCTGCGGAACGCTCCCGAGCGCTAACACCTGACCGGTTCGTTCGGTTCGAATGTCTGCGTCGCCGGCTTTTCACGAACCTGGGTGATGACCGGTTCCATTTCGTCCAGGATGTCGCGCGACAGATGGCATTTGATGAAATGCCCGTCACCTAGCGGCACCATCGGCGGCACCTCGATTTCACAGAGCTTGGCGGGCACGCGCTGCTTCCAGCGGCATCGCGTCTGGAATGGACAGCCCGGCGGCGGATTGATCGCCGAGGGAACGTCGCCTTCGAGAACGATGCGTTTTTTCGCTATCGACGTGTCGGCGATCGGAACGGCCGACAGCAGCGCCTCGGTATAGGGATGATAGGGCGGCGAGAACACGTCCTCGGTCTTGCCCTGTTCGACGATATGGCCGAGATACATCACCACGACCTTGTCGGCCAGGTATCGCACGATGGACAGATCATGGCTGATGAACAGCATCGTCGTCCGCGATCTGCGCTGGATGTCCATCAGCAATTCGGCAATCGCCGCCTGCACTGAAACGTCGAGCGCCGATACCGGCTCATCGGCGACGACGACGTCAGGGGTCCCGGCAAACGCCCGGGCGATGCCGATGCGCTGCTTCTGTCCGCCGGAAAGCTGGCGCGGCATGCGTGTCGCAAACGCGCGCGGCAGCCTGACCAGGTCGAGCAGCTCCAGCATGCGCTCCTGTCGCTGCGCCTGATTGTCGCCGACCCGGAATATTTCGAGCACGCGGACGATCTGGCTGCCGACCGTCATCGACGGATTGAGCGTGTCGAACGGGTTCTGGAACACCATCTGGATCGACGAGACGGTGCTCGCGCCGCGCTGCTGGACCGGCGTGCCCTCGATCGCCCGGCCGTCCAGCGACGCCGTTCCGCCGGTTGCCGTTTCCAGCCCCATCAGGATTTTCGCCAGAGTCGATTTGCCGCAACCGGATTCGCCGACGATCGCAAGCGTCTCGCCGGCGCGCGCCTCGAACGTCAGGGTCTCGTTGGCTTTCACCACCCTTTTCTCGCCGCCGCCGAAGAGCGAGCTGGCCGCGACTTCATAGTATTTCTTCAGATTGTCGACCCTGAGCACGACCTCGCCGACGCTTGCGCTCTCGCTCCGGCCCGGGCGCACAACTGGCGCGTCCCATTCGATCTCGTCGATGCGCAGACAGCGGCTCTCATGGCGCTCATCCCCGTCGATGGGAACCATCTTGATGTCCCCGGCGTTGCAGCGCCCGTCGACGAAATAGCCGCAGCGCGGCCCGAAATTGCAGCCCCGCGGCCGCTCATGCGGCAACGGGAAATTTCCCGGTATGGCGCTCAGCGGCCTGGCGTTCTTGTCGGCGCCGGGCAGGGGAATGGAACGGAACAGCGCCTGGGTATAGGGATGGCGCATCCTGTCGAAGACGTCGACGATCGATCCGGTCTCGACCGCCTCGCCGGAGTACATGACGCAGATCCTGTCGCAGGTCTCGAGCATCAGGCCGAGGTTGTGCGAGATGAACAGCATCGACGTGCCGTATTTCTCGCCCAGTTCCCTGACGAGTTCGACGATGCCGGCCTCCACGGTGACGTCGAGCGCCGTCGTCGGCTCGTCGAGGATCAAAAGGCTGGGCCTCGACATCAGCGCCATCGCGATGACGATGCGCTGCTGCTGTCCGCCGGACAGCTGGTGGGGATAGGATTTCAGGATCCGCTCGGGATCGGGGAGACGAACCGACGTGACGATGTCGAGCGCCATCTCATGGGCCTTGTCGGCGCCGATGCCGGAATGGATCATCGGCACTTCCATCAGCTGCTTGCCGATCTTCATGGCCGGATTGAGCGAGGCCATCGGCTCCTGATAGATCATCGCGATTTCGGCGCCGCGCAGGCCGCGCAATTCGCGGGCGCTCATCGCCGCCATGTCGCGCCCCCGAAACCTGATCGCGCCCTTGGTGATCCTGCCGATCTGCCCCAGATATCCCATCACGCCCAGGGCAACCGTCGATTTGCCGCACCCGGATTCCCCGACCAGGCCCACCGTCTCCCCCGGCATGATCGCGCACGAGAAGTCCATGACGGCGGGGATCTCGCCGGCGCGGGTGAAGAACGAGATGCTCAGATTCTCGATTTCGAGGATCGGCGTCTGCTCGGCAGGGGCGGCCATCTCACCCTCCCCTCAATCCTTCAGCGACTGTTCGCGCAGGCCGTCGGCGAGCAGGTTCAGGCCGAGGACCAGCGACATCAGGGCCAGCGCCGGTGGCAGGGCCGGATGCGGATAGATCGACAACAGCTTCCGCCCCTCATTGATCGTCATTCCCCAATCCGGGCTCTCGGGGCTCACGCCGAGGCCGAAGAAGCCCAGGGTTCCCAGCAGGATCGTCGTGTATCCGATACGCAGGCAGAAATCGACGATCAGCGGCCCGCGCGCATTGGGTAGAATTTCCCACAGCATGATGTACCAGGGACTCTCTCCGCGCGTCTGCGCCGCGGCGACATAGTCGCGCGTCCGGATGTCGATGGTGAGGCCGCGCACGATCCTGAAGACGGCGGGCGAGTTCACGAAGACGACCGCGACGAAGATGTTGAGCAGGTTCGGGTCCATGGAGAATACGCCGAGCGGGTCGGCATTGAAGGCAAGCCCCGAATAGGCCCAGAGGCCGAGCGCCAGCGTGATCGCCAGATAGGTCCACATCCTGGCCGGCTGCGTGCTGAAGCGCGACCAGAACAGGATCGCCAGGAACAGGATGGGAAACAGGAACAGCACGGCCGCCGCGATCACCGGTATGCCCGTGGCCGCGATCTCCGGCGTCACCAGCAGGTAGAACAGCAGGATCACCGGGAAGGCCAGGACCAGATTGGCGATGAAGCTCAAGACGGCGTCGAACCGCCCGCCGAAATAGCCGGCCGGGAGGCCGAGCGTGAATCCCGCCATGTAGGCGAACAGGGTCGCGGCCGGCGCGATCGACAGCACCGTGCGGCTCCCCATGACCATCCGGCTGAACACGTCGCGGGCCAGATTGTCGCCGCCGAGCAGGTAATACTGATCTGCCGTGCCCGGCACCGGCGTGCCCGGGAGTTTGTTCTTCATGCTCGATATCTGCTCCAGCGGGCCGGCCGTGACGATGGCATCCGCGAAGATCGCCGTCAGCAGCCAGAACAGGACGATGCCGAGACCGATCTTTCCGATCCTGCTGTCCATCAGCCGGCCATAAAGGCCGAGACGCCGCTTGAAGCGGAGGGAGAGCACGAATATCGCGGCCAGCCCGATCCATACGGACGTGAAATTGAGCAGGATCCGGGCGGCGATCTGGAAGGCGCTCATTCTCCCGCCCTAGCCGACCCGCACGCGCGGATTCAGATAGACATAGCCGATGTCCGAGATCAGCTGCGTCAGGAGCACCACGACCACGGCGACGATGGAGCATGAAAGCAGCAGTTCGATGTCGTTGTTGTCGGCCGCCCGCACCAGCGTCCACCCGAAGCCCTTGTAGTTGAACAGCGACTCCACGATGACTACGCCGGTCAGGAGCCAGGGAAACTGCAGCATGATGACCGTGAAGGGAGCGATCAGCGCGTTTCTCAGCGCATGTCTGGCGACGACGGCGCCGAAACTCAGCCCCTTCAGGTGGGCCGTGCGGATGAACTGCGCCGTCATGACCTCGGCCATCGACGCGCGCGTCATCCTCGCGATGTAGCCCATGCCGTAGAGGGCCATTGTCAGGACCGGCAGCGCGAAGTTCTCGAACGTCATCTGGTCCATCGCCGAGGCCGCCGAAGCCTTGAACCACTGCAGCCCGAGGCCCGCGCTGGCGAACACCGAAATGAAGACGACGCCCGAGACATATTCCGGCGTCGCGGTGGTCGCGATCGAGAATATCGAGAGCACGCGATCGAGCCGCGACCCCTCCCTCATTCCGGCGAGAACGCCGATCAACAGGGCCATCGGCACCATCACGATCATCACCCACAGCATCAGCCACCCCGTCAGGGCAAGGCGCGTGGCGATGATCGTTCCGACGGCGGCGTGGAACACCGTGGAGTATCCGAAATGGCCCTGGACGATGCCGCAGAAGCGGGGCGTCTGCTCGGGCGGAACGTCCGCTGCGACGCACCGCCCGATCCGGTTGCCGTTCGTGTCCGTCCCCGTCCACCCCGGGACGATGCCGAGCCATTCGCCATAGCGCCGCAGCATCGGCTGGCCGTAGCCGTTCTGATCGAGCCAGCGCGCGACCTCTTCGTCGGTCATGCGCGTGTTGACCTGGGTCTTGGCCAGCTTTTCCAGATTGGGCTGCAGATTGGTCAGGAAGAAGACGACGAACGTGAGGCACAGCGCGGTAAGCGCCATGATCGCCAGCCGATTGACCATGAACCGTGCCATCGGTCGTGCCGGTGCAAGGAACGGGGCGGCTGCGGCTGCCGCCCCGTCCATCCCGGTTCAGCTTTCGATCCAGGCCTTGTCGAAATGCTGCTCGAGGGCCTGGTGCTGCTCGCATCCGCTCACGCCCTTGCGGTGCGTGCGATAGACCGAGCGCCAGTAGGGCTGGATGATGATGCCGGCATCGCGCAGGTTCTTCTCGATATCGGCCATGATCGTGCGACGCGCATCCGCATTCGGCGTGGCCAGCGCCTTTTCGAGCAGCGCGTCGAACTTCGGATCGGCATATCCGCTCTCGTTCCAGGGCACGCCCGATTTATAGGCGAGGGCCAGCACCTGAACGCCCAGCGGCCGTCCGAGCCATTCGGTGCACGAGAACGGGTACTTGTTCCAGTCGTTCCAGAACGTCGCCGCCGGAATGACCTTCCGCGCGACCTTCAGGCCGGCGTCGCGCATCTGACCGGCGACGGCATCCGCCGTCGACTTCTGCCAATCGTCATCGAGGGAGATCAGTTCGAATTCGTGATCGGATTTCTTTGCTTCCGCCAGCAGGGCCTTGGCCTGCTCGACATCGCGCTTATGCGGGCCGATGTCCGCATACTCGATATGCATGGGGCCGACATGGTGGTTTGCCGCCGGACCGCCCTTGCCGTTGATGCCGATCTCGAGCACGACCTTGTTGTCCACGGCCAGTTGGGCGGCCCGTCTGACCCTGGCGTCGTTGTACGGCTCGTTGTTGACATTGAAGCGGGCGACGATCGTGGAGCCCGTGGCGATCTCCGAATTGATCAGGCCCAACGCCTCGGTTTGCGCCAGCGAATCGGCCGCCGTTTCGTGATCGGTATCGACGTCTCCGGACTCGAACCCCGCAATCATGGCGACGGGATCCGCGCTGTAGTCGATCCACTTCACGCCATCGAGCCAGTACTGGCCTTTCCACCATGCCTTGTCCTTGCGGCGGACTTCCGCACCCACCTGGGGGTTCCAGCTCACGAGTTCGCACGGCCCCGTCGTGATCGCCAGGCTCTTCAGCGGATCGGTGTTGCCGTCATAGCTCCGGTGCATGATCAGCGCCGGATAGTCGGCCATGCCGGCGACCAGCGAAATATCGGGCTTCGGCAGATTCAAGCGCACCTTATAATCGTCGACGCGTTCGATCGCGCCCTCGACGACCTTCTTGGTGTCGGGGTTGACGAGCGCGCCCATCCGCGTGGCGACCGAGTTCGCGTCCACGCTCGCGTCGCACCAGCGCGTGAGGTTGTGGATGACATCATCGGCATTGAACGCGTCGCCGTTCGACCAGCTGATGCCGCGGCGGATATTCAATGTCAGGATGCGGGCGTCGTCGCTTGCCTCCCAGCTTTCGAGGAGCCAGGGTTCGAAGGTGAAGTCGCGGTTCCAGCGGACGAGGTATTCGTTGCACTGGCGCGCGATGTTCGACATCTCGACCCCGTCGAAGGTGCGCGGATCGCGCCAGGCCTTGACGTTCATCGCGACGCGCAGCGTGCCGCCGCGCTTGGGCTCGTCCGCGCGGGCGGTGTCGGGCGCCAGGCCGCCGAGCGCCAGGGCACCCGATGCGCTCACGCCGAGCGCCGCCATGGTGGCAAGAAATTCGCGCCGGTTCGTGCGGCCCTGTCGAAAATCATCGGCGATGGGCTTCGCCATCGGATGCAAGGGACGGTCAGTCAGCATCAGCTTGGTCATGGATCCCTCCTCTGTCGTCTATTCGGTTCGTTGTCCGATCCCGATTGCGTAAGGATGCGATTGCCCGGTGCGGCTCCCCCTCTTCAGAGGTCGTGGTAAAGGTCCGCCGCATTCGCATAGGTGAAGTGAAGCTCGACCGGCACCTCGACCATCCACGCGTCGACCGCCTCTCCCGCCATCATCCGGCAGGCGCCTTTGGTGTCGGTAACCGCGCCGCCATAGAGGCGATTCGCCAGGTTGAGGATGCCGGTCTGATGCATGGCGACGCTGCCGCTGCCGCAGGCGTCCTTGATCAGGATGACCCGGTAGCCGAGGTCGATCGCGCCCTTGACGGTCGCGTCGATGCAGGCCTCCGTCCAGACGCCCGCGATGAAGACCCACTCGACGCTGCGGGCGCCCAACTTGCGCGCCAGCTGCCCGTTGCCGAAGGCGCTTGCCTGCGACTTGATGAGGACCTCCTCGTTCCCGATCGGCCCCACTTCCGGACAAAGGGCGGAAAGAGGGTTGTCCTTGTCGCTGAATGCCGACGTTCCGTCCGCCATCACGGGATGGAACGGCGGCAGTTTCCCGGTGGCCGCGTCGACCACATAGGCGGTGTGGAAGACGGGTATGCCGGCGGTCCGCGCCGCCCTCTGCAAGTCGCGGACATTGGCGACGATCGCATCGAATCCCGCGATCAGATAGCGCTTGTCCCGGCGGTGCTCCTCTTGAAGGTCGATGAAGAGCGCGGCCGCCTTGCCCGGTGCTACCGAGAGACGGCGCCTCATGCAGGTCCCCCCAGCAGCTCGTCCTCGTAGGGAAAACGCGAGAGCAGCTCGCTGCCCGTCTCGGTGATGAGGATCTCGTCTTCGATCTTGACGCCCTCGCGGCCGCCCTTCTCGCCGATGTAGCTTTCGACGCTGACGACCATGCCCGGGACGAGGTGGCCTTCCCTGCCGTAGGTCTCGTAGTCCATGGCATGCGCGATGAACGGCGTCTCGCCATGCATGCCAACGCCGTGCATGACGGAGGTGTAGCGCTGCTCGACGAAGCGTGCGGGGATCTTCCAGGCCTTCTCCGCGATCTCGCGGAACGCCATGCCGGGCTTCACGATGCCGATGTTGTGCCGGACCTGGTCGCAGGCCATGCGGTAGAGCATCTTCTGATGGTCGGTGGGCTTGCCCGGACCGCAACGGAAGGTGCGGGAAAAATCCGAGTAATAGCCGTAGCAGCCGATGGTATCGGTATCGAGCGCGACCAGCTCGCCCGGCCTGATCTTGCGGCCGCTCGCCTCGTTGAACCACGGATTCGTGCGCTGGCCGGAGGAGAGCAGCCGCGTCTCGATGAACTCGCCGCCCTGGCGGATCACCTCGTGATACATGACGGCGAAAAGCTCGTTCTCCGAGACTCCCGGCTTGATGGCCTCGCGCACGGCGGCGACCGCCGCCTCCGCACCCGCCATCGAGACCTGGAGGCACCGGATCTCCTCCGCCGTCTTCACCGCGCGGACGGCGAGGATCTCGCCTTGGCAATCCCTGACGACGCAGCCGCGCTTTTCCAGCGCGAGGGCATGGAGGTGGCCGCAGCGGTCGAGTCCGATCTTCTTCGATCCGCCGCCGTGGGATTTCAGGAGATCGGCGATCTCGTCGGCGAAGGCGCCGGCGGCCTCGTCGTCGCGGTTCGAGACCGAAGACCAGACGAGCTTGGACGGCCGCGCCTCGTCGACCGTGTCGAGCACCAGCGAGACGTGGTAGCTCTGCGGATATTCGAAGAGGACGATCGGCCCTGTCGTCGGGACGAAGAAGTATCGGGTCGAGTTGCGCAGGAAATAGCCGAACATGTTCCGCGACCCGGTCGCGTAGCGCTGATTGTTGGGATCGAACAGGACCACCGCGCCATAGCCGGCCGCGGCCATCCAGTCCCGCAACTTCCTGAGGCGGCCCTTCCGCAACGCATCGGCGTCGACGAAGGAGGGTTCGGTATCCGACAGCCACATGCCGCCGGCCGGATCCGCCGCGGCCGGATGGCGCATGCGGCCCGCAAGATCGATGCCTCCACCGCGGTCGGGATCGAGAACGACTGTGCTCATCGGCGCCACCTCTGAGGAGCCAGAGTGCGACGCCAGGATTGTTCCTTTTGTGCTGTTTTCCGCAAGTACTGTGCTAAATTCCGCACGAGAATCGATTGATCGGGCCTCAGCGCCTGCGGGTCGCACCTGGCGAATGGCCTTTGAATTCCCGGAACGCCCGGGCGAAGCTCGACATGTTTGCGAACCCGCAGGCAAGCCCGACCTCACGCACCGGGAGGCTCGAATGCGCGAGCAGGTCGGCCGCCCGCCGCAGACGCAGCCGGCGATAGTAGGCGTTGGGAGCGGCCCCCGCTTCCGAACGGAAGGCACGTTCGAGCTTGTCGGCGGAAACGCCGAGTCGCACGGCCAGATCCGCCATCCGCAGCCGCTCTTCGACGGCCTCTTCCATGACGGCTATCGCCGAGAGGACGAGCTCGTTCTGGATGCCCGTACGGAGGCGCAGCGGCATCATCTTGCGGTCTACGCTGGAGCGCAGCGGACTGTGCACGAACCATTCGGCGACCCCCGCCGCCAGTTCGGCCCCATAGTCCGTCGCGATGATTTCCAGCATCATGTCGAGACTGCCGACGCCGCCAGCCGAGGTGAAGCGTCTGCGATCGATCACATAGAGGTCGCGACGCAGTTCGATGTCGGGAAAGGCTTCCACGAATGCCGGCTGGCTGGTCCAGTGCAAGGTGCAGGCATGGCCGTCGAGGAGTCCGGCGCGGGCAAGGAAGAACGCAGCGTCGGCGACGGCGCCGAGCTTGGCGCCGCCACGCAGGCTCTTCCTGATCCAGGCGACCGCATGATCGGCGACGACATGGTCGGCATCGCCGCCCGAGCATGCGACGATGCGGTCCACCACCGGAGCATCATGAACCGAATGGCCCGGCTCGATGACCACGCCGTTGGAGGCTTGGACCCTCTCGCCGGAAAGGCCGACGGTGATCCAGCGATAGCACTGTCGCCGCGCGAGAACGTTCGCGGCCCGCAGCGGCTCGATGACCGAGCTGAACGCCATCATGGGAAAGCCGGGGAAGATCAGGACCGCGAACGTGATCGGCGGAGCCGGATTAGCGACCTCTGATTTTGCCCGCCGTTGCGTTGCCGGAGCCCGAACCAAGTTGCATCCGCGCGGTTGATGATTGCCTGAAGTGCCGACCGTCGATACTTCTCTTGGGGGCAGACGAGGTCAACGCCGATCTGCCGCCGTGAGAAACGATATGCGTCATGGTCCGGACCGCATGAGATGAGCATTTCGTGGGTCCATTCCAGTCCCGAAGAGCTGCGGGCCCATCATGCGCGCGATGCTGCGGCGATGGCCGGCGACTTCCCCGCGGATGTCACTGAGACAGTGCTCGCGGAGAATGGTGCCTTCCGCGGCGGACTGCTGTTCACGCCGTCGGATTGCTCCGAGGATGCCGTTCTCGTCTATTTTCATGGCGGCGGCTTCGTCGCGGGAAGCCCCGAAACGCACCGCTGCATGACGGCGTGGCTGGCGAGACTCTCCGGGATGCGCGTCTTGTCGACGCGTTACCGCCTGGCGCCGGAGCATCCGTTCCCGGCGCAGCGCGAGGACGCAGTCGCTGCATGCGAGGCAGCCGTCGCGATGAGCGACGCGGCCGCCGGCGGCACCAGTATCATCCTCGCGGGCGACAGTGCCGGCGCCTGCGTCTCCCTCTGGGGGTTGCGTGCGCTTGAGCGGCACAAGCGTACCTGCGTCCAAGGGCTGGTGCTGCTTTACGGCGGATATGGACTTCTCGAGAGCGAGAGCATCTCCCGCTACGGGACGCCGGAAAACGGGCTGGATTCGGACACGCTCTCGATCATGTATCGGCGCCTCGGCGCGACCGGATCGGCGAGCGGCCCGGTTTGGCCGCTGGACTTTGCGAGCGAGATCACCGAACCGGCCTATGTCCTGGCCGCCGCACTGGACGCGGCGTTCGACGATTCGGCCAAGCTCTATCGACGCCTTGCACCCTCTGGCACGGCCAACGAATTCGTCGTGGTCGACGGCCAGGACCACGGTTTCTTCAAGGCGACCGGCAAAGACCCGGTCGCCATGCGGGAACTCGAAAAGGCCGCGAGATGGGCCGCCGAACGCACACGCGCCGCGACGCATCGCGAGGGTGGACGCGCGATTGCACGGCACCTATAGGTGGCGCCGCATGACAGCGCCCGACGGGGACCATGGCCGGACCTCCTGATGGAATGAAAGTCGAGTCGGATCGGCGCGTCGAGGCGCTGCGGCGCGCCGTCGACGATGCGGTGCAGCAGTTGCGCGCCGCCACCTTCACGCTGGTCTCCGGCGCGATCTACCTGTTCCTCACCGGCCTCGGTACCGGCGACCGCGATCTCCTGGTCGGGCGGGTGGTGAACCTGCCCTTGTTCAATGCCAATGTCGGGCTGCTGTCGTTCTACAAGCTGGCGCCGGCCGCCTTGCTCGTCCTGCACTTCACGGTGCTGACCCTGTGCTACCTCGTTGCCGAGCGGCTCCGCCGCCTGCAGGACGAGCTCGAGAGCAAGGGCGTTCCCCAGAACGAACGCGAGTTCGTGCTCGGGCTGCTCTATCCCTATCCGCTGGTCGAGCGGCTGGCCAAATTGCCGCCGGTGCCGATCTTCGGCGCCTTCCTCAATCTCAGCGTCTACGTTCCCATCATCATCATGCCCGTCTGCACCCTGTTCTGGTTGCAGATGCGCTTCGTGCCGTATCAGCAGATCTGGATCACGCCCTGGCATTTCATTCTGCTCTTCCTTGATATCGCGATGATCTGGCTGATGTGGCCGCAGTCCGGGCGGATCTCCGAGGCGCTGCAGGCCGCGACCGCCGTGTTCAAGCGAAAGAATCGCGCCGCGGCGGCGATTGCCAGTCCCTGGACGGTTGTCGGGCTGGCGGCCACGGTGCTCGCCCTCGGCGCCAGCCTTGCCTTGGGCCTGGTCCTCGTCGTCTTTTCGGGCCGCGGCTGGATGCCGCCGTTCGCGACGCTCGATCTGCGCGGCGAGATCATCTCGGCCGGCGGGCAGTCGCAGGCGCCGGCGGACTTCATGGTTATGAGCGCCGCGGACCTGCAGGCGCGGCTCGTCATGCTCCGGCAATATCGCAGCCAGTCGCCGGCGGACCTTTCCTTCGTCGCCGATGTGCAGCGCGCGCGCTCGGCCGGCGCGCATCTGCAGTTCCGGCGGCTGCGCAAGGCCGTCTTGAACGGGGCATCGCTGATCGGCGCCGACCTGACGGGGGCCGATCTGCGCGGCGCCGATCTCAACAATGTCGATTTGCGCGGCGCCATATTGCGCTGCGCCAATCTCCAGGGCGCGTCCTTCGACCATGCGCGGCTGGAAGCCACCGATCTGTCGAATGCCGATGCGCGCGGCGCCGATTTCCCCTACGCCGAGCTGCAGGGCGCCGTTCTCCACGGCACGGATTTCACGGGGGCGGATCTCGAAGGCGCCCACATCCAGTTCGTCAGCTTCACGGACCGGGTCGCCGATTCCGTCTGCAAGGATCCGGTGGCCGATCAGGGCGCCACCCGGCCGCCGATCTTTCGCGGCGCCATCATGAAGGGCGTCCAGCTGCAGGGCACGCCGCTCGCCGACTTCGGCGGATCGGTCCGTTTCAAGATCGATGCCGCCGGCGCCGACCTGCGCGGCGCGCAACTGCATGGCGTGAACCTCAGCCTCTTCGATCTGACCGCCGCCGATCTCTCCTACTACGAGGCCCTGCCGTCCGACGACGCCAGCCGTTCCTATATGTGCGACAACGCGCTCGCCATGGCCGCCTGCGGCGCGCCGCTCGGCCGCACGGTTGCAGCCGGGGGGTCTCCCGGTTTCGCGCAACTCTGCTACGACGCGGCCCGCATCGTGACGGTGGAAACCTTGACGCCGATCGGGAAAAAGCTCGCCTGCCTGTTCCAGTCGAGCAGTCCTGCCGCGTCCGCTGCCGCGCAATGCGCCGGTGGACCGGCCGGACAGCCGGCGACCGGCGCGGACGCCGCGACGGCGACGCCCGTCGACGCCTGCCGCACCGTCATCGCTGCCCCGGCCGCCGATGGTGCGCATGCCGTGCGCGGAATCCTCACCTTTCTCAAGCAGGTGGGCGACCATCCGAAGGCATGGTGCGGCAAGGATGCCGCGACCGCGGACGACCGCCGCCTCTATATGCGGGCCTTCGTCCACCGCATCTACGACTATCGCTGCCAGTACCGGCGCGCCCTTGACGCAGCCGGATCGGGCGACGCTCTCGCCGCCCCCGGCCCGGAAGGCGAGACGAGCAGGACCGAGCTCGCCGCGGATGACGCCGAGATCGGCAAGGCGGCCGCCGGCATCTTCGCGGACTGCGGTGTCGATGTCCCGGTCTTCGCGACCGACGCCTGGTCCGCCAGCTGCAACGGCGCCATCCCGAAGGCAATTCCCTAGCGGCGTTGCCGCGTTCCTTAGCCTCCGAATCGCTGCACTGAGGCCCTCGTCGCGGTCTCTCACGTGCCGAATCCGGCACATGTCATGTCATTGAAAAACAAGGGCGATTTTTTAATGCATGGGGTTGTTTTGCAGATTCACGTTTTCCGGACCAGTCCCGATGTTTCACGTGAAACATTTCTGCCTAAGAGGACTCCCGTCCCAGGCCGGCAGCGCGATGTTTCACGTGAAACCATTTTCCCCGGCGCCGCTCATCCAGCACCCGCGCTGCGATGTTTCACGTGAAACATTTCTGCGTAAAGCGCCTCAGTACATCTTGTTCACCGAATCCGCCTGCGGCGGATGGACCGGCATTTCCGGCGGCAGCGGTACGCATTGGAACTGGGCGTTGATCCCGGCGGCCCACTTCTTGGCGCGGTCGAGGAGCTGGCGGTCGTCGGTCTGCATGCGGCCGCGGGCGACCAGGATGCCCATGTCGGCGCCGTGGTAGCGGTAATCGCCGCCGGTATAGACGCGCAGGTAGAAGGCCTCGTTCTCGCCGGTGACGTTGGTCCAGTCGAGGGTGCGCCGCACGAACTTGAGGCTGCCGTCCTCGCCCATCCGCCAGATGCCGGACGACGGCGCCTTGCTGATCAGCTCGACATCGTCGCCGGGGTGTTTGAGGATCAGCTGACTCCACTCGTCGAACTCCTTCCAGCGATTCTGGATCGCCTCGAGGTCGATCTCGTAGTCGATGTCCATGAACTCCAGCAGATGGAAGAGGAAGAGCGGCACGCCGCCATAGGTCGAGGTGATCAGATGGGTGGGTGGGCTCGCCCCGCTCACGCGCGGATTGAGCTCGCCGAGGTAGACGTCGCCCGTATCGGTGTCGATCAGGAAGTCCATGCAGAAGGCGCCGCGATAGCCCTCCTTGTAGAGGCGGTTGCCGAGCTTCCTGGCCATGCGCTGGACGGCCGCGCGCTCCTTCTTCAGGCCGCCGACGAAGACGTCGTTGCCGCACCAGCCGCCCTTGTAGGGCGTCAGCTCGCCGAAGCCGGTGATGTCGGTCATGACCGGGCCGGCGAGCGTGCCGTGGCGGGTGGCGACGCCCTCGATCGTGCCGGGCAGGTGATTGATGCGCTTCATCACCTTCAGCTGTTCCTTGGCCATGGCGTCGGCATTCTTGGTCCAGTCCTTCTCGCTCGCCACGAAGAAGGTGGTGCGGCCGGAATCGCCATAGGGCGTCTGCACCACCAGGTCCTTCCCCAGCTTCGCCTTGCCGGCCAGCTTCATCAGCTCGGCGTAGGTGGTCGCATGGCCCAGCAGGTTCGGCACGCTGGAGATGCCGGCCTTGTTGCCGAGCTCGGTGGTGACGATCTTAGAGTCCAGGTGGATGCGCAGCTTGGCGGGCGGCAGCGCGATCTCGATGCCGAGCTCGCGCGCCAGCTCTTCGGTTTCCTCGTCGAACATGACCAGGATCAGCTTGCCGCCGCCGCGCGCCTTGATGTGCTCGCGCACTTCCTTGTGCCGCAGCAGGTAGTTGTTGACGTCCTCGATCGAGCGGAACTCGTGCGGTCCGTGCTCGCGCGGCACCAGCACCTTCGGATGCTGGGCGTCGAAGGAGTCGAAGTAGTTGACGTATTCGAACCCGTTGACCCAGCGATCGACGCCCAGGAGGTTGTAGGAGGTCGGCGACAGGAAGTAGATCGGCGTCTTGTTGGTGCGGAAAAAGGCATAGATCTCCGACAACCCCCGGAGCTTCGGTCGCTTGGCCATAGCTGCCTCCCTGTTCTCGTTGCAGGCCGGCGACGCGGGCCGACCGCCCCCCTTATCCGGCCTATTGTGCGGGAAATCCGGCGCCTGTGAAGGCCGATTCCTCATCGGCGGCGGGGACCCATAGCGCCGGACCTGTGACCGGCGTCACTGCGCCGCGCGGCATCATTAACCATTCTTTGGCCTCTGTTTCCGTACTATCATCGGTCGGAGTAGCGCGAGCGCCGGTCGCTCGCTGAATATTGTGCCCATGAACGTCCCCATGAACGACAACGAACGCCAGCGGCATTCCCGCAGCTATCTGCTGCCGGTCGAGGATTCGGAGTTCCTGCTGCGCGACGAGCTGCGCGGCATCCGCTTCGCCCTCGAATACAGCAAGGCCGATCTGCTGCTGCGCGAGTGGGGCATCCGCTCCACCGTGATCGTCTTCGGCAGCGCCCGCACGCCCTCCCAGGAGCAGGCCGAGGCGATGCTCGCGGCGGCCAAGACTCCGGAGGATCTGAAGCTGGCCAAGCGGCGGGCCGGCCTCGCCCGGTTCTACGAGCAGGCGCGCGCGTTCGGGCGCCTGGTCTCCGAGCGCGGCGGCGCCCTCAAGGACAATGGCGGCACGCGCGACAACGTCATCGCCACCGGCGGCGGCCCCGGCATCATGGAGGCCGCCAACCGCGGCGCCCGCGAGGCCGGCGCGCCCACCATCGGCTTCAATATCACGCTGCCGATGGAGCAGGAGCCGAATCCCTATACCTCGCCGGACCTCACCTTCCGGTTCCACTACTTCGCTATCCGCAAGATGCACCTTGCCATGCGCGCCAACGCGCTGGCGGTGTTTCCGGGCGGCTTCGGTACGCTGGACGAGCTGTTCGAGATCCTCACGCTGATCCAGACGCGCAAGGCGCCGCCGGTGCCGGTCGTGCTGTTCGGGCGCGACTACTGGAGCAAGGTGATCAACTTCGAGACCCTGCTCGAGCATGAGGTCATCAGCCCCGGCGACCTCAAGCTCTTCGACATGGTCGATTCGGCCGAGGAAGCCTGGGACGCCATGCGGCACCGCGGCCTCAAGGCCCATACGCCGGCGGACGACGCCATCTGCGACCGCGGCGTCGACGGCGCCTAGCGAACGCGAGCCGCCTCTCCCTCCTGCACCTTTCGCCGGTCCGCTACCGCAAAGGCGCGCTCGACACGATCGCCGCGCGCGCCGTAGAAGATATCGCCCTGATCGCGGTCACCCGCGAGACGGCATGCGCGCGACATCAGCGATGTCGTGGTATGCATGGGCGGCGGCCGCATACTCCCCGAGGGCCGCTCCGACAATCGATCCGCTTTCGCACATCCAAGGTCACGCCCATGCCCTCGAACCGTCCCGATATCCGTCCGCAGCTCGGCCTGCGCCGCATCATCAACGTCTCCGGCACCATGACCTCGCTGGGTTCCTCGATCGTCGTGCCGGAGGCGGCGCAGACGGTCGACGGCATTCTTTCCGAGTTCGTCGAGATCAACGAGCTGCACCGGCGCGCCTGCGCGACGATCGCACACGCGACCGGAGCGGAGGCCGGCTGCATCACCGCCTCCTGCTCCGCCGGGATCACCGTCTCCGTCGCCGGCTGCATGACAGGCGCCGACCTGGCACGCATCGAGCAGCTGCCGGATGCCGCCGGCATGAAGGACGAGGTGCTGATCCAGGCCGGCCACATGGTCCATTACGGCGCCCCGATCGAACAGGCGATCCGTTTGACCGGGGCCAAAGTCGTGCCGGTCGGGCAACCGACCTTCGCCCGCCCCTATCACCTGGCAGGAACGATCACCGAGCGTACGGCGGCGGCCGTCTATGTGATTTCCCATCATGCCGTGCAGTACGAGCAGATCGGGTTGGCGGAATTCTGTGCGATCTGCCGCGCGCGCGGCGTGCCCGTGATCGTCGACGCTGCGTCCGAGTACGATCTCCGAGGCTTCCTCGCCAAGGGCGCCGATCTCGTTGTCTATAGTGCCCACAAATTTCTGGGCGGGCCGACCGCCGGCATCGTCGCCGGCCGCAAGGATCTGGTGCGTGCGACGTTCCTGCAGAACTGCGGCATCGGCCGCGGCATGAAGGTGGGCAAGGAGGGCATCGCCGGCACCATCGCCGCCCTCGAGGCTTGGGACAGGCGCGACCACGCGGCCGTGCGGGCGCGCGAGGGCGGCTATCTGAAACTGTGGATGGAGCGGCTGGCGAAGGTCCCCGGCCTCAAGCCCAGCATCGTTCCCGACCCGACCGGCAATCCACTCGATCGGCTCGAGTTGGAGATCATTCCGGCCGAGTCCGGCACCACGGCCTGGGCGCTGGCCGCCGCGCTCGCCCGGGCCGAGCCGCCGATTATCGTGCGCGATCACGAAGTCGAGCACGGCCGCTTCTCTCTCGACCCCTGCAACCTCCATCCCGGGGAGGCCGAAGTCGTCGCCGATCAGATTGCCGCTGTGGCCGCGGCCATCCGCGGCCAGCCGGCGCCCGACCTCGCCGATCTGCGGCGGCGGCAGTATGAGGCGTTGCTGGCTTGGCCCGACCGGCTACCGTAGTCTCGTCTCACGACATTACGTGATGGTCGCTGAGGGATTGCAGCGGGCCGGCCCATTCGTTCCGGCGTGACCGGACTCTGAGCCGGCGCTCAGCAGGCAGCGGCGGTGGGTTCCTGCCTATCGGACTCGACGGGCGGCCGCCCGCCCAGCAAGCGATCGATCGCAGACAACAGCTGGCTGCAGGTGAAAGGCTTCTGCAGCGCCAGATTGGCGCCGAGGACGACGACCGAATCCAGGTAGTTCCAGCCGTTGCCGATATATCCGCCGGATATCGCGATGATCTTGGCGCCCGGCATGATACGGCGGATCGCGCGGATGGTTTCGATTCCATCGGTATGCGGCATGAATACGTCGGTTATGACGAGGTCGGGACGAAACTCTTCGAACAGGTCGATGGCGTCCTGCCCGTTGCTGGCCTCGATCACCCGATGGCCGGCGGACTCGACGATCTGTCGCAGCGCCAGCTGTATGTGGGCATCGTCATCGACGATCATGATCAGTGCCATAGTTGCTTCGCATCCCTTCCGTGTTCTTGTGTCGGCCGTTCGGCCACTGAACCCAATTCGACCGCTGCGGACCTGGAGTGGCGCATGCGGATGTCCAGCGGCCAGCGGTCCGGCGATTCCCGCCCAGACATCGGCCAGCCAACCGGCCGGGACCGTGCGATCCGCACTCAATTCGACGATCCCGGCCAGCCTCCAGAGACCCGATACTCAGTCCCCAGGAGCATGGTTGGTGAGGGCATTGATAACCCGTCGGGATCACGCGGCTATGTCGGCCGTGCAAGCAAATGTATCAAGTTGTAAACAAGACGGCCGCCGCGACGCCGAATGGCAGGCGCCAACGAACTGCGAGCCCTGGGGTGGTAGCGGCGCGCAATATTGCAATTCTGCAATCCAAGGGTTAGGGTCGATTGTAACGTCGAAAGAGTTTCTTTCAGTCTGTGCATGGCGGAGGGACGGCAAACTCGGCCACAGCGACTTCTGGTGGTCGACGATGACCGCGCGCTCGCGCGGACAATAGAGATTTACTTGGAAGAAGCGGGCTATACCGTGGAAGTGGCCCCTGACGCGGCCGCCGCGCGCAAGCATCTCGCCCAGCAGTCCTACGATATGGCGATCATCGATCTCGGCCTGCCCGGCGAGGACGGCCTGTCGCTGACGCGCTCCTTGCGTGAGCAGGGCGAGATCGGACTGCTCATCCTCACGGGGCGGCAGGACGCCACCGATCGCATCGTCGGGCTCGAGATCGGCGCCGACGACTACGTCTTGAAACCCGTGGAATTGCGCGAGCTGTTAGCCCGGGTGCGGAGCATACTGCGTCGCAGCAACCGCGCGAATGGCGGGGCCAAGCGGGGCATCGCCGGCAAGTTGCTGCGCTTCGGGGACTGGACCGCCGACCTCGCCAGCCGCGCGCTGTTGCGGGCCGACGGCGAGCGGGTCGAGCTAACCACGGCGGAGTTCGATCTCCTGGTGGCGTTCCTGACCCATCCGCAGCGCGTCTTGACCCGCGATCAGATCCTCGACCTGACGCGCGGCCGCGAAGCCGCTCCCTTCGATCGCAGCGTCGACGTCATGGTCGGCCGTCTGCGCAAGAAGATCGAGCCGGACCCCGAGAACCCCGCGCTGATCAAGACCATGCACGGCATCGGCTATCTCTTCGTCGCCAACGTCGTGCCGGTCAACACAGTCTAGGCCGCACGCTTCAGCGCCAGTTCGGACCAGATTTCGGAAAGGGCGGCGACCAGCCGATCCATATCGCTCGCGCTGTGGAACGGCGTCGGCGTCAGGCGCAGCCGCTCGGTCCCGCGCGGAACGGTCGGATAGTTGATGGGCTGGACGTAGATGGCATAGCGGCTGAGCAGCAGATCGGTGATCTGCTTGCAGCGGACGGGATCGCCGACCAGCACCGGCACGATGTGGCTGTCACACGGCATGACCGGAAGGCCGACGGCGCTCAGCCGACGCTTGACCTCGGCGACGCAGGCCTGCTGCCGGCGGCGTTCCTCGTTGCTTTCTTTCAGGTGACGAACGCTGGCGAGCGCGCCGGCGGCGACGGCCGGCGGCAGCGCGGTCGTGAAGATGAAGGCGGAGGCGAAGCTGCGGACGAAATCGACGAGCGCGGCCGAGGCGGCGATGTAGCCGCCGACCACGCCATAGGCCTTGGCGAGCGTGCCTTCGATCACCGTGAGGCGGTGCATGAGGCCGTCGCGCTCGGCAATGCCGCCGCCGCGCGGGCCGTAGAGACCGACAGCGTGGACCTCGTCGAGATAGGTCATGGCGCCATGGCGCTCGGTCACGTCGCACAACTCGGCGATCGGCGCGACATCGCCATCCATCGAATAGACGGATTCGAAGGCCACGATCTTCGGCCGCTGCGGCGCGATGTCCGACAGCAGGCGATCAAGATCGGCGGGATCGTTGTGCTTGAAGACGCGCTTCTCGGCCCGGCTGTGGCGGATGCCCTCGATCATCGAAGCATGGTTCGACGCATCCGACAGCACGACGCAGTCCGGCAGCCGGGCGGCCAGCGTCGCCAGGGTGGCGAGATTGGAAACGTAGCCGGAGGTGAACAGGAGCGCCGCCTCCTTGCCGTGCAGGTCGGCCAGCTCGCGCTCCAGCAGCACATGGTAGTGATTGGTGCCGGAGATGTTGCGGGTGCCGCCGGCGCCGGCGCCGCAGCGCTCGAGCGCGTCAACCATGGCGGCGAGCACGCGCGGATGCTGCCCCATGCCGAGATAGTCGTTCGAGCACCAGACCGTGACCGCGCGTCCGGAACCGGCGCCGTGATGGGTCGCCTGCGGGAAGGCGCCGGCCTGCCGCTCCAGGTCCGCAAAGACCCGATAGCGGCCCTCGGCCTTGAGGCCGCCGACCTGTTCGGCGAAGAAGCGCTCGTAGTTCATCCGCTACTCTCTATGTCGCCGCGGCGACAGGAAGATGAACCGCTATTGCGCCGCGGTTGCCTGTTTGAGGTAGGCGATCACGTCGCTGCGATCCTGCGCCTCCTTGAGACCGGGGAAGGCCATCTTCGTCCCGGGAACCATGTCCTTCGGCTTCTCCAGGTATTTGAACAAGGTGTCCTCGCCCCAGACGATGCCCGATGATTTCATCGCATCCGAATAGCTGTAGCCTGCGGCCGTGCCGGCGGTGCGGCCGAACAGCCCGGCGAGCGACGGGCCAACCTTGTTCTTGCCGGCTTCGACGGTGTGGCAGGCCTTGCATTTGGCGAAGATCTTCTCCCCCTTCGCGGCATCGCCATCGGCCAGGGCCGAACCGGCAAGCAAGACGACGATAGAAGCGAATGATATCGTTGCTGCAAGCAGCCTCATCTCGAATCTCCAGGTTCTACGCAGGTGGGACTGGATCGGATGCAGTCTTGACGTCGATTGCCATCGAAGAATGCCGAGCGACTGTGGCAAGCTCATTGACAAAGATCAAGGGTCGCACCTGCGACACGTTCGCGACGCGTGTCGTCCGCGCGGCATGCGACCGCTATCTCCTCCCTGCCGTCCTGCCGTCGGGCGCTACTCGCGCCGGCGAGTCTGTGACGAAATGAAAATGGCGGGCGGTGCCGGGGAGGTTTTTACGCATAAATGTTTCACGTGAAACATCGGGCGCATAGGCCCGAACACGCGATTCTGCAAAACAACCCTATGCATCAAAAAATCGTCTTTCAATTTCAATGAACTAGCTTTTTCACTTAGGGACCGTCTGCGACCGTAGCGGAGCGCTCAGCGGCTCCATCGGCGCATGCGGCGACGGGGAGAAGAGCGGGTGGGCGAGGCCCGCTCTCTCCCCTCGAGCGACGCTTATGCGGCGGCCGCGCGCCCGGCGGGAGCCGCCTGCACCCGCTTGCGGGCGACGCTGCGGCGGCCGTCGACGCTCACGGGAACGTCGCCGGCGACGGTGACGCGGCGGACGATGCGCGGCTGGTCGCCATAGTCGTTGAGGGCGTAGTGCTGGGTCGCCCGGTTGTCCCAGATGGCGACGTCGCCGGCTTGCCAATGCCAGCGCACGGTGTTCTCCGGGCGCGTGATATGCGACTGAAGCAGGTTGAACAGGTGCGCCGAGTCGGTCTTGGAGTAGCCGATCAGCTTCTGCACGAAGTTGCCGAGCACGAGCGAACGCTCGCCGGTCTCGGGATGGACGCGGACGACCGGATGCTCGGTCTCGTAGACCGTGGCGGTGAAGATCCGGTCGTAATGCTCCTGGTCCTCGGAGCGGGCGTCCGCATGGACCGCGGCGTAGTCATAGGTGTTCGTGTGCAGGGCCCACAGGCGGTCGGCGAGATCGCGCAGTTCCGGCCGCAGTTCCTCGTAGGCCGCCACCGTATTGCCCCACACGGTGTCGCCGCCCCGCGCGGGCACGGTGACGGCGCGCAGGATCGAGGCCTGCGGGTAGGCCGTGTCGAAGGTGACGTCGGTGTGCCACTCGTTGGCGCGGCCGCCGCCCTTGGTGGCGTCGAGGTCGAGGATGTAGTTGGTGCCGGCGAGCGACGGCACGGTCGGATGGGGCACCAGCTCGCCGAAGGAACGGCCGAACTTCTCCTGCTCGGCTTCGTCGAGATGGCCCTGGTTGCGGAAGAAGATCACGCGATGGCGCAGGAGCGCCTGCCAGATCCCCTTCACGGTCTCCGCCGCCAGGCCGCCGGAGAGGCGGACACCCGCGATCTCGGCGCCGATCCGTCCGGCGACGGGACGGATCTGCAATTCGCGATCGGCCTCATGGGCGACTGCAAGCTTGGTCATTAGCTACCTCCTTCAATGGCTCCCGATGGGAGCGGGTGACGATCGCGGCCGACGGCCCGATCACGATGCAATTCGTTCCGGCGCGGCGGCAGCGGCCTGCGCGCAAGGTGCTGCCTCCTCCACGCCGAGCAGGGCCAGCACCCGGTCGCGCAACGCGACGAAGGCGGGATCCGAGCGGCTGCGGGGATAGGGCAGCGGGACCGGCAGGATCGCGGCGATGCGGCCGGGATGAGGCTGCATGACCACGATGCGATCGCCGAGATAGACGGCCTCGTCGACATCGTGGGTGACGAGGATCGCGGTGACTCCTTCGTGGCGCACGATGCGCAGAAGCTCTTCCTGGAGCCGCGCCCGGGTGAGGGCGTCGAGCGCGCCCAGCGGCTCGTCCAGCAGCAGGATGCGGGGGCGGTTGACGAGCGCGCGGGCGATGGCGACCCGCTGCGCCATGCCGCCCGAAAGCTGCGACGGATAGGCGCGGGCGAAGGCGCCGAGGCCGACGAGTTCGAGATGCTCGCGCACCGCCCGCCGCTTCTGCTCGGCGGAGAGATCGCTCTTCAGCAGCCCGAGCGCGACATTGCCCTCCGCCGTCAGCCACGGCAGCAGTCGGTGTTCCTGGAAGACGATGGCGCGATCGAGGTCCGGGCGGGTGATGCGCCGGCCGTCGAGCCGGATGTCGCCCTCATAGTCGGATTCAAGGCCGACCAGCAGGCGCAGCAGCGTCGACTTTCCGCAGCCGGAGGCGCCGACGATGGTGATGAACTCGCCGGGCGAGACGGAGAGGTCGATGTCCGCGAGCGCCTGCACGATCCTGCCTGCGACCGCGAAGCGCTTGCTGACGTGGAGGATGTCGAGGGTGCCGGCTTGGGTCATCGCTGGTCCTTCGCTTCGATTGCCATGCGCGGTTCGTTCTACAGAGTCCCCTCTCCCCTTGTGGGAGAGGGTTAGGGTGAGGGGTCTGGCGCCGGCAGGCGCCGATGAGCCCGTTGACGGCAATCGAGCCGAAGTTTCGACAGCGGCCGCTACGTTGCGCACTCTGGGGAGCGGATAGAGCGAGATATCTTCGCGCTGCCGCGCGAGCCCCTCACCCTGTCCCTCTCCCACAAGGGGAGAGGGGGCTCTGTAGAGCGGCCCTGCGCGCATGCGGGCTTGTGTGCATCCCCCGGCGCGCATTTCTTTTGTGTGCATAGGTCAGAATTCCTGCCTATCGCTTCTGCCAGGCCAGCAGCCTGGTCTCGGCGAGGCCGGCCAGCTTGTTGAGGAGAACGCCGATCACGCCGAGGAGGAGGACGCACAGGAGCAGCAGGTCCATCTGGAACAGCTCGCGGCCCTCGTTGATGCGGCCGCCGAGCCCGGGGCCTAAATTCAAGAAGAACTCGGCGCCGACGGTGGCGAGCCAAGCGTAGATGAGCCCGAGATGGAGGCCGGTGACGATCGAGGGGAAGGCGCCGGGCAGTGCGACGTAGCGCAGGAGCTGCCAGCGGTCGAAGGTCAGCACGCGCGCGACCTCCCGATATTGCACGGGGATGCTGCGCGCCCCTTCGGCGCTGTTGAAGACGATGGGATTGAGGGCCGCCAGGGCGACGAAGGCGATCTTCGCCTCCTCGCCGGTACCGAACCACAGGGAGATCAGCGGCACCCAGGCGAACAGCGCGATCTGCCGGTAGGCGGAGAAGGTGGGGCCGAACACACGCTCGACGAACCGGGACAGGCCGAGAGCCAGGCCGACGGGGACGCCGATGAGGGCGGCGATGATGAATCCCGCGATATCGCGGGTGAGACTCATGGCGATGTCGAGCAACAGCTGCCCGTCGACGATTTCCGTCCAGCCCCGCGCAGCCACGGACTCGATCGACGGCAGAAACCGCGCGTCGCCGATGCCGGCATGAGCGGCGAATTCCCACGCGAGAAGCAGGACGATCGGCAAGGCAACGGCGCGCCAGTGCGTCGAGCCGACGGATGGCCGCAGGGCGACAGCGGTCACGGTCACGACGCCACCTGCCAACGCCGGAGCCGGCGCTCGATCGACCCGAGCCCCCAGTTGAACAGCAGGCCGATCGCCCCGACCGCGATCATCGCCATGATCACGAGATCGAGCTGGAACAGCTGGCGGCCCCAGGCCATGAGGTAGCCGAGTCCCTCGGACGAGGCGAACAGCTCGGCCGCCACCAGGGTCTGCCAGCTGTTCGCCAGCCCCTCGCGGATGCCGACGAATATCGTGGGCAGCGCGGCCGGCAGCACGATCTTCGTCAGCGTCGACCACGGCCCGAAGGTCAGGACCTGCCCGACTTCGCGATAGCGGGCGGGAACGGCGCGGATGCCGCGATAGGTGTTGAGCGTCACCGGGATGAAGGCCGACCAGGCGATGATGATGACCTTGAGTTCCTCGTCGATGCCCACCAGCAGGATCAACAGCGGCATCCAGCCGAGGGTGGGCACCTGGCTGACGGCGAGGAAGAGCGGGTCGACATAAGCCTGGAAGCGGGGCCACAGTCCCATCGCGACTCCCAGCAGGAGTCCGGCGAGGCCACCGAACAGGAAGCCTTGCGCCACCCGCATCAGGCTGATGCGCGTATCATCCAGGAGTTCGCCGCTGGCGACGAACTCCTGGATCGTTTCGACGACCAGGCGGGGGTCGGGAAGTATCTGCGCGGGCAGCCAGCCATAGCGGGCCGACAGCTCCCACAGCAGCAGGAGGACCGCGGGAAACGCCAGCCCGACCGCTGCCGCTTGCAGGCGCCGTGCCCAGCGGGCCGGCAGAGCGCACGTTCGCCGGTCGCTGCGGTCCGTCGACAGCGCGAGCGCGTCGACGGCTGCCTCGAGATAACCCGGCTCCGGTATCACCGACATGTCAGTGGGTTCCCCTGAGCTGCTGGAGAATCGGGCGGCTGGATCGCGCTACTGCGTCGCCGCCTGCGTCTGCTCGACCGTGCCGGTGGCAACCTTCTTGCCGTTGGCGTCGTAGCGCGGCCAGTAGTCCTCGAGCTTCAGCTCGGCCAGCGCCTGGTTCAGGTATTTCGGCTCGAACCAGCTGTCGACATCGACGTCGTTGCGCAGCAGCTTGTAGGCCTTGGCCCGGTCGGCCTGGGCGCGATAGCGGGCGATGAAGAACTCGTCGATGATCGGCGACAGGCGATCGGTGAGCTTCACGCCGGCGAAGTCGGCGCGGAAGGTTTCGACGGGAATGCCGGATTTCGTCCAGCCCTGGAAGACCGCCTCGCGATTCGATTCGTCGGTCGACCACTGCGCCGCCTTCACCACGGCCTTCACGACACGCGCGGTGAGATCGGGATGCCTGGACTCGAAGTCCTCGGTGACGAGCAGCGAGGCCTGACGGCCGAAGGCGGGATCATCGCTCTTCGTGGAGTAGACGACCTTCACGATGCCGCGGCGGTCGAGATCGAGGAATTCGGGGCCGCCGAAGGCGCCGTCGATGTCGCCGGAGGCCAGCGCCGCCAGCGTGTTGCCGGTATCCAGGTTGATGAATTTGATGTCGCGCTCGGTGAGGCCGTGGGCCTCGAGCACGCGGTCGGTCGCGATCTGCAGATTGGTGCCGCGGAACTGCGCGACCTTGCGCCCCTTGAGATCGTCGATGCTCTTGATCCCGGAGTCCGGCTTGACTGCGAGATAGATGGGATCGCGGGTGTCGGCGGCCAGGACGATCTTGGTCTTCAGGCCCTTGGAGCGGGCGACGATCGACGGCAGGTCGCCCTCGCCGGCGCCGAAATCGAGTTGGCCGTTGGCGATCGCCTCGTTCACCGCCGGGCCGGCGCCGCGGAAGAAGGTCCATTCGATCTTGACGTCCGGATCGTTCTTGAACTCGTCCTCGATGAAGTGCCCGATGTGGGCGACGGAGATATTGTCGCCGTAGCCGAACGGCCGGTTGTCGATGCCGACGCCGGGGTAGCCGAGGCGGATGACGGTCGAGTCGGCGACGGCCGGCGCGGCGATGGCAACGCCGAGTGCCAGCGCCGCCAGGGCGATGAACGATCTGCGTGCGGGATTCGAACTTGCTCGCCTGCTGAAGCTGCGGCGCTGTCGAGATGTGGTTGTCATGGATCTGTCCTCCTCGTTCGATTGGGACGGCGATCCTTCATCGCGGCGGGCATGAAAAGAAAGCGAGAAAAACTCGTCCGCTCGCGTAGGAATTCTAAAAATTAGTTTTACTCAGGCCGACCTCAAATTCCGCTTGAACAGGCGGCACCGGCGAGTGCGTCACTTCCGACAATCGCCCCGCGTCGAGGGAAGATGTTTGGCACGCGGAGCCGCGGAGGACGCGGAGGGCAGCGAGGCTGGGATCAGCACTGTGCGTCCTTCGACAGGCTCAGGATGAGGTACTTTCTTGGTGCCACCAAGAATGCCCCTCATCCTCTTATGTCCACTTTCGCAAGATGGTGGTGCAGATTTTTTTCACGCGCGTGTGACGGGCGTGTGGTTGCGAGCGATGGAGCGGTGCACGGGTCTGGGAGCGGGCCTGGCTG